>Ga0233421_10000281_pt1 | contig 22987 bp, 21 predicted proteins | sample Watercolumn_Mata_3_FD_182725 | JGI IMG/M metagenome (GOLD analysis project Ga0233421, IMG submission 182725) | Freshwater microbial communities from Lake Matano, South Sulawesi, Indonesia - Watercolumn_Matano_2014_107_MG | ecosystem: Environmental > Aquatic > Freshwater > Lake | place... | reverse complement strand
AGTTCGACCGTCTGAGCAGGGTTACACGCAACCTGGTGGTGCAGTGCGCCTGCGACAATGGCTGCCCGGCCTGCGTCCTCTCCCCACGCTGCGGCGACGCCAACGAACCCATCGACAAGCAGGCGGCAATAGCGATACTCTCCGTTCTCCAGCCGCAGGCCTGAGCGGCCGCCTTCTCTTTCTTGCCGGCCGCGGTATAATTGCCCGTGGCAAGAAGAAACTCCAAGCCGCAGGCTGCAAGCCCCGTATCCGACGGGGCAGGGCTTGGGACACGATCCGATTCCTCGGCGGAGTCGGTCATGTCCCCGCCCGTCGCCTCTCCTCTGGCTGACCGGATGCGGCCGCAGACGCTCGACGAGATAGTCGGCCAGGATCACCTGCTCGCCAAAGATAAGCCGCTCCGCAGGATGATCGAGAAAGGCGAGCTCCACTCCATGATTCTCTGGGGACCGCCCGGCTCCGGCAAGACGACGCTGGCGCTGGTTGTAGCGCGCTACGCCAAGGCCAACTTCGTTCAGCTCTCAGCCGTCACATCGTCGGTCGCCGAGGTACGGGATGTCATGAAGCGAGCTCAGTTCGAACGTGCGATGCACGGCCGCCAGACCATTCTGTTCGTGGACGAGATTCACCGCTTCAACAAGGCCCAGCAGGATGCCTTCCTCCCGCACGTCGAGTCGGGGAACATCATCCTCATCGGCGCTACCACCGAGAACCCTTCATTCGAGGTCATCGCGCCGCTGCTCTCGCGCTGCCGGGTCTACGTGCTCAACCAGCTCAGTCCCGACGATGTGAAGACGGTGATGCGCCGCGCAATGACTTCGGAACAAGGACTCGCGCCGCTCAAGCCCAACGTGCCCGAGGATACCCTCGACTATCTGGTGGTGGTCTCGCAGGGCGATGCCCGTGCCGCGCTCACCGCGCTGGAGTTGTGCGTGGCGTCGGCCGAGCCGGACAAGCAGGGCGTGCGAGCCGTGGCCGTGGCGCTGGCCCAGGATGTGGTCCAGCGCAAGTTCCTGCTCTATGACAAAGCGGGCGAAGAGCACTTCAACCTCATCTCCGCGCTGCATAAGTCCCTGCGCGATTCGGACCCGGACGGGGCGCTCTACTGGATGGCGCGAATGCTTGAAGCCGGTGAAGACCCCCTCTATATCGCCCGCCGGCTCGTCCGCTTCGCATCCGAGGACGTCGGGCTTGCCCAACCCAACGCCCTCTTGATCGCCAACGCGGCCAAAGACGCAGTCCACTTCATCGGCATGCCTGAGGGCAACACGGCCTTGGCCCAGGCGGTCGTGTATCTCGCACTTGCCCCGAAGTCCAATGCACTCTACGTCGCCTACGGCGAAGCCAAGGACGATGCGCTCAAGAGCGCGACCGAGCCGGTCCCGCTGCACCTGCGCAACGCTCCGACCGGACTGATGAAGGGCCTCGGCTACGGCAAAGGGTACAAGTACGCCCACGACTTCAAAGATGCGAAAGTCGTGCAGGAACACCTCCCGCCGTCGCTCAAGGGCCGAAAGTACTACCGCCCCACCGACCGCGGCTTCGAGGCCGAACTCAAGAAGCGCACCCGCCAGAAGCCAAGCTAGCCTGCCCGCCCGCGCCTCGCCGCCGCCACACCAACGCTGGCCGGCGACCCGGGAGGTATCATTCGGAGTTCTTCCGGGTAATCTGACATCTGACCCGCGCGTCCGACGTGGGGGCTACGTACGCCTTCGAACTCATCGCCTCTCGTGACAGCGCGTTGTCCTCACCCTGCACGCGGCAGCGGGCCGACGGACACGTTTCGACGTGGGGTCAACGCAAGGGCCGGACATCGTCCAACAGCCGAGACAGAGCCACAGCCTGGACGCGTCGTCCGAGCGGGAAGCTCTCGTCGCCGGCGTGGATGACGCACAGCCGGTCGAGCCGGAGAGAGGCAAGCGCCGAGCGCATCGACGGAGTGAGCCGCGGTTCAGTAGTTCGCTTCACCTCAAGTCCTATACGCCGACCGCCGCGGACTACCAACAGGTCAAGCTCCGCGCCGGAGTGGGTTGCCCAGAACCAGCATTCCTCACGACGGGCCCCGAGCCGGCGCACCAATTCCTGGATTGCGAACCCTTCCCAGGAGGCGCCGACCTTCGGGTGGCCCTCCAGCGCCGCCAACGAGCCGACGTCGAGCAGTGCATGCAACAGGCCGGAGTCCGCGATGTACACCTTCGGCGATTTCACCTGCCGCTTTCCCAGGTTCTCGTGCCACGATGGCAGCAGCCGCACGACCAGGGCCGACGACAGCAGGTCAAGATAGGACCGTACCGTAGTGTCAGCCACGCCGAACGACCGGGCAAACTCGGATGCGTTCCACACTTGTCCGTGATAGTGGGCGAGCATCATCCAGAACCGGTAAAGGGTCGTTGACGGCACACCTGAGCCCAGTTGCGGGACGTCGCGCTCCAGGAAAGTGCGTATGAAACCCCGGCGCCACTCCGCGCTCGCCGCGTTCGACCGGGCCAGATACGAACGTGGAAACCCTCCCCGAAGCCACAGCGTGTCAATTCTGTCAGCCCCTACCTCGTCGAGCGCCAGCCCGCCGAGCTCCTGATACACGATGCGCCCGGCCAGACTCTCTGAAGACTGACGCAGCAGACCGGGAGCGGCACTGCCCAGCACCAGGAATCGGACCGGATTGCGCGGGCGGTCAATCAGCACCCGCAGCACGGGGAAAAGCTCCGGCCGCCGCTGCACCTCGTCGATCACGACCAACCCTTTGAGGCCGCGCAGCGCCAGCAGGGGGTCATCCAGTCGCGACAGGTGCGACGGATTCTCAAGGTCAAGAAACGTTACCGGGCCGCTCCAGTCAGCCGCGAACTGCCTGGCCAGCGTGGTCTTCCCCACCTGCCGCGCGCCGACAATCGCTACAGCCGGGTGCCGCTTGAGGAGACCCCGCAGCGACTTCAGCTCTCGCGCGCGTCTTATCACGGCCCAATTCTACATTGAAAATCCGGCGCTGGCAACCGATATTTCAAGGTGCCTGCCGACCCCACGGCTTCGAGGCCGAACTCAAGAAGCGCTGCCGCCCCAACTCAGACTAGCCCGCCCGCCACCCAGGCCGCCTAGCTCTGGCGTATAGGCTACCGCGTGCCTGCAATGGCAGGCGTGAAGACAAGGCCACCACCGCCAAGAGTGACCTGCCAGGCGCAGTGTTCCTTCAGTCTGCCGTTGAGAACCATCTCGCTCAGTGGAGCTTGGACGAGTCGCTCCACCGACCGGCGCAGCTCTCGGGCGCCTAGCGCCTGACTGAAACCGGTACGGACGATGAACTCCTTTGTCCCCTCGCCGAACTCGACACTCACGCCATATTGCTCCCGCACGTTCGTGAGTATCTCCGCCAGCATCGGCTCCAGTATGGCCTTGATAGCATGCTCGCCAGCGTCTTGCGCAGCTTCTCATGCACGCCCAGCCGGACCACGGTCAGCGTCTCTTCCATGCCCTCCCGCAGGCTGGCCGCAGCGTCCGGATTGATGCCGACCAGCCAGGCCGCGGTCTGCTTCAAGAGCGCAAGCGCCCGCGCGTAGTCCATCTCATGGTACGCCTCGGCCAGCATCTGCGCGGCACGGAAGTTGGCTTCGTTGACGATCGCCCGGTGCAGCCCGGCCTTGCCGCCATAGTAATAGGAAACGGTCGACAGGTTCGCGCCCGCTGCCGTGGCGATCTCACGGACGCCAACCGCCGCGTAACCCTTTCGGGCAAAGAGGATTACAGCAGCGTCGAACAGCCTCTTCTTGGCCTCGGCATGCTCAGTCTTCATTTCAGCACCTTTCGGGTAGGACGCCGGCAATCATACGTTTGTTTCAAACAATCGTTTGTATTACACGAAAGCCGAGCCTGCTGGCAACAGGCGGGCACGCCGGCGCTTGCGGTGGTGTGGGGCTGCTTCTTCCCTACTTGAGCGAGTCCGTGACCGTCAGGACGTGGAAGTTGGACCAGTCCGAGACCAGGTCCCTCACATCCCTTGCTCTGGCCCGAATCGCGAAGTCACCGGCGGCAGTCCACGAATGGCTGAGGCTGACGCTGGTGCTCTCGGCGACCGGGGCGCTCCAGTTCGACGTGTCTCCATCGCCCCAGTCGAACTGGAACATGATACTGTCGCCGTTGGGATCGCCACCGGCGGTCGAGAACTCGTAGGTTGAGTCAACGCGCCCGGTGTCCGGACCGGCCGGCACAAGCGGAATCCCCGGTGGCCGGCTGACTGTATCCCAAACGACCACCATGACATGGACTTCGGACCAGCCAGATACCGCACCTCTCTCGTCCCTGGCCCTTGCCGCCACCGAGTACTCTCTGGCCGAAGGCCACGCATGGCTCATCGTGACCTCAGTGTTCTCCGGGACCAATGCACTCCAGTCCGACATGTCGCCGTCGCCCCAGTCGAACTGCAGCTGAAGCCGATCGCCATTGGGATCGCCGGCCAGAGCTGAGAAGTCGTGGTCCGTCGCGACGAAGCCCGTGTCAGGCCCGTTTGGCGCCGACGGTGGTCCCGGAGGCAGATTCACCGTATCTGCTATGGTGACTGTGTGCCAGTTTGACCAGGCTGATACCGCGCCCTTCTCGTCCCGGGCCTGCGCCGATATCCTGAACGTGCCCGGCGCCGACCACGCATACGCAAGCGTCAGCGTATCACCCGACCAGAACAACCCGCTCCAGTCTGACGTATCGCCGTTGTTCCAGTCGATCCGTACGCATACGCGCTGACCATCCGGGTCACTCGCGGTCGCCTGGAATGGACAACTCACGCCGACCCTGCTGATAGCTGTGCCGCCCGGGGGCGGTGGCGTGTCCGGGTTGACGTTTGTCGTACAGCCTGCCGCTGCCAGGCACAGGGCCGCCGTCACGACCACTGACAATGTAAACATCTCCCTGTTCATGGTACGTAGATGTTAGCCGGCCCGCACGGCTTGTCAAATCAGCAAGGACACAGCCTGCGGTGGCGATTCTGACCACGTTTCCGATGGCGGTTCGCGATGTGGTTCGCAGCGTGATTCGTTGACTGACCTTGACGTCGGGTTAGAATCAGGCCGTTGCAGGTCATGCCTGACGCACAACACAGTGAATCACCCTCTACGTCGCCCGCCTCGGTGAGTGACGAGGGTGCGACGAAGATAGACGAAGGCATCGCGCTGGCACGCGAGCACCTTGCCCGAGCCACGAATATGCTGGTCATCACCGGAGCGGGCGTCTCGGCCGAATCCGGCATCCCGACCTTCCGCGACGCGAAGGGACTCTGGAAGGAGTTCAACCCTCTCGACTACGCGTCCCGCGAGGCGTTCAAACGTGACCCCGTCAGGGTCTGGAAGTGGTACGACGAGCGTCGGGTGAACATGGCTCGAGCCAAACCGAATCCGGCCCATCGGGCCCTGGCGGCCATGGAACAGGAGGGGAAACGCGTGTTCATTGTGACCCAGAACGTCGACGACCTGCATGAACGGGCCGGCTCGAAGGAGGTCGTTCACATCCACGGATCGCTCTGGCGGACACGGTGCGAACGGGACGGCATAGTGGAAGAGAATCGTGAGGTGCCGCTGCCGGAGATTCCACCGGTGTGCATGTGCGGCGAGGTCGCGCGGCCAGACGTCGTCTGGTTTGGCGAAGACCTGCCCAGGCGGCCCGTCGAGAAGATCGTCCACTACCTCCTTGAAGGTCGGGTTGACCTCTGCCTCATCGTCGGCACCGAGGCGACCTTCGGCTACATCCTGCAGTGGACGCTCCATGCGCGCGAGGCCGGGGCTCTGGTCGTGGAAGTCAACACCCGTGATACCGGGCTAGGCTCAATTGTGGACCTGCACCTTCAGGGTAAGGCTGGAGAGGTGTTGCCCAAGCTGCTGTGACCGACGAAGTCAGGTGTCCGAAGTTGGATGCCGGAAACCGGAGTTCCGAAGCCGGAGCTTTGTGATCTGGTGTCTCTGTGGGAGGATTCGACTGTGGATTCTGAGTTCCTGAAGCTCTGTCGGGCGCGAAAGTCGGTGCGCCGGTTCGCGAATCGGTCCGTCGAACGCGAGAAGATCGAACTCTGCCTCGAGGCAGCCAGGCGCGCGCCTTCGGCCGACAACATGCAGCCTTGGCGGTTCGTCGTGTTCGACGACCCGGAGAAGAAGACGAGACTGGCCGAGTCGGTATTCACGGGCGTCTACGGAGCTTCCAGGAGATTCGCCGCCGCGCCGGTTCTCGTCTGCCTGCTCATCAAGGAACACCTGCTGGTCAACAAGGTGGCGGGTGCAGTGCAAGGGACCCAGTGGCAACTGGTCGACGCGGGCATCGGCGGAGAGCACTTCGTTCTGGCCGCAGCCGAGCAGGGACTCGGAACCTGCTGGATTGGCTGGTATGACGGTCGGGCTTTGATCAAGCATCTGGGCCTGCGCGGCAAGGGCTACAAACCGGTGGCGCTGGTCGCGCTCGGCTACCCCGCCTCAGACATCCCCCCTCACGAACGTCCCCGCAAACCGCTGCCCGACATCGCATCCTGGAACGAACCACCGAGCCGCTAGTCCCTGCTTAGTTGCTCGGCCGGCTTGACATACCGTCGATTTCCGGCAAGACTTGGATGATGGGCGGCAAGTCGCTGCAGGAGATGCTCCGCACCAGGGCAGGCATGGCCGTCGTGTTGGCCTTCGTCGCCCTCGTGTCAGCTGCGCTCTATCTTCCGGCTGCGCAGCACAGCTTCGTCTGGGACGACGATTCACTGATCGCGGGCAACTCGCTGCTGGCACATTCACGGCCGACCGACATCTTCTCACGCGGCTTCTGGGCCGGCAGCCCGGAACCGGTTGCCGGATCGGGAGCGGCCTACTACCGACCGCTGGTGACCCTGAGCTTCTGGCTGGACCAGGTGCTGTCTCGCAACGACCCAGGCTGGTTCCACTTGGTCAACCTGTTGCTGCATGCGCTGGCTGCGGCTGCGGTAACGCTGGTCCTCTGGGAGCTGCTTCATTCCGGGGTCTGGGCTCTGCTTGGCGGGCTGCTTTTCGCCGCACATCCTTCACACGTCGAGTCGGTCGCGTTCGTGTCGGGTCGAACCGACGTCTTGTTGACCCTGTTCGTAGGGCTTGCCTCCTTCGCCCTGCTCCGGTCCTTCCGCAAGCATAACCGCTGGTGGTGGCTCGTAGTTGTGACTGCGTTCGGCTTTGCCCTGCTGAGCAAGGAGACAGCAGTTCTGTTCCCGGCGCTTGTCGCGCTGGCCCCACTCCTGCTGGGAGTCAGGGCCGACCGGCGCTACTGGCTGTTGGTGCTAGCGGTGGCGGGCGTTCTCGCCGGCTACCTCTTGCTGCGAACCGCCGTCGTACCGGGACCCATCCCGCTTGAGCGGGGTGCCGGGCTCTGGGGCAGGCTGGCAGCCGTCGCCAACACCATCGGGCTGTATATCAGGATGTTCTTCTGGCCGTTCGAGCACCGCGCCAAGTATCCTGCCACCGACGCGTTCCTGGCCCCGACCCAAAACATGCTCTTCGCCTTGCTCTTCATCGTCTCGGTCCCGCTGCTCGCCCTGAAGCGGCGGTTCGCAGCGACACTTTGGGGCTACACCTGGACCATCGCCTTCCTGCTTCCGGTCGCAAACATCGCCTCGATCGGCCCGCTTGCCGCGGAACGACTGCTCTTTCTGCCCTCGGCCGGCTTGGTGATGGTCCTGGTGGTTGCGCTGTCGCGTCTGCTCACATTCCGGGTCAAGACGCGCAAAGCTGTCGGATTCGCGCTGGGCCTGGTCGTTGGGGTTCTCGGCGCCGATACCATGGCGCGCACGCGCATCTGGAGAAGCAATGAGACGCTCTTCTCGGCAATGGTCCGAGAGGCACCGGATGCTCCCAGCGCCTACGCGAACCTCGGCGACGCGATTGCCGGGCTCCGGCCGGATTCGGCGCTCGCCCTGTACAACCGCGCGCTCCGACTCGACCAGGGATACGTCCACGCCTACATCCACGCCGGGATACTGCTCAGCCAGAAGGGCGATCACCGCCAGGCGATACACAATCTTCGCCTTGCCAACGAACTGGAACCGAAGTCAGAGCTTGCCGTCAATGACCTGGGACTGGCATTCATCGCCGCGGGTCAGGCCGACAGCGCCTTGGCGACGTTTGACCGTGCAATCACGGTCCATCCCGGCTCGGCCCTGCTCCACCTCAACCGCGCGAACGCACTCGTCGCGGCCGGACGAACCGGTGACGTGGAGGCTGAACTCTACCGTGCCCTGGCGCTGGACAGCACGTTACCGTCAGCGCGGCTGCAACTCGCCGAGCGTCTGAAGCAACGGGGGCAGTACGATAGCGCCGAAGCAATGGTCCAGGTGGTCGTCGACGAGTATCCGACCGCCAATCACTTCAACCAGCTGGGCAGCCTGCTAGTCGCCGCCGGTGACTCCGGGCGGGCAGAAACGTGCTACCAGTCTGCCCTGCGGCTGGACTCAGCCCACGTACCGACCCTGTACAACCTGGCCGTGCTCTCTGCCGCGAAGGGCGAATCGGCCGCGGCCCGCGTTCTGGCCGAACGGGCGCTTCGCCTGCGGCCCGACCTTCAAGCCGTCAGGGAACTCAGCAGCCACCTCTCTCCGTCCGCCGACCCTCGCCACTAGTTTCCGCCCCGGTACTTCAGTACCGCGCTGCAATCGGCATGCGCCAGCCGGTCCCGAACGCCCGGCTGGTCACCTTCAGACCGGGTGCGGCCTGGCGGCGCTTGTACTCATTCCTGTTCACGGCCCGGATGACCCACTCCACGGTCTTTCGCTCCAGCCCCGACGCGACGATCTGGTCCGCTGACAGCCCCTCGTCCACATAGCCGGCAATGACGGCATCCAGCACATCGTAGGGCGGGAGTGTGTCCTGATCCGTCTGGTCGGGCCTGAGCTCGGCCGACGGCGGTTTTCTAATCGTGGCCAGGGGAATCACCTCGCGGCCGCGGTTGATGTGCTCTGCCAGTGAGTAGACCGTGGTCTTCGGCACATCTGCCAGCACGCAGAGCCCGCCGCTCATGTCGCCGTACAGCGTACAGTACCCGACTGCCAGCTCGCTCTTGTTCCCGGTTGCGAGCACCAGGTGTCCGAGTTTGTTGGATATCGCCATCAGGATGTTGCCGCGGACTCGTGCCTGGATGTTCTCTTCGGCAGTGTCCGGCTTGCGATCAGCGAACTCGCTCTTGAGCAACTCCAGGTAGGCGTGGTATACGTCGCCGATGCCGACGGCACGGAACTCGACGCCGAGATTCTCTGCCAGCCGGCGCGAGTCTTCGATACTACCGCGTGACGAGTACTCGGACGGCATTGTGATGCCCAGGACATTCTCCGGCCCGAGCGCCGCCGCAGCCAGGCAGCAGACTACAGCGGAATCGATGCCGCCGGAAAGACCCAGCACCGCCTTCCTGAACCCGCACTTCCGCACATAGTCGCGCACGCCGAGCACCAAGGCGTCATGGATTGACCCGATGGGATCCGTTTCCTGGTAGTTGGCGTCGATCCCGTCGTCACCGGTCTCGACCACTCCCAGTCCCTCCTGAAAGGACGCCATCACCAGCTGGGGCCGGCCCTGACCATCAAACGCCATGCTGCGACCGTCAAAGACCAGTTCGTCGTTCCCGCCAACCTGGTTCACAAATACGAAAGGTACGCGGTGTCGACAGGCGTGGTCGGCAATCAGTCGCCTCCGGATAGCTTCCTTGCCGACCCCGAACGGCGAAGCCGAGATATTGACCATCAGGGTCGCACCGGCCGACGCTAGTTCAGCAATCGGGTCACGGTCATATCGCACCCTTTCCCACATCTCACTCGAGTTCCACGCATCCTCACAGATGGAAACTCCGATTCTCTCGCCCCGGAACTTCGCCAGCTGTATTTCCTTTGCGGGATCGAAATAGCGCGACTCGTCGAAGACATCGTAAGTCGGGAGCAGTGACTTGGCCTGCCGGGACAGCTCCCTGCCTCCCGCAAAGAGCAGCCCGGCGTTGTGCAGGCCCTTGCCCCGCCCGCCCGGCGTGCGAACGGGTGCGCCGATGATAATGCCTGTGTCGGGGAATCGTGCCGAGGTCCGGGCGATATCGGCAAGCCCTGCCTCAACGCGGTCAACGAACCACTTGCGGGCCAGCAAGTCCCGCGGCGGATAGCCGGTAACCGCGAGCTCCGGGAAAACTAGCAGGTCTGGCTTCAGTTCGCGGGCGTCTTCCAGCGCCTGCTGCACGCGCCCGACGTTTCCGCCCACGTCGCCAACGACCGGGTTCAGCTGGGCGAGAACAATCCTCATCCTCTATCGTCCATCGTTGGTCTTTCAGCGCTCATCGTTCGTCTCGTAGCAGTCTGCCAAAGCCGCACCTCTTGTCAACAAAGGGAGCTTCTCCTATCATCAATAACCCGTGCTCCAAATCCTCCTGATCCTGCTGCCGGCACAGCTAGCCAGGCCGGCTACGGTGGTTCCGCCGGGGCTGGACACGTTTGACCTGTCAAACCGCACGGTTGTTCTGTCGGCAGATGACGGCTACCACTCCGTGTACGAGAACGTCTACCCGTTGCTCAAGCGCTACCGGATGACCATGACGCTCGCACTGATCGTGGGCTGCATCGGCGAAGGCAAGCCATCCTATAGCCCGTCCGACCGCTTCCTGAATCAACATGAGATAAGAGAGATGATGGATTCCTGCGGTATCGAGATCGCCAGCCACACGCTGACTCATCCCGGGCTCAGCCGGGTCGGAAGAGACGCCGCGTGGATCGAGATCGCCGACTCAAAGACCCAGCTGGAGTCACTTTTCGGCAAGGAAGTCATCACGTTCGTCTATCCCTACGGCGACATGAACGGCCGGGTCCGCGAAATGGTCCGCAGCGCCGGGTACAAGCTGGCTCGCAAGGTAGGCCCGGGCATTCCGAACCTCTGGGTGGAGCCGTACCGGATACCGGAGGTTGAGCTGAGGATCCAGGCCCGCCTGCCCGAGATCATCAACCACATCCGCAGGAATCAGGTCACGGTCATTCTCTTCCATCGGATTGTCCATGCACCCCGGGCTTTCACTGAATGGTCGATTGATGACTTCCAAGCCTTGCTGGAATGGATGCACCGACGCCGGGTCAGGGTCGTCACCCTGGCAGAATTCTACAGAGAGTGGTGGCGCAAGAGGCTTGACCGGGCCCTGGTGGAAGCGGTTGGAAGGTCGAAATCGACCCGTTTATTCGAGGATGTAGATGTCGACGCCACTCGCACTCCCCATACCCGCTGAAGTGAAGGCGTCCATGTTCTGTTTGCGCCCGACGAAGATGTCTATGTGCTTGCCCTTTATGGCACCGCCCACATCGTGGGCGTAGAAGACGCCTCCGACGGCCTGACCGTCGATTGAAACGTTTTCGGCCTGCGGGATATAGACTACGGAACCCAGAGGTATGAGACGGGGATCAACCGCGATGGACTTGAACTCGGTTAGTTTGTGGCCACCGCTGCCCAGAAACTGGTCGACCACCCTCGCCCGGTTTGCCCGCTTCAGGTAGCTGATACGCCGCCCGTCCTTCAAGCAGGCTGCGGCCTCAATGCGGAATGCCTTGACGAAGGCCGAAGAGAACCGGCCGAGCAATTGTCCGTCGGCTAGGTATATGGGGGAGGACCGACTAGTCGGATACTCGGTCTCATCGACAGCCCAGTAGTAGGTAACCTTGAAGCGACCCAGATACCGACCTCGCGGGGTACCCACGCTGTCCTGTTTTCCCGCTATCATGAAATCGGGAGGCCTGACTCCAGACCTGACCATGCTGCTCGTGGTCTGCGCCCTCGGAAGGAAGCAGGCCGACATAAGCAGAAACAGGCCTATGGCCCATTTTCTCATCATACAATCGTCCCGATACGGACCGCCATGTCAAGCTTGTCATTGGACCCGCAACACGGTCGTTTTGGGTGTAACTATGTAACATCTTGAACTTGAATTACTTAATTCGAATTGGCTTGAGGTCGCTGACGCTCAACCCGACCCGAACATGGACGGAGATGCTCTGGACGATGTATCCGAGTGTGTCTGGGCTGCGCACTCACCAAGGGCCGCGCCCTTCGTGTTGTGGACTGGTCAGCCGAGGTCCAGTTCGCTCTGGTGCGGGTTCGAGGTCTTGCGGCTGAAGTGGTCATAGGCACGTTTCTGGGCTATCCGACCTCTTGGCGTCCTTTGAACTAGCCCCTGTTGAACCAAGAACGGTTCGTAGACCTCCTCCAAGGTCCCGACATCCTCGCCAACGGCCACGGCCAGCGACGATGCGCCCACCGGTCCGCCACTGAACCGGTCAATTATCGTCAGGAGGATCTTCTTGTCCATCTCATCGAGGCCGAGCGTGTCGACGTCAAGCTGGGTCAGGGCGTAGCGAGTTATCTCTTTGTCTACCAACACTTTACCGCCAACCTGGGCGAAATCACGGACCCGTCGCAGGAGACGATTCGCTATCCGAGGGGTTCCGCGAGACCTGCGGGCGATCTCAGCTGCGGCATCGTCGTCGACCTTGACACCAAGGATGCGCGCAGTACGCCGGACGATAAGAACGAGATCGTCAGCCGGATAGTAGTCGAGGTGGAAGGACATTCCAAACCGGGAGCGCAGCGGCGCAGTCAGCAAGCCGGACCGCGTGGTGGCTCCGACCAAGGTGAAACCGTGAAGCCTTATCTTCTCCGACCTGGCTCCCGGACCCTTGTCGATCAGGACGTCGAGCGAAAAGTCCTCCATGGCGGGATATAAGTATTCTTCTACTGACTTGTTGGTCCGGTGTATCTCGTCTATGAAAAGGACATCCTTCGGCGCCAGCCCGGTGAGGATGCCGGCCAAGTCCACGGGTCGTTCAAGAATGGGTCCCGAACTGGCCCGGAGCGCTGCCCCCATCTCTCCGGCGATGATGTAGGCAAGGGTGGTCTTGCCCAGACCCGGAGGTCCGAAGAGCAGGACGTGCTCAAGCGGCTCTCCCCGCAGTTTCGCCGCCTCTATGAACACCCGGAGGTTCTCCTTCAAGCGGTCCTGGCCTATGAAATCACTCAGACTCCGGGGTCGGATTTCCTCGTCCAGAGCCTCCTCTCCCCGTATCCGCTGGGGAGACGAGATGCGTTCGGCCTGAACCACGCCCGGCTAGCCTCGCTGCGCCAGCGCGAGTTTCAGAACTTCCTGCAGGCTCATGTTCTCGACAGCGCCAGCACGCCGCAGCCGGTCGCGGGCTTCACGGCGAGTCAGTCCCAGTGAAACCAGCTCCGACTCAGCATCCGCCAGCAGTCCCGACCCGGCCTCGGGAGACGGCGCCTCGGCCTGCAGCTTCTTGATTATGTTGTCGGCCTTGGTCGGGCCGATTCCGGGTACGGTCCGCAGCACTTCGGCATTGCCGGTGGCGATAACCGAATCTACCTCGGCGGGCGAGAACCGTGACAGGAGGTTGAGACCTGCCTTGGGGCCGATACCTGAGACCGACGTTAACCGCTGGAACGCGACCAGTTCCTCCTTGTCGATGAAACCGAACAATTCCACGCCGTCACGGGTGAAATGGGTGTGGACACGCAGGTCCACTTCGGTGCCGGCATCGCCCAGCCGGCGCGAGGTCGAGAGCGGCACTTTGAGCCCGAAACCGATGCCCCGGCAATCGACGACCACGCGGGTCGGCTCCTTTTCGGCCAGTATGCCGCGCAGTCGCGCTAGCACCGGCGACCCGCCTTGTTCGGCAGGCGGCGGCTCAGGCAGTACGCGGCGGCGAGCGCGTCGGCCGCGTGCTCGGAGACCCGCTCACCCAGAGACAGCAGCCTCTTGACCATGTAGTTCATCTGGTGTTTGGAGGCCCGCCCGCTCCCGGTGACGGCCACTTTGATGGTCGCCGGTGTCAATTCCGTGACGGGTATGCGGTTTCGGCCCAGGACATAGATGATCGTGCCCCGCGCCTCTGCCGAGCGAATCACGCTCCGAGCCCCTACCGACTTGAAGAAGAGCGTTTCCAGAGCGCAATGCGTCGGTCGATTGCGTCCGACTACCTCTTCCACCCCCTCGCCGAGCGAACGCAGCCGCTCGGAAATGGGCTGGCGGGTGTCGGTGGTTATGAGGCCGAACTCAGTAGCCTCGCCGTTTTCTACAATTCCATAGCCGGTCGCGCCCAACCCGGGGTCGATCCCCAGAATCCTCAAGAAAGGCTAGTCCTCGGCCGCTATCTTCTCCAGTATCTCTTCGGGAATGTCGGAATTGTCGTAGACCTGTTGGACTTCTTCCAGTTCCTCAAGCATTTCGATCAACTTGAGCACCTTCGGCGCATCCTGCTCGGACAGCTTGATCGTGTTGGCAGCGACCATGGTGAGCTCCGCGCTCTCCGATGAAATGCCGGCGTCCTTGAGTTGTTTCTTTACCTTCTCAAACGCGGCAATCGGGGTCAGGATCGAATAGGCGCTGGCCTCTGTCTGCACATCGTCGGCCCCGGCTTCAAGCGCGGCGGTTAGCACCGCATCCTCGTCCGCCTTGTCCTTGGATACGACAATCAGACCCTGCGGCTTGAACTGCCAAGCCACCGAACCGGCCGAGCCCATGCTGCCGCCGTACTTATCGAAGACGTGACGGATCTCCGCCGTGCTCCGGTTCTTGTTGTCCGTCAGTGCCCGGATCATCAGGGCCACTCCGCCCGGACCGTAGCCTTCGTAAATGGTCTCTTCGTACGTCACGCCCGGCAGCTCGCCGGTACCTTTCTTGATGGCGCGGTCGACGTTGTCAGCCGGCATATTGATGGCCTTGGCCGACTCGACAGCCGTCCGCAGTCTGGGGTTGGCGTTCACGTCGCCTCCCCCGATTCGAGCGGCGGTGGTGATTTCGCGGATCAACTTGGAGAAGGCGGCTCCACGGGCCTGGTCGGCCTTGCCCTTCTTGTGCTTGATTGTCGACCATTTAGAGTGTCCGGACATACCTAACCTCCTCAGCAATCGGCGCCGCGGCGTCGATTGTCGTAAAGAAATCTAATGCCAGTCCTGTCACGACACCGGACTCGGATTATCGTCTAGTGTGCTCGCCCCTATTCTAGAGCTGCAGCCTCTGATGTCAACATCGCGCCGTGCGAATATGCTTGACAACCGCGGCAGACGCCCTTAACTTAGTAGTACAATGTTCGCCCTGACACTGGCCGTGCTTCTCGTCGGAATCGACCCGAACGCCGGCACTACCGGCTTTGACTTTCTCCGGATAACTCCGACAGCGCGCGAGGCGGCCATGGGCAGCGCCGCTATCGGCACCGCCTCGAGTCCAATGGGCTTCTGGTTCGGGCCGACGCACGTCCTGGCGGCAGAAGGCCCGCGCGCCCATGTCGGCTACCTCAACTATGTGGCGGGAATCCACACCGGTTCCGCGGCGTACAGCCAACCCGTCGGTACGGACAAAGGCGTCGGGTTCGGGATAGTCTACCTGAACTCCGGCACAATGAAGCGGACGAACGAACGAGGAGAGGAACTCGGCACGTTCGGCGTCTCGTATGCCAACCTGAACCTCAGCGGCGCAATGCGACTCGGCGATGACCTGGCGGTCGGCGCCGCCTTGCAGGGGCTGTACGGCTCGATCGACACCTTCTTCGGCTTGGGACTGGCTGGCAATGTGGGCGCGACCTACCGCCTGCCGGTCAATGGACTCACTGCCGGATTGACGGTCAAGAACGTAGGCTACCAGCTCAAGGCATTCCGGACCGGCCGCGACCCGCTGCCGATTGACCTCGGGCTCGGACTCGGATACCAGCCCAACCCGGCGCTGACCCTGGTGCTGGACGTGCACAAGCCGATTGACAATCGGATCAACGTCAGGGCCGGAGTTGAAGGCTGGGTTGCCGACCTCTTGGCCGTGCGCGTTGGCTACACAACCGAAGGACTTGACCTCCAGGCCGGCGGCGGCGAAGACATCCTGGCGGGCTTGACCACCGGTCTCGGTTTCCGCTGGCGCGGATACCAACTCGACTACTGCTTCATCCCAATGGTCGAACTGGGCGTTGCCCACCGACTCTCGCTGGCGTTTTCCCTCTAGCCGGTTCGGGGCTGCCAAACACCGATGAAAAGGCAATTCATCAAGGACATCAAGCCGGGCTCGCAGGTCGACGACGTCTTCTACTGCTCGCGCCGGGACGTGAAAGAGCGCCGCGATGGCGGCGCCTTCCTGACGCTCGAGCTGCGTGACAAGACCGGCTCGGTCGCAGCCATAATGTGGGACCGGATTGAGGACGCGCTGCGCTGCGTCGAGGTCGGAGGTTTCTACCGAGTCGCCGGTCGCATGGGCGACTACCAGGGCAAACCGCAGTTCAATGTCAGCGTCATCCACCCGGCCGACCCGTCTGACATCTCGCGCGACGACTTCATCGCCGCGTCGCGATACGACCGCGGGCAGCTCCTGACCGAGCTGCGCGGCTATGTGGCCGCGGTCAAGAACCGCCACCTCCGGGCCCTGCTCGACGCGTTCTTCGCCGACGACGGGTTCGTGGAGCAGTTCAGCCTGGTGCCGGCGGGCGCGCGCGTGCATCACGCCTTCCTCGGCGGCCTGCTCGAACACACGGTGATGATGTGCCGAGCGGCACAGCCGCTGCCGGAGATCTACAAGGAAGTGGACCGAGACCTTCTGATGGCAGGAGTCATTCTCCATGACGTCGGCAAAGTGAAGGAATACGTCTATGAAGTCGCCATTGACCACACTCCCGACGGGAGGCTGATGGGTCATCTTGTGATGGGCGCCAGGATGGTTGAGGACAAGATTGCCGGTATCAAGGACTTCCCGGCTGAACTCTCCAGGATGATCCGTCATATCATCCTGGCCCACCACGGCGAACTGGAGTACGGGTCGCCCAAGACGCCAAAATTCGCCGAGGCCTTCCTCGTCTTTTCTCTCGACTACGCCGACTCGCGGCTCGCCATCTTCCGCGAGGTCGTGGAGAAGAACAAGAACGTCAAATGGACTGACTTCAACAACTACCTGGACACGAACGTCTACATCAAAGACCCGCCCGCCGGATAGGCGAGCCATGTTCGCTCCCGCGACCGCGCCGACGCTTCCCGACCCCGACTTTTCCACCCTCGAGGCAGCCTGCCGGCAACTCGGCGTCGAATTGACCCAGCCGCAGTACGACTCGCTCCTCCGCTATGCGCAGCTGCTGCGGGACTGGAACCAGCGCATCAACCTCGTCTCGCGCCGCGACACCGGGCGCATCCTCTCCTATCATGTGGTTGATTCCCTGGCCGTGCAGCGCTTGCTGCCTCCCGGCGCGCGGGTATGCGATATCGGAAGCGGCGCCGGCCTGCCCGGCATACCTCTCGCTATCGCCCGGCCCGACCTCAGGATGCAGCTCATCGAATCATCGCAAAAGAGAAGTCGCTTCCTGCAGACCGCGGTGACCGAGCTCGGCCTCACCCATGTTGAGGTACTGAGCGATCGGGCGGAGTCACTGCCGCCCCTCGAATGCGACGTCGTCCTCAGCCGGCTTTCCGGGCCTCTCCAGGACGTGGTGCGCTACGCGGGTCTGCACCGGAAGCCGAATGGCAGCATCATCTTGTACAAGACTCGAGATTGCTCGGCGGAACTCTCAAAGGCCGGCAGGCTGCTGGCGCGCAATCTCCTGCGTGTCGCCGGCTCGCACGACATCCTTCTCCCCCTTTCCAGCATCCCGCGTCGTTTCATCGTCCTCGGCTCTCAGAAGTAGGAACTGCCCGCAAAAAAAGAAAGAAGGCCGTTTGGCCTTCTATCTTTCAGAATTGGATGTAACGACAAAAAGCGTGCCCGGGTTCATGCAAAACTCGTAGAAAGGAGGTGATCCAGCCGCACGTTCCCGTACGGCTACCTTGTTACGACTTCGCCCCAGTCATCGGCCCTGCCTTAGGCCCTCGTAAAGAGGGACTTTGGGCATTGCCGACTCCCATGGCGTGACGGGCGGTGTGTACAAGACCCGGGAACGTATTCACCACTGCATGCTGATCAGTGATTACTAGCGATTCCATCTTCATGCAGGCGAGTTGCAGCCTGCAATCCGAACCATGGCCGCTTTTACAGGATTGGCATCACCTCGCGATGTAGCATCCCATTGTAACGGCCACTGTAGGACGTGTGTAGCCCTGGGCATAAGGACCATGATGACTTGACGTTATCCCCACCTTCCTCCTCCTTGACGGAGGCAGTCCCCCTAGAGTGCACCCTCGCGGGTTAGCAACTAGAGGCAGGGGTTGCGCTCGTTGCGGGACTTAACCATACACCTCACGGCACGAGCTGACGACAGCCATGCAGCACCTGTGCAGGCTTCGGGGATAAACCCCAATCGCTTCCCTTTCGGGTTACTACCACCTGCATGTCAAGCCCAGGTAAGGTTCTTCGCGTAGCATCGAATTGAACCACATCCTCCACCGCTTGTGCGGGTCCCCGTCAATTCCTTTGAGTTTCAACCTTGCGGCCGTAGTCCCCAGGCGGTACATTTAACGCGTTGGCTCCGGCACGGGGAAAACTCCCCACGCCTAATGTACATCGTTTACAGCTAGGACTACCAGGGTATCTAATCCTGTTTGCTCCCCTAGCTTTCGTGTTTCAGCGTCAGAAACGTCCCAGAAACCTGCCTTCGCTATCGGCGTTCCTTCTGATATCTACGCATTTTACCGCTACACCAGAAGTTCCAGTTTCCTCTTCCGCCCTCAAGGCTGGTAGTTTCGACAGCACTTTCCCGGTTAAGCCGGGAGCTTTCACCATCGACACGCCAGTCCGCCTGCACACCCTTTACGCCCAGTAAATCCGGACAGCGCTTGCCCCCTACGTATTACCGCGGCTGCTGGCACGTAGTTAGCCGGGGCTTCCTTTGGCAGTACCGTCACCCTGCACTTAGTTAGAGCGCAAGGCATCGCTCCGCCTGTCAGGAGTTTACATCCCGAAAGACTTCATCCTCCACGCGGTGTCGCTGGGTCAGGCTTTCGCCCATTGCCCAAATTTCTAGACTGCTGCCTCCCGTAGGAGTGGGGACCGTATCGCAGTTCCCCTGTGGCCGGTCACGCTCTCACGCCGGCTACCCGTCGCTGCCATGGTGGGCCGTTACCCCGCCATCAAGCTGATAGGACAAGAGCCCGTCCAGAAGCGGCACCTTGCGGCGCCTTTGCTACGGCAGAGATGCCTCCGCCGCAGAACATGGGGTATTAGCCCGCCTTTCGGCGGGTTGTGCCCCTCCTGAGGGATGGTTGCCCTTGTATTGCTCACCCGTTCGCCGCTAGACACACCACTGTATTGCTACAGCGATGTATCCCGCCCGACTTGCATGTCTAAGACACACCGCCAGCGCTAGTCCTGAGCCAGGATCAAACCCTCCAAGCAAAAAATCTTAGGGGTCTGTCTGCTCTGAGATCTGAATTGACTAGTTATGGCACAAACCCGAGCACGCTTTGGGTTACATCCGAATTATCAAAGAACGATATGTCTGTGACCAATAGTACAGAAGAAGTGGCGTCTTGTCAACCCGGAATTGAATGAGGCAGCAATTCGCATCTGACGCGACGACATACGCTTAGCAACCGGCCGCCGCAGCCTCGTTCACCGAGCCAAGCAGGGGTCAAAAAGCCCGCTCAAACGGCCTGTTGCAGGCGAACACACCACTGCCCGTGCCATTCAGTAGTCCTGGACTACTACCAATAGGGACACCCTAGGCCAGAGATTGAGGCTAGGTCCAGTTCGGCGTCCGAAGGCTTGTGCTTGTGCTAGCTCTGCTTGCGGCTTGAGGTTTGTGGCTTGCAGCTTCTATCAGGCTTGCGGTTTGTAGCTTGAGGCACGTCTGCGCTTGAGCTTGCGCTTGTGCTTGAGCTATTTCGGCTCGCGGCTTCAGTCGCCGCGAGGGACTTGACTCCGTCTTTCTTGCTGTCGGAAGACGAAGCACTGGAACTGGTGGAGTCCGACGACGAACTCCCGCTTGAAGATTTCTTCTTGTAGTCGGTGACATAGAAACCTGAACCCTTGAATATCAGGCCGCTGCCGCCGGAAATGATCTGCTCCACGCTGTTCTTCTTCTTGCACTTGGGACAGTCCTTGATGGGCGGGTCGACGATACGCTGGAACTCGCTGAACCGGTGCCCGCACTTCTGGCACTGGTATTCGTAGGTAGGCATGTCAGAAAGGAACTGGGGGCCAGGGGCCGGGGGCTAGGGATTCGGGCCCCGGTCCCTGATCCCTGACCCCCAGCCCCTTTTCTCTTCTCTCTAGTAGTCCCCGCCGTACCCGCCACCGCCACCCGGCTGCATCGGCGGCATCTTCTCTTTCTCAGGCAGCTCGGCGATGGCGCACTCGGTGGTGAGCATCAGGCTGGCCACGCTCGCCGCGTTCTGCAGAGCGACGCGAGCAACCTTGGTCGGGTCGATCACGCCGGCCTCGAACATGTCGACGTACTCGAGCGTCTCGCAGTTGAAACCCATGTTGGGCTTGTCCGACTTGACTCTCTCAAAGACGATGGAGCCGTCCACGCCGGCGTTCTCGGCCAGCATGCGGATCGGTTCCTCGAGCGCCCGCTTGACGATGCCCGCGCCGACCTTCTCGTCGCCGTCTAGCTTCATCTTCTCGATGGCCGGAATGGTGCGCACCAGGGCAACGCCGCCGCCCGGCACAACGCCCTCTTCAACCGCGGCCCGGGTCGCGTGCAGCGCGTCCTCGACCAGCGCCTTCTTCGCCTTCATCTCGACTTCGGTGGAAGCGCCGACATTGATGACGGCAACGCCGCCGGCCAGCTTGGCCAGCCGCTCCTGCAGCTTCTCTTTGTCGTAGTCGGACTTGGTCTCCTCGACCTGCTTCCGGATCTGCTCGATCCGGGCGGTGATGTCGGCCTTCTTGCCGGCACCCTCGACGATGGTCGTGTTTTCCTTGTCGATGACCACGCGCTTGGCAATACCCAGGTCGGAAACCTGGACGTTCTCCAGCTTGATGCCGAGGTCCTCGGAAATCAGCCGGCCGCCGGTCAGCACGGCGATATCCTCGAGCATCGCCCGCCGGCGGTCGCCGTAGCCCGGGGCCTTAACGGCGGCGCAGCGGAGCGTGCCCTTGATGTGGTTGACGACCAGAGCGGCCAGCGCCTCGCCTTCGACTTCCTCGGCGATGATCAGCACCGGCTTGCCCCGCTGGGCGACCTTCTCGAGCACGGGCAGCAGGTCGCGCATCGACGAGATCTTCTTCTCGTAGAGCAGGACCAGCGCGTCCTCGACGACGGCTTCCATCTTCGGATTCTGCGGGGTGGTCGTTCCCGGCTCCAGCGCGAAGTACGGCGACAGGTAGCCGCGGTCGAACTGCATGCCTTCCACGACCTCGAGCGTCGTCTCGACCGACTTCGCCTCTTCGACCGTGATCACGCCTTCCTTGCCGACCTTCTCCATCGCGTCGGCAATCAGCTTCCCGATCTCCTTGTCGTTGTTGGCCGAGATCGCCGCGACCTGCATGATCTCCTCGCGGCCGGTGGTCTTCTTCGACATCTTCTTCAGCTCGCCGACCGCGGTCTCGACCGCCGCGTCAACACCGCGCTTCAACGCCATCGAATTCGCGCCGGCGGTGACGTTCTTCAGGCCCTCGCGGTAGATCGCCTCGGCCAGCACCGTCGCGGTGGTCGTGCCGTCGCCGGCAACGTCGGAAGTCTTGGACGCCACTTCCTTGATCATCTGGGCGCCCATGTTCTCGAACTTGTCCTCGAGCTCGACTTCCTTGGCCACGGTCACGCCGTCCTTCGTAACGGTCGGCGCGCCCCACTTCTTGTCGATGATGACATTGTGGCCGCGCGGTCCCAGGGTCACCTTCACCGCGTGCGCCAGTTGCTGGGCGCCGCGGAGAATGGCTCGCCTTGCTTCGTCTTCGAATCTCAGATCTTTGGCAGGCATGCTAGCTCCTCCTACTTGCTTTCCTTCTCAATCACTGCGAGTACGTCGTCCTCGCGCATGATGAGATGCTCGTCCTCGCCGATACGAATCTCGTTGCCCGAGTACTTCCCGAACAGGATGATGTCGCCCTTCTTTACTTCCATCGCAATCCGGTTGCCCTTCTCGTCAACTTTGCCCGGACCGGCGGCAATCACCTTACCCTGCTGGGGCTTCTCCTTGGCGGAATCGGGAATGATGATTCCACCCTTCTTGACTTCCTCTTCGATGCGCTCGACCAGGATTCTGTCCTGTAGCGGTCGTATCTTCATGACTCCTCCTTAAGACGTTGTGAGTTCTAGTTGAAAACCGCAGTCTACGCGCCGGGATTGCCGCTCCCGGCAATGCACCGACACCTACTACTCTCGCCTGATCCGGAACCTCCCGGAACGCGGCGATTTGTCAGCTAACTTCTGTAATACAAAAACCTTCCAACTCTTAGACCCGAACCGGGCGGCTCGGATTCGCGCCCGCGGCACGGCAATTGCCGCGCCCGCCCGACCACACCCCTAACAGCTTTGACTAACAGAAGTTACAGAACTGGGCGATATCTGAATTGAACAGATGACCTCCTCCTTGTAAGGGAGGCGCTCTAGCCAACTGAGCTAATCGCCCTTGCTCCAAGATTATAGGCCGCCGGCCGCTTCTGTCAAATCAGCGGCCTCCTGTCTACCTCGCACCGCAAGACGCTGTCAGACTCACCTCGGGATCCGCTTTGCGACTCCTCCTGCAAGTCCCTCTGCAATCCGCGCCGCGAGTCGCCATTCCAGCTGCACTTCGAACTGCTATGCAACTCGTGCAGGCAATCGCGGTCCTCATCCTTGTCCCGGTCGTGCCGCGTCTCGCCTCGCACCCCCCCCAGCAACTGACCGGCAAAATCGCCGCTGGTCTTCCTCTCCGGATTCCCACCCGAACCGCCCCCTGAACCGTTCCCGGAACGGTTCCCAGGGCGACTCGCGAGGCGTCAGTTCCAGCCATCTCCAAACACGTGCATCGACCAACATCTGGCAGCACAGCGAGTTGTGAAAACGCCGTCAAATTGCCCCCACGTTCTCTTCACAGGTAGGCCACCTCAAGGGCTATAAGTAATAGGGGCCGGTGCGTACGAGGCCCGTCTGCGCCGGAGGACGTAGACT
>Ga0233421_10000280_pt1 | contig 23011 bp, 17 predicted proteins | sample Watercolumn_Mata_3_FD_182725 | JGI IMG/M metagenome (GOLD analysis project Ga0233421, IMG submission 182725) | Freshwater microbial communities from Lake Matano, South Sulawesi, Indonesia - Watercolumn_Matano_2014_107_MG | ecosystem: Environmental > Aquatic > Freshwater > Lake | place... | reverse complement strand
CAAGGCGTTCAAACCGGAGATGGTGGACGCGGAACTCGCCAAGGGCGGATACCAGGCAGTGACTATCACGCAGAACGAGACCTCGACCGGCGTCCGCAACCCGATTGAGGAGATCGCCAAGCTGGTCCGGAGCAAGTATCCGGACGTGCTGATTCTCGTCGACGCGGTTTCCGGCATCATGGGCGACTGGTTCGATATCGACGGTCTCGGCCTCGACGTCGTGGTCGCCTCGTCGCAGAAGGCGGTCGCGCTGCCGCCCGGCCTCGCTATCTCCGTCGTTTCCCAGCGGGCGCTCGACAAGTGCCGCACCGTGACCGACCGCGGCTACTACTTCGACTACGACGCGATGCTGAAGCGCTACGAGAAGGACTTCCAGACTCCGACCACGCCCGCGGTGTCGCTCTTCTGGGCCCTCGACCTGCAACTCGACGCCATACTCAAGGAAGGGATGCAGAACCGCTACCAGCGCCACCTCGAAATGGCGAAGTTCACCCGCGAGTGGGCGAACAAGTACTTCAAGGTCTATCCCGAGACCGGGTATGAGTCGGTCACCCTGACCACCGTCACCAACACCCGCAACATCGTGGTGAAGGACCTGAACGGCGAACTGGGCAAACGCGGCATGCAGATATCCAACGGCTACGGCGACATCAAGGAAAAGACCTTCCGTATCGCGCACATGGGCGATCTCACAATGGCAGACATGAAGGAAGTGACGGCCGCCATTGTGGATGTGCTCAAGTTGTAGCCACACGTCCGTCTATACGCGTCTGACGCCCTGCGGCCACCCCCTGGCCGCGGGGCGTCAGACCCTGCACTGGGGAGAATGCGGGAGAGAATGAAGGGACGGGCACTCCTGCCCCTGGTGTTGATCCTGCTGTGCGGGGTCGAAACCGCAGGCTCATTGGGTCTGCAGGCCCGCCTCGGACGATGCACCGTAGAATCGTATCGTGACGCAGCGATAGTCCGCTTCGCAAACGGCACCAGCATCGACACTCGCGTCTCCTCGCTGCCCGGACCGGGTTCATGCCTCCGGGCCGGGTCCACCTGGCTCGTCCACCTGACCGGGCCGGTGCGGCAGGAGTGGCTGGCAGAGATCAGGAAGACTGGCGCCGTCCCCGTCGGCTATCTCGCCTACCAGACGCTGATCTGCCGCCCCTGGCGAGACGTACCGGCAAGCGACGTCGCGGAGCTTGAATTCGTCGACTGGCTAGGCCAATTCCCAACAGCCGCCAAGCTCGCACCCGAGCTCACTGCCCTGTCCCTCCTCCCTCCTCCCTCCTCCCACCTTGTGTTGTCCGTCTGGCCCGACTGCGAACCGAACTCCGTCGCCGCGGTGATAGCCTCGGCCGGCGGAGAGGTATCAAAGGTATCCGGCCGCACCGTCCAGTTCCGGATTGAGGCCTCGGCCATAGCGGAATTGGCCCGGCTCGAGCCGGTGGCCTGGATCCAGGAATGCTCACCAGCCCGGAGCTTCAACAGCGACGTGCAGTGGGTGATGCAGATCGGGTGGCGTCCGGAACGCCCGGACGAACTTGCCGGCCGCCCGTTATGGGCGCATGGCATCAGAGGCCAGAACATGGTCGTCGGCCTTTTCGATTCGGGGATCGTCCCCTCGCACGACATGTTCATCGACCCCGATGTCCCGTTGACCGGCCCCGGCCTCTATCCCGAGCACCGCAAGTTCGCGGCCTACAAGCTCTACGAGGATGCCGACTTTGGTGACGCCGGCAACTACCACGGCACCGCGGTTGCCGCGACTCTGTGCGGCAACGATTCGGTAGCCGGCGACTCCTCCCGGTTCGATGGCGTGGCCCCGGATTGCCGCATCTACTTCGTAGACGAAGGTGATGCTTTTGGGTTCCACATATTCGACTGCGATTTCACTGCCCTGCTTGATTCGGTCCGGCTCAGCAACGGCGTCACCCCGCCGGTGCGCCAGGTGTCCGGCTCGTTCGGCACCGAGGAGAGCCTGAGCTACTATCGGCTGGAGGAATCCTCGGTCGATGCTGTCTGTTGGGGAGACCAGTTGTTCCTGGTTCTCTGGGCCGCAGCCAACCGCAGGGGTCCCGACTACAACATCGGTCACCCGGCCGCGGCCAAGAGCGTCCTGACTGTCGGGGCCTGCGGCAATGGTACGGAGAGCAACAGCATCTGGTACCAATCGTCCCGCGGCCCGTGCCGTGATGAGCGCATCAAACCCGACATCCTCGCGCCGGGCGTGGACGTTGCCACTGCTGACGGGCGCGCCCCCCACTCCTACGTGTCGGCCAGCGGCACCAGCATATCTGCTCCCGCAGCGAGCGGCGCCCTGATGCTCCTTCGCCAGTACTTTGCCGAAGGTCGCTACCCGACCGGGACGCCCGATTCGACCCGTCGCATCACCCAACTCAGCTCGGCGCTGATGCGGGCGATGGCCGTCGCGGCCGCCGACTCCAATGTGGGCGACGAGTACATGCCCAACATCGCCGCGGGATGGGGCCGACTCAACGTCGCGAACATCATGCACTTCGCCGGGGACAGCAACGGGCTGGCATTTGGCGACCAGCCGGTCGGGGTCGCGACCGGGCAGGATATGACGTTCCAGTTCGAGCTGGCCGGACGCGCGCCGATCCACGTGGTGCTGGCCTGGACCGACACCGCTGCCGCGCCCGGTGCGGCAGTGGCCATCGTCAACGACCTCGACCTGGAGCTGACCAGCCCGGACGGTAACCACTACCGCGGCAACCAGTTCTACAGGGGCTGGTCGTGGACGAATCCGCCGGGCTGGGACGAGCGCAACGTTACCGAAGTCTGCCTTGTTCCCCATCCCCTTGTGGGGCGCTGGACCGCCCGCGTTATCGGCCGCAACGTCTACACGGCATCCCAGCCGTTTGCCGTCGCCGTGCGGGGAGGCATCGCCGGCATGGTGTCCGGCATGGCGGAATCAAAGGCGGAAGCGCCTCGGGGCGCGGGCACGAAGACGGCGTTCGGGCTGCCCTGTCGGCCCGGCTGGAACCTGGCCGTTTTCGCTATTGACGGCAGGCAGTTGTACAAAGGGCTGATACCCGAGTCGGGCAGAAGCGAAGTTCCGGTTCTCTCGCCCGGGGTCTACCTTTACAGGCTTTCCTTCGGCAACCTGCCGCCCGAAACGGGCAAACTGGTGATACCGCGCTAGCCGGCCACGGTCGGAATCGACCGACAGCCGAAGCGCGGATGCGGCTTCGTGCCGCCGGCTGCCTGGGACTTCTGACTCACGGATCCTCGGCGACTACACCAGGCCGGGAACCCATCTGGCGTTGATCGTGACCTCGCGATTCCACAGCACAGCAGCAACCCGCACGCCGGCTATCTGGTTCAGGAAAGCGACCGTGTCCAGCAACCTGCCGACTCCCCAGATGTCGCCCTCGACCTGCACGTAGCGATCGCGGTAGGTTCTGCCTGAGAACACCATCCTGAGCCCGGCCTCGGACACGAGCCGCTCCAGCCGGTCCGGGCGGTGCCCGGTCTCTATCAAGAAGTGGAAATGGCCGAAGTTCTCGACCTGTGCCCAGTTCAGTTCCGGCAGGACGCGTAGTACCCCGGTCCGGTTCGCATCGCTCCAAAGCAGCCGATCCAGCTTGGCCCGCACCCAGGTTTGTGTCCGGTCCAGGGCCTTGGAGACTTCGGGAATACCGGACTCGGGATGCTCGACCAGGTAGCGTACCAGGTCCTTCTCGTCTTTCGAGAGCGGCATGGCGACCGGGAAAGAGTACTCGGCGACGCAGTATACCTCGTGGTAGTCGATGCCCGGCGCACTGCGGATGAAGTCGGCCTCCTTGTCGAAGTCACGCGAGTAGAAGAGCACGGCCAGGTTGGGCCCCACCTGGTCCGGCAGGCTCGAGTTCAGCACGATGTCGCTCACGAACGGCAGCTTGGCCGCCAGCGCATTGGCAAGGCCCAGGCCTCTTCTCGAGTTGACGAGTACCGCAGCCCAGACCCAATCACCGCCCAGGAGCGGGGGCACTACGAGCGTGGTCTTGAACCCCCGGATGACGCCGAGCGAAATGAGTCGCCGCAGTCGCTCGGCAAACTCCGTCGGCTTCAGCCCGGCCGCCGTCATCTCGCCGTCGGTCGGAAACCACCCTCGCGTCTCAGCCAGTCTCAGCGCCGCAACGTCAATCTTCTCCAGAATCATGTCGGTTTCCCTTCTGACATCCGCAACCTGCTAGTACGACCCTTTGCGCGACAGCACCGCCGGGGGCGTTTTGAGGATGATCTTGAGGTCTTCCCAGAAAGTCCACTCCTGCACATAGCTCGTATCCATCTGCACGCGCGCGTCGTAGCTGGTGTCGTTCCTGCCTGAGACCTGCCAGCGGCCGGTCGCGCCCGGTGGGACGCGGAACATGACGAGCGAGCGTTCCTTGTAGTACTTCACCTCGTCGTCAACGATGGGTCGCGGTCCCACGAAGCTCATCTGTCCGACCAGGATGTTGAAGAACTGCGGCAGTTCGTCTATGCTGAACTTGCGCAGGAACCTGCCGGCGCGAGTGACACGCGGGTCATTGGTCAGCTTGAACTTCTCCTCGAACTCCTTCTTCAGGACCGGGTCGGAATCAAGCAGAGCCTCGAGCCGCTTGTCGGCGTCCCGGTGCATGGTCCGGAACTTGAGGATTCGGAGCTCACGCATGTTTCGCCCCAGTCTCCGGTGCCGGTAGAAGACCGGGCCCGGACTGTCGAGCTTGATAACGATACTCGTGACGACATACACCGGGCTCAGGATGATAATGGCCAGCACCGACAGCACCAGGTCCACGACGCGTTTGAGCCTGCGGCCCACGCCGGAGAGCGAGTACGACGCTATCGGCCGCGGGTGAGGCCCGGACAGGTAGGTGGACATCTTAAAGGAAGGGACGCCGATGAAGTCAACGAAGTGGTCACTCGACAAACCGGCCACGATGTGCTCGGTCTTCGGATTCGAGCTGTCGACAATGATGGTGGCGTACCTGGCGACGTGCCCGCGGTCGTCCGAGTTCGCCTTCAACCAGCCCGGCAGATCCTCGAGCGTAATGACCTCTGCGCATTCGAAACCCCACCAGCGCAGCAGCCTCGTCCTGGTGAAGTGCAGGTCGGTCACCAGCAGCACCGGCTGGCGCGTCACATAGCGCAGGCAGATGCCGATTACCGGTGCAAGGAAGTTGAGGTACACCCAGACCGCCAGCCAGAACTTGACGGTCACCGGCTCGGCCCAGGGCCAGAACCCGTGCAGGATGCTGTAGCCGGCGTAGGTCATGCCGAACGCGGCCTGGGTCCTGAGCGTCAGCCCGAAGTTGGCGCGGGCGGTTGATTCGAACTCGCCGGTCACGTAGCTCGCGGCCGTGAGGATGATACAGAGAGCGATGACCGTGGTCACGGACGCCGAGTCCGGCACGAACGTGTTCCTGAGGATGGTGATGGCAAGCAGCAGGAACAGCAACTCCGTGACAACGAGCACGGGGCCGTTGTACCTCAGGCTGATCTTCATCTGCTGGGTCTCACGGCAGTTTATCAGGAGTCCACGGCCAGTCAAGCGCGGGCAGCCCCCTGGCCGTATCAGAGCGCGGGACCAACCACGTCGCGGCCCTCGCGTGCCGCCCTGTTCCTTGACCCTGCCGAATCGGTCGGCTACGCTTAGTTTCCCATGCAAGATGACGTGATTCGTATCCGCGGAGCGCGCGAGCACAATCTCAAGAACATCAGCCTCGACCTCCCGCGCAACAAGCTGGTGGTCATTACCGGGCTCTCCGGCTCCGGCAAGTCCTCGCTCGCGTTCGACACCATCTACGCGGAGGGCCAACGCCGCTACATTGAATCGCTCTCCGCCTACGCCCGGCAGTTCCTGGGCATGTTGGAGAAGCCCGACTGCGACCAGATCACCGGCCTCTCCCCGGCCATCGCTATCGAACAGCGGACCTCCGCCCGCAACCCGCGCTCGACGGTTGGGACGGTCACGGAGATCTACGACTACCTGCGCCTGCTCTTCGCCCGTATCGGCAGACCCTTTTGCCCGAAATGCGGGAAGCCGATCTCGTCCCAGACCACGGACCAGATAGTCGACTTCCTGCTCGCCCTGCCCGAAGGCATCAACCTCATAGTCCTCGCTCCGGTGATTCGCGCCCGCAAGGGCGAGTACAAGGAACTCCTCGTCAAGGCCAAACGCAGGGGCTACATCCGGGTGCGAGTCGACGGGAAGCTGTACGAGATTGACGAGGTGCCCGACCTCGAACGCTACAAGAAACACGACATCGAGGTCGTGGTCGACCGGCTGCAGGTGAAGCCGGACTCGAGGAAACGCCTGGCCGACTCGGTCGAACTGGCTCTGAAGGAAGGTAGTGGCCTGTGCATAGTGGCCACGGAACGACCGAAGCCAGAAGCTAGAAGCCAGAAGCTAGAAGTCAGAAGTTCGGAACGCTCCTCACCCCGTCCCTCTCCTCCCAGAGGAGAGGGAGAGCGAAGCGAGGGTGAGGAGGCCGTAAGCCGTAAGCTGTCAGCCGTTAGCGGTGGGGATCTCGTCTTCTCCGCAGCACTGGCCTGCCCGGAGTGTGGGTTCAGCTTTGGCGAGATCTCGCCCCGCCTCTTCTCGTTCAACGCACCGCAGGGCGCCTGCCCGACCTGCCACGGGCTTGGCACAAAGATGGAAATCGACCCGGATCGGGTCATCGCCAACCCCGACCTGTCGATCCTCGATGGTGCCCTTGCTCCTTGGGGCGAGGCCCGCGAGCGCGGCCAGTGGTTCCTCGGACCGCTGCGGGCGCTGGCGCGGCGTCACAAGTTCCGTCTCGACACTCCCTGGTCAAAGCTCGCCGCCGGAGTCCGCCGCCTCATCCTCTATGGCTCGGAAGAGGAACTGAAGGTCAGCTATACGTGGGACGATAACGAGATACACTTCGACCGCCGGTTCGAAGGTCTGGTGCCTAATCTGCTCCGCCTTCATCGCGAAACCGATTCCGAATCACGGAGAGAATGGATTGAGGGTTTCATGACCCTGCTCCCCTGTCCCGATTGCCAGGGCCGGCGCCTCAAACCGGAGGCGCTCGCGGTGCGCATCGGCGACATCAACATCGCTGACCTCAGTGCCTTCTCCATCCGCCGCTGCCACGAGTATTTCTCCCACGAACTGCAACTCTCCGGCCGCGACGAGGAAGTCTCCCGCGAAGTCGTGAAGGAACTGCGGAAGCGACTGGGCTTCCTGACCGCAGTCGGAATCGACTACCTGACCCTGGACCGCACCGCCGAGACCTTGGGCGGCGGCGAGGCCCAGCGCGTCCGCCTCGCCACCCAGATCGGATCCGGACTGGTCGGCGTGGTCTACATCCTCGACGAGCCGTCCATCGGACTGCACCAGAGTGACAACCGGAAGCTGCTGGGAACACTAACCCGGCTGCGCGACCTCGGCAACACCGTCATCGTGGTCGAGCACGATGAAGAGACAATCCTAGAGGCCGACCACGTCATCGATCTTGGTCCGGGTGCCGGCGACTCGGGCGGCAGGGTCGTAGCCCAGGGCACGCCCGAGGACGTCAAACGCAACCCGGATTCACTCACGGGAGCCTACCTTTCGGGCAGAAGGAGCATCGTTGCCCCGACCGAGCGACGCCAGTCACGGCTGGGACAGCTGTCGGTTCAGGGCTGCCGTGAGAACAACCTCAAGAACGTGAGCATCTCCGTACCACTCGGCTTGTTCGTGGCGGTGACCGGAGTCTCGGGCTCGGGCAAGAGCACCTTCGTCTCCGACATCCTCTACCGTGCTCTCGCCCGCCGCTTCTACGGTTCACGCGAGAAGCCCGGCGCGCACGACAGCATCACCGGGATCGAGAAGATCGATAAGGTCATCAATATTGACCAGTCGCCGATCGGACGCACCCCGCGCTCCAATCCTGCTACCTACACCGGCGCGTTCGGGCCGATTCGCGAGTTGTTCGCCCGGACCAAAGACGCGCGGATGCGCGGATACAAGCCGGGGCGGTTCTCGTTCAATGTCAAAGGCGGCCGGTGCGAAGCCTGCGGCGGGGACGGGATCATCAAGGTGGAAATGCACTTCCTGCCCGACGTCTACGTGACCTGTGAGGTCTGCAAGGGCAGGCGCTACAACCGCGAGACACTTGAGGTAAAGTACAAGACAAAGAGCATCAGCGATGTGCTCGACATGTCGGTGCAGGAAGCTGACCAGTTCTTCTCCAATGTCCCTGCTGTCGCGCGCAAGGTCCGGCTGCTCGAAGAGGTCGGTCTCGGCTACGTCAAGCTCGGCCAGTCGGCGACTACGCTCTCGGGCGGCGAGGCCCAGCGCATCAAGCTGGCCCGAGAGCTATCGAAGATCGCCACCGGCCGCACCCTCTACCTGCTCGATGAACCGACAACCGGCCTCCACTTCGAGGATGTTCGACTCCTGCTCGGCGTGCTCAATCGACTGGTCGAACGCGGCAACACCGTGCTCGTTATCGAACACAACCTCGAAGTCATCAAGTGTGCAGACTGGATCATAGACCTCGGGCCCGAGGGCGGGGACGACGGCGGCACCGTGGTCGTGGCCGGAACGCCGGAACAGGTTGCTGCGTGCGCTTCCTCGCACACCGGCAGGTACCTGAGACCGCTGCTCAGGCACGGATAGTTCAGAATTCAGAGTCCAGAAACCAGAATTCAGAAGTGGGGACGGGGAAAGTCAACCGCAGATTGCGCAGATAACGCAGGACCAATCGGACGGGTCAGCAACTCGGAAACCGGAATTCGGAATGTATCGGCACTCCGAATTCTGGACTCTGGGTTCTGGACTCTGAACTATCCGGGCACGCTGGTTCTTCCGCAGGTCTTGGGGAACAGAACGCGACACAGGTCGCCGACCGACTTCACGAAGTGGAACTTGAGCCCTTTCCTGACATTGGCCGGGACGTCCCTCAGGTCGCGGCGGTTCTCGACCGGCAGGATGACGGCCTTGATCCCGGCCCGGCTCGCGGCGAGCACCTTCTCCTTCACGCCGCCGATGGGCAGCACCCGGCCGGTGAGCGTTATCTCTCCGGTCATGGCGATGCGTGGTTCGAGCGACTCCCGGCGGAGCAGGGAAATCACCGAGGCCGCGATGGCGATGCCGGCGGAGGGACCGTCCTTCGGAGTCGCACCCGCCGGGATATGGATATGGAGGTCAGACTCCTCGAAGAACTTCTCGTCGATTCCCAGCTGCCGTGCGTGTGCCCTCACGTAGGTGAGCGCGGCCTCGGCCGATTCCTTCATCACGTCACCCAGCAGACCGGTCAGCAGCAGCTGCTTCTTCCCCTTCATCAGTGATGACTCGATGAACAGAATCTCCCCGCCGAACGGCGTGACCGCGAGCCCGGTCGAGACGCCGGCATGCATCCGTCGTGCCGCGACTTCGGAAGAGAAACGGCGCGGTCCGAGCAGCTTCCTTACCTCGCCCGAGTCGATGGTCGCGAGCTTGCTCCGGCCTTCGGCGAACCGTCGCGCGAGCTTCCGCATCACCGAACCTACCTCCCGCTCCAGGTTCCTGACCCCGGCTTCGCGGGTGTACTCGCTCACAATCAGCCTTAGAGCTTCGTCTTTGAACTGGACCTGCTCTTTGGTCAGACCATTCTGCGTAAGCTGTCTCGGCACCAGGAAGCCTTTGGCAATCGAGATCTTCTCTTCGTCGGTGTAGCCCGGCAACTCGAGTATCTCCATCCGGTCTCGGAGCGCGGGGATGATCGTGTCGGCTACGTTGGCGGTGGTAATGAACATCACCTGCGACAGGTCAACCGGCACTTCCAGGTAATGGTCGGAGAAGCTGGAGTTCTGCTCCGGGTCGAGCACCTCAAGCAGGGCCGACGACGGGTCTCCACGGAAGTCGGTCCCGACCTTGTCGATTTCGTCGAGCATGAAAACCGGGTTCATGGATCCGGCGGCGCGCAGTCCCTGCACGATTCTTCCGGGCAGCGCCCCAACGTAGGTCCGGCGGTGGCCGCGGATTTCGGCCTCGTCCCTGATTCCGCCCAGGGAGAAGCGCTGGAACTTCCGACCCAGGGCCCTAGCGATCGAGCGACCAAGCGAAGTCTTGCCCACACCCGGCGGTCCGATGAAGCACAGAATCGGCCCCTTGGAGTCCTTCTTGAGCTTCCGCACCGACAAATACTCGAGAATCCTCTGCTTCACCTTATCGAGATTGTGGTGATCCTCGTTGAGTATCTTACCGGCCTGTCTCACATCGAGGATGTCCTCGGTCCGCAACTTCCACGGCACGGCCAGCAGCCAGTCAAAGTAGTTGCGCGTGACCGAGTACTCGGACGCGGCCGGCGACATGCGCGACAGCCGGTCGAGTTCCCGGCGGGCCGCTTCCAGCGCGGCCTGAGGCATGCCTGCCTCCTCGACCTTCTTCCGCAACTCATCGATTTCCGCCTGGGTCTGGTCCGACTCGCCCAGCTCCTTCTGGATCGCCTTCATCTGCTCGCGCAGGAAGTACTCGCGCTGCGACTTGTCGAGCTCGCCCTTGACCTGGTCGCGGATCTTCGCGCCCAATTCGAGGATGCCAATCTCCTTCGAGAGCATCGGCAGCAACGCCTGCAGACGCTCCTTCACATCGAGCATCTCCAGCAACCGCTGCTTTTCCGACAGGTCGAAGTTGACGTAGGTCGCCGCGAAGTCGGCCAGCCGGCCCGGCGACTCGAAGTTCCTCACCACGGTGTTGACATCGTCGGGCAGGTACGGCGCCAGTTCGGCCAGCTTGCCGAATGTATCGGCCACACTTCGCATCAATGCCCGGGTCGCGGTGTCCTTCTGCCCGGTCTCCTCAAGCGGGACCACCTTGGCCCGCAGGTACGGGGCGCCCGGAAGGTACTCCTCGACCCGTGCCCGCCGCATCCCCTGCAGCAGCAGCCGCATCGTCCCATCCGGGAACCGGAGCATTTTCAGTATGACCGAGATGGTGCCGACTTCGAACAGGTCGGCGGGTTCGGCCTCTCGCTCCAGCGCGGTGTCGCGCTGCGTAACCGCACAGACCAGCTTGTCGCCGGCCAGCGCGTCGTCCACCAACTTGGCCGAGCGCTCGGTCGAAACTACGAGCGGCGACACGAGGCTTGGGAAAACGATGCCGCCCTTGACCACGAGCACAGGCAGCTCGGCCGGGAACTGGCCCAGCTTCAACTGCTCATCGGCTTTGACTTCGGCCTTGACTGTTGTCTCGGGATTGTCACTCAACTCGTATCACCCTCACGGTGCTGACACCGGTTCGGTCAAGCTCCAGGCTCAGCACTCCGTCCTTGATGTTGACCTTGATGCTGTCGGGGTTGACTGTGAACGGCAGGTTCACCCGCTTTTCAAACCCTCCATACGGGATCTGGGATTCATAGAAGGTAACCCCGCGCCGGACCTTCTCCGGCGGCCGCTTGATGCCGAGAATCTGGACCATCCTGGCCCCGACCCGGACGTGAACCTCCGACCCCGGGACGCCGGGAACTTCAGCCATCAGGTAGATCTTGGCCTCGCTCACGAACAGATCCACCGGCGGCTCCCAGACGGCATTGCTCTCTTCGACTCCGAAGAACCGCTCGAACAGCTCATCAATGTCATGGCTAACGGATACTATGCCGCTGAAGCGCCGTAACCTATCCATTGCTCATATTAGACGCTGGCCGGCGACGTCTGATTCCCGGCGGGCACGACCGTGTGTGACAGCCGCCCGATTGCCGAAGCCCGGCCGCTGGTGGGCTCGACGTCCACCCACACACCGTTGATGCGCACGTCGCCCGTCGCTGGGTGGAGTCGCACCGGCACCATCTCGATCATACGCCGCAGCGACACGTCCTTGCTCATCCCCAGCACCGAATCGAACGAGCCGCACATGCCTGCATCGGTGATGTAGGCAGTACCGCCCGCCAGAATCGCTTCATCCGCGGTCAGGACGTGGGTATGGCTGCCGAGCACGGCCGAAACCCGGCCGTCCAGGAACCAGCCCATCGCCTGTTTCTCGGCCGTTGCCTCGGCATGGAGGTCCACGATCACAACCTGGGTTTCACGCCGGATTTCGTCCAACGCCGGCAAAGCTGTGCGAAACGGGCAGTCCAGAGCCTTCATGAACACCCGCCCCTGCAGACTGATGACGGCAATCTTGACCTGGGTCCCTTCTATCCCTGATCTTCCCTCGTCACTCGTCAATCGGCAATCGTAGATTCCGTAGCCCCGTCCGGGCGTCTGGGGCGGGAAGTTGAGCGGCCGGAGAATCCTTGGCTCGGCGCCAAGGTACTCCCAGACCTCTTTCCGATCATACGCGTGATCCCCGGTAGTGATACAGCCGACGCCGGCTTTCAGCAGCGCGCCGGCGATGGCCGGCGTGATTCCATACCCGCCTGCAGCATTCTCTGCGTTGGCGATGACGAAGTCAACACCAAGCTGTTGCCGCAGACCGGCGAGTTCCTGCTCGACCGCCTTCCGCCCCGGTTCTGCGCACACGTCACCGAGAAAGAGCACGCGGAGGACTCCGTCCGGCTTCGGGCCAGCACTCACCGCAAACTAGCGGGCATAGTCGACGGCGCGCGTCTCGCGGATAACGGTGACCTTTATCTGCCCCGGGTACTTCAGCTCAGTCTGGATCTGAGCAGCAACCTTGGCTGCCAGTTCCGCGGAATCCTTGTCCGTGACCTTGTCCGGCTCCACCAGCACCCGGATTTCGCGGCCGGCCTGTATCGCATAGGCCCGTTCGACCCCGTCCATTGAAGACGCGATGGTCTCCAGCGTCTCGACCCGTTTGACGTAGGTCTCGAAGCTCTCACGCCTGGCCCCGGGCCTGGACCCGGAAACGCTGTCCGCGGCCGCCACCAGGAAAGCATAGGGCGAGTCGAGCATGACCTCCTCGTGGTGCGCGGCGATAGCGTTCGCCACCAACTCATCCTCGCCGTACCGGCGCGCGAGTTCCGCGCCGATGCTCGCGTGCGGCCCCTCGATGGACTGGTCCGCGGCTTTGCCGATGTCGTGCAGCAGACCGGCCCGCTTGGACAGCGCCGGGTCGAGGTCGAGTTCCTGCGCCATCAGGGCGGCGAGGTACGCGACCTCCTTGGAGTGGTTCAGCACGTTCTGGCCATAGCTGGTCCGGTACTTGAGGCGGCCGAGCAGCTTGGAGAGCTCCGGGTGCAGGCCGACGATGCCGAGTTCGAGCACTACCGCTTCGCCGGTGGACTTGATGATGGCGTTCATCTCGTCGCGAGTCCGACCCACGATTTCCTCGATTCGCGCCGGGTGTATTCGGCCGTCCGCCACGAGTTTTTCCATGGCCAGTTTTGCCACCTCGCGTCGGATCGGGTCAAAACCGGAGATGATTATCGCGCCGGGCGTGTCGTCTATCATCACCTCCACCCCGGTCAGGGTCTCGAAGGTACGGATGTTGCGGCCCTCGCGACCGATGATGCGACCCTTCAGCTCGTCCGAAGGCAGGCTGACGACCGAAACCGTAGTCTCGGCCGCGTGCGAGACAGCACAGCGCTGAATCGCCCGGATGATGATCTCCCGCGCCTCCTCTTCAGCCTGGCCTCGGGCTTCCTCCTTGATGTCTCTCACCATCTGGGCCGCCTCTAGCCGCGCCTGATTCTCAAGGTTGCGGCAGAGCTCGCGACGCGCCTCCTCGGAAGAGAGGCCGGCGATGCGCTCGAGCTTCGAGTTCTCCTGGCTGATGAGCTGGTCCAGCCGCTCCATTTTCGCCCGGACGATCTTGTCCCGGGCCCCGATGTCACGGTCTTTGCGGATGAGGTCCGCTTCCTTCTGCGTGAGAACGCTGTCCCGCCGAGCAAGGAAGCTCTCGCGTTCGGACAGCTTCGCCTCGAGGCGTTCGAGTTCCCGCCGCGTGGTCGCGGTCTGCGTCTCGAACTTCAGTTTCTCGTGCTCCCACTCGATCTTGGCCGCCGCCTCGGACTTCTCGCGCGCCCGGTCTGCCTCCTCTTGGGCAAGCTTCACGGTCCGCTCTCGCTCCTGCTCGGCGCCGTTCACGAGCTGCCGGGCGGCACGGCGGCTGAGAACGAACCCGATCCAGAACCCGGCAACTCCCAGAACTAAGAAACCGGCAATGACCGGCACCACGTACTTCTCCATGCTTCCTCCCGGCAAAACAAAACCCCGCGTTGCCGTGTAGTGACAAGTCTATGAACCCGTCGTAAGAGGGGGCACTTCAGGACCGCTTCGCGCCGCTCAGTTAAGAGTGGCGGTCCACGGCCCTATGTCAGCGCCCGCATCACGGGTGTTGGCTCAAGACTCAGCCAACTATCACGAGCACAGCAGGGAGCCTTAGATCATCGGGCCGGGCTGCCGGCCCCAAGAACGGACTCCAGTTTCCTGATAAGTACACCGACGCGGCGCGACACCCACCGGGCGTCCTCCCGGCGCTGAATGAGGTGCTCATCCACCAGGTTCATGCAGGTCAGCACTGCGGTCCGGGTGCTCGAGCCCTGACTGAACTGGCGGTCCATCTCTCTCATCTTCCGGTCGACGATTCCGGCAACTTCCAGAACGTGCTCGCCGTCACTGTCGGCCCTGACGTTGTAGTCACTGCCAAAAACGCTAACAACAACAGACTTCATCGGCTCCCATCAACCTCACTCTATAGCAGGCCGTCAATCTTGTCAATCAGATCATCGATTCGCTTCGCCGCTTCGGTCCGGGCCCGGGTCGCGTCTTCAAGCCGTGCCTGAAGCTCCTGTTTGTCCTTCTTCAGCCGTGCTATCAGGCTGATGGCCTCATCGACTCTGGCTTCAAACTGCCGGAACTGCTCGACGAGCTCCGGCGAAGGTCCGCCTCGCTCCAGTCCGGCCTCGAGCGGCTTGGGTGCGTCGGGATTCGGTCCGGAATTCGTCATGCGGACTTCGAGCTTTGCCTCAGTGCCTCGTCAACCGCAGCCCAGGAAGAAGCTGGTACCAGGTTTCCAGCAGCACCCTGCGACTCCCGGTATCCACAGATATAACCTTGACCAGAGCGTAGTTACCGTCTGCAGTATGGCAACCGATGGTGAATGGCACCTTCACTATGTCGGTGTAGTTGAAATATGATGCAGGCGACGACGGTGGCAGCAGGACGTCCTCACCTGGCTGCGGGTCCGTGAACGCGCTGACTCGCCAGGAATCAGCCGGCACGGTGCTCCCCGGGTCGCTCGGCCCCATATCGGGGCTGGCGATTGAATAGGGCAACCGGCTCACCTGCGCAACATGGAAATCCGTGACATAGAAGTCAGCAATGCCGGCGCTGCGGTTTTCGGCCATCGAACACGTCCTTCCGTGCCCCGTGTATGGGTCCCAGCCGAAGCCGGAATTGCCGGAGGCGCCGAGTTCGACCAGCGCCACGGTGTCGGTCCAAACGGGGACCGTTCCCGGAGTCGTTCGCGCCGCGTAGCTCTCGTCTCCGTACTTGGCCTCTACCCTATACCAGCCGGTCGCTCCGCCCGGGTTGTGGATCCAAAAGTCTGCCGTGGTCTCGGCAACCAAACTGTAGCTCGTCTCGCCCGCCACTCGAAAGAAAACCACGTACTTGTCCGGTGAGGCATCGACCGGTACAGTCCAGCTGATCTTCACCGTGCTGTCGGTGTCAGGCTCAAGTCTCAGGTTCGAAGGCGCCCGACCGTTCCCTACGCAACCGGTCAGCGCCGACAGGCAGGCGGCCGCGCCCAGGCCGAGCCAGAGGCGTATCAGCCCGTTCTGTGGCTCGCGGCCGTCACCCATCTAGTGGTGCACAAGCCTCAGCCCGGGCACGAGCTGGTACCACGACTTCATCCAGACCTTTCCGGAGGACAGATTGAAGCTGTCGACCTGAATCAAGGCGTAGTGTTTCACCGTGTCGCCGGCCGTGTAGCACCCGACACGACACGGCTGGGTCGCAAGCGTAGTGTAGATGAAGTAGGTGGCACTCGGGGGTGCCTTGTAGCTGGGCACGGTCTCCGCCAGCACCTGGTTGGAGAAGCCGTTCGTTCGCCAGGCAGCGCGGGGCACGATTCCGACCGCACCGGAGTCGATCGAGTCCGCCTTGTTCGGACTCACGATGCTCAGCGGCCCTCCGGTCCCGGCCAGCAGGTCCGAAACATAGAAATCAACCGACGCGCAGCCGGCGCTCTCGGTCATCGCGAAGACACCACCGACTCCCGAGTCACGTCTCCACCCGAACCCGCAGCGACTCGAGTCGGCGTTGATCTCGAACAGAACCGCTTCGCTCTGGACCGGGACCGTAGTCGGCCTGTCCGCGCCGTCGTACGAGTCACCGCCGAACACAGCCGACACCTTGTACTGGCCGGTCATTCCGTGGGGATTGTGGGCGAAAGATATCGCCGTCGTTTCGCCGACCACGGTGTAGCCCGAGTCGGAAGCCGGTCGGAAGTAAACCACGTACTTGTCCGCCGCGCCTTCGGACGGCACTGTCCACGAAACCAGAACAGTGCTGTCAGATTCGTCCGGGCCGGCGCTGACGGCAACGCCGCTCGGAGGCCCGCCCAGCACTCCGCAGCCCTGGATCACGACCACCGCGGCCAGCACCGTCACTCCGGTCAGTACGACCGAGATCAATTTCTTCATTTCGCGCTCCTTGGTCATCTTGCGGTTTCTCAGGGACTGCCCCCGAGAACCTAAGTTAGGCTACTACCAAAACCCTCACTGTCAAGAAACAGGACAGGGACGGTCATGTCCGGGCCAGCCGCAGTTGAACGGAAGTCATGTCGCGGTATCATCTGGTTCGTGCCCGAGAACCCTGCCCCCCCTCAGCACCAACCCGGACCTTTGCCTCCCTTCTTCGGCCGCCCGGTGCCGCCCAAACCGAAAGAGCCGCCGCGCTACGGCCGCTGGGTCGCCGTCGGCGTGACGCTCGGTTTCATTCTCGCCCTTGCCGCGCTGGCCACTTTCGTTCCCCGCGCGCACCGCGCGCGGGAAAACAAGGCGAAAGCAGAAGCCCAAGCGCGAGCCCAGGCCGTAGCGGCAGCTTACGACACTGCGGCCTACGCGGTGAAGCCGAACGAGATCATGGGCACGCTGCTTGTTCGCGCCGGGTTCTCGACTCGGGACATCGGTCGCATCGTCCCGGCCCTGCGTGCCGCGGGCTTCAACTTCCAGGCCATGCGGCCGGGTGACAGCCTCATCGTCCTGTCGCGCGACTCGGCCCCGCGGCGGCTGCTCTACCGGCAGAGCATCGAGGCGGTATACCGCGTTGACCTCGACTCGTCCGGTATCCGCGTCTCCATGCTGCTCAAGCGCATCACCAAGGCAACGGCATTCGTCAAGGGGGCGATCACCGGCTCGCTCTACGAGACGATGATGGCGATGGGCGAAACCCCTCAGCTCATAATGGACTACACCGACGTGTTCGGCTGGGAAGTCGATTTCTTTTCCGAAGTCCAGCCGAACGACAGCTTCGCGATACTCTTCGAGCGGAAGTACTGCGACTCGGTCTGCGTCGGATACGGGGTCATACTCGCCGCCAGCTACGCCGGCCAGGTCGGCTCATTCGCGGGATACCGGTTCACCGACCCGGAAGGCTCGACCGACTACTACAACGCCGAGGGTCAGAACCTGCGCAAGACCTTCCAGAAGTCACCGCTCCGTTTCTCGCGCGTGTCGTCGTTCTTCGGCCGCCGCTTCCACCCTATCCGACGGGTAGTCCGCCAGCATTTCGGAGTCGACTACGTGGCGCCCAAGGGCACGCCGGTTGAGGCCGTGTCGGACGGCCGCGTCGTCTCGGCCGGCTGGTCAGGCGGGTACGGCCGTTTGGTCGTGCTCGGCCATGCCGAAGGATATCAGACGCGGTACGGTCACTTGTCCGGGTTCGGGAGAGGCATCAGGTCGGGCGCGCCGGTCCGTCAGGGACAGGTCGTCGGATACGTTGGTTCGACCGGACTGTCAACCGGACCTCACTTGCACTACGAAGTACGGAAGTTCGGTTCGGCCGTCAACCCGCTCAGGTTGAACCCGCCGCGACGCAGCCCGGTCAGAAAGGAGCTCCTGCCTCTGTTTGCGCAGGTACGGGATTCGCTCACGGCAATCATGGCGGACCGCCGGCGTGGGCAGCCGCCACGACCGCTCCCAGCACGCTAGTCGCGCCACCCTTCAGCAGCTCCTGCGCCGCCTGGTCGAGCGTAGCGCCGGTCGTCATCACGTCGTCAACCAGAATGATCCTCTTTCCATCCACACTCACATCGGGCTTCAATCGAAACGCGCCGGCCAGGTTCCTGCGCCGGGCCTCGGGATTCGTCCTCAGCGCCTGGGTCCGCGTGTTCTTCGGCCGCGTCAAGCACTCGACCAGTGGAATGCGGGTGCTCATCGATATGGCCGCGGCCAGCAGCAGGGACTGGTTGAATCCGCGCTCGCGCAGGCGCGCCGGATGCAGCGGGACCGGACAGACCGCATCCGCCGCCGAGAGCACCTCATCCTGCTGAACCAGGGCAGCCAGGGCGCGGCCGAGCAACTCGCCCACCCTGGTCTTGCCCGAGTACTTGAAGGCATGGACCAGCTTGTCAAAAGGCGGGACGTACAGCCCCACTGCCCGCACGCGGCTCAGGCCGAAAGCACTCCCGCACTGGCCGCAGGTTTCCACGGTCCTGGTACGGGGCCGGCCACACCTGGGGCAGACCGCGAGTTCGTGCGTGAAAAGCGCGAGGCGACAACCCTCGCAGATCAGGCCCTCCTCGACCTCCGCTTCGCAGCCGTAGCATATCGGCGGATAGACGAAGTCGGCGAGGGATCTGAGAAGGAAACGGACGCTACTGGAAAAGCCCAAGCTCAAGCAAGGAAGCTCAAGCCCGGACTCACCGACGTGAGCCACTGCTCGAGCTTGCGCCTTTGCTCGGCCAGCGAAGGAACAAGACAAGCAGGACGACCCCGAGCGCGGTCAGTCCCAGCGCGACGATCTGGTTACCCCAGAGGTTCGCGTTGTTTTCGTAATAGCGCACGAAGTCGATCCCGAATCGGAAAAGCGAGTAGATGATGAGCAGGATCGCGGCGAGTACTCCCGACGCCGGCCGTCGCCTCTCGATCCAGAGAGCCAGGAGGAACAGACCGAACCCGGCCGCCGATGAGTAGAGCTGGGTCGGGTGGATCGGCTGGCCGTGGAAAGTGGCGCCGGCCGGCGACTCGGGCGGGAATACCAAACCGAAGTGACCGGAGGTGGGCCCGCCGAAACAGCAGCCGTTGAGGAAACAACCGACTCGCGTGAAACCCTCTCCCAGCATGATCGCCGGCGCGACGGCATCCATCAGCTTCCGGACCGGGAGCTTGTTGAGCCAGACGAACACTACACCCGCAATGATACCGCCGAGGAATCCGCCATAGAACATCAGCCCGGCCAGCCCGCCCCGCCAGAAGGCAATGATCCCGATCAGGTCGTTGCTGAACTCGCTCCAGTGGAACGCCACATAGAAGAGTCTCGAGCCGACCACGACCGCGAGCAACACCCAGAGCGCGAGGTCGGTCACCTTCTTAGGGTCGACGCCGAACTTCTTTGCCCGGTGCTCAACGATCGCGATGCCGAAGACGAACGAGATGAAGAGCATCACGCCGTACGAGTAGATGTGCAGGTTGCCGAGTTTCAGTACTGTGGGGAACATCTGACTCTATCCTAGGCAGAAGGCCATGTTAGTCAAGAAAGAGAGATAGCGGAGACAAACGAAGTCAGAGTTCAGAAGCTAGAATGCAGAATGCAGAGGTTGAGGCATTCTGAACTCCGGTTTCTGATCTCTGGTTTCTGAATTCTGGATTATCCGGTCTAGCGTCAGAATCTGACCGAGCCGAAAGGCGCGGGCGTTAGCGTCAGGACGATGATGATCACTGCGACCGCGACGAGCCGCCAGTCGACGCTGTTCAGCGGAGTGATGTCGTCGAGCGGCGGCGGGTGCCTCAATCCGAGCATGACTGCCAGCACCGCCCAGAACGGCCAGCCCGCCCAGAAGAAGCCCATCAGGACGAGCGCGGCGATGACGATCCAGCTCAACTTCTGCCACCGCTTGCCGAATACCGCATAGGCGACGTGCCCTCCGTCGAGCTGCCCGATGGGTAGCAGGTTCATCGCGGTCACGAACAACCCGAGCCAGCCGGCGAATGCTGCGGGGTGCAGCAACAGGTCCTTGCCCGGCCCGAGGTTGGGGTGGAGAAGTTCCGATATCCCCCAGAAGACAAGCGGGGAGCCGAGTTGTATGCCCTTTGACGCGACGACATCGACCGGCTTCGAAAGCAGCAGCCCGACAAAACAGACGGGCAGGGCAACAAGGAACCCGACCAGCGGCCCGGAAACCCCGACCCGCACCAGCGCGCTCTTGGTCGGGACCGGCGAGTCGATACGGATGAACGCGCCCATAGTTCCGGTCATCGGGTGCGGAACCGGCAGGAAGTAGGGCGGCGTGGCGGCAACGCCCAGGCGCCGGGCCGTGAAGAAGTGCGCCAGTTCGTGGCTACCGAGCACAAGGATGATGCTCAGGGAAAACGGCCATCCGAGCAACAGCAGGTCGAGCGGACGCTTGAACGGATCCCCGCCATTGTTGAGCGAACCGACAAGCAGGGTTGTGCCGACGGTGAGCAGGAAAAGCACGACGTTGATCCAGAGCCTGCGTCTGCGCCTTGGTGGAGCGTAGCCATAGGTGATGGCGTGACCGTCCGGCGTCCGCTCAAAGTAGGCGATATGCCCGGCCGTTCGGAACACCTGCTTGAGCGCGGCCAGATTGTCAGTAACCGGTTCGTGTATGCGCCCGTCTATGCGATTGCCCCTGATCCCCACAATCTGCATGTGCCGACTCAGTTGGTCGAGGGTAAATCCCTGACCAACAGTCGGGGATTCTGTTTCACTCAGCATGGCTATTGGACTGCTGACTCGCCCGGTGGGAATCAGACAGCTTCATGGAAGCAGTCACTTGATCCCTCGATCCCTGGGTCCCTTGATCCCTTGTCTCGCTAGCAGATTCTCGGCAGCTGCTCACCCTCGAGCATTATCAGGGGCCGGAGTGAGCCCAGCCGGGTCTTGAGCCAGACACCTGCTGGCTTCTTCGCAACTTCACCGACGCGGACAGACTGCTTGCCCAGCCGGTCTTGCCGCATCCCGGCCAGCAGTCTCGCCTCCGCTCCGGGGTCGGCGATCACCAAAACCTTGCCCTCATTTGCCATGTAGAACGGGCTCAGGCCCAGCAGTTCCGCGACCCCGAGTACATGCGCGGAAACGGGCAGGGCAGCTTCGTCCACTATGAATCCAAGCCCCGTCGCCTCGGAGAACTCATTCAGGGTCGTAGCGATCCCGCCGCGCGTCGGGTCACGCATCAGCCTGACGCCCGGCTTTCGCAGCAGTGGCAGCAGCAGGCGGTCTAGCGCCGCGCAGTCGCTCTCCGCCCTGCCTTTGAAACGATAGGCGCCGCGTGCGACCGCAATCGCGGCCTCGTGCTCGCCGATCGCGCCGTTGATAAGAATCGAGTCTCCCGGCTTCACCTGCTCAGGCCCCAACTGCGCGCCGGGCAGCAGCGTGCCGATGCCGGTGGTGTTGACGTAGATCTCGTCTGTTTCTCCCCGCTCGACGACCTTCGTATCACCGGTCACAACCTGCACACCCGCCTTCCGGCACTCGGCCGCAATCGAACGGCAGATGGCTTCGAGCTTCGTGACCTCGATTCCCTCACGGATCACGAACGCGAGGGAAATGTACCGGGGCCTGGCACCCATCACTACCAGGTCGTTGACCGTGCCACAGACCGCTAACTTGCCGATGTCCCCGCCGGGGAAGAAGAGCGGCTGCACCACGTACGAGTCGGTTGTCATCACGATCTTCTCGAAAATGGGGACTGTACCGCGCGTCCTCGCGCTCCGGGGGACTGTCCCCATTTTCGCATTGAAAGCGGGCAGCACCGCCCCGTCCGCGAGCTTCTTCAGTACCGGGCTGGCAAGCTGCTTCACGAATACGCTCTTGATGAGGCGGTGCATCTTCCGGCCGCCCGCGCCGTGTCCCATGACGATGCGCGGGTCAATCATGTCCCCGACTATCACCGGCGGATTCCACTCCGGCTCTGGTCCTTTAGTCCTTCGTCCTTTGTCCTTTGTCATTGCGTCCTACGCCCAGTCTTGTCCGAAGCTGCCGCCTCATTTGTCATTCGGACTTCGTCATTCGGAATTGGCGTTCTACGCCCGCTCATACTTGTAGTACGCCGCGCACGCGCCCTCGGTCGACACCATGCACGGCCCGACCGGCGATTCCGGCGAGCACGTCTTAGCAAAGAGCTTGCACTCCGGCGGTACTATCGTGCCGAGCATCACATCCCCGCACCGGCACGGCGACTTGCGATTGGCGATTGACGATTGACGATTGCGGATGCGGAAACGGCGGCGGGCGTCGAACTCGCGGAATCCCTGCCGGAACCCGAGCCCGCTGCCTGGTATCGTACCGAGCCCACGCCACTCCGCGTCACAGGGCTCGAACACCGTTTCCATTACCTGCCGCGCCGTCCGGTTGCCTTCCGGCTTCACGCTCCGGGTGTACTGAATCTCCACTCTCGGTCCGGACTTCACCTGCTCGAGCAGCATGTGAATCCCCTGCAGCACGTCCAGCGCCTCGAATCCAACCACGCAACTCGGCAGGTGATGCTTGTCACGCAGGAATTCGTATGGCCCGGTGCCGATGATAGTCGAGACGTGGCCGGGCAGGATGAACCCGTCCACGTTCACGCGGTCAGAAGATGCAATGGCCTCCAGCGCGCGCGGAATGGTCTTGAACATGGGCAGTACGTAGAAGTTCGCGACCTTCGACTCCTGCGCCGCTATCACGGTCGCGGCCACGGTCGGCGCTGTCGTTTCGAACCCGACTCCCAGGAACACGAAATCATGGTCCCGCTCTGCCTGCGCCAGCTTGAGCGCATCGAGCGGCGAGTACACTACGCGAACGTCCGCGCCCTTGGCCTTTTCCTGCTCCAGCGAAGTCTTCGCACCCGGCACGCGCATCATGTCGCCGAAAGTGACGACTACCGCGCCCGGCTCCCCGGCCACGCTGATCGCCGCATCAATCTCCGCCTGCGCGGTCACGCAGACCGGACACCCCGGCCCGGAAAGCAGGCGCAGGC
>Ga0233421_10000279_pt1 | contig 23039 bp, 21 predicted proteins | sample Watercolumn_Mata_3_FD_182725 | JGI IMG/M metagenome (GOLD analysis project Ga0233421, IMG submission 182725) | Freshwater microbial communities from Lake Matano, South Sulawesi, Indonesia - Watercolumn_Matano_2014_107_MG | ecosystem: Environmental > Aquatic > Freshwater > Lake | place... | reverse complement strand
AAGAGTTTCTCAATATCGCCCAAATAATTTTTACAATAATTTTTATTACACTATTAAATGTAAGCCTTTCGGCACAGAGCAGGGGAATTTTAAGAGGATTTGTATCAGATTCTCTCAGCGGCGAAGCACTGCCCTATGCAAATATTTTTATTAAAGAATTAAATAGAGGTACAAATACAGATTCACGTGGGTTTTTTGTTATGGCTTCTCTTCCTTACACACGCTTAACTGTTGCAATTTCTTATGTCGGTTATAAATCAAAAACATTTTTTGTAAATATAGAACCTTATGTGGTAAATGACATTCGCGCGCTATTGGTTTCAACAAATATTCAGATGAAAACAATTGAAACGACCGGAGAAAAAGTAGCAAAGGAAAATGCAACCGATGTAAGTTTACAAAGAATTGCAATTCGTGATCTTGAAAATCTTCCCAAAGGCGTCGAGCTCGATATTTTCCGTTCACTTCAGAGCATGCCTGGTGTTCAAACCGGAGGCGACGTTTCTGCACGCTTTTATGTTCGTGGAAGTGCAAGTAACGAAAATTTAGTTCTTCTCGATAACACAACAATATATAATCCTTTTCATGCACTTGGAATTTTCAGCGCTATTGACCCGGACATGATAAGTTCAATGGAGTTTTATAAAGGCGGATTTCCTTCAGAATTTACAAACAGACTTTCATCTGTATTGAAAGTTGTTACAAAGGATGGTAATAAAAACTCTTTTGGTGCAAAAGCCGGTTTAAGTTTACTTACTGCAAAACTTTTTCTTGAAGGTCCAATTCCAAACGGTTCTTTTATATTAAGCGGCAGAAAAAATTATTCGGATGTCGTTCTTAAAAGATTCAGAAATAATAATTCTATACCAGCTGACTTTTACGATCTTTTTGTGAAAGTTAATTATTCAGATAATGCATTTCTTCCGGATGCAAAATTTTCGTTCAGCACATTTTTTAGCAGTGATAAGATAATGAATGAAAACCCAAGACGTGAAGATTTTAAATGGAATAATCGAACAATTGCTTTTAATTATTTCCAGGTATCCGATTCGCCGTTATTTTACCAGCTTGATATTTCCTACAGCTCATTTTCCGGAGAAAGAATTCCGAACCAAAGCGGCGGTAAAGGAATGAAAAACGACCTTACAGATTTAAGCATGCGTGTGGATTTTAATTATATCTACGATAATAAAGATGAGCTTGACGGCGGATTTAAAATCTCCGAAGTACACACCACATTATCTTTAGAAAACTTTCGCGGACAATCTACCACAACAAACACCAAGGGCGTAAACGTTAGTGCTTATGCCAAATATAAATTTTTGAGAGCAGCTTTCTTTGGAGCGGATTTCGGTACGCGAATTCATGCAACACGGTTTGCGGGCGGCGGCTCCTCTGTTGCATTTGAACCAAGAGCAAGTTTTACTTTCAGATTTATTCCTGAAATAGCTTTAAAGGGATCCTGGGGACTTTACATGCAAGACCTTGTAACAGTTTCAGATGAAAATGAAGTTGTTTCTATTTTTGAACCGTGGATTATTACACCTCTCTATTTAAAACCAAGCAAAGCTATTCATTACATTGCAGGGCTCGAAATTACACCAAGCCAAAGTTTGTCTTTTGAATTAGAAGGTTATTACAAAATAATGCAGGATCTTGCAATCGTAAATGATCAAAAATATTTTGCAGCAGATCCGGATTTAATTCCCGGAAAAGGTCATTCATATGGAATTGAATTTCAAACCAAGTATCAATTGCATCCTTTTAATTTTACCGGTTCTTATTCCTGGATGAGAGCATTCAAAGATGTTCGCGGGGTTGTATATTCACCGCGTTATGATTCGAGAAACAATGTTAATCTTTCTTTGGAAGCTGATCTTGGCGCCGGATGGGTAGCAAGTGCAGTATGGATATACTCATCAGGCTTGCCGTTCACTCAAATTGCCGGTTATTATGATCGTCTTACAATAGATCAATTAGGCGATAATAAATTTTTGCTGGATGTTTTTTACCCTTTCATTTTGTTAGGAGATATGAATAGAGGCCAGCTTCCGGATTATCACCGGCTTGATTTAAGCTTATCGAAAAAAATTCAAATCGACCAATTAAAAGCTTCAGTTGATATTAGCGTTCTGAATGCTTACGATAGAAAAAATTTATTTTATTTCAGAAGAGATACAGGAGAAAGAGTTAACATGCTTCCTTTCCTGCCTTCGGTAAATTTAAAGGTGGAATTATGAAAAGATTAGTGAGCCTAATTTTATTTGTTCTTGTAGTTGCTGTAATTATATCGTGCGAAGATGAAGTTAATCCTAAAACAGATTTAAAAGATATTTATTCAATGAATTGTATTATAAGAGGAGATACTTCGTTTCAAGTAGCAACTATTACACGCTCTTATGATGTAAGCGGATTTGACCCTGGTACAAATAAAAACGATCCGTTTATTAAAGGAGCTAAAATAAAATTACTTTACCAAAACGGAACTCAAACATTTTTCTTTCGCGATACAACAATGACCCGGCCGGCAGGTTCAAATTATTCTACTCCGTTAAGTTATTATTATCTTAAAAATTTTCAGCCCACTTTTGAAAGCCCGATAAGTATTGAAGCTACGCTGCCTAACGGAAAAGTTTTAACTGCAAAATCAATTACATTTTACATTTCACCGTATGCAATTCAAAATAACTATTATTCAATTCCTTCAAGTCTATTTGGAAATTATCTTGTTTTCAATTGGGTAAATCTAACCTCAACTAGAGATGAAACTGTGTATTATGTACCCGAATTAATTATTAAATATGCAAGGATTCAAAATAATGTTCCGGTAGAATATCAAAAGAAAGTTCCGTTATTCTATATTCAAGGTGATAATGGTGAAATTCCATTATACCCGCCTGTTCAGGCTAATCTTACTTCTGCAAATTTTGATACAACCACAATTCGAAAATCTATTACAGAAATATCTGCCGGAGACCCGAATAAAGGAAATTATATTATTCGTAAAGCTGTATTCCGTTTACTAATTGCAGATAAAAATCTTGCTATGTATTACGCAGCTCAAAAAACTTTTCTTGATGAATTTTCTGTTAGAGTAACACAACCGGAATTTTCAAATATTCAAGGAGGATTAGGAATTTTTGGTACATTAAATTCAACACAGATTGATGTTCCGATTAAGGAATCATATATAAGATCATTTGGTTATAAACCATTTTAAAATTATTTAGAACTGCGATTACATTAACGGCGTTTAATTCAATTTGAATTTTAATAAGTCACCTTACGCAAGAATTTATGAAAAGATATTTTCTCCGTGGTTCTCTGTGTCTGCTCAGTGTTTCTCTGTGTTATTTGTTGGTTTTTATTACACAGAGTGTCACTGAGAAATCACGGAGTTACACAGAGATAAAACTTTTGCGTAAGGTGAGTTAATAACTAAATTGTTTATTAATTATGCAGTTAAAAAAATTAACCTCGATTTCATTTTTATATTTATTTTTTTTTACTGCATGTGCATCCGTTCCAAGGTTTACATCTAAAAATTCAAGATTCGAAAGAAATACAGAAAAGAATACTGATGACTTTAATGAATATTCTGACACTAAGCCGTTGGAATCTACAACTGGTGTAGCTTCTTTTTATGCTGATGACTTCAATGGTAAAATTACTTACAGCGGCGAAGTTTACGATATGTACCGGCTAAGTGCCGCTCATCCTTTTTATCAAATGGGAACAATTATTAGAGTAACAAATTCTTATAATAACAGAAGTGTAATTATTAAAATTAATGATCGAATGCCGTTTAGACCGGATAGAATTATTGATCTGTCTTTGAAATGTGCTGAAGAACTTGATATGGTTAATGCCGGCATTCAAGAAGTTAGAGTTGACGTTCTTGAATGGGGAAAGGGAAAAAAATAAATTTTCTTTGAATCTTTTCTGATTTAATTTCATCCAATATTAAATTGAATAGAAGTTTTTATGCGCTTTAAAAAAATTATCCCGGTATTTATTGGCGGAATAATAGGCTATGTTTATTATTATTTTATCGGATGTAATTCCGGAACATGTCCAATTACAAGCAATTCTTACATTTCAACAATCTATGGTGCGGTTGTTGGTTTAATTTTTCTTATTCCATCAAAAACAAAAAAGAAAGATGATATCAAGGTAAATTAAAATTGAAGGGTTGGTAAACAAATTTTCGGATCGGTTACTATTTTTATGGAACAAGGGATGATGTGCTTACACTGAAGTGAATCTATATGGAGAACTTTTGAAACTTCGGCTGAAGGTAAGTGTTAAATGATTCAGAAATTAAAAAGTTTGTTGAAGATTTAAATAAAATTGCTAGAGGTACATAAACTAGTTTTATCAATGAGAATTAATTATTATTTTTTCAATAGTTATAAAAGAGGTTAGAATGAATCAGAAAAATTCAAATACATCCAACAATAAATCAGAGTCTAACAAAAACTCATTTCATCTTACAAAGAAACAAAGAAGCTGGATTTACACTGGCTTTTTTATTGGTTTAATTATTCTTCTGTTCTTGTTTAATAATTCAGATTATTTATTCGGTAAAGAAGAAGAAAACGGTCCTTATCCGCCAAATTATGTTGCAGGTACAACTGATTTTTCACTTCCCACTACGGACGGAAAAGTTATTAAACTTTCAGATTACAAAGGTAAAATTGTACTTATTGATTTCTGGGCCACTTGGTGCGGGCCATGCAAAAGAGGAATTCCGGATTTAATTGCACTGAAAAAGAAATACGGAAACAAAGGCTTTGAAGTTATTGGTATTTCTCTAGATACAGACACAAAAGAAGAAGTTGTTCCTTTTATAAAGAAGTATGGAATTAATTATCCGGTAGCATATGGTAATCAATCAGTCTATCAGCAATATGGCGGCATCCGTGCTATCCCAACTTCGTTTATTATTGATAAGCAAGGAAAAATTATTGCTAATTACGAAGGGCTGGTAACACAAGATGTTTACGAAAATCATATTAAAAAATTGTTGTAAGTAAGATGAGTAAGATTAAGAGTAAGAGAAAGATCGATTCTTGCTCTTGATCTTACTCTTTCTAATGATCATGTTCAAAATCTTGATGTAAATTTTCTCTAACCTTCAAATATTCTGCAAACTGCTTTAACAAATCCCATGAGTAAATTCCAAAGTCGTAACCGTCTTTCCATTTTATTTGAATTGCATAATTCCCAACCACCTTAATAGATTCAACTTCGTAAGAGTTGGGCATTAAAGGAGCTTTTTTCATTGGCGCATAATGTTTCCACAAAACTGTTTCTCCTTTGTTACCCGCATCCGGAGATTCATCACGCAAAAATTTTAATGGATATTTAATAACTTCTCCATTATCCCATGTCATTTCAATAAAATCTTGTTGATGCAATTTTATTTTTACCGGTACTGCCATTTTCTCTCCTGGATTCTAGATACTGGATACTGGATAATTTAACTCCAGAATCCAGTATCTTAAATCAAGTAACAAGTTAAAGTTTGAATCTTAATCCGCTATAAATCGTTCTTCCGTTTACTGGTCCCCAAACTAAAGAAGCATCAAAATATTTTCCGGTTGGATTCATCGGATCAATAATCAAAACGTTTTGACGGAAATCAAAAATATTTTCCACACCAATATAGACATCAAAATTTGCGAAAAAGGTTCGGGAAATTTGTGCATTAACAAGCACAAAGCTTGGAGAATTTTCACCTGCCTGCAAATTAGTTGGATTAGAACTTGTAGACGGAATTCTTTTCTTATCAAACCATTGAATTGTTAAATCATAAAACATTTGCGGGTCTTCTTTGGTTTCTTTTTCGGTTGAATACGCAAAGTTTAATAACACCCGATGTTTTGAACTCAGAGGTTTATCTAACCAATTGTTGTTTATCAATTGTTTAGATTCAAGAAATCTGTAAGCTATTCTTGTATCTAATCTTTCCATCGGTTGAAAGTTCATCTCAACTTGAACACTATTAGAATATGAACCATCATCTATGCTTGAAAAAATCAGTTTTTGCGGATTGAAATCTAAGTTTGCTAAAGTGAATTTATCAAAAACCGTTCTATATAAATCGATTGAGATACTACCCTCGCGGTAATCAAATGTGAAATAATGGACTAAACTTAATCCATAATTCCATGCGCTTTCCTGTTGTAGGCCGTAACCAAAATTTTCCGAAGTGAGAATACTTACTTCGCGTGAACTTGCAAATGCAGATATATATTCTGTAAATATATTTGATGATCTAAACCCTCTTCCTGCAACGGCACGTATTACCCAATCTTCTTGAGGTGCATATCTAACATGAAGTCGCGGTGTAAACATAGTTCCATAATAATTATGCTGATCTAATCTAGCGCCGGCAATAGCAGAAAAGGTATCATCAAAAGTGTATGTATATTCGAAAAAGATTCCCGGAATTCTTTCTATCCTTTGAAAATTTGAAGTTAGAAATGTTTCGTTCAGTTGATCGTATAGAAAACTAAATCCCGTTCTATATTTATGATTTGGCGAACCAAACATCGATTGAAATATAAAATTAAAATAACCGGTCTTTTCTTCCCCGCTGTAATTTCTTAATCCAAAATGAGAAGTATTCTTATAATTATTAAAAGACCATTGTATTCCAACCGATTTATAGTTTTCACTTTGAAAAACGTATCCTGTCTTTCCGTAAATATTAAATTGAGTTGCATCGGTTCCATATTTATAATGATTACTATGAATGGTTCCGCCTTCTTTCTTGTCGTTTACATATTGAAACCCAATCTGTCCTTCCATTCCATCTATGAATGAATAATGCCAACGCTGCATTAAATTAAGAGTTTTGAATGTTGGCATATCGATATAATGGTCATGATTCATATCATATTTATATTGACGCGAACTGTAATGAAGAAGATTTATCACTTGAATTTTATCACTTAACATAAATCTATAGTTCATATTACCTTCAAATCGTTGATCATAATCGCCATATAAATTTAGGAAGAATGGTTTATCGTTGATATCAGAAGGCTTTTTAAGATCAACATCAATTTGTCCGGTAATAGATTCAAATCCGTTAGCAACAGATCCAATTCCTTTAGAAACATTTATTGCCTGCACCCAAGAACCGGGAATAAATGTTAACCCGACATTGGAAATTAATCCGCGCAAGTAGGGAAGGTTTTCAAGAGTTGACTGAGTGTATATTCCTGAAAGACCAAGCATTTCAATTTGCTTTGCGCCTGTAATTGCATCAGTAAATGAAACATCAATCGATGGATTTGTTTCAAAACTCTCGGATAAATTACAACAAGCGGCTTTGTACAATTCCTTTGTAGTCATTACTGATTTATTTTCAACTTCTAAATAGTCAACAAATGTCGATTGCTGTTGTCCAACAACTTCAATTTCTTTTTCTAGTTTGGGTTGAACTTTTAATATAACTTCAATCGACTTTTCATATATAATGGAAAGTGTGTCTGTTGTATAGCCAACCATACTTACAACTAATTTCTTTGAGTATGTAGAGTAAGGGATTTTAAATTTCCCATTTATATCGGAAGTTGTTCCAATATTGGTTCCAGCCCATAAAATGTTGGCGCCAACTAATGAGTTTAATCTTCCGGTATCATCTTTTTCGTAAACTGAACCTGTTAAAAATTGTTGTGCTTTAATTGGAAGCACAATAACTAACAGGAACAGAAATAAAATTTTTCTGTACATGTTGTTTGTCTCCTATGTTTGGGATTAATTATTATTAATGAGTAAGCGGGTTATCCCTGTACAAACAACATTTTGGGAGCTTTGCATAAACTGAATCTGCGGCTTTGAATTTTTCTGTATCGTGTCCAACTTTTGCAACTATTTTGTGAAGGTCATCAACTGTAATTGCATTTTCAACATAAGCAACATTTAGCATTTTAGTTTCTTTATTCCACTTTGCAGATTTTACTTGTCTTATCTTCATAGCTTTTTCAATTCTTGATTTGCACATTCCACAAACACCAAATACTTTGAATTCAGTTTCAATAATTTTTTCGGCCTGAGCGCTTACTAAAGTTGAAAGGGCTAAAACTATTACTATTAATGATGTTAACTTTTTCATGATGATTTCCTTTTAATTAAGTTTTAAAATAAAAATGCATGAACGACAAACGTTCATCGGAATTATTGATCTAACAAAAAGAAATCAAATACGAAAAGTGCTATTTAAAAGATATGTTTTATTGCCTGGTGGTGAGTTGTTTTGTTTTAATGTGCAATAATAATTGGTTTCAAGACAGAAATTATTTTCTACTTCATTTAGAATTATTTCAGAACCGTATGATACTAATTTCCATTTAACTTGACTGAGTTGATAATCATCTAGTTTGATAGTCTTTGTTTCATTTTTGCAGCAGCCATCATCACAACGACCAGGGCAACAGCTTTCGGGTTCACCATTAGTATCGGCAGAATTAACTGAAACATTAATTAAATAATCACCGCAAAAGTGATGAACAACTGAAAACCCAACAGTTAGACTTAAATAAACTGTGAGGGACGATATAAAAATTATTTTTTTCACAATTGAAATATACTTAACTAAAGCCGGATTTTAAACTCAATGCGGAGTGAAATGTTCCAATAAATTTTTCACTCCGCTTTTAATTTAAATTATTGATTTAAGATAATCGGTAATCCGTTTTTGCCGCTTCCTATAACGACAATTTTTGCATTTGGAGAATTTGCTAATTTTTCAGTTGCTTCTATTCCTTTCCATTGTAACAAATTCTGACTTAAACCACGAGAAATAATATCCTGAAAATCTGCAATACCTCTTGCTTCAATTCTTTTTCTATCGGCTTCTTGTTCTTCTTTCTTCAAGATAAATTGCATTCGTTGGCTTTCCTGTTCTGCTTTTAGTTTTTCTTCTATCGAAGCTGTCAATCCACCTGGTAAAATTATTTGTCTCATCGGTGCTGCTTCAATTGTAATTCCACGTGGACCAACTAATTTTTCCAATTCATCTTTCATTTCAGTTGCAAGTTGTTCGCGCGATGCAGTATAAAGTGCTTTTGCATCGTACTTAGAAGTTACACCTCTAACCACAGAACGGAATTGAGGAATCAAAATTATTTCCTCGTAGTTCTGTCCTACGGTTTTATAAATTTTTGCTGCATTTTCCGGATCAAGGCTGTAGAGTAAACTTATTTCAAGCTGAACGCTTAATCCTTCTTTTGAAGGAACATTCATCGATTCTTTTACTTCTTGTGTTTTGATTGTAAACTTTACAACATTCGCCATCGGGTTAACAAAATTAACTCCGGATTTCAAAGTTGTGTTGCTTACACTTCCAAGAAAATCAACTACTCCAACTGTTCCGGCCGGAATAACAGCAAAGAGCTGTGAAAGAATAACTAATACTCCAACCACAATTATTCCGGAAGCAATTCTTGATTCTTGCACCCGTCCGCTTTTTCTTGCATTAAAGTAAAAATAAACTGAAGCCGCAACTATTATTAATGCAATTATGAAAAACATAAATCCTCCTTTGTTAAATAATATTCATCAATTAAAATACATTTTTAAAATATTTCTATACTAAATTAAAGCATTTTTGATTTTAATTACTTGAAAGCTGTTCTAAACTATAATACCCTTAATCAATTTAACTTTTCTAACTTTTTTACTCGTTAGTTTTATTGATTCAATTAATGTTTGTTTAACAGATTCAACCATATCAATTTTATCTGTAAATATTTCGGCAATGATATCTCCTTTTATAATTTTAGATCCAATTTTAGGATAAAAAATAATTCCAGCTTTAGGGTCAATCTTATCGGTTACAGTAAGTCTTCCGGCTCCAAGTTCAACAGATGCCATGCCGATTTCGTAATTATTAATCACTTGCACAAATCCATTTTTTTCGGCAATAACTTTTTCAGCAAAATTTGATTTAGGATATTTCTCCAAATCAGTTAAATAAGAAATATCCCCGCCTTGCAGCTCAACAATTTCAAGAAATTTCCTATAAGCATTTCCGTTGTCAATCATTTCTTGAGAAATTTTAATTCCTTCTTTTATTGATTTTGCTTTTCCGCCTAAATAAATCATTGCACCGGATAGATTTAAGGTTACTTCGAGAAGATCGTTAACTTTTTCGCCTTTCAGAACTTTTACGGATTCATAAACTTCCAGCCAGTTGCCGATATAATTTCCCAATGGTTGATTCATATCTGTAATAAAGCCGGTAACTTTTTTATTAAATTCTTTTGCAGTGTTAATCAATGATTTTGCAAGATCCTTTGCATCTTTTTCTTTTCGCATGAACGCACCGCTTCCGGTTTTTATATCCAGAACTAATCCGTCAATTCCTTCAGCAAGTTTTTTACTCATAATACTTCCGGTAATTAAAGGAATTGATTCAACTGTTGCAGTAACATCTCTAAGAGAATAAATAATTTTATCCGCCGGTGCAATTTCTTTTGTCTGCCCGATTAATACAGCACCACATTTTTGAAGCACGGTTTTATATTCATCAAGATTGAGATTTGTTCTGAAGCCTGGAATAGATTCTAATTTATCAAGCGTTCCGCCGGAATGCCCAAGTCCACGACCGCTTATCATCGGCACTTTTAATCCAGCCGCAGCAACAATTGGTGCAAGTATCAACGAAGTTTTATCACCAACACCGCCGGTTGAATGTTTATCAACTTTATAACCGGGAATTGATGAAAGATCAAGCACTACTCCGCTGTATAACATAGATTTTGTTAGCAAAGCAGTTTCTTTTTTATTCATCCCTTTTAAGAAAACTGCCATCAGAAAAGCGGAGAATTGATAATCGGGAATTCTTCCTTCTGTTAAGCCAGAAATAAGAAATTCAATTTCTACTTCTGTTAAAACTAAACCATTTCTTTTTTTTCTGATTAGTTCTACTGCGTTCATAATTTCTCCGGTTACAATTGAAAGAGTAAGAGCAAGAGTAAAAGCAAGATAAAGAATATGAATTTGATCGAGAAAATCTTAAATCTTACCGCTTGAAGCTTGAAGCTAACTCTATTAACTTGCATTCACAAAATTTATAAAAACAGAAACGAGGTAAAAATGTTCGACCAAAATTACAAATTCACCTGCGTTGACCGCTTCCTAAAATACGTAAAATATGATACTCAATCGAACGAGGATTCAACAACATTTCCAAGCGATATCAAACAATTAGAACTTAGCAAAGCATTAGTGGAAGAATTGAAACAGATCGGTTTAAGCGATGCGGCATTAGATGAATCCGGTTATGTAATGGCAACTCTGCCTTCCAATTCAAATAAAGATGTTCCGGTAATAGGATTTATTTCGCACGTTGATACAAGTCCTGCTGTTACGGGAAAAAATGTTAATCCGGTTATACACAAAAATTATCAAGGCGGAGACATTATTCTTCCAAAAGATCCTTCAAAAATTATTGATGCAGCCGGCAATCTGGAATTAAATGATATGATTGGATTCGATATTATCACCACGGATGGTACAACATTACTTGGTGCAGATGATAAAGCCGGAATTTCAGAAATTATGGATGCGATGAATTATCTAATAACACATCCTGAAATTAAACACGGAACAATTAAAGTTTGCTTTACTCCAGACGAAGAAGTGGGACGGGGTACAGAAAAGTTTGACGTAAAAAAATTCGGAGCTAAATATGCTTACACAATTGACGGCGGTACACGTGGAGAAGTTGAAACTGAAACATTTAGTGCCGATGCAGTTGTGATAAAATTCAATGGGAAAAATGTTCATCCCGGTTATGCTAAAGGAAAAATGATTAATGCTGTTAAAATTGCTGCAAGATTTTTGGAAAAACTACCAAAGGAAAAACTTTCACCGGAAACGACAGAAAAACGCGAAGGCTATGTTCATCCTACACAAATTAACGGTAATGAAACACAAACTGTTATTAAATTTATTATCCGTGATTTTGATGCCGCCAAATTAAAAGAGTACGAAAACTTCTTAAGAGGATTATGTGAAAAAACAATTTCAGAATTCCCCGGTTCATCAATGGAGTTTGAAGTGACTGAACAATACCGAAATATGAAATATGTTTTAGATGATCATCCTCAGGTTGAACAATACGCCAATGAAGCTCTAACACGTCTTGGTATAAAAACTATCAACTCAGCTATTCGCGGCGGAACGGATGGTTCACGTTTAAGTTATATGGGTTTACCAACACCAAACTTATTTGCCGGCGGACATAACTTTCATGCATATACAGAATACATTGCAATACAAGATATGGAAGCAGCGGTTAAGATGATTGTGACATTGGCAAATGTATGGGAAGAAAAATCTTAAACTTTATAATCTTGTTTATAGATACTTGGAGCTTTCAGCTATAAATGCCTCATAGATTAAAACGCGCAACTGATATAGCATTAGCAATTAATCTCTTTCTGTTCATAATAAAAGCAGTTGTCGGAATTCTTTCCAATTCCATTGCTGTAATATCCGAAGCGCTTAATTCATTTACAGATATACTTGTATCAATTGGAATTAAGATTGCAGTTAGAATGTCCCGCGAGAAACCCGATCATAAACATCAATTTGGGCACAGTGCCGCACAACCAATAGCTGCATTCGTGCTTTCGGTTTTTGCATTTGTTGTTGGAATAAACATCATCGAAGAATCTGTAAAGAGACTTATTGAACCCAAAGATGTTAATGCAATTCCTCCGGTTTACGTAGTTTTGATATTTACAATAATCACAAAAATTTTGCTCAACCGATACCAGATAAAAATTGCTAAGATGTTTAACAGCCCCGCAATTAAAGCGGCATCTGTTGATAGCATTAATGATGTTCTTGCTTCTTCAATTGCATTGTTCGGAGTTATAGGTGCATCATTTAATTTAAATTACTTTGACAGCCTTGCCGGAATTATGGTTGCGTTATTTATTTTCAAATCCGGCTGGGAAGTTGGCAAAGAAAATATTGATTACTTAATGGGTCGTTCTGCAAATAAAGAACTTTACGAAAAGATAAAAGAGATCACATTAGGAACTGAAGGAGTAATTGGAATTAATGATGTTCGTTCACATTATGTAGGAGATAAATTTCACATAGAGATTCATATAGAAGTTGATAAAGATTCTTCTACATCTATTTCTCACGATATTGGAAATAAAGTTCGCTTCACATTAGAAAAATTAGAAGAGATTCAAAAAGTATTTGTGCATGTGGATCCGGTTTAAATGTAAAACAACTTCCGTCAAAACCTATAGAGATAAAAATGATTGACCTGAAAAAATTCACTTTTCTTAATGTTCTAAACAACAGCGCTCAAAAATTTGAGGAAAGACCTTTTATTGGTTTCGTTGATCAAGTTAAGATCAACTATAAAGAATTCAAAAGTAAAGTAGAAACCATTTCAAATTTTCTGAAAAGCGAAGGAATTATTGCCGGTAATAAAGTTGCTATCTTAAGTGAGAATCACCCGCACTGGGGAATTGCATATTTTGCAATTACAACTATTGGTGCAATTGCTGTTCCGATTATGACGGAATTCCATTCATCGGAAGTTCATCATATTCTTCGCCACTCGGAAAGCAAAGCAATTTTTATTTCCGCCAAATACTTCAACAAAATTGAAGACGCAAATATAGATTCGTTAATGACAAGAATTTTACTGGAAGATTTTTCTGTCATTCCCGCGGATACTAAAAACGATATCATAAAAGAAGTTGTAACTACCGGTAAAAAAGAATTTGCAAAAATTAAAGAAGCTGCTTTTAAATTAGTTGGACTGATACCGGATGAAGTTCAGGAAGACAACATTGCTTCTATATTATATACAAGCGGAACAACCGGTCACTCCAAAGGTGTTATGCTTACCCACAAAAATATTATTTCCGATGCGCTTTCAACTTTAAATTTAGTTCACGTCGATCAAAATGATAGAATGCTTTCAATACTTCCGCTCTTTCACACAATAGAATCCACACTTGGACTTGTAGTTCCTTTTATTGCCGGTGCTTCTGTAACATATCTTGATAAACCGCCAACAGCAGCAGCACTTCTGCCTGCACTTCAAAAAGTTAAACCAACTGTTATGTTAGCTGTTCCATTGGTGATTGAAAAAATTTACCGAAATAGAATTTTGCCTGAATTCAATAAAAAAATAATTGTTCGCGGGCTTTATAAAATTCCCGCCTTAAGAAAAAGATTAAACCGGATTGCCGGCAGAAAATTAATGCACACATTCGGTGGAGAACTCATAATGTTTTGTATCGGCGGTGCATCACTTGCCGCAGATGTAGAAAATTTTTTGAATGAAGCTCAATTTCCATACGCAATTGGATATGGTTTAACCGAAACCTCTCCGCTTGTTACAGGGACTGGTCCGGAAGGTGTTAAACTGCGTTCTGCCGGAAAGGCTATGTTGTGGATGTCCGTAAAAATTAATAATCCGGATCCAAAAACCGGTGAAGGTGAAGTTTTGATTAAAGGGCCAAACGTAATGAAAGGTTATTACAAAGATTCGGAAAGAACAAAAGAAGTTATTACAGATGATGGATGGTTCAAAAGCGGTGATCTTGGTGTTATTGATAACGACGGTTACTTGTTTATAAAAGGCAGATTAAAAAATGTAATCATTGGTCCGAATGGAAAAAATATTTATCCCGAAGAAATGGAATCTATTATTAATGAATTTCCTTATGTTTCCGAATCGCTTGTCATTAATGTGAATGATCAGCTTGTAGCAAAAATTTATCTTAACTATGATCAAATTGATGAACAGTTTAAGATTCAAAAACTAACCGTACCAGAGGCAAGAAATATCGTAAATAAAATTTTGGATGACCTGCTAATTCAAATTAATCAACGCTTAAATACATTCAGCCGCATAAATAAAATTGTAGAACAACTTGAACCGTTCGAAAAAACTCCAACACAAAAAATAAAACGGTTTTTGTACGTTTCTTGATGTAAGATGCCCGTCAAAAGAATTGCGGGTAAACTGGATGCTTGATTAAGGGATTATTTTTTCTTGTCTGTTAAATTTACACGTGCAAAATCATAAAACATATTTTCAATGAAATAAAGCAATTCTTCCGGCTTGATTATTTGAATTGTGTCCCACCATGAAATACACCAGGACGCAAGCCTACCGGTTATTTGTTGATTTGTTTTTAGTAAAAGATAACCTTCTTTATCTTCATCAATTGTAAATTCCTCAAAAAAAAGTTTAGATTGAATTTCATCTCTAACCTTTGGGGCAAAACGAAAAATCATTTCATATGATTTAATATTTTTTTCCGGGATCGGAGTCATCTTGAATTTTTTATTTGTTAATTCAATTGATATGATTCTGCTTAAATAAAAAGTTTGCAGTATTTCGCTTTTATCCTTGAAAGCATGTAGCACCCAGTTAAGACCATGAGTAATCAACCTAACCGGTTTAAGTAAATAATCATTTATCTCTCCATCTGAGAGCTTTTGGTATTTTAGTTTTAAGTATAAACCTTCTTTAACTGCTTGTGAGACTAATACTAAATTCTGAAAAAAATTCTTATTTGCTTTTGCGAATGGACGAACTTGTTTTAGAAATACATCTGAATTGAGTTTTAGCGGTAGGTAATCTGCAACAAGATAAACTAATTCACTTATAGGCGGTTTATTAAATAATCCAACTTTATTTTTCTTACAATGAACTTGTATTCCAATATTTCTTAATGCATTTAAATCGCGGTCAATGGTAATACTTGTAACATTGTACATTTCCGCATAATCTTCTTTTGAGAGTTGTTTACCATTTAACACTTGTGCAAGGATCTCTGATTGGCGGATAATATCATTAATGTAATTTTTCATACTATCGATAATGAATTATATTTTTATAATTCTATTTTATTAATTATTGCATTGAAATAATTCTCAATTTTATGTCGCCAAAGATAATTAGGATGATAAGTTCGAAAAACGAATGGGATATTATTTAGTGATACACGTGACAATTGTCTTTCAGAGAAAGGTTCTACTGCTTCATATTTCAAAGTTCCGAAATTATCCTTAATTACATCATCATAATTTGGTCCCGTGAAAAACAAAACAATATTCGGTTTAATTAATATTAGTTCTTCTTTAATAACCGGGAAAAACTCTCGTTCAACATTATAGATATGTTGTTGGGGGCGGCCTTTGCATTTTTCTTTATTATTTTCAGAACAATTTTTCCCAATTTTTATAATATTATTCCAAATCAAAAATATTTTTCTATCGAATAATTTCTTCTCTAAGAGAGAGTTAAACCTTTTAACGCCATTCCAGAATTGTCCTCCATCGTGATAACATTTACAACTATTAAAAAAAATATCATATTCATTGCATATACTCTCTACATCTTCCACACCGTTTTTGGTGCCCCAACCATTAGTCTCTTGACCGTATATTAATAATCTACAATCAGCTTTTTCAAAGGCTTCTTCATCAGCAATAGAAATAAGTAAAGGATCAGCAGATTCTTTCTCGATTTTCTCCTCCTTCTTATATAATAAGCTCAAGCTCCAATAGTATTTTTCATATAAGTCTTTAAGCTTTTTGTTAATGCTATAATTATTAGCCTCAGTCATTTTTTACCTTCATTATTTATAAGATATTTAAATCGTCTTTTATTTATTAAAATCCAACTGCTTTTAAGTTATCAGAATTCGATTTATAAAATCCATTATAGGTCAGATTCAAATAGTTGTTAAAATCTTCAGAGGTTAAGATACCGTTAGTATATTTAAGATTTTTCAATTGTTTAATAAAGCTGACGATATAAGCACCAGTAACCTTACGGGCTAAAAACATTTCTAATATATTGGTATTAAAAAATGATAAAATTTCATCATCATCAGTTTCTCTTTTTATTAGGGACATGTAATTATCGTTATCAATTGCGTCAATGTCTAAAATCATATCAAACCGTCCAGGTCTTGATGCAGCAAGATCTACTAATTTCTTATCATTTGTTGATGCGAGTAAGAAGAGACTATTAGGTAGATGACCATCAAGAGTTGATAGAAAAACCGCCATATCTTTATAGTTAGTTCGATTATCTCTATTACCTACTACGAGATCAAGATCATCAATTACAAGAACACATTTTTCAAACTGCCTAACAAAATTAAATACTTCAGTCAGTGATATTTCTGCACCACCCATAACAAAGAAATTGACTGTACCATTAAGCTCGTTCATAATTGCGTTTATTAACTGAGTCTTGGCGGTTCCGGGTGCACCATTAAATAAATATCTTAGAACACACCTTTCTTTCTCATAATTTTTTACTGCTTTTATAAATCTTTCACATTGTTCCTTCTTCAATTTAGGAATATAAATATCATCCAAAAGCACATTTTTAGGTTCGATAATTTCTACACAATCAAGTACTTGCAAATTTGATAATAGATCAGTATGGAGTCTCAATATTTTTTTAGCAAACACAGAATGTTGTTTACTTTTAATTAATAGTAACTGAATGATATCTATTTTTTTATCTATCACCTTGTAATTATAAATGCTTATATCAAAAACTACCTGGGCTATACCATGATGTTCATCTCCTTTAGAGTATTTAGAAATCGTTAAAAAATATTCTGAGTCATTATAAAGTAATTTACATATATTAATTCTATCCGTTGCGGTATAACTTTGTAGCTGAACATCATAATTATAAGATGGCCTTTCAAATGAAAGTGATTGAATATTGGAAGTTCCTAAAATGTATTCTATCTTTATTTCATCTTGTATTTCATTGAAAGATAATCTTAATAAATAGTTATAGAGTAAATGTCCTTCTAAAGCTGAAATTCGTTGAGATTGTGTACAGCCCAATTGTTCCTTGGATATACCAAGATCAAATGTATCATTCATATTTTCTCCAAATTCTTTATCGGCAAATTATAAAGCGCTAATCTGTAAGTCTTATCATTCAATGATAAATTTTTGAAGAATGTTATAATCGAAAGAAATATAAAATTTACTTTACAAAATACAATGCCGAACTTTTTCTAGGTTTAACATTGTTTTATATCAATCATGTATATATTTTCATGTTAATTTTTTGAAACTAAACCACTATCTTGTTGTAAGAAAAAACAAATAATCTGAAATGGAAACCAAATGAAAAAGTTCTTAATAATTCTTCCCTTTGCTCTTTTAATAAATATTTTTGCACAGAATCCTAACGAGGTTTTAAACAAAGATCATAAAATTGATACCAATAAAGTTATTCTGCCGGATGAAATGTACAAGAGGATTGACCAGGTAATAATTCAATTCCTTTCCAGTTATCATTATAAGAAACAACAAATCAACGATTCTCTTTCCTCTGTTGTGTATGATCAATACATGAAAGCACTCGACATCAATAAATTATATTTCTTAAGAAGCGATATTGAAAATTTTGAAAAATACCGTTTCTATCTTGATGAATCTCTTAAAGAGGGTAATTTAAAACCGGCATTCGAAATTTTTAATGTCTACAAAAAACGCCTGGGCGAAAGAACTAAGTACATTGATAATCTATTAAAGGAAAAATTTGATTTTACTGTTAATGAAGAATTTTCGATAGACAAAGAAAAATCCGACTGGGCAAAAACTCAAGATGAGTTAAATGAAAAATGGCGGTTGAGAATTAAAAACGATGCACTAAATTTGCTTATTTCCGGCAAAGAATGGAAAAATACCGTTAGTGTTCTTCTTAATCGTTTCCATAATTATCACAAAATAGTTTTACAATACGAAGCAGAAGATGTTTTCTATCTTTATATGAATTCATTTACTCAAGTATACGATCCTCATACAGATTATTTTTCTCCCGCAGCTTCCGAAAATTTTAATATAGCAATGCGTCTTTCGCTTGAAGGTATTGGTGCATCTTTACAGCAAGATAACGATTACACAGTAGTGGCAACAATAATTGTCGGCGGACCCGCATCAAAAAGCGGATTGCTTCATGAAAAAGATAAAATAATTGGTGTTGCCCAAGGTGAAGACGGTGAAATGGTTGATGTTATTGGCTGGAGATTAGATGACGCAATTCAACTGATTAGAGGCAAGAAAGGAACTACTGTACGATTACAAATATTACGAGATAAGGACGGAGCTAATGCTATTCCGGTTGAAATTAAACTTGTGCGCGATAAAGTTAATTTAAAAGAACAAGCCGCAAAACACGAAATATTAAATCTTGAAGAAAACGGAAAAAGTTTTAAGCTGGGAGTAATTAAGCTGCCGTCTTTCTATACAGATTTTGAAGGACAAAGAAAAGGAATTCCAAATTATACCAGCACAACGCGCGATGTAAAAGATATACTTACAAAATTCAAAACTGAAAATGTTGATGGTGTAATAGTTGACCTAAGAAATAACGGCGGCGGTTCTCTGCAGGAAGCTATTCAATTAACCGGATTATTTATTAAAGATGGTCCGGTTGTACAAGTAAAAAATTCTTTGAACTATATTGAAGTAGATAACGATCCAGATCCAACTGTAATTTATGATGGACCGCTTGCAGTAATAGTTAATAGATTTAGTGCTTCCGCTTCAGAAATTTTTGCCGGTGCAATTCAAGATTACGGCAGAGGATTAATTCTTGGATCAAATACTTTTGGAAAAGGCACAGTTCAAAATATGATTGATCTAAATCTTGCTATTCCTTCTCCGCCGAAAAAACTTGGGCAGTTAAAATTAACAATTCAAAAATTTTATAGAATTACAGGCAGCAGTACACAGCACCTTGGAGTTAAGCCGGATATAGAATTTCCTTCTCAATACACAGGTAAAGAATTTGGTGAAAGTTCTCAACCAAGTGCGTTACCGTGGGATCAAATTCAGCCAACTATTTTTAAACGTTATTCGGATTTATCTAAGGTAGTTCCTTTTCTTCAAAAGAAACATCTGGATAGAGTATTAGCCGATCCGGAATACAATTATTTAATAGAAGATATAAAACAGTTTAATCAAAGCCGTGATAAAAAATCATTTTCGTTAAATGAAAACTTCCGAAAGCAAGAGCGTGATGAAATTGATGCATTAAAAAAGAAGCGGGATGAAGAACGCGCAAAACTTTTGGGGTTAAAAGTTGAAGACAAAAAAGAAGTTGATTTTCCGGAATCCAAAGTAAGTGATTTCGAATTGAAAGAAAGCGGAAGGATTTTAGCTGATTTGATTTTAGCGAAGGTGGGATAAAAGCCCATCCAGGTCGAGGCTGTTTCAAAAGTACTTTATTATTTAAAAATAAATACATTTTTGCTTTCCTAACACCGCACCCTTTCCTTCGGAAAGGTTTGCCTGCCGGACAGGCAGTGGCGGGTATAGGTTTTTTTTATGAAAACCAACGCAATTAGAATATTAGAATCCAAAAACATTCCTCATTCAACAATTGAATACTCATCATCCGAAGAAGAACTTGATGCCGTTTCTGTAGCAAATAAAATTGGAATTGAACCGGAAAAAGTTTTCAAAACACTTGTTGCAAGAAATGAATCTAATGAAATATTAGTTTTTGTAATTCCGGGCAATTTCGAACTTAACCTTAAAAAAGCCGCCAAAGCATCAGACAGTAAAAATATTGAACTGATAAAAGTAAAAGAGCTTTTACCGTTAACCGGATATATACGCGGCGGGTGCTCGCCTATTGGAATGAAAAAACAATATCCTACATTTGTTGATGAAACAGCGTTATTGCATGACGAAATTTATTTTAGCGCTGGTATTAAAGGAATGCAAATCAAAACCTCACCTAAAGATTTAGCTTTTGTTGTAAACGCTTTATTTGCTGATTTAATCTAAAATACTGTTTTTGCTGATTTATCAATTTTTCTTAAATTTGCCCACAAAATTTAACGGAGTATTATATGGCAAAACAACAATCCTTTGGAGATAAAGCTAAAGGAAAGGTAAAATCAAGCGTTGTAAACGTGAAGTTTATTAAAACAGTTAAAAGCGGTAACGGATATAAATTTCAAGAGAAATTTGTAAAGCTTGACGATATTAGCAAAGTGACAACACTTAAATAAGTTCTTTTTGTTGGCTAAAAATCCGGCTTGTGCCGGATTTTCATTTTAAAAAAATATATTTTATTCAGCCGAAACAACCTCTATCGCCGGATTGACTTCTCTTCTCAATAAATTTTCAATTGCAACTAAAGTTCCTCGGATTGAACTCGGGCAGCTGCCGCAAGCACCTTGATAACGAATCTTCAATGTAAGCCCTTCCATGCCGGCAACTTCAAGTCCACCGCCGTCTCCGGCAAGTGCAGGACGAACGCGCTGGTCTAAAACATCATTTACTTTTTTCCATAATGCAGTTTCTTCTTCACTGCTGACTTGTACATCTTCTTCTGCGGGAATCAAAGATTTATCAAAATTTTTAATGAACTCGACAAACGGACGCTGAATTTGCCCCCACGCCACTTTAGGATCCTTTTCAATTGTAATAAATTTATTCATATAAAAAACGGAAACCACACCGGGAATTTCAAAAATGCCTTTGGCTAAAGGATCATTCGTTGCCTCCACTTGTGATTTATAATTTCGGGTTTCTCTATTCAATAATTTTTCATTCAAAATAAACTTTAGTGCTTGAGGATTGGGTGTTAAATCAACATCTTGTACTTGTAACATATTAAACTCCTTTTATTACTAAACCAAAAATACTGTAAATAAGTTTCGCTGCAACAATATTAAAAATTGCTTAGTGATTCAAGTTATGATATTTCCACTAGAGAACAATCGTAAATAACACACAGATAACGCAGATTGAACGGATACCCACTGATAAATTAGAGTGGATTCTTTTTTTCTCTAATAATTCGAAACTCAAATTGTAGAAAGATATTTTCTAATTTCATCAACAACTTCCCTGCTGTGAGTACCTTTATTTGTTTGCATATCTACATAAGTTGCATTTTTTAGTAATGATACTATTCTTTTTAGATTTTCAGGCTCATGCAGTTTATCTTTTGATCCGCCGAGAATTAATGTTGGATAATTTATTTTGTCTAACAAATTCCAGACAGAATATTTGCAAACTGAAAGTGCAGCTTGTTTTAATTTCATGGGATCTGCATAATCCAGAACACCGCTGTATTTCTCAAATTGTTCTGCATCATGTTTAATATCTAAACGAAAGGTTTTTAAATACCATTTTATATAGGGCTTAATAAAATTATACATGGGCGGATAAAAACATTTTATTATTATCACTCCCCACCATGGAATAATGAATTCGGCATTCGGGCCGATTAACACAAGGCATTTTGGTTTAACTTTCAAATCCTTACAGCAATCAATTATTGCAGTTGCGCCAAGCGAACTTCCGAGCAAAACAAATGCTTTTTCTTTCAGGCTTAACAATTCAAGCAGCTTAATTATATCGTATCCAATTGCTTCAACACTATATTCTGCTTTACCAAAAACCTGCGAAGAAATTTTTTCTCTTGTTTCTAAATAGTATACTGTAAAATCTTTTGTCATCTCCAGTAAAACACTTTGCCAGCCTTTCATCATCGAAATCCAGCCGGGAATAAAAACTATTTCGGGATTATTATTTTTTATGGGCGGGATAAATGTTATTAGTTTAAGAGAAACATTTTCGCTAACGGAAATCATTTCTTCTTTGAAAGAAGTTCAGTCTGCACAATAATCTTTTAAATTATATTCCATTAATTGCTAATTGACTCTTTCCGGTTTTTATTCATCCGCTTATACCAGCCTTTATTATTCTTGTAAATCTTCTTGAACTCAGAATAAAGGTTATCGTATAATTTTCGAGTTGCCTGATCCGGATGAAATATTTTATCGATGCCGATATGATTTTTAATTTCTCTAAATGTTTTTATGTATCCTAAAGTCATGCTTGCAAGTAATGCAATTCCTCTTGCGCCTGCTTGCTGAGGATCTGAAACACTGTTTATTTTTCTATTTAAAATATCCGCAAATATCTGGCACCAAATATCGCTCTTGGCACCTCCGCCAATAATA
>Ga0233421_10000278_pt1 | contig 23047 bp, 19 predicted proteins | sample Watercolumn_Mata_3_FD_182725 | JGI IMG/M metagenome (GOLD analysis project Ga0233421, IMG submission 182725) | Freshwater microbial communities from Lake Matano, South Sulawesi, Indonesia - Watercolumn_Matano_2014_107_MG | ecosystem: Environmental > Aquatic > Freshwater > Lake | place... | reverse complement strand
AGCGACGAGCTGCACGTCTGCAGGTGTAATCACCTCTGTGACCAGGTGGAGACCCGTTTTCTCCCGGGCTTCTGCCATGAGCTTCAATCCCTCTTCCTCCAGCCCCTGAAAGCTGTACGGTGACGTCCGGGGTTTAAATGCACCTCCCCGAAGTACACGTGCACCGGCCTTTTTCACCAACTCAGCGGAGAGAAGAATCTGTTCTCGACTCTCGATTGATCACGGACCAGCCATCACGACGATATGGCTGTTTCCAATGATGGTGTCCGGGCCGCCGTTTCGAGAGCGCAACGTGATCGTCGATCGTGTACTTCGCCACTCTCGGCCTGCCAACTTGAACGGTTTCAGAATCGGTACAACGCTTTCGACGCCGTCAAGCGAGTCGAGGGCCTGGAGACGAAACTTTCCTCGTTCGTCGCCAACGCAGGCAATAACTGTCCGTTGCTCGCCAAAGATAGGGTGGACCTGATAGCCAAGATCCCGCACCTTTTGAAAAACGTGCTCAACCTGTTGCTGGGATGCCCCAGCTTTCATCACAATAATCATAACGTGCAGTTCACCTTTCCGGGTACTACTTCTTCGTCACATTCTCCGGCCGCAAGGAACGGACTGCCGCTCCTGTCTGCCACATTTCAGATGTGCGCACTTCATCGAGTTCCTTCTGGAGACGCTCACGGTAGTCGAGAGCGCTGCAGGTGTCGAGTACTCGTTTCGATTCCACGCCTGTCTGGACATCACGGTACAGAAGTTCGAAGAGGGGTTTTGTGACCGCTTCAAATCTCTTTGACCAGTCGAGTGCGCCCCGCTGTGCCGTGGTGCTGCATGCGCCAAACATCCAGTCCATTCCATTCTGACCGACGAGAGGATAGAGACTCTGCGTTGCCTCTTCAACAGTCTCGTTGAATGCCTCGCTCGGCGAGTGACCCATGGCGCGAAGAGTGTCGTACTGTGCCTTCATGATCCCGGCGATTGCTCCCATGAGAACGCCCCGTTCGCCGACGAGATCACTCAGGACCTCGCGCTCAAACGTCGTCTCGAAGAGATACCCTGAGCCGATCGCAATGCCGAGAGCGAGAACACGCTCCTTCGCGCGTCCGGTCGCATCTTGCCCAACTGCGAAGCTGGCATTGATACCGCTTCCCGCTAGGTAGTTCGTTCGCACTGTGCGTCCGGATCCCTTTGGGGCGACCAAAACAACATCAACATCCGGTGGTGGAACGACGCCGGTCTGATCCTTGAACACAACCGAGAATCCATGCGAGAAGTAGAGGGCCTGTCCCTTTTTCAACCTGCGTTTGATCGCCGGCCACATTTCTTTCTGTCCGGCATCGGACAGGAGGTATTGAATAACGGTCGCGCGGTCTACGACCTCCTCAATACTCGCAAAAAGGTTCTTCCCTTCAATCCAGCCATCACGAACAGCTTCATCCCATCCTTTTCCGCCTTTTCGCTGTCCGACGATAACGTTGATCCCGTTGTCGCGCAGATTCAACGACTGGCCGTGGCCCTGCGGCCCGTAACCAATAATTGCGACAACTTCGTTCTTCAGAACCTGCTGGGCCTTTGAGAGTGGAAATTCGTCTCGTGTGACCACTTCCTCCAACACCCCGCCAAACTTGATCTTTGCCATGTTCGAAGCTTCTCCAGATGGTTTTGTGATCTCTGTGATTTCTCTAATCGTTTACTCGGAACCCGTACGCCTGTATTCCTTGTGAACAGGTTCTGTGATGTAGTCGAGCCATTCTTTCGATCGACGGTGATTACCATGCACCGCTGCGTGAAATTCCTTCTGCAGAGCGCGACACACAGGCCCGGTCGATCCGCTCCCGATCTTTCTGAAATCAATCTCCCGCAACGCGATGCACTCTGCGGCAGTCCCGCAAACGAAAACCTCATCCGCAGTGTACAGCTGGTCACGTGAAATCGGTGACTCGACGATGTCGTAGTTTAGATCTGCTGCGAGCGTGATGAGCGCGTCCCTCGTGATTCCGTCAAGCACTGGGGCAAGTGCGGGCGTAACAATGACACCATTCTTCACAATGAAGAGATTTTCGCCCGTGCATTCTGCAACATAACCCTGCGGATCAAGCATGATTGCCTCTTCAAAGCCGAGTCGTACAGATTCGGTTTTGGCGAGAAAACTGTTTGCGTAGTTGCCGGAAATCTTCGCCTTCGTCATCATGACATTCGGATGATGGCGTGTGAATGACGAGATGTTCGCACGGACACCGCGCTCAAGGGCCTCTTTGCCGAGGTAATTGGTCCATTCCCATACAGCGATGCCAACGCTTGGTTTGCCGCCGTCGACGTTCAGATTCCAGCCGCCGTCCGTAAGATAGATGAGCGGACGGATGTAGCACTCGGTGAATCCGTTTGCCGCGACAGTGTCTCTGATCGCCCTTCTCATGTCCTCTGCTGTGAACGGAAGCGAACGGAATCCGACGACATGAGCGGAGTTGATGAGCCGTTGCGCGTGCTCCCGTAGCCGGAACACAGCGGGGCCGTCCGGGGTTGCGTAGCAACGAATTCCCTCGAAAACTCCCAGGCCGTAGTGCAATGCCGGTGTCAGGAAGTGAATAGTCGCCTTTTCGAACTCCACGAGTTCACCGTTCATCCATACGAACTTAGATTTCATTGTGATCCGACATCCTTTCCTACAGTGTGAGTCGTTGAAGTATTTCGTTTGTCATTTCTTCGGTTCCTGCCGTTCCACCCAGGTCAACGGTTCTGCAACCGTCGTTGATGGTGCGTTCGACCGCTGCCTCGATCGCGAGCGCTTCAGATTCGAGCTGCAGTGAGAGGCGAAACAGGAGTGCGGCGCTCAGGATTGCTCCGACCGGATTCGCTATGCCTTTGCCGGCGATGTCAGGTGCCGAGCCGTGGATTGGCTCATAGAGGCCAAGCCCTCCGTCTCCCAGCGATGCGGACGGGAGCATCCCCATTGACCCCGTCAACACCGATGCTTCGTCGGTAAGGATGTCACCGAAGGTGTTTTCTGTCACGAGCACGTCAAACGATCGGGGAGCTGTTACGAGTCGCATGGACGCTGTGTCCACGAGCATGTGGTCAAGAACGATATGGGGATGACGCTCGCCTTCGTTCGCCGCAATGTGCCTCCAGAGTCGCGAGCTCTCGAGAACATTCGCCTTGTCGACCGACGTCACTTTCTTGCGCCGCCCGGCAGCAAGCTTGAAGGCCAATCTGATGATTCGCTCGATCTCGAAATCGTGATACTCCATGGTGTCCACTGCCCGAACGTGTCCCTGGACAGTGTCACGGCCTTTCGGTTTGCCAAAGTAGAGACCTCCGGTAAGTTCCCGTACTACCACAAAATCGACCCCGCGCAACACTTCAGGCTTGAGTGGTGAGGAATCAATGAGAGCATCGTAGGGCTTCACGGGCCTGAGATTTGCGAACAGGCTTAGCTCCTTTCTGATTGCGAGGAGGCCTTGCTCGGGTCGGACTGAAGCGTTTGGATTGTCCCATTTCGGTCCGCCTACCGCTCCGAGAAGCACTGCGTCACTCGCCTTGCACGCCGACAGCGCCTCATCTGTCAGAGCCAATCCGGTCTGGTCTATCGATGCTCCACCGATAAGGTGTTGCGTGAAAGTAAGGGTGTGATTTCGCTTTGCCGCGACTTGTTTCATCACTCTCACTGCTGCACGCGTGACTTCCGGTCCTATACCATCTCCGGGCAGGACAACAAGAGAAGCTTTCACAGGTTGTTTCTTTCTTCGTATGCTTCAATTTCCTTCGTGAATCGGCGCAGATATTCGAGTTCGTCAACGCCGTGGAGCAAGCAGAACTTCGAAAAAGGGTCAATGGGAAATGTGGATATTGCTCCCGATGGAAAAACGATCCGCTGGTGTTCGAGGTCGATGGTCACCTCAGCCCGCGGGGATGACTTCAACTCCTCTTGCAGGCTCCCGTGATCCCAGGGAGAGAGAACGACGGGGAGAAGCCCATTCTTCAGAGAGTTGTTTCGGAAAATGTCGGCGAACGAGGTGCTGATGACCGCTCTGAATCCATGCGCCGTCAGAGCCCAGGGCGCATGCTCGCGGGAGGATCCGCATCCGAAATTGTCACCGGCCAACAGTATGGCCGCGCCGACATATGATGGATTGGTCAGGACGAATGAAGCTTTCACTGATCCATCTGCTTCGTATCGCCAATCGGCAAACAGGCTTTCTCCGAGACCCGCTTTGTCAGTCGACTTCAGAAACCGTGCCGGTATAATCTGGTCGGTGTCGATGTTGTCGATGAGAAGTGGAACGACTCGTGATGTCAAAGTCTTGAATTGTGCCATTATGCACCCCGTGAATTCAGGAGAATCCGAACGTCAGCAATTGATCCCATGACCGCACAGGCTGCAGCCGTCAATGGCGACGCAAGGAATGTCCGGGCTCCTTTTCCCTGCCTTCCTTCGAAATTCCGGTTGCTCGTCGACACCGCATACTGACCCGGTCCTACCTGGTCACCATTCATGGCGATGCACATTGAGCAGCCCGACTCGCGCCATTCCGCCCCGGCATTCTTGAATATCGTGTGGAGGCCCTCGGCTTCAGCTTGTCGCTTGATTTCCTGAGATCCCGGGACAATGAGCGTGCGAACTCTCGGGTGGATTTTTCGGTCTTTCAGGACGCGTGCAGCCGCGCGCAGATCGGTGATGCGTGAGTTTGTGCAACTGCCGATGAATACGACATCCACCGGCTTTCCGAGAAGCGGCACACCCGGGAGCAAGTCCATATACGCGAGAGCTCGTTCCGCAGATGTTCGTTCCGTCCGGTCACTGATCGCAGAAGGATCCGGAATCGGATCGGTGATCCTGATGCCCATTCCCGGATTCGTTCCATATGTAATCATCGGCACAAGATCCGAAATGTTCAGCGTGACCTTCTTATCGAAGGTAGCTCCGTCTTCAGTGGGAAGTAGACGCCACGCGTCGACCGAAGCATCCCACGCAGCTCCTTGCGGGGCATATTCCTTGTGTGCCAGATATTCAAACGTCGTGTCGTCCGGAGCGATCATGCCGGCACGCGCCCCACCTTCGATCGACATGTTACACACAGTCATGCGCTCTTCCATGGAAAGCGATCTCACAGCTTCCCCGGTGTACTCAATCACATAGCCTGTCCCCCCGCCAATGCCGATGTTCGCGAGAAGGGCAAGAATGATGTCCTTCGCCGTGACGCCGTGCTGGAGCGAGCCGATGATTTCCACTTGCATGGTCTTCGGCTTCCGCTGCAGCAAACACTGGGTTGCCAAAACATGCTCCACTTCGCTTGTCCCGATGCCGAAGGCCAAAGCACCGAATGCTCCGTGCGTAGCGGTGTGGCTGTCGCCGCAGACGACTGTCATGCCGGGCTGCGTCAGGCCGTTCTCGGGTCCAATAACATGTACGATACCGCGCTTGCTGCTCCTAGAGCCAAACAAGCGTATCGAAGCGCTCAATGCATTCGATTCGAGTCGCGCGATCTGAGCTGCTGCTTGATCATCGTACACCGGGATGGAAGGATCGACGGTTGGAATGCTGTGGTCGACGGTCGCGAACGTGCGATCAGGTCGCCGCACAGTCAGTCCGCGTTGTCGCAGACCATCGAACGCCTGTGGTGACGTCACCTCGTGTATCAGGTGCAGGTCGATGTAAAGGACGGCGTGAGAGTCCGGTTCCTGAAGCACCACGTGCCTGTTCCAGACCTTCTCAAAGAGTGTTTGCGGATTTTTCATGATGTCGTTTCGCCGATTGCGATCCCCTCTCAACTCCGGACTTCTGCTACACTGTTTGCAGTGATCTCATCAGATTGCTGACTCTCTTTGCGGCGTTTGGAGACGAGCGCTCTATTCAGAGCTTCCAGGTATGCTTTGACGCTCCCGGTGATGATGTCTGTGCTCGCCGATCGCCCATTAAAGAGCAGCCCATCAAGTTCAATCCTGATAAAGACTTCTCCGATCGCATCATGCCCCAGGCTGACCGACTTGATGGAGTACTCGGTAAGGCGAGCCTCGATCCCTGTGATCCGCTCGATCGCCTTGAATGCCGCGTCGACGGGTCCGTCACCGGTTGCCGAGTCGACCAGTTGTTGATCCCGGTGCTGGAGCTCGACGGTGGCAGTCGGCCGGACATTTGTCCCGCTCGCGACATGCATGTTGACGAGATGAAAACTCTCTTCTGAGGGATTCAATCCGATTTCGAGGAGGGCTTCCAGATCCTCGTCGAAAACCTCCTTCTTCTGGTCAGCGAGTTCCGTGAACTGCCGGTACGCTGCTTCTAATTCCTTCTCATCGAGTTGGTAGCCGAGCTCGGCGTATCGCTGTTTGAGCGCGTGACGACCTGAGTGTTTCCCGAGCACCAGGACACTGTGCCGGATCCCCACCGTTTGTGGAGTCATGATCTCATATGTTATGGGACTTTTCAATACTCCATCCTGGTGAATGCCGGCCTCGTGGGCAAATGCGTTTGCACCGACGATGGCTTTGTTGCGCTGCACAAGCATCCCGGTAAGACTGCTGAGCAGTTTGCTCGTCCGGAAAATCTCTTCCGTGACGACGCCTGTGTGAACGTGTAACGCCTTGCTGCGAACCTTGATCGCCATGACGATCTCTTCAAGGGATGCATTCCCCGCCCGTTCACCAATGCCGTTGACGGTGCACTCCACTTGTCGGGCGCCGTTCTGAAGTGCGGCGATCGAGTTTGCGACTGCAAGTCCGAGATCGTTGTGACAATGACAGCTGAGGATTGCCTTCTGAATAGTTGGTACCCGCTCACTGATCGAACGGAACATTGTGCCGTACTCAAGCGGGATGGAATAGCCGACCGTATCCGGGAGGTTGATCACGGTGGCTCCTGCGTCGATCGCGGCCTCAACGATCTCACAGAGAAAATCGATATCGCTGCGCGATGCATCCTCACATGAGAATTCCACATCCTCGCAGAGTGACTTTGCGTATCGGACAGCCCAGACGGCGTCCTGAAGCACCTGGGAGCGCGTCTTCTTCAATTTGTACTTCAGATGAAGGTCCGAGGTCGCTATGAACGTATGAATCCTCGGCCTCGAGGTGCTGCGCAGGGCTTCCCATGCACGATCGATGTCGCCTTTGACGGCACGAGCTAGTGCAGCGACAACGCTCGAGGTTGCACTCCGCGCGATTGCGCTGACCGCGTCGAAATCTCCTGTGGAGGCAATTGGGAATCCTGCCTCGATGACATCAACCCGGAGGTGCTCCAGCTGATGCGCAAGTCTGACCTTCTCCTCCGTGTTCATGCTGCATCCCGGTGATTGTTCACCGTCGCGCAGCGTGGTGTCAAAAATGGCAACTCTTTGACTTGTAGCCGCCTCATGAGTGTTCTGCTGTTCCATACAGAGTCTCCTGATATGCCTCAATGATTCTATCGGTTCTTCACGGGCTCACTTGAACCGGTTACACATTCCATATTCCGACATCCTAATTCCGCAATCTACAATCCATACTCCGCATTCCGCATTCCGAAATCCGCATTCCGCAATCCACAACTCGTTACACTTCTCCCTGGAACTCGCGTTTCAGTGCGACTCGACCCGTCCTGGATATTTCCTTGATTCCAAACGGCTTGAGCATGTTGATGATTGCATCCACCTTTTGCTGACTGCCTGTGGCTTCGAGTGTCAGGGTTTTGGGGCTGATATCGACGACTTTTGCCCGGAAAATCTCCGATATCTGCATGATTTCAGCCCGTGTTGAAGCAGTCGACTGGACCTTGACGAGAACCAGCTCCCGCTCGACGAACGGCTCGAACGTGAGGTCAACCACTTTGATCGTGTCGATGAGTTTGTTGAGCTGTTTGACGATCTGCTCAATGATCTGATCGTCGCCGTGGGTGACGATCGTCATGCGTGAGATGTCGGGTTCCTCGGTTGGGCCGACCGTCATGCTGTCGATGTTGTACCCCTTGGCGGCGAACAATCCGGCGATGCGATTGAAGGCCCCAAAATGATTCTCGACGAGGAGCGCAATCGTATGATATTTTCCGTATTGCTCTGCGGCTGGTTTTGCCGTTGAGGCTGCAGATGAAGTGGAATGTGCCATCGTGTTATCCCTTTACATGAACCATCGTACGCGATTTTTTTGAGGAGCCGTCGTCAGGCGGCTGAACAGGATCGGGATTATCCATAATCTCATTCACTGTCTGTCCGGCGGGAATCATCTGATAGACGTTGTCCTCGCGGGCGACAATGAACTCGACAAAGACGGGTCCCTTGTTATGGGCGAGTGCGGTCTTGATCCCTTTCTCAACGTCGGAAGGATCGGTCACGCGAAACGCCTTGCACCCGTACGCTTCAGCCAGTCTTACAAAATCAGGAGCGGAGATGTCAACGTGGGAATAGCGCTTCCGCCAGAACAATTCCTGCCATTGCCGGACCATCCCGAGAAATCCGTTGTTGATGACGAAAATCTTGATGGGCAAGCGATGCTGCACGATGGTCGCGAGCTCCTGAACGTTCATCTGAAAACCACCGTCTCCGCTGATAGAGACAACCGGGTATTTGGGATTCGCGAATGCCGCACCCATAGACGCGGGGAGTGAAAATCCCATGGTGCCAAGGCCGCCCGACGTAATATGCGTGCGGGGATGCTTCCACCGGTAGAATTGTGCCGACCACATCTGATGCTGACCAACGTCTGTTACCACCACTGCGTCACCGCCTGTGAGGTCGCCGAGCGTCTGAATGACGTGCTGTGCGCGCAATGCCTCGTCATGTTTGTAGCGGAGTGGATGCTCAACCTTCCATTGGGCAATAGTAGCGAGCCAGTCCTTTGTATCGAGGGGCCCGGCAAGTTCTGTCAGCACACGAAGAACATGCTTCACGTCGCCAACAATGGGAACATCGACGACGACATTTTTGCTGATAGCTGCCGGATCGATATCGATATGGATCTTCTTCGCGTCAGCGGCGAATGCTTCCACCTTTCCGGTCACGCGGTCATCGAACCGTGCACCGACAGCGATCAGGACATCGCAATAGCTGACCGCCACATTGGAATACCAGGAGCCGTGCATGCCGAGCATTCCCATCGATAAAGCGTTGCCCTCGGGAAAGGCCCCAAGGCCGTGCAGGGTCGTTGTGACAGGACAGTGGAGCTTCTCTGCCAGCGTCCGCAGCTCTTTCGACGCGCCGGAGTTGATGACGCCGCCGCCGACGTACAGAACGGGCCTTTTTGCCCCGGCGATGAGCTCGGCTGCCTTCTTGATCTGCTTCGTGTTGCCTTCAACGGTCGGCTGATACCCGCGGAGTGAAACGCTCCTCGGATATTCAAACACAGCTTTCTGGGCCATGACGTCCTTGGGAAGATCGACGAGCACGGGGCCTGGCCGCCCGGTCGTTGCCACAAAGAACGCTTCCTTGACAATCCGTGTGAGGTCTCGAACGTCCTTGACGAGGAAATTGTGCTTCGTAATAGGGCGTGTGATTCCTACAATGTCCGCTTCCTGAAACGCGTCATTTCCAATCATCTGAAGCGCAACCTGACCGGTGAACACGACGATCGGCACGGAGTCCATATATGCATCCGCGATGCCGGTGACCGTGTTTGTGGCTCCGGGCCCCGATGTCACGAGGACCACGCCTGGCTTGCCGCTCGCTTTCGCATATCCTTCCGCCGCGTGGGTGGCGCCCTGTTCGTGGCGTGTCAGGATATGCTTGATGTCTGTGATATCGTGCAATGCGTCGTAGATACCGATGACTGCTCCGCCGGGGTATCCAAAGACGACTTCCACGCCTTCCTCTACCAGCGAGCGAACGAAGATCTCCGCTCCGGTCATCAGCTTCGCATGTGTACGCTCAGGTGACTTTGCACTCACCATTTCCTCTTCTCCTTGCTGTTATGAAAAATCTGTAACGGCTCCACGGCTGCTCGTTGAGACGAGCTTCGCATACTTTGCCAGGACGCCGCTCGTGTACCTGGGTGCGGGGGCGGTCCACTTCGCCCGTCGCTCCGCCAGGACAGCCTCGGGGACATTCAATTGTATCAAGAGTCGTTCAGCATCGATCGTGATGGAATCTCCCTCGTGCACGAGGGCAATCGTGCCTCCAACTGCGGCTTCGGGTGCAACGTGTCCGACCACAAGTCCGTACGTGCCTCCTGAGAACCTCCCGTCGGTGATAAGCCCGACGGCATCTCCGAGTCCTGCTCCGATAATTGCCGATGTGGGCGCGAGCATCTCGCGCATGCCCGGTCCTCCTCGTGGACCTTCATATCGAATAACAATGACATCGCCACGGCGAATAGCACCGCCGAGGATCGCCTTTAAACACTCTTCTTCGGAATCAAAGACCCGGGCCGGACCGGTGATGACGGGGTGTTTCACGCCGGTGATCTTGGCAACGGCGCCTTCCGACGCAAGGTTTCCCTTCAGGATTGCAAGATGTCCCTGGGTGTACAAGGGACTTGTCCAGGGATGGATGACACTCTGATCTTTCCTCGGCTCGGCCGGCACTTCTGCCAGAACCTCGGCAACCGTCTGGCCCGAAATCGTGAGCGCATCGCCGTGAAGCACTCCGTGAACAAGCAGCATCTTCATGATCTGAGGAATACCACCTGCTGCGTGGAGGTCTGTCACGACGTATTTCCCCGAAGGTTTCAGGTCACAAAGGACAGGCACGCGCCGTCGCATCGTTTCGAAGTCTTCAATCGTCAGCGTGACGCCGGCGGCTTTCGCTATTGCGAGCAGGTGGAGAACCGCATTGGTGGATCCGCCGACGGCCATAACGACAGCAATGGCATTCTCGAATGCTTTTCTTGTAAGAATGGTGCGGGGAAGAATCTGTTTACGGACTGCGTTGGCAAGAATCTGTGCGGAGCGGCGTGTGCTTTCTTTTTTCTCGTCGTCCTCGGCGGCCATCGTCGACGAGGTGGGGAGACTGAGTCCCATCGCTTCAATGGCAGAGGACATGGTGTTGGCAGTATACATACCTCCGCATGAGCCGGCTCCCGGGCAGGAATGGCATTCGATCTCATGAACTTGCTCGGGCGTGAGTTTGCCCGCACTGTGTTGCCCGACCGCTTCAAATACGCTCACGATCGTGAGATCCTGACCGTTGAGATGCCCCGGTTTGATCGTGCCGCCGTACACGAAGATGGAAGGGATATTCATGCGGGCGATGGCAATCATCGCGCCGGGCATGTTCTTGTCACAGCCGCCGAGTGCGATCAGGCCATCCATTGATTGTGCCTGGCACACCGTTTCGATGGAGTCGGCAATCACTTCGCGTGACACAAGGGAATACTTCATCCCCTCGGTGCCCATGGCGATTCCATCGCTGACGGTGATTGTTCCGAACACCTGTGGCATGGTGCCCGCAGCACGCAGGGATTCCAATGCACAACCGGTCAGTTCATCCAGTCCGACATTGCAGGGAGTGAGATTGCTATAGCCGTTCGCGACGCCGATGATTGGCTTCTTGAAATCGTCGTCGTTGAATCCGACGGCGCGCAGCATCGCACGGTTGGGAGCACGTTCAATTCCTGACTTGATTCTATCACTTCGCATCGATCACCTTTGGCAATAGCATTTGCTCCCGCCAGAGGCGAACCTGCGCTACCGTGATTTCAAAGGGGGTGTAAGTGGTGAGCTCGGTTAACCTCTGGCCTCAATCAGGCAATAAGCAGCAGCCCAAGGAGGAGGAGGTTAAGGAGAATAAGGATAAAGCTAATGGGAAGAATGCCGGCGACCGGGCGGACGATACCCCGGAGGGTATTGGCCAACAAGGAGGATGATATGGATGTGCCGGAATTCACTTGATTTGGGTAAAGCGAATGTTCTTTCAATATAAAACTTTTGATGACGATGTCAATGCGCAAATCGAAAGAATTGTTTCACACCGTTCGAGAACTGAACGGCCCGCGTTTCCGCGTCTTAGTCTCTCTGGTCGTGAAATTGCTCAAAAAGGACAAAAAAGCCCAAAATTCAAGCTGCAAAGAAAAGAGTTCTGGTGAGCTACGTGCGTTTTTCGGTGTCGAAGTCTGTCTCAGCCACCATTGCTCTTGTCCCGCACAAAATGAGGCATTTCATTCGGAATCGGCAATGAGAGCTCCACGAGGCCGGAGAACACACCATCTTTGTACCAGGGTGATTGATAGATGAGCTTCCTCACCCCATTCTTTTCTATTGTGTATACGTTTCGCGCTCCGGTACGCAACAGCTCCGCCACTTTCGTGCGGCTCGGTTCGGGGTGGCAATCGAGCAGGTTCGTACCAAGCAGCCGTTTTCCTCCTTCTTCAGAGAAGGTCTCAATTGCTTTGTCATTCAGATCAAGAATAGTCCCGTTCTTGTCACATACTGTGATCGCTGCGGGAAATTCGGTTGTCCAATTCATGGCGGAGAATCCTCTTGAGATCTACCTCGACACTTCTCGAGGACGGCTTCTTGTAATGGTTTGGAACGGACACGCGGTGGTGTGTTCCTAGAGCGTGCCGTCAACGGTTTCTATCGGAACCGACCCCCATTCAGCGATCTGCTGCATCATTTTCAGCCGGTGTCGGGAGTTAGCTCCGGATAATCCAGGAGCTCTGCCCGTAGCGCACGGTGGTGTCATGACAGAAGTCCTGACACCGGGCTGCATCATCTTTCAGCCGGTGTCGGGAGTTAGCTCCGGATAATCCAGGAGCTCTGCCCGTAGCGCACGGTGGTGGCCCCGGCTGAAATGGAAAGAATCTGATCCAAACAGGCAGATTCCTCACTCCGTTAAGAATGACCTTCCTCTATGAGAGCCTCACCACTGTGATGGTGGGATCAGGATTGTCGGTTGTCGGTTGGAAGCATGCCATCGACATCTGCGACCGATACCGAGCGCCACTCGGCAATTTGCTGCATGATAGCCTGGCGGACTTTGTCGCGGCATGCAGCGACGTCCTGAAGTGTGAATGAAGATGTGTCGATCGGGGGAAGAATCTTCAGGTGAATGTCCGCTGGTTCCCCGAATTTCCAACTATGCTTGGGAATGCAATTCCGTGAACCCTCAATGACGAGCGGGAGAATCGCAGTCTTCGAGCGGATAGCGAGGTGGAACGCCCCGTCTGTAAATTGCCGGACGCGACCATCGAGTGTTCGCGTTCCCTCGGGAAAGATCATCACAGAACATCGTTGTTCAAGGTACCGCTGGGCAGTGAGGAGCGCGCGGGCTCCGCTTCTGGGATTGTCGCGATCTACCCAGATGTCACCGGCCAGATGCATCATCCATCCGACAACCGGAAGCTTGAACAATTCTACCTTCCCCATCCACTTCATCTCCCATGGGAGATTGCTGATGAGGGGGATGTCGGCCAGAGACTGGTGGTTTGAAACAACAACGTACGGACGCCGGGGATCAAGAATCATTTCGCCGCTGACGTGAAGTTTCCAGGCTGTATTTACTCTTGTAAGTACCTTGCCGAGCCGGCGAAAGAGATAGCCGGTCCTGTACCGTACGGGATCGCGCTCAAAGAGCCGGCTCAGAGCCATGAGCGGGAGCCAGAGCATGACTAGAATAGCAAACGTTAGCCATGTAAAACTAGAGCGGATCATCCAACTATCGAATAGTCAAGATCGGACTTGATTTGGTAGAACCAAGATAGCAATTCTTGGCGCCAATCTTCAACGAAAAAATCCAAAGTTTTCGAACATCTGCATGAAGAAGGAGAAGGAACATCGACAATGCATGGGGATGCAATACGCCACCAAATAGGGGTGCTGAGCACTACCACACAGCCGTTCAAGTGTGAACCGAAATACGCACAGACAAAGAAAAAACCCCCACCGCTGCTACCGGTGAGGGTTTGAATAGCAGTCAACAGATGGCTTAGGAGCCGCCGATGACACCCCCGTCTCCGTCAACAATCAAACTGGAGAATTCGGCCGTCGCGTTTGACTGAACGTCGGTAACGTCAACACTGTTATTGCCCCATGTGAATGTCGCTCCCGAGGACGAGTCGAGGGTTACCACCTCGGGAAGAATACCATTGAATGTACAGGATCCGCCGGCTGCGACCGACTGTGTGTATGTTTGCGTTGAAATCACAGTCAACACAAGATTTCCAAATCCGTCATCCAACCATGCAGAGATCGTAAGCGTCACGGTAACCGTGTACTCCGTTGGCGGAGGCGGTGGATTCACCAGTTGGTCGCCGTGTGCCAAGTGGGCGGGCACAGCCTCGGGCGCCACACTGATTATATGCCCGTTGTGTATGATCTCGACTTTGACTTTCTTGTTGCTCTTGCCCTGCGCATCCAAAGAAGGCGCGGCAATCAAGCTCGCAATGGCCAAAACGAAGAGCCATTTTGCAACATTCTTCATGACCGTATTCCTCAAAAAGTTGTGGGAGATTTGATGGAACAATTTACTAATTCTGGATTCACGATCAAAATGATGTACACACACCTCGGCACATGCAATGGGTGCGATGGCCATAAAAAACCCAAAAAAACGCAGGCCAACGTGCCATCCTACGCATTCCAAGTGCAAGAATGATACCGATGATCGGGTTTCCAGAAGTCCTTGATTTTGCGTATCTAATGGCCATATTTGATGCCTGACAAACACACGTTTCTGGATTTTTCAGAAACAGATTAAGATTGATTCCGAAATCCTCGGAATCAGTTCCGATCAATAAAATCAATAACTTCTTTCGTTTTTGCAACTACCTGCGCCCCGGCCAAGAGGCTTGTTGTTGCAAGTTTCAGCAGCTGTTGAGGTTCCGGTATCCATGTCAATTCGAACCTCATCTGATGCGACATTCTGCTCCCTTCCTAAAACCACCTCACCACCCTCAACCACTATTTGGGTCTATTCGTTCCAGTTTTCCGACCTGGAAGGTTCGAGCACCATCCCCTTGGTTTCACCGTGAATTCCTCCTAACATCGCCTGAGTATCTCCGTATAGCCTGAGACAAGGATGGAGAATCAGCTGATGCCCCCGCGAAAAGGATCCACGTCCTCACCATCAAACACTGTCCAATCACTGGTCAGACACATAAAATCGCTTGAGGCAAAGGAAGCCGCTCGTGATCGTATGCAACTTGCACTGCGCGAGAGCGAAGAGAAATACCGCACGCTCACTGAGAACATCGACGTCGGAATATTCCGCAGCACACCAGGTCCCAAGGGGAAATTCCTCGAGATCAATCCCGCGCTTGTACGTATGCTCGGTTACCAGAAAAAGAATCAGCTTCTCGCGAAACCGGTGGCGGACATTTATGTCTATCCCAAGGAAAGGGAGAGACTCAGCCGGAAAATCTCATCCCGCGGGTTTGTCCATCATGAAGAGGTGCTCTTCAGGAAAAAAGACGGATCCACTATCCTTGCTTCCATGACCGCGCGTGCCGTGAGGAACGACGCAGGAAAGATTCTGTACTTCGACGGCATCGTGGAAGATATCACCGTCCGAAAGAGAGCCGAAGAAGAACTCCTCCTCCAGAAGACCTATCTCGAGATCCTCTTCAAAAGCGCGCCGGAAGCGATCGCACTTCACGGTCCTGATGACCTCATCATCAATATCAATGAAGAGTTTACACGTATGTTCGGCTACACTCGCAATGATGCCATCGGGAAGCCGATCAATGATCTTGTTGTTTCGCGAGAACACCGTGAGGAAGCGGCGCGCATTTCCAGACTCGTTTTGAACGGCCGGTCCATCGAGATCGACAGCAAGCGTATGAGGAAGGACGGCTCATTGGTCGATGTCTCCATCCTGGGAGCACCGATTGTGCACCAGGGAAAAGTCATCGGGGACTATGCCATCTACCGCGACATCACAGAGCGAAAGAAAGCCGAAGAGCAACTCTATGTGCAAACATCGTATCTCGAACGGCTCTTCAACAGTGCGCCGGAAGCGATCGTGTGGCATGACAATAATGACCGGATTGTGAATGTGAACGATGAGTTCACGAGAATGTTTGGCTTCACCCGCGAGGAATCGGTTGGCCGGTTGATCAATGAGCTGGTGGCCTCAGAGGACAAGCTGGCCGAGGCGGCGATGCTCTCAAACAAGGTGATCCACGGTCAGCGGGTCGAGCTCGATACGCAGCGCCGCAGAAAAGACGGCACACTGTTCGATGTTTCAATCCTCGGAGCGCCGATCTTCTATGGCGGCAACCAGATGGGAGTCTTTGCTGTCTATCGTGATATCAGCAGCCGGAAGAAAGCCGAGCAAGACCTCACGATCCAGGAGACGTTCTTTACGAAGCTCTTCAATAGTGCGCCAGAGGCAATCATCCTTCACGACAACAATGATGTTGTGGTCGATGTGAATGAAGAGTTCTCGCGGATGTTCGGGTATTCACGCCAGGAAGCAATTGGGAAGCCAATCAACGACCTCGTTGCATCGCCGCAATACAGAGGCGAGGCCGATCGGCTTTCGTCTGCCGTGATCCATGGACAAAGGGTTGAGCTCGACTCCCGACGCCGCAGAAAAGACGGCTCGTTGATCGATGTATCGATCCTTGGAGCACCGGTTATTCATCAAGGCAAACAACTTGGAATCTACGCAATCTACCGCGACATCACGGAACGGAAAAGGGCAGAAGACGCCAGGATCAGGGCTCAGGAAGAAGCACGCATGGCGAGGAATATCCAGATCAATCTTCTGCCCAAAACGAGCCCCGACCTCCAGGGATATGATATTGCTGGTCGGAACGTTCCGGCCTCTCATGTCGGCGGGGACTATTTTGACTTCATCCGGCTGGACGAGAACCGGATCGCCATCGGCATCGGCGATGTGAGCGGCAAAGGACTTGCTGCATCGCTCGTCATGGCAAATCTCCAGGCGACAATCCGAAGCCTTGCGCTCTTCGATGCAGATCCAAAAGATTGCCTGGAACGTGCCAATAAGCTGCTCTTTCGAAGCACCGATGCGAGGACATTCGTCTCTCTCTTCTACGGTATTCTCGACGGGAAACGGGGGACCCTCCGGTATGCGAATGCAGGCCAGAGTATGCCGGTGTTGTTCCGGGCGATTGAAAATCCGAGCCATTTGTCGATCCGTGGAATTGCCCTTGGTGTCAAGGAAGATGCACAGTACGAAGAGGAAGAAGTACCTGTCGCTGTTGGAGACAAAATACTCATTTACACCGACGGGATCTCAGAGGCGATGAATGCCTCAATGCAGGAGTTTGGGGAAGAACGGCTCCAGACAATCGTGACCGAGAGCCGTACCACCTCTTCGATCGCCTTGATCGAAGAAATCCTCGCTGAAGTGAACGCGTACGTCCAGGACGGTTCACGTAACGATGACATGACGGTTGTTGTCATGAAACGACTACGATAGTAAAGCAAACAATGAGGTGTACGATGCTGTCATTGAATGGTGATCTTCGAAAAACAGGTCTGGTCCTCTGTCTAGGTCTCCTTGCATGTTCCGTGGCAATGGCACAGGATGAAGGGTTGGAGGATCGGCGTGGGTTCAACATCGGCTTTGGTACTGTCGGCATCTCGTTCGGTAATTCGGCCCGGCACGATGGCCTCCGGTTCAACTGGCGGGACAGCGATCTGGAACTCATTAATGGAGTGAATGTCACGCTCTGGAAACCAGCCGATGAACTGTACGGGACGATCAATGGAGTGTCGGTGGGACTCGTTGCTCCCGCCGCTGAGAACATCCACGGCCTGTCAATCGGCGGAATCGCTGTGATGGCGAAAGAGAGACTTGTTGGTGTGACGGTAGCAGGGCTCGGTGTCGTAAGTCAGGGCACAACCTCCGGTATATCGTTCGGCGGTTTGGCGGTCGTGAGCAATGGTCCCATGCAGGGGATCAATATCGCCGGCCTCGGAGCTGTTGCGCAGAGTGACCTCGCGGGTATTTCGGTTGGAGGACTGGCGCTTGTCGGAGGAGGAATGGTGTCGGGTCTGAATTTCGGTGGTTTGGCCGTCGTGGGGAAGGGGGGCCTGACGGGACTGAATGTTGGGGGGATGGCGTGTGTCAGTGAAGGAGCTGTGACGGGACTTAATTTCGGAGGATTGGCGGTTGTGGGCAAGCGAAGTCTCCGTGGTCTCAATTTCGGTGGACTCGCGCTTGTCTCTGAGGGCACTGTGAGCGGAATAAATGTTGGCGGTCTGGCCGTCGTGGGTTTGGACAGATTGCGAGGCTTGAACATCGGAGGAATCGGGCTTGTTTCCAAGAATGAAATCGCGGGCATCAATCTCACTCTCGGAGATCTGAGATGTGCGGAGTCGGATGAGGCTGGCGCAATCAAGGGAATCAGTGTGGCCGGCTATCGGATCAAGGGTGCGACACTCTCAGGAGTGAGCATCGCAGGGATCATGACAATTTCCGATGACGCGAAAGGACTTCTTGTCGGCGCCTACAACCGAGTCGAGAACACGCAAAGGGGAATTTCCATCGGACTTTACAACCACGCGACAGAGCTGTTTGGGATTCAGATTGGACTGCTCAATCGCGCAGAGAACAATCCGTCATTGTTCCGCGTGCTTCCGTTCCTGAACGCCCATTTCTGAGAGTTGTTGCGCGGCCAACAAAAAAGCCAGACCGATTGTCATCGGCCTGGCTTTTCAATTATCTGGGGATCCATACATCCGGCAGCATCTCTAACTGCCAGACCGGACCATCACATCAATCCGCGCTTTTTCAGGAGGGGCTCAATGGTTGGCTTCTTCCCGCGGAACCGCACGTACATTTTCTCCGCGTCGTCAGATCCCCCTTTTTCCATGATGTTCGTGCGGAACGAGGTCGCTGTTGCCTGATCAAACAATCCCTTGTCCTTGAATGCCTGGAACGCATCCTCGACGAGAACCTCAGCCCATATGTAGCTGTAGTATCCTGAGGAATATCCGCCGCTGAAAATGTGAGCGAAGTATGGGCTTCGGTACCGAACCACAATTTCCGGGATGAGCCCGATCTTGTGGAGCGATTTCTTCTCAAACGAGTTTGCGTTGAGCAATTTGCTATCGGTCAGCGTGTGCCAATCCATGTCCAGGAACGAAGCTGAGAGATACTCGATCGTGGTGAATCCCTGGTTGAATTTTCCGCTCTTCTGGATCTTGTCGATGAGCGATTGAGGAATGACCTCTCCCGTCTTGTAATGACGTGCGTACGATTTGAGCACCTCAGGTTCAAACGCCCAATTCTCCATGATTTGCGAAGGGAGTTCCACGAAGTCACGGGGCACCGTGTTGCCGCGATACGTGATGTTCGACAGGAGACCGTGCAATCCGTGACCGAATTCATGAAACAGTGTTCCAGCCTCTTCGAGGCTCAATAGTGACGGAAGATCACCCGCCGGTCGCGAAAAGTTTCCCACATTGTACATCAGCGGCGTGATGAACTCGCCGTCGACCCGTTCCTGACGTCTGTAGGAGCTGCACCATGCGCCCGCCCTTTTCCCTGCCCGGGGAAAGTAGTCGGTGTAAAGAATTCCCACATGCGAGCCATCGTTACGTTTCACTTCAAAGACGGCCACTTCGTCGGAGTACGTCGGGATGTCTTTGCGTTCGACAAATTCGATGCCATACAGTTTTCCAGCGACATCGAATGCGCCCCTTCGGACATTCTCGAGGAGGAAGTATGGCCGTAATTCGTTTTCGTCGAGGTCATATTTAGCCTTCCGGATCTTCTCCGCATAGTACCACCAGTCCCACGGCTCGAGGTTGAAGTTCTTCCCTTCCTTCCTGATCATGGCCTGCATTTCGCCGCGTTCTTGTTGGGCGACCTTGAGAGCCGGCTTCCAAATCTTGTTCATGAACTCGTATACGGTTTTGGGATTCTTCGCCATGTTCATTTCGAGAACGAAGTCGGCGTGCGTCTTGTATCCAAGCAGCTGCGCGCGCTCCACGCGCAGAGCTGCAATTCTGGAAACAATCTCATTGTTATCGTACTGGTTCCCCTGATTCCCCCTCATGATGTACCCTTTGAAGATCCTTTCCCGGAGCTCGCGATGTTCGCTGTACTGCAAGAAGGGAATCATGCTGGGTTTTTGAACGGTGAAGAGCCATTTGCCCTCGAGTTTTACCCTCTTCGCTGCGTCAGCGGCGGCATCGATTGCTGACTGCGGAAGACCCGCGAGCTCCTCTTTCCGGTCGACTATCATCCTGAAATTGTTTGTCTCTTTGAGGACGTTTTCGCTGAATTTCAGCTGGAGCATCGACAGCTCTTCATTGATCTTCCGGAAGCGCTCCTTCTTCTCCCAGCTCAGGTTGGCTCCGCCACGGACGAAATCTTTGTAAGAGTTTTCCAGGAGACGCATCTGTTCAGTGGTGAGGCCAAAGCCCTTTCGCTTTCCGTACACTGCCTTTACCCGTTGGAATAGCTTCTCATTAAGGTTGATATCATCGCGGTGCTTCGACAGGAGAGGCGTCACTTCATTCGCGATCTTCTGAAGCTCATCCGTCGTGTTTGCGCCTCGAAGGCTGCCGAAGACGGCGTTGACTTTATCCAACAGCGCCCCGGTCCGCTCGACGGCTTCGATCGTGTTTTTGAATGTCGGCCCTGCGGTGTTGTTGACGATCGCGTCAATTTCCTTCTTCTGCTCTTCCATACCTCTTAAGAAGGCGGGCATGAAGTGCTCGTTCTTAATGAGGTGAAAAGGAGGAGTCTTGAAAGGGGTAGAGTACTCGCTGAAGAAGGGATTAGAGGATGATGGTTGGTCCTGCTGCGCGAAACCAGCAAGAGAACATAGCACGAGACAGGTACACACCAAGAGTGTGGGTTTCATGAGATGATCCTTCGAAGAATTGATAAGGTGGTGGTGCGGGGGTAGGAGCAATATACAAGAATCTTCGGAAAAAGGTAGGGGTGGGTCGGCCCTCCGCGTGGGCCGACCCTGAATGCCGACGGCGACGCCCAGGCCTAGGAGGCGACCGCGGCGGCTGCGTCTTCGATGGCCTTTTTGAACTCCGGAATGGAATCACCGAAGACCCGGACAGTCGTCCGTTTCTTCTCTTCGCCGTTGATGCGGTTTTCGGAGATCGAAAGGTACTTGTTTCCGTTTTTCGCCTCTTTGACGTCGACGAAGTAGGTCGTCCGGCCGGAACGAACCATGGTGGAGTACAGCGAGCTGGTGGTTGGCATGTGAGCCTCCATGAGATGAGTGGATGTGGTATTGGCCCTTAGGATGTGACTAAGGGGTGAAGGAATTACCGTGGACCAAAGGCATTCATGCGGAAGCAGAGCAGAATGTCAGAATGACGAAGCGGAAGTCAGGCAGATGACAACGTGGTTATGAAAGGCTTGGAACGTGTGCTGAGGTGAATCGGAAGCAGCGGTCTGCGGCGAAGGTGGTTGTGGTACCTCACAAGCAGGAGGTCGATCACGAATCTGTGGCGCCATAGAAGCGATGTATTGCGGCGACGATAGAATCGCGGGGAACGGAAACTGGTTTGATCTTGCGCGCTGTGCCGAGGAGTACTCTAATATCTGCCAGTACCTGTCTGTGGAACATCGGGGGCACGGCGACAATGACAACGTCGTTCTCTACTGCAATCGGCAGGACGGAAAGTTCAAGGGCAGTACGCTTGGATATGAGTCTAAGCACCGAAGGATCAATCGAGAGAGAATTCAAGTCTATCATTGAAGTTCGCCGAAATGTCAACTCCAGGTGAGCCATCTCGTGTATATTCTCCAGTGAGAAGGTGAAGAAAAAAATAGGTGCAGTCAAGAGTTTTTTGCGAATATCGCAAAATGCCAGTATTTATGAGGTTGGAGTGCTGAAATCTGCGCAAAAACCTCATTCTTGGGTTCGGAAATCTATTTGCGATGGTTATGATATTGAGTGGGTGAGAGGATCCATGGCGGGACTACCTGTAGATCTACAGCGTGCAAAAAAAAGAGTCTCAAAGCGCCACTTTTTCCAAACTTCTCCGTTTATTCTCTTGTTGTTGCCACCAAGAATATTCAGAGTTTTTCCCTCACACATTTCCAATCCACTCATCCTCAAGGAGGAGCATTTCATGGCCAAGCGCATCGTTGTGTTCCTTGCTCTTGTAGTTGTTGTGGCCTCGGTCGGATTTTCACAGGCGGCCGAAAAGGTCGACACAGCTGCGATCAGCAAGATCAAGAAGGAAGGTCTGCAGAACTCGCAGGTGATGGAGATACTCAGCTATCTGACCGACGTCTATGGTCCCCGTCTCACTGGCTCGCCTGAATACAAAGAAGGCGCCGATTGGGTAAGCAAGAAGCTCGCGTCGTGGGGACTTGAGAATATTCACTATGAAAAGTGCGCCCCCCTTGCAAAGGGATGGACATTGAAACGGTTCGCGCTGAACGTACTCGATCCTCAGGCGTTTCCTGTTATTGGATACCCGAAGGCATGGAGTCCAGGAGTGAAAGGAACGGTGTCGGGCGAAGCGATCCTGTTCAACGCCACGACGGAGGCAGAACTTGAGAAATTCAAGGGACAGCTCAAAGGCAAGTTTGTCTTCATTGACGACGAACGCGAGGTTCCTCCGCCTTTTGAGCCGGTAGCCCGGCGCCTTTCAGACTCCGATCTCCTTCGGCTTGCTAATGCGAGTCCGCAGGCTGGTGGCCGCGGTGGAAGGCCGTTCCGTATGCCGGATTTCTCACGTATGAGCCCGGCTCAGTTGGATTCCGCTGTGCGCGCGTTGGCACGGGAGTTCATGCCCGATGCCGATTCTGCACGCATCGCACGTATTGTTGCACAGCTGCGCGGTGGTGGTGGTCGCGGTCAGAGCCTCGCACCTCGGAAACTCGAGATGTGTCAGAAAGAGGGAGCGCACGTCGTGTTTGATCCGGGCCGTGGCGATGGCGGTAATCTTATCGTCGCGGCAGCATCGGTTCCCGTGACGGGCACCCCGCAACCTGGCATGGGGCGCCTCAGTGCGTACGATCCAAAGGCACCGGCAATCGTGCCGCAGGTAACGCTGGCGGTTGAGCACTACAACAGAATTGTGCGCACGCTGAAGAAAGAACAGAAAGTAAAGCTTGAGATGACGCTGGATGTCGCGTGGACACCTGCTGATTCATCATTCAACGTGATCGTTGAAATACCCGGTACCGACCTGAAAGATGAAGTCGTACTGCTCGGCGGCCATTTCGACACATGGCATGGTGGAACGGGTGCGACAGAT
>Ga0233421_10000276_pt1 | contig 23243 bp, 15 predicted proteins | sample Watercolumn_Mata_3_FD_182725 | JGI IMG/M metagenome (GOLD analysis project Ga0233421, IMG submission 182725) | Freshwater microbial communities from Lake Matano, South Sulawesi, Indonesia - Watercolumn_Matano_2014_107_MG | ecosystem: Environmental > Aquatic > Freshwater > Lake | place... | reverse complement strand
AATGGAAACTTCATGCTCTACGGATTTTCCGCCAAAGAGAATGGCTATTTTAAGTTTTTTCATATTCTCACGCCCCGTGGCGTTTGACTATTTTATAAAGTTAATATATACTGCTTTTGTACCTTTTAAACCAAAAGGAGGTGAAATAATGGCAGGGGAAGGTAAAAAAAGTAAAGTTAATGTGCTAATTCTGTTAGAGGATGTGCTTAATAACAAGCCTGCTCGAATCGATGTTTATGAAAATGACGAGCTCACCTTCGTAATAACTGCGACAGTGGAACAACAACAGGGAGCGGATGGCAGATTTTATCCCGCTGTTTCTCTCAAAAAAATCTATCCTTAAAATCTACCAGTAGGCCCAGCTTCAACAAGTTGGGCTTTTTTATTTTCCACAACATTTTTTGTATTTTAACTCGCAAAACTATTTTAATCTATCCATAAAATCATCATCCTTAAATAAAACACGATCAATTCTTTTTTTAATTTTATCTTTAAAGTGATCTAATTTTGATTGTTTGTTTGCCACTTCTTGTTCAGTATCGTGAACTAATTTTTTTATTGCTTCCTTAGTGGTCATAAGTTTTTTAAACAATTCTTGCTGTTCCGAAACATTTAAAAGATTTATTAGGCGATTTAGGGTTTTGGCAAAATAAAGTTTTTTTTCTCCTTTTGATTCTCTGGCATTCTTAAACAAAATTCTGGCAAAACTTTCCTTACGTTTTTGTAAATCTTCTATCCACACCTGATAATCAGAATCAACACTTAAAGGAAGGCCGTCAGTATCCATTACTTTTTTCCACAGAGCATTAATGACATAATCAGCCTCTTGTAAAAGTTCTTCATTTTTTTGTTTTTCATTTAAGGGTGATAATTTTTCTATCATATTTTTATTTTCCACAATATTTTTTGTATTTTAACTTTCTATTTCCCGCGAAGCCATAAAGCGCGTGGAAATACCTTGATCATTAAATTCTTTAATAAATTCAAGAAATTTTTCATAATCACCCATGTTTAATCTTAACAGGGGTTTGGTAATTTTATCACCAAGAATACTTATTTTACCCTGTACCTCCTTTTTGCTCAAACCCATTGTTTCTGGAGGATATAATCTAACCACACCACACCGATGATGGCCCTCAATAAATTTAACACGTTCGGATTGTTTCATAAATTCTTTAAGAGAATTAAAATAAACATCTTGACATGATTTTTTAAACAAATCAAAAGCTTTTTGAAAATTTTCTTCCGCATTTTCCGGTGCTTTAATGTTTTCCAGTTCCGTTTCCAAATTTTTAAGATGACCTTTTCTTTTCCTGTTTTCAAATGGATTTGAAATTTTGAATGGTGACATATAAAAAATTAATAAATTTAATTCTTACGCCCCGTGGCATTTTTTATATTTTTTACCCGATCCGCATGGGCAGGGGTCATTTCTCCCTACCTTTTTATTATCTTTGGCTAAACTTAAATTAGCGGCTGGTCCGGCTGATAAATTTACATTATTTCTGATCGGCGCGGGAATAGTGGAATTGGTATTTTGATTACTAGTAATAGAAATTTTGAAAATGGAATAAACAAGCTGTTTTCTGATATTTGTCAAAAGATTATTAAACATCCGATAAGCTTCTTTTTTGTATTCCACCAGCGGATCTTTTTGGCCATAACCCACCAGGCCAATACCCGAACGCATGTGATCCATTTGGTCAATGTGTTCCACCCAAAGCGTATCAATGGCGCGCAACAGCAAAGAACGTTCCACCAAGCGCATGGGCGCCATATCCTTAAACTGTTTTTTCAGATTTTCATCATTATTAATTTTATTTTCCAATAAATTATATTGTTTTTCCGCCAGGCCATAAAGATAAGAAATGAGTTTGCCGCGAGAAGAATTATCAGCGAGATCCCTCGGCTCGTCGTTTTCATTCCTCGCTCGGGATAAACTTTCGGCTATATCTTCTAAATTCAAGCGCACTTCCAAAGGCAAAGGGACGATGGTGTCCACAACTTCATAAATTTCATCCAAATTCCACTGGCTTTCACTTTCGCTTTGGGTATGAAATTTAACCACGTTTTCAATTTCGGCTTTTATATATTCCAGAATCATTGTTTTAGTTTCTGATTTCTGATTTCCGTTTTCTGATTTCAATATCTCGTTTCTTTTCTTATATATCACCTCTCTATGTTTATTGATGACGTCGTCATATTCCACTAAATGTTTGCGAATATCAAAGTTGTGGCCTTCAACTTTTTGCTGGGCTTTTTCAATGGAACCGGAGATCATTCTATTTTTAATGGGCATGCCTTCAGGCAAACCTAAAGAATTCATTAAACTTTTCATTTTATCGCCGCCGAAAATGCGCATCAAATCATCTTCCATGGAAACAAAAAATTGAGACGAGCCAGGATCGCCTTGGCGGCCGGCGCGGCCGCGCAGCTGATTATCAATGCGCCGCGATTCATGGCGTTCAGTGCCGAGCACACAAAGCCCACCTAATTTTTTTACCCCCTCTTGTTCTTCCGGAGTGGAAGGATTACCGCCGAGAATAATGTCCACGCCGCGGCCAGCCATGTTAGTGGCGATAGTTACGGCACCCAGTTGACCGGCTTGCGCGATTATTTCTGCTTCTTTTTCATGCTGTTTGGCGTTCAAAACTTTATGTTCCACGCCCTCACGCGATAATAAAGCTGAAAGGTGCTCATTATTTTCAATGGAAATAGTTCCAACCAAAACCGGCTGGCCCAAATTATGGCGTAATTTTATTTCACCCACAATGGCTTGATATTTTTCCGCCACAGTTTTAAAAATTATGTCCGCATTATCAGTGCGCACCATGGGTTTATGCGTCGGAATTTGAATCACATCCAGATTATAAATTTTAGCAAATTCTTCCGCTTCGGTGGCGGCGGTGCCGGTCATGCCGGCCAATTTTTGGTAAAGGCGAAAATAATTTTGAAAAGTAATGGTGGCCATGGTGACCGATTCCTGCTGCACGCGCACACTTTCTTTGGCTTCAATGGCCTGGTGCAAACCATCGCTATAACGGCGGCCAAACATCAAACGGCCGGTGAATTCATCCACAATCACCACTTCCCCATCTTTGACCACATAATCACGGTCCAGTTTGAAAAGCACGCGCGCTTTCAAAGCGTTTTCAATGTGATGAACTTCGCGCATACCGCGATCAGTGTAAATATTCTGCACGCCCAACATTTTTTCCATTTTCTTTATTCCCTCTTCGGTCAAAGTAGCGGCGCGCATTTTTTCATCAATGTTGTAATCTTCGCCTTCGCTCAAACGCGCCACTAATTGCGCGAATTGGCGATATTTGTCAGTGGGTTCGGCGTCCGGCGCGGAAATAATTAAAGGCGTGCGAGCCTCGTCAATTAAAATGGAATCCACTTCATCCACAATGGCATAATGCAGTTCGCGCTGGACTTTTTGCGAAGCATCGGCGACCATATTGTCGCGCAAATAATCAAAACCAAATTCATTGTTGGTGCCATAAGTGATGTCAGCTTTGTAAGCTTCTTGGCGCGAGACAGGCTGTAAAAATTCTTCCACGACCTTGAAGGCGCCAGTCAAATCTCGTTTCTCATCTAATTTATTATCAGCCGTTTGTTGTAAGTTGTTTGTTGTAAGTTGTCTGTCGTAAAGATAAGCCACTTCATGATTCAAACACCCCACCGTCAGTCCCAGATAATCATAAACTTGTCCCATCCAGACAGCATCGCGGCGGGCCAAATAATCATTGACGGTAATCACGTGCACGCCGCGGCCGGCCAGCGCATTAAGATAAACCGCGGTAGTAGCGGCTAAAGTTTTACCTTCACCAGTTTTCATTTCCGCAATTCCGCCTTGATGCAAAACCAAACCAGAAATTAACTGCACATCGTAATGGCGCTGATTTAAAACGCGCTGGGCAGCGGCGCGCACCAAGGCAAAAGCTTCGGGCAGAATTTCCTCCAGGATTTTTTGTTGCTGATTAAAATCTAAACCAGCTAACTTTTGCCGAAAAGCAGCGGTGCGGGCGGGAAAATCAACGAGAGAAAAACGCTTGATTTTTTCTTCAAGCGCGTTGATCTCCCGCACTTTTGTCTGCAATTGATTGATTATTCTTTGGTTAGCATCACCAAATATTTTGGAAAGTAAAGACATAATAATAAATATCAATAATTTTCCGCGCCGTTAGCCACGTTTATCCGTTGAGAGGAATTACAAAATTTTGCGCGGCAAAAAAAGAATAAAGAAAGCGTTAAGGAAAGAGAGGATGGCCATGACTAAAAAGATGCTGCCGAAACCATAAGCGGCCACCAACCAGCCGCCCAGCGCCGCTCCAACTGAAGGAAAAAGATAGGCTAAGCCGTCATAAAAACCCCATTGAGTAAAAGATTTTTTGCTATCGGTGTGCGCGGCATAAAGAGCGTGAAAGGCCGGCCAGTAAAGAGCTTCGGCAATACCTAAAATCACCTGAATTAAATAAAGCATGGCCGCGCCGTTGCAAAAAAAGTAAAGCAGATAACCTAAACCTAAAATAACCTGCGACCAAATAATGGCCAATTCTTTTTCTTTTAAATCATTTTCATACTTGCTGGCGATAAAAGTCAACAGACCGGAAACAGCCAAAAAAATAGCCGAAGCGTTGGAAGCGGTGGTCAAATTGCCGCCGATTTTCTCCACGAAGATGGCAAAAATCGGACTCAGCATGTTAAAGGCGAAGCTAAAGACGCCACTGACAATAAGTAAAACAATGAGGGCTATATTGAGAAAACTTCTTTGTTTTTGTTTATTTTTATTCATATTTTTGTTTTAATTTAATCCTGTTTATATTTTACTTGTTTTTAATGGAAAAGTCAAAAAGAAAACCCGCGTTGTAAGCGGGAGTAGCGAAAAGAGAAGAGAGAATAGTGATTAATGAAGAGTGATTAGTGAAAAATAGTTAATTTTTAATCTCTATTTTCTATTCCCTATTTCCTAATCCCTATTCCCTACTTTCTGTGCTTATAGGTGACATCAAAACCTAAGCGGTATTTGCCGCCGAGCATCAAACGAGTTTGGGCATCCAGCGCGGGTAAGGAACCAAAAAAAATCATGGTAAAAGGCAATAAAAACCATTGTAAAATCATGGCCAGCCATTTGCTTCTTTTATACTTCAAAGGCCGAGTGGGCAGGAAAAAAATATTAATAAAGCCGGCCACAAAAACGCCGATCATAGCCAAAGCCATCAGCACTTCTAAAATAAAAGGAGCATTCTGCACTACCGCAAAAGAAAGATGTTGTTGAGCCGCCACATATAAAGGCAGGCGGCCCAATAAAGTAATGAAGACCGGGCCGGTGGCCCAGCTGTATTGGCCTTCAGACTGATTGACCAGATATTTTATTTTTTTGCCCCAAGAAATTTTTTTATTGTGGGAAAAATGAGTCGCCATCCAGGGAAAATGTTCCACGGACCAGGCCCAGCGCCGCATTTGTTTATATTGCCCTTTGATTGTGCCCCAAATATTTTTGCCCATGACCGTGTCCATGGAAATCGGAATATACATAGGTACGGTGGAATATTCGCCATTAAAGTGATCAAAACATTGCAAAAAAATGCGCGAGTCTTCGGTAACCACATCAGTTTCCCAAAAACCCACCTCCACTAAAGTCTTAAAGCTCATGGAATGGGAAGAAAAAGTAAAGAGGCGTTCAGGCCGCGCTTTTTCCGCCATCAGCCAAAAGGTGGTGGAATTGGCCACCACGCGGGCGAAAGAAGGCGCGTCCCAGATATTGTTGTTATAGAGAGCCAGCGGCTGAAAAGAATGGCGATGCGGGTTGTCTGCGGTTAGCCAGAGATAAGTCAAGCGCGAAAAATATTGCGGATAAATATGGGTGTCGCAGTCAAAATTGGAAACAATAATATTTTCGTAAGGCAGATTTTGCGGGTCAATAAACTCGGCTTTGATTTTTTTGGCCGCCCAAGTGGCATTGGAACCTTTGCCCGGCAGTTCGCTGGCGAGTGGTTCAGGATGAACCAAAGTGAAAAAGCGAAAAAATTTATCACCATATTCGCGCTGCAAAATTTCGGCGTCGGCCAGAAATTGTTTGGTATATTCTTCACCAGCGCGCAATTCGCGGGAAAGTACCACGATAAATTTTCGGCTGTCATAATCCGCCGCCACCAAACCATCAAGCGTCTCGCGAAAAACTTGCAGGCCTTCTTTGTAAGTCGGCAAAATTATCAAATGATAAAATTTTTCATAACCGCCGATTTTTTTAACTTCCATCAGCCAGTTGGTCTGGTTGGTATCATGATATTTTTTCCAGGAAATAAAAAGATAGGTCACAAAATAAGTAATGCGAATCAACCAGTAAAGATCGTAAAGAATAATAAAATAAATCACCCAAAGCGGTTTGATAAACGACATAATAATAGCCACGACAAAAGTCAGCCAAAGAGTCAGGCCGGGAATGATTTCAAGAAGGCGATATTTTGTTTTGGAAGACATAAATAAAAAATGCCAAAGCTCAAATTTTCAATTTTCACGTGCTACTGGTTTAGGTTTCGGTGTCGCTATCAGTATCGTTATGGTCAAGGGGTTTCGGTTTTGAGCCGCCTCGCCACAACTTTTAACGATACGAGCTGCGACAACAAAACCCTTTAACCGTAATTTGAAATTTTAGCAGATAATTCCTCCGCCTATTACTCTATATTCTGGCCTCAGCCACCCTACTTTTTCATAAAGCACCAGCGCCTGGCCTGGCGCCACTGCGCGCTGTGGCTGATCAAAAATAATTTTAAACTGGCTATCGTTGACGGCGGTTACCTGAACTTTAAATAATTTTTGCAGATGGCGGAAACGGGCCAAACATCGCCATGATGCTGAAGGCGCAGTACCTGCCAGCCAATTTAATTTATCAATGATGATTTCTTTTTTATATAAAGCTGGATCATTCGGGTTATCTGTGACAACCAGTGAATTATCAGCCAAGTGTTTTGCCACCACATAAAACGGTCTGCCGCCACCCAAGCCAATCCCCTGCCGCTGACCCAAAGTATAATAATGCAAACCCTCATGCGCGCCTAAAATTTTCCCCTTTTGATCAATAATTTTGCCCGGATTTTTTTTAATAAACTGCCCCAAAAATTCTTTCATTTTTTTTTCGCCGATGTAACAAATGCCGTAACTGTCTTTTTTCTCGGCCACGTTTAAACCAAATCTTTTAGCCAGCCGGCGCACCTGCTTTTTTTTCAGTCGGCCCACCGGAAAAATTATCTGAGCTAATTCTTTTTGGCCAAGTTCATAAAGAAAATAGGACTGATCCTTACCTTGATCGCGGCCAGCTAAAAGTTCTAATTTCCCATTTTTTTCTTTTATTTGCGCGTAATGGCCGGTAGCGATTTGATTAAAGCCCAGCGCCCTGGCTTGGTTCAAAAAAAATCCGAATTTAATATATTTATTGCAGAGTGTGTCAGGATTGGGTGTCAGGCCGTTTTGGTAAGCAGTTAAAAAATATTCAAAAACAAACTTTCTATATTCAGCGCTGAAATCCCAGGTAAAAAGATTGATGCCAATTTTCTGCGCCGCCAGCCGGGCATCGGCCTGATCTTTTTCCCAACCGCAGGTGCCGCGGCCGCCCGCTCCGACTTGATTGCCAGCCTCGTCGGGTCTAGGCGGGCCGGATCGAGGCGAGGCCACCTCGCCATCTTCGCGCCAGTTAATCATAAAAACACCAGTCACCTCATGACCTTGTTTTTTTAAGAGGGCGGCAGTCACGGCGGAATCCACGCCGCCGGACATAGCCACTAAAATTTTTTGCGGCGAATGGGCAAACATAAAATTTTTTCCTGGCGAGCAGTTGTTTTTAGTTTAGCATTTTTGTTTAAAAAATCAAGTAAAAGATTTTCCGCTGGGGAAAAAAATATGCTATAATAAAAAAGTCAGAAAAAACAAAAATTAACCAAAACTAAGGCTTATGAAAAAAATCATGCTTTTGTTCTTAAATTTATTGGCGGCTCTACTACTGCCGGCGCAGCCACTTTTGGCTCAATTTACCTTTAATCCGCATTATGTTCTTTCCGATCAGGAATTAACTGATTATACCAGCATGAATCTGGAACAAATTAGTAATTTTCTCAAAAATAAAGGCGGTATTTTGCCAACTTATTCCGACGCCAGCGTGCGCATGTCAATTCCCCAGTTGATTTTTGAAACTTCGCAGATGTATAAAATCAATCCGCGCTACACTTTAGTTTTATTGCAAAAAGAACAAAGTTTACTTACCGATAAGACACCCAGCCAGGGCCAGCTGGATTGGGCCACGGGTTATGGCTGCCCAGATTCCGGCGGCTGTAATCCAAAATATCAAGGCCTGGGCAATCAGATTGACTGGGGTGTGGGCGCTATCCGTTTTTATCTGGATAATCCCAATCAATTTAAATATCAGACCGGCAAAACTTACACCATTGATGGCCAAAGCGTGACTATGCAAAATAACGCCACGCGCGCGCTTTATACTTACACGCCACACTTGCAGGGCAATGAAAATTTGGCGCGCATCTGGACAGAATGGTTTTCACAAAATTATCCCGCCGCTTCCCTGCTGCAAAACAGCAAAGACGGCAGCGTCTGGTTGATTCAAAATAATATGCGTCGCCTTTTTGCTTCCAAAGCAGCCTTAGTTTCGCGCTACTCACTTAAGCAGGTAATTCCGGTAGAACCTAACGAACTGGAAAAATATCAAATTGGCACGCCCATCAAATACGCCAACTATTCCCTGTTGCGCATTCCCACCGGCGGAGTTTATCTTTTGGACGGCGATTTCGTCCGGCCGATTACTTCCAGCAAAGCATTCAAATTGCTGGGCTTTAATCCGGAAGAAATTATTGATGTAGAAATTGAAGATATTGCTGACCTGGCGCGCGGCGAAGCCATTACCGTGGAAAGTTCCTATCCCACTGGCGGCTTGCTGCAGGACAAAGCCACCGGCGGAGTTTATTTTGTGCAAAATGGCATTAAGTATCCGCTTTGGGCCAAACAATTATTGACTTTATATTACAAAACAAAAAAAATTGTGAAAGTCACGGCCGAGGAATTAAAGCAATATCCGACTGGCGATCCCATTAAATTTAAAGACGGCGAACTGGTAAAATCCGACCATGAAGCCACGGTTTATTTCATTTCCAACGGCGCGCGTCGGCCTTTTGTCTCCGGCGATGCTTTTAAAGAATTGGGTTATAAATTTGAAAATATTATCACGACGACTGACAAACTTTTGAGTTTGCATCCGATCGGCGAAGTTATTACTTCGGCGAATTATGTGAATGTCAGTAGTACAGAATAATTTTTCAGTTTAATTATTTATTATTCATTAACGAATTAACGGATTACTTACTACTGAGATCCCTCGGCTCTCCCGATAGTGCTTCGCTCATCGGGGTCGCTCGGGATAAACTACAAAAACATGTTAGTCTTTTCCGCCATTGCACCTCACCCACCGCTCTTGATTCCGTCTATTGGCCGGGATAATTTAAAGGTGATCAAAAAAACCGAAGAAGCCATGAAAAAAATGGCCAATGATTTATATGGCTGCAAACCAGAAACAGTAGTAATTATTTCACCACACGGCGAAATTGATGAAAATAAAATTACCATTAATCAGGCGGTAAAATTAAACGCGACTTTTAAAGAATTTGGTGATTTGAGCACCAAACTGGAATGGCCGGGCGATGCCGGCCTGGCCTACAAAATTTATGAACAATTTGAAACCAGCGGCCAGGTGCGTTTAAGCCACGAAGAAAATTTGGACCATGGTTTGGCCGTTCCCTTATCACAACTTTTAGTTAATTTAAAAGAAACAAAAGTTTTGCCACTGACTTATGCCTTTCAGGATTTGGATTTTCATTTTCAATTCGGCCAACAGCTGCGTGAAATTTTACAGGCCGCTAACCAGCGCATCGCGGTCATTGCTTCCGGCGATTTGTCGCACCGCTTAACCAAAGAGGCGCCGGCTGGTTATCACCCGGACGGAAAAAAATTTGATAAAATTTTAGTGGATCTGCTGAAAAATAAAAAATTTGCCGAGGTGCTGAAATTAGATCGCGGCTTGGTGGAAAATGCCGGCGAATGCGGTTTGCGTTCCATTGCTTTATTGCTGGGCATTATTCAGGATATTAATTTCACACCGCGTTTGCTTTCTTACGAAGGGCCGTTTGGAGTTGGTTATTTGGTGATGGAATTTACCTAACAAGTGCGAGAGTTTGTCATCCTGAGCCCCGTCCGCCAGTTCGCGGATGCGGGGCGAAGGATCCCGTACCACGCAGAAAAAATATAAAAAACCCACCATGAAAACGGTGGGTTTTATAATGATTTAAATGAATGATGAATAAACCTGCTTCTCATCTCACCACCGCCAGTTTCTGGACTAACTTTTGGTTAGCGGTTTGCAAGACGATGAGATAACTGCCGCTGGCTAAAGTGGCGGCGTTAAAACTGATTTGCTGTCGGCCAGCTGGCTGCTCCGCCTCCAGCAGAGTTGCCAGTTCTTGGCCTAAGAGCGAAAAGATTTTGAGTGAGGCAAAACCGGGCCGGGCTAAAGAAAAAGAAATGACCGTAGTGTGATTAAACGGATTGGGAAAATTGGTGGCTAACTTTAATTCAGCCACGCCACTTCCCTGCTCCACGCCCGAAGTCATTTCCGGCACGATTAACGAGATATTGATTGGGCCGTTGCCAGCGTTGGAACTGATTAACAAACTAGCGCTGTGGTTGCCCGGAGCTAAATCCTGCCGTTGGACAACCACCTTGATTTCACTGGCGTTGATGCCAGCCATAGGCGTAAAACTCAGCCACTCAGCCTGGCTGCTTAAACTCCAATTCAGGTCGCTCTCGCCCTTGTTTTGAATCTGAAATTTCAGCTCTGTGATTTGTTCTCCAAAAACTAATTGGGGTGTAGAAACCCAGAGCACGGGCGGCGCAGCTGGCAAAATGATTTCCTCTGGCTCATTCAGCCAGAACCAGTCGTCATGAAATTTTAAACCCTGAATTTGAGTGTTGCCGCGAGTCGGCCAATACCAGTCACTGCCCTGATTGGAAAAAGCAACATTGAGATGATCATAACCGCTGGGAATCAGCAGAGCGCTGCTGGTTGATAAAAGAGTGTCATACTCCAACTTCAGCAGTCCGCTCTGGCTAGCCCAGATCACGCGCCAATAAGCAGTGGGGCCAAAAGCAGTGCCGTCCATTTTTAACTTGCCCTGCTCCACTTTCATAATGCCGGACAGATTTTGCGGTTCATTAGTGTTGAAGACCGGCGGCGGATCAGGATCATTCGGCGGCTCAACCGGTGGCGTTATGTTTTGACCCACTGCGCGTATTGATAAGGTTTGATTACCACCGTTACTGGTAAATAAAATAGTGGTGGTGTTTTCACCAACATTTAACAACGCACGTTTTAAATTGAAAGTCACCGTTGACTGTTCACCAGCTGGCAAGTCATCAATATAGAAAGAAACAGAGAGCCAATTTCTGTCGCCGGAAGAAGGCGCCCAGTTAAGATTGCCCATACCAATGTTTTTGACTATCACTTGCAGTTGGTTTAGGTTAATGCCAAAATCCAAACTGGAATGTGAAAGCCAAAGTAATGGCTGTTGTTCGGACGGCGGTGGTGTTGGCGGTTTGACAGTGCCCACGGCGCGAAACGTTTTCTGTACACTGCCACCGTTTGAAGTGACAGTCAACACGCCAAAGTTATCACCGTAAGCAAGATTACTGGTGATTAAAGAAAGTTTGACTTCCGCTTGTTTGCCAGCAGTTAAACTGCTGCTGTTCAAAGAAAGCGCACCCCAGCTTTTGTTAAAAGCAGCATTCCAATTAAGCGTGCCGCTGCCGTCATTGCGGATCCAAATACTGAGTTCAGTGTAGTTGAGGTCAAAATCGGTTTCGGCAGTGAAGAGAAAAAGCAGCGGTGTTTCATTGTTTGGCGGTGGCGGCGGTGGCGGATCAGTCGGTGGTTCAGTGTCAGGTGGAATTGCCGGATCAAAAGTTTGATCGTTGCCTTCTACCACGTAATGCGACAAGGGGTTATACTCATAACCATCACTCTCACGGACAGAGATAAAATTATGTGCACCGGCATCCACCAGCCATTCATAGCGACCGTTTTTAGCCGCTACCGTCGGCAGACGTTTCCTTGTGCCATTACTTAAGATTTCATATTCCCACCAACCGCTTGGCAACACGCTTTGATTGATAGAAAAAGTGCCAGCCACCAAACGGCCGACCCAGACATTGCTGTTTTCAAGTGTCTTCAGACCGATAAACTTTCTTTGCAGGCTGGCAGTGATAAACTTTTGAACAGTAAAAATAATCCCACTCTGGCCGTAATTACCGCCGCAGTAAATTACCGTAAATTCATTGGTCATCGGCGCGCCGTAATCGCGGTAGCCCCAGTTATCGTGCCAGAAGCGCAGAATTTTGTTGAAGACGACGTAAACATTGTTGTTAATTGGATTTAAAACTAACTGACTCCAAATATCGCCTTGCCAAAAATCCTGCACATAGAGATCGCCCCAGAGATGAATTTCGCTAGTGGGATGACCAATACTGCTGTTGGCAATGTAGAAAGCAAAAAATTTAATCAGAACGTCAGTGGATATGCCGTGATTTTGGTTTTGGATAAATTGAACCGGGTTAGTATACAGGCCGGGCCAGTCAGGAATATAACCAGCACACCAGGGTGGGTATGTTCCATTAGGTAACTTTTCACCAAATTTTCCTAAATAAACACCAAAATGCAGATGGTTAGAACCACAATAATAGTTAGTGACTTTACCGATTTTATCACCAACATTAACAATCTGGCCTTCGGAAACCGATGGTTCGGTGTGGCCATAAACAACACAAAAATTTTGTCCATTGGAAAGTTTGGATTCAATAATAATAAGATAAATCCAACCACTTTCGCAATCACCATTAGCTCTGGCATAACGCACCAATCCGTCAGCCGCGGCATAAACATCTGTACCAGCCGGAACACAAGCATCGTCAGCGGCATGAAGACCAGAAAAACGCGAATTTGTTCCACTCCAGCTAAGACATCCGTCGCCAACTGGATAGTTATTTAGTGGCAAATAGAAGGCCTTAGCTATTGGGATGTCTTGGGCGAAAACTTTGGTTATACCCAAAAACATAACTACTAACAACAGTTTCTGTAGTTTCATCTTTTGCTCCTTTCTGAATTTTTTTGGTTGTTTTTTGTTTATTGAATTGTGAAAGAACGAAATATATTAATTTAAATATATTTTAATTAAATTTGAAGGTAGAAACTATGACATCAAAAATATTTCTATATTCCATGACATAATCAAGGTATAACTCAGCTTCTATTGTATAATAATTTTTATCTTTATTAAAATTTATTAAAACATACTCGTCGCCTTTTCCGTTTGGATAAATTTGTCTATAAACTTTCTGTTCAACCCATATCTCATCCGCAATAAGTATATTTTTACTGCTAAACAATTCTCCTCTTGTTAAATATCTATCTTTATTTAACATAATATTAAATAACAATCCGGGCTCTCTGCCTTGCATCCCAAAATACGAATTTTCGTAAGGTGGTTTTCTATTACCAAAAAAATCTATTTCTTTCCCTTCTATAATGGTTGAGTCCAGAACATGGTACCACTCTTTCGGATACTTAATCTCCCACCCATACTTCTCATTCCGATAAGTCAGCCAATCAGAGGTATCAACTTCTATATCTTTATGCACAAACGCAAACTTTTGCCAGTCAAAAGTTTTATTTTCCTGCACCAACTGCCAATAAAATAAACCTAAAACAGCGGCAGCCACAAGAGTGACGATAACGATAGAGAGGGAAAAATTAAGATGTTTTTGCATATAATCCTACGAATTTACGAATCATACGAATGTACGAATACGTATAATTTAATTATACTTCAACTATACGCTTAATTTTGGGTTTTGTCAAATTAAAAAAATAACAAAAAAACCGGGTTTTAAACACCGGTTTTTTTTAATTCTTTCAAAATATCTTTAATCAAATCATCGAGCTGAATTTTTTTATCTTGATATTTCCTTTCAATTTTTTTGACAATTTTTTTATGTTTAGGATAAGAAACAACACCTTTTACTTGATGAATTTTTTCAAATTCTTTTCGGGTTAAAATAATTGTATTAAATATTTCCGCTAAATCCCAAAATAGGCCACAGTTTGGGTTTAATCTTTTAAAAATTTTAGGATATTTTTTTAGGCAATAATCATAAAAGATAAAATGCAGTAATTCGTGCGCGGTGACGAAAATTGCCCATTGGGGACGATAATAAAAAAATTGGAATGTTTTATTATTCAAGAAACGAGGATTACAATTTAAAATTGACAGATAGCCCCAATATTTTCCTTTAGGGAAAGAATGATTTCTAAAAATTTTTGTTACTTCTTTAAAGTATCTTTTTTCAACCTTATTCCATCCCGATTGCGTTTTTTTAATCTGGCCTTTCAGATATTTAGTATGTTTTTTATAAAAAGCATCAAAATAACTATTAATTATTTTTTTCTGTAATATTTTACTTTTGTTTTTCAAAATTTTAAGTTCAGGATGAACTCCAATTATATTGTTAGTAAAATCAATCCCGCCAGTTTTCCAGCCCCAAAAAACCAAAGCCATTTTGGCGTCTAATTGTTTATTGATTTTATATCTAACATGCGGTGGCATAAATAAAAAATCCCAAGTAATTTGATTGTATCATAATTACCTGGAATTGTTAAATCATTTTTTGGACATTTCCTTAATCAAGTCTTTAATAAGAAATTGAACCATCTTTTTGGCATGAACGCAAAATATTTCATCTAAATTCCAAATACTACCACTTCTTACTTCGGCGCTAAAAGGGCATCCGCTAGTGTTGTAAAAATCTACAAATCGTTGATCAATATTGCCATTAGAGAGACGACCAACGGGATTAAAAACTAACCAACCTTGAATGGTGTAATTCGACATGTTTGAAATCAAATTATTACCATTTCTTGTTAAGGTTGCGAAAGCATTAGTACAGCTTCTGTTTTCGTCAATGATAGTTACGGAATTGGTAGTAACTTCGGTAATAATTGCCACGTGCCCGGCTCCTTCTAGCCCCCCGTTGTAACAAAGAATCATATCCGGGGCTGGTGCAATAGCACCGCCATTGGGGCAAGCGATAAAACCATGATTAGGACCTTCATCAAAAAATTGAGAAGCAAAGTCAACACCAAAATATAAGTTGTAATCAAAACGTGCTTTAAAAAAATCTTGTACAAAAAAGACGCATTGATGGGCGGTATTAAAATTACCACCATTTGAATGTGCAGTTGCCCCACCGTAATAACCAATAGGCGTTCCTTCTGGTTCACAATCCTGAGTCCAAATTTTTTGATTGGCTATCACGAAGATAACCACAAATAAAAACACCTTACTGAGCTTCATTTTTTACTCCTTTTATTTGGTTGTAAAAGAACAATTCGTTTACTATTTAATTACTTTAAACGACGAAATAATCTGGTCAATTATTACTTTTCTATCTTCCTGGTCGTTTTTGGTTTGTTCTGAAACGACAGACGTTACATCAACTTCATAATATCCATTATTGGTTTCAATTCTTGCTAACAAAGAGAAATAACTGTCATTATTATTCCATGACATTTTGCCAGCAAAACCATTATTAAAATAATCTTTATTATTAGTAAAATTTTTAACCATACTTTCCCATCTTTCATTAAAATTTTCTAAAAAGATTTTATCCTGCTTTAGAATTACTCTTGAAATATACCTGAAAGTAATAATCACTCCATCATCAAAAGACAGCGAGCCTGGTTTATTGTTATTTAAAACGCATTGTTTTGTTTTTACTTTTCTGTTGTAATCCAAATTATCTTCCCTTTTCCATCCAATTGGGCAATCAAAAGTAAATTCATGCTCAACTTCTATATCTTTATGCACAAACGCAAACTTTTGCCAGTCAAAAGTTTTATTTTCCTGCACCAACTGCCAATAAAATAAACCTAAAACAGCGGCAGCCACAAGAGTGACGATAACGATAGAGAGGGAAAAATTAAGATGTTTTTGCATATAATCCTACGAATTTACGAATCATACGAATGTACGAATACGTATAATTTAATTATACTTCAACTATACGCTTAATTTTAGGTTTTGTCAAATTATTTGGTTGTGAAAAAACTTTGTTTTATCGGTTTGATAAACTCATTCCGAATATTTTGAGGATTTAAAATTTAAACCCCCAACTTACTCGAAACAAATTTATTTGTAAAAGTGAAAAGTAGAAAGCATGTCAGTGAATGTTTTATATGCTTCTTTATCTTCTCCAAAATTTACTCCCCATTTAATTTCAAAAAGATATTTTTCTTTGACTAAATCAATAATTATATGTGGATTATAATCATCTATATTATTTAATGATACCCCGGTTATTTTATTATCATCTAGTTGAATTTTATATTTCCAATCAGCCCAGCCTAATTGTTTTCTAAATTCTTCAACTGACAAATTATCGGCATTTTCTTTTGAATATTTTTCTATTCCAACAAAAGGGTATGCGTTATCGTTTATGGGAACAAAAGAAATGTTTTCTGGTATATCATCATGATTTACTTTCCACTCCTTTGGATACTTAATCTCCCACCCATACTTCTCATTCCGATAAGTCAGCCAATCAGAGGTATCAACTTCTATATCTTTATGCACAAACGCAAACTTTTGCCAGTCAAAAGTTTTATTTTCCTGCACCAACTGCCAATAAAATAAACCTAAAACAGCGGCAGCCACAAGAGTGACGATAACGATAGAGAGGGAAAAATTAAGATGTTTTTGCATATAATCCTACGAATTTACGAATCATACGAATGTACGAATACGTATAATTTAATTATACTTCAACTATACGCTTAATTTTGGGTTTTGTCAAATTAAAAAATTTTATCTTTTTAAACAAAGAAAAAACCGGCGTCGTATGTTATGAACACCGGTTTTCTTTTCTCCTACTACCACTTCACCACCTGCGCGCCGTTGTGAAGTTCAACAACGGCGGGCATGAGAGAAGCGGTAACGGACACGACCGCGGCGTTAATGGAAAACGGAACTCTATTATCCAGAAGAGTAAGGTTTTCCAGAAAAACCTGGCCGCCGACACAAGCAATGCCGGCGTCAAAATTCTGGATCTTGCCATTGCGGATAATGACCTTGGTTTGGTCACTGCCGCAAGCGAGATTGATACCGCCGGCGTAAGAATACGCCGGGGGTCGAACAGCCGACACGATGGAATGACCATTCAGGTCAATAACCACCATGTCCACGTCGGCCGGAATGGAAAAAGACAGGGCATTGGCGACATAGTCGCCAGTCAGCACGATGTCATTTTCCAGTTTGAACCCGTTCTGGTTCAATTTCAAAAAAACAGGTTCGCTGGCCAGGGTCGGCAAGGCCAAGGCCAGAATCAAACAAACTATCAGAACCTTCATGGTTCACCTCCTTTTTTTATCTTTTATTTTTTGGTTAAAAACAGTTATTTTCTGTCTGCCTTTATTATACTATGCTTAAATTTTTTTGTCAAGTGGAAAAAACAAAAATAATATTAAAATCATTTTTTCGGCTAATTTTAGCCAAAAAACTAAATAAGTTATCAATTTTCTTAAATCCTAAATCTTAAATCATTGTATTATCTTTCCTGCCAGCTTGGCTCGCGGTAACAGTAGGAATAAATGCCGTTAGCAGGGAAAGCGTCAGACCAGTCAGACCACTCACCTGATTCGGCTTGAGAGCTCAGCTGATAAAAATAACGAAACTGGTTGGAAGGATTGGTGGTGTTAACTGTAATGACGTTTTTATCTTCATAGGTAGTGGTGCCGCCGTCATTAATGGTGGCAATAATGGTGTAAGTTCCGGAGGCAGAACCAATCGCGCGCCGAATTTGATAGCCCAAAGAACCAGCCACCTCTTCCCACCCTATGGTGATGGCGCCACAGCGCGAAGTGGCAGTAAGGCCGGAAGTATTAACTGGACAAACCGGTGTGGTGGCAGAAAGCGGACATAAAGCAGTAGCGCCATTGCAGCCGCTAGCTAAAGAATTTCTTAAATTAATGGCGGTTAAAGTAAGATAATATGAATATTCGTTGCTGCCAACAACCGAAGTATCTTCAAAAGAACAATTAGCACCGCAGGCTTTGTTGGTGTTGACCGCGCTAAATTCACTAACCTGATCACAGGCAGTGCCGCTGCCTGGACAACGATAAACGGTATAATCACTGGCAGCGTCAAAACCAGACAATGTTGCCCATTCGCCATCAACACGCTCGCAGCTGCCAGCGGAAACAGTAGTCAAATTGAAAGCGCAGGCCGGCGCGCTGCTAAGATCAATGGTTTGTGTTTCTGAATCTGGTGAACCAGAAGCATCAGTCACAGTTAAAATTACATCATAAACAACGGTCTGCGCGCGGCCAATCAAAACATTAAAAAGATTTTTTAGCCACTGCCAAATTTTTTCCAGTAAGTTAGGTTTTTCTGTCTGCTCATCAGTTTGGTCGGCTCCTGATTTCTGATCCGTCATGCCTGCCACACTGCCTTCTGTCATCGCCACTTGTTCGTCATCAAAGGTGGCAAAAGGATTTGAAGGATCGTCATTAATGGAAGCATAAGTAGCGTTAATCCAGTCAGCCGAACGGTCAGTGTCAGAAATGCGCACTTCATCAATCACGCCATTAATAGTTTGGTCGCTGCTTAAAACAGAACCGCCGATTACCACGGAATTAGCGTTAGTCCTAATGGCTTTATTAGCGGCACCATTAACATCATCCAAAAAAGAACCGTCGCGATAAAGAGTGCCATCACCACTGGCTTTCTGGTAAGTGCCAGCAAAATAATACCAAACGCCGGTGTTTAAGGTGGCGCTGGAGGCGCTGGCTGTTAATTCAGAATTATTCTCGTTGTAGACTGACCAGCGCATATAATACGGCGCGTTGCTGTCCAAAACAAAAGACCAGGAACCTAAACCGCCGCCGTCTTTATTGGCTAATTTATCAAAATCACTGAAAGCATTAAATTTGACCCAGGCTTCCACGGTAATAGAATCGCTGTCAAAATCCTTGGTGTTAATCCGATCGCCAGTGCCGTCAAAACTATCAGCGCCATCAGCTCGGCCGCTGGCCGCGCCCTGCACCGGATTGCCAGAAACTGAAGTGGAATCATTGATGTTGCTGGTAGAATCATAATGTATGCCAGTGGTTTCATTCAAATGCTGCACCATTTTATAATTAGCGTTCCAGACGCCAGCAGCATCCTGCTCATCATTGGCCGCCGGGTTGCCATAATACATCCAAATATAATCACTGTCAGAACTGGCGATTTCCGGCACGCGCACCCAAACCAAAGATTCGCCAGCTTCATTCCATTTTTCAATTTCATAATCCAAGGCCGTGGTGCCGTCGGAATCCCAAAAACGCAAATCCGAACCATCATCTTTGGTTTTTGTATAATCAATGCGGCTGGAATTGAGGCGAATCAGCACTGGAAAATCAGTCAGCGCCGCGCGGCCGGCATTGGCAAAAGTGATTTTTCTTTTAGAACTCCAGGCGCTGGGCGAGAAATAGTGGACAGGATGATCGGCCTTGCCGGAGTAACTGCCATAATTACAGCCGCTGCTGCCAACGCAGGTTTGGCCGTCACCGAAATTCCAAGAAGAAGTGTAGGGTTCAGCCCCGCCGCTGGTGGTGTTGATAAATTGAATGACGCGATTAGCGTATTTACAATAACTAAAGCCAGCAGTCAGATTGCCGCTGCCACAAGCAAGAGCATATTCAAAGTCAGCGCTGGCTGTGCCAAAATTTGTCCAATTGGAAAAATTACCATTATTATCCAAAGCGCGCACGCGCCAGTAATAAGTGCCTACGGGCAATGGCGCGGTGCAGGCGGCATAACCGCCCAAAGGCGCAGGGCAGGTGCTAGGCACCACAAAGGAGACAGTATTGGGATTAGTAGTAGAACCATCCCAAGTAAAATCAATTATTGGCGAAGCAAAAGTGGCGCTATCATCAATTTGGATTTGATAACCTACGGTGTCACCCGTGTCAGGATCAGAAATGGTAAAGGAAAAATAGGGCGTGCTGTCAGTAGTGCAGCCGCTTTCCGGAATGGAAACGCTGCCGCCATATTGGTCAGTGCCTGGTGGCGATGGCGGAGTGGCTGGAATATCGCCAGGTGGTTCATTACACGCCCCGCAATCAGCCGGACAATTAGCACAGGTTTCACCAGCGCCGCAAGTTCCATTCGGACAGGAAGGCAACGCAGTGCAACCGCCGCTGCCATTGGGCGTATAACCGGTTTGGCACAAACAGGAATTAGTGGCAATGTTGCAGCCCGTGCCAGTATAACACTCTACTCGCTCCCCAGCCGGCGTCGTGCAGGTGTTATATGATTGCTGACAACTTTGATAAGCCGACCAGGCCGGACAGGTACAATTGCTGCCGCAAGTAGCCGCGCGGGTTTGCAAATATCTATGTCCGCCATCAAGATTACATAAAGTGGTGCTGCAATTATTGCTTTCACATTCCGCGCCGCAGCTGGCAATGCTGCAAGTTTGTGTGGTAGGCGTGCAAGAAGGATTAGTGGTGCAAGTGCCAGCGACGCAGGTGTTAGCCACGGTAGCTGGATAATCATCCCATTTGTAATCGCCGTAGCAACCATCAGCTTGGCAAATCGTAGCTGGACAATCATTATTATTATCACAACCCGTAACTGTTACTCTAGCATTAGCCGAATGCGTCAACGCGCCGCTGGTGCCAGTCACCGTTATGGTTTGCGTGCTTAGTGGCGCTGGCAAATTACTAACCGTTAAAGTCGAACTCCCTGTTCCGCCAGCTGCCAAAACAACCGAAGCTGGAGAAAAAGAGCAAGTAGTGCCAGAAGGGCAAGTACTGCCAACTGACAAACTAACACTGCCGCTGAAATTATTATACGAAGTTAGAGAAATAGTAAAAGTAGTGCTGCTCAGCGGAGCTTGAATAGTGCGCGAAGTAGGTTCATTAACTGTTAGAGAAAAATCTGGAGTGGTGGGACAAGCACCAGTACTGCCAGTATCAGTAGCTTCGGTAGAAAGGCCACAATTATTTTTGGCGGTGATACGAATAGTATGACTGGTATTACATACCAGGCCATTAACGGGATAAGTAGTGCCAGCAAAGTCATTTTCTTTTAAAACATTGTCCACGTAAATAACATAAGAAGTGGCGCCGCTGACGGCATTCCAGGTCCAAGTAATGGAATTAGCGGTACGTGCGGTATCAGCCAAGCCAGTCGGCGCGCTGGGCGTGCTGGAAACAGTTATTGAACCGCCGCTGGAGTTGTTGCTTTCATTAGATTCAATAATCGCGCTGCCAGAATCCGCAGTAAAGCCATAACCTTTAGTGCCCGAACTGCTGGGCGTCAGCAAACAAGAAATATTATCAGCGCCATTAACCACCAAAGAAGCAGCGGTGTTGTCTGTGCAAGGAGTAGCGCTTTCCAAAGTAATGGCATTAGCAAAGCCAGCACCGGTGGCTAAAGAGCCCTGATTTTTAACAGTGGCGGAAAAAGTAGCGCCCACGCCCACACACATCAAAGCCGGCACGGAAATATTTTGCACAATTAAATCCGGACAGGGTCCGTCATTGTCGCATTTGCACCTGGTTTCGTCAGTACCGCTCCAGCCAGCATCATTCCAGTTATTGAAAGAGCCGGTTAAACAACGGCAAACATCTTTGGCCCAGTCGCCATCCTGCGTCCAAAAATTAATGTTAGGACCGCCGCAATATTTATCATTAGGATAACACTGGCCAGACATGGTGCCATCAGAAGAATTAATATCAGCGGCATAACAAACACCATTCAAAACACAAAAATATTGGCTGCTGCAACAGGCCGAAGTGCCATCAGCCGCCACGGTCTGATTACTGCTATTAAACATAGTAGCGTTAGTTTTTTGAAATTCACCCGTGTCATCGCCGCAACACATATAAGGATTGCCGCCATAATTTTTCCAGCAGGAGGATAAAGAATTACCGCCGGTCAGCGCCCAAAGATATTCACTGGAAGCTTCACAAATAGTTTCATTAGTATCTTTTTCCACGCCTTCGCTATTGGCATTATCCCCGCAGGCGGCGGTGGTGACGCCGAGGTAAGTGCTATAAGAAGAACAATTAGTCTCGCTGTTGCAAGCGCGGACATGGCCTTTGTATAAAGTTAAATTAGTTAAACCCGTGGTGGTGTATTCGCTGTTCGTTAAATTAGAAAAAGTGCTTTTGCTGCCTTCGCCGCTGGAATCTTTGTAATATTCAAAAGTATAAGTGGTGGCGCCGCTGGGCGCGTTCCAATTCCATTTAATAGAAGAAGCAGTAATATTTTCGCCCACTATTGTCGGGATGGCTGGGGCAAAATATTTTGTGCTGTCAGCTGTCCAGGCTGAACATCCGCCAGCATTGCACGCGCGGATATGGAAAGTAACTTGCGTGTTGGCCACAGCAGGATTAGACACAGCGCTTAAGCCAGTATAAGTAACAGCGTTGGCGCCTAAAGTAACGGTGGAAGACCAGAAACTTTGGGTTAAGACAGAATTTTTGTATTGGACTTCGTAAGAGGTTTCGCCGCTGACATCAGTCCAATTCCAGGTCATGGAATCTTGGTCAACGTTGGTGGCGTTGACGCCAGTCGGCACAGCAACAGAAGTTGCGCAGGTGCCTAAAGTCACTTCAGAATTAGCCACGCTGTCGGCGTTGCGAGATTGGGCAGTGAGGGTGTAGGTGGTGCCACTGGTTAAATTCTGAAAAAGCCAACTAGTCACTGGTTGCCAACCAGAATTAGATATTTCTGTTCCGGAAGAATTCTTGATTCTAAATAATATGCCGGAATTAGCCGTTGTTAAATTAGTATAAGTGCCGGTTAAAGAAACATTTAAACGATAGTTAGTTAAAACATTGTCGGCCGTGCACGTAAATCCTCCGGCTGTTGGCGTTTCAATCAGTGTGCGCTTATTTGCTAAATTAATCGCCCGGCTGGCTCCACAACTTACTTGAGTTCCACAATTAAAATCTCCAGTATCAACCATTGCCAGCAAACCAAAATCATAAGCAGTATTGGCTAAAAGTCCTGACAGAGTATAAGTTGTCGCATTACTTAAACTAGCAAAATAATTAGTGCCGCTATCCGTCACCACGCCAGGAT
>Ga0233421_10000272_pt1 | contig 23351 bp, 14 predicted proteins | sample Watercolumn_Mata_3_FD_182725 | JGI IMG/M metagenome (GOLD analysis project Ga0233421, IMG submission 182725) | Freshwater microbial communities from Lake Matano, South Sulawesi, Indonesia - Watercolumn_Matano_2014_107_MG | ecosystem: Environmental > Aquatic > Freshwater > Lake | place... | reverse complement strand
CGTAACTAGCATGGATCCCTCGACAACATATAGCTGGCAAGTGACGGCATACAAAGGAAACGATATCGCCGGGGGAAAGACTTCCAGTGGTCCTTCCTTCACGACGCTCGCTACGCCACCTCCACCGCCGCCGTCGCCTCCTTCCCCTCCAAGTCTCACATCGCCAGCGAACGGAGCGACTGGCGTTGCACTGAGCACTACACTCCAATGGAGCAGTGTGAGTGGCGCTACTTCCTACAATGTGCAGGTGAGTGACAAATCGAACTTCTCATCACTTATTGATGAAGCGAGCGGGATTTCAGGAACGTCGAAGAGCATTAGTGGGCTTTCGAATTCCACGAAGTACTATTGGAGAGTGAGTGCAACGAACGCTGGTGGGACTGGCAGCTATTCTGCAACATGGAATTTCACGACGACACAACCTGCTCCTCCTGCCGCGCCGGCGCTCACGTCACCTGCCGATGGTGCAACGAGCGTCGCGACAAGTACAACTCTTAGATGGAACTCTGTGAGCGGCGCCAGCTCGTACAACGTTCAACTCGGCGATAAGTCAAACTTTCAATCGTCGACTCTTTTAGTTGACGAAACGAGTATCACGGGGACCTCAAAGAGTCTTAGCGGCCTCGAAAACGCAAAGACGTATTATTGGAGAGTGAGCGCAAACGGTGCTGGTGGTACGAGTGGCTGGTCAAGTGCAAGTTTCACCACAGCCCAGCTTCCGCCTCCAGGTGCCCCATCTGGATTGTCTGCGGTTGCCACAGTGGCTGCCGTGACGCTTTCCTGGATCGGCGTGAGTGGAGCTACCAGCTACAAATGGGAGGTGTACTACAAGTCGTCGCTCACGCTCGCGAAATTTGGAGAAAGCACCACGGCCACGGCGAGTGTCACGGGCTTGCCGGGGGCGACGGAATTCAGTTGGCGCGTGCAGGCGGTGAATGCGGCCGGTAGCAGCACGTGGAGTTCCGGCCAGAGTTTCATCACGCCAATTCCTCCACCTCAGGCACCCCGCAATCTGAAAGCGACCAATGAGACGTCAAGCGGTGTGTCTCTGAGTTGGAACGGCGCTTCGGATGCGCTCTCATACGATATTCAGATTCTCGAATCCCCGCTTTTCACCGTTGTCAAGCAGATGAACGTCACCACGACGTCCACTGTTATTACGGGATTGAAGGCAAACACGAAGCACTACGCCAAAGTCTCCTCACGCAATCTGGGCGGCACGAGCGACCCCATACAGGTTGAATTCATGACGCTTCCGGCCCCGCCGGCCGTACCTGCGTCGCTGACGGCGACTGTGACAGAGACAGGTGCGACGTTGAGTTGGGGATCTGTCGCGGCGATTCTCAACTACGTTGTCGAAGTCCATGACAAACAGAGCTACAACTCTCTGATCAGGTCTGCGACGGTAACCACCAACAGCGCGAGCATCACAGGTTTGGAGAGTGACAAGCTCTACTACTGGCGGGTGAAGTCCGTTGGTGTTGGCGGCGAGAGCGATTGGGCGCGCGGGGAATTCAGGACCAAGCAGGGTGCTGTGAAGCCAAATCCACCTACGGTAGCCGTTGCTAAGACCTCATCCACCGCGACCTTCACGTTCAATTCTGTGACAGGCGCAACGCTCTATGAAGTAAAGCTGTATGACAAGGCTAACAATGGTGTGCTGCAGGGAAGCGGATCAACGACAAACGCATCAACTCCTGTCACAATCACGAGTCTGAAGAGCGACGAGAGATACTATTATGAAGCGACGGTGACGGTAGGATCAGTGACGAGTGATCCTACGAAGGGAGACTTCACCACGGAGAGGGCGAGCGCCTCGGTCCCGCCGCCCGAGGTCACGGTGGCAAAGACATCGAGCACGGCATCGTTCACGTTCAAAGCTGTAACCGGTGCGACGCTGTATGAGGTGAAGCTGTATGACAAAGCCAACAACGGCACGCTGCAGGGGAGTGGTTCGACGACGAATGCATCGACTCCGGTCGCAATCACAGGTCTGAAGAGCAAGGAGAGATATTACTACGAAGCGACGGTTGCAGTAGGAACGCTGGTCAGCGATCCAACGAAAGGTGATTTCACGACCGATGAAGCCAGCGCCTCTGTGCCTCCTCCGGAGGTGAGTGTAGCGAAGACTTCGAATACTGCGACGTTCACGTTCAAGGCAGTGACCGGGGCGACGCTGTACGAAGTGAAGCTGTTTGACAAGCAGAATACGACGAATGCAACGCCGATAGATCGCGGGTCAACGACTGATCCGACGAAGCCGGTCACGTTCAGCAATTTGAAAAGCAGAGAGAAGTACTTTTATGAAGCGACCGTCACGATCGGGACGCAGACGAGCGAACCGACGAAAGGTGATTTCACGACCGATCAAGCCAGCAGCTCTGTGCCTCCGCCGATCGTGAATGTTGTGGGAACGACGACGACTGCAGTGTTCACGTTCCAGGCAGTGACCGGAGCAACGCTCTACGAAGTCAAACTCTACGACAAACAGAACACCACCAACGCGACGCCGATCACTCAAGGGTCTACCACTGATCCGGCAAAACCTGTGACCTTGACCAATCTCATCAGCAATGAGAGATACTACTACGAAGCGACCGTGACGATTGGTGTGTTGGTGAGTGCTCCGACTAAGGGATCGTTCGAGACGGACAAAGCTCCGGCGACCGATGTTGTTGCTGCCCCTTCTGGCCTCCAGGTTGCTGACATTACGGGCGTTTCGGCAACTCTTTCCTGGAACGGAGCAAGCCAGGGAGTGAAGTTTGAGATCGAACTCTCTCCAGGCGGTGTACGCAATGCGAATGTCTCATCTCCCTACGCCCTGACGTCGTTGTTGCCCGGCACACAGTACACGTGGTCTGTCCGGGCGGTGAAAGGGAACGCCGTCAGCGAGTGGATTGCGGGTCCCACCTTCACGACTCTCTCAACTCCTCCTCCGCCACCGGCTGATGCTCCCTCGGCTCCGGCTGGGTTAGGAGTGTCATCCGTTACCGGATCCTCTGCAGTGCTGAGCTGGACAGGAGACGGCCAGGGAGTGAAGTTTGAACTTCAGGTTTCGCCCGGCGGCATTGCCGACGGGAATGCGAGTGCACCATATAGTCTTCTTTCGCTCATGCCGTCCACGCGATATACTTGGTATGTGCGAGCTACAAAAGGAAACAGCTCAAGTAACTGGGTCCAAGGGCCATCGTTCACAACTGGTGCTGGAGTCAGGCCCCCCGCCCCGTCGTTGACGATCGCAGAGGGTTCAAACTCTGCGACATTCAGGTTTGCCGCCGTGTCTGGTGCGACACGCTACGAGATCAACATCCTGGACAGGCAGAACAATGGAACCGTCGTCGCGACTGGATCTACAGCGAATCCGCAGGACGCGGTGGTAATTTCGGGCCTGCAGCCGAAGACGAAGTACTTCTATGAAGCGCGGGTCACCGTTTGCGGTCTGACGAGCGATCCAGCCACTGGCTCGTTCACAACGGACCGATGCAACATCAGCCGTCGAGAGAATCGACGCCGACGTGCCGGGAAACTTCGCACTTGGTCAAAACTATCCAAATCCCTTCAACCCAACCACCAATATCGAATTCTCGATCCCGAAATCTTCCCATGTTCGTCTGTCGATTTATGACGCCCTCGGGACCGAGGTTCAGATCCTTGTCAACGGATTCTACAACACTGGCCGGTATCACGTAACTTGGGATGCTGCCGCGTTCCCGAGCGGGGTGTATTTCTATCGTCTGCAATCTCCGGCCTCCGTTCTCACCAAGAAGCTGATGCTGGTTAAGTGAATTGAGTCATCGGGTCATCGAGCCATTGGGTCATTGAGCCATTGCCTCATCGCGTCATTGAATCATTGGCTCATTGAGTTATTTCACGACTTTCTGCTTCTCACATCTCACGTCTGACTTCCTGCATCTTCCTACTTCTCTTCTGCCTCCTGACTTCCCCTCGACTCCACTTGACTATACTGCGAGTCGCTCGGGGTAAACTGTCTTCTGACTCCTGAATTCTGACTCCTCATTTCCATTCCCCAATCCCCAGTCCGCACTCCCCATTCTGCACTCCCCATTCCGCACTCCCCGATCCGCACTTCTCATTCCCCAATCCGTATTCCGCACTCCTCATTCCGCACTTCCCATTCGCAATCCCCATTCCGCACTCCCCATTCCGAACTCCTCATTCTGCACTCCACAATCCGCACTCCACAATTCATTTCGTCCCTCCCTCAGGCCGTTTCGTCCCACACGATTCGAATTCCGAAGGCTGCATGATAGTTTTCTGGCTTTCGAAAGGCTCCCATGCTGGAACTCTCTTCAATTCCGTCCCGTCTAACGCATTAAAGCAATCGGTCAAACCAGATCATTCCACCACAAATACAAGGAGCACAGCGTATGAAAAGGTTACGACTTTTTGGGATAGCCGGAATGGCGATGTTAGCTCTGGCGTTCGTTCTCACGACACTCCAGAGCCCGGCCCAGGAAAAAACCAAGGCCAAGGTCGAACAGAAGGGGTGGCTCGGAGTGGCCATTCAGGATATCACGTCGATGATGAAGAAGGATTTGAACCTCGAGTCGCGTGACGGTGCATTCGTGAGTGATGTTGTGAAGAAGAGCCCGGCTGACTCGGCTGGTCTCAAGGATAAAGACATCATCCTTCAATTTGCCGGCAAAAAAATCACTGATGCCTCGGATTTGACGGAAGCGGTGGCGGAAACGAAACCCGGTACCAAGGTGGATGTTGTCGTGCAACGAAAGGGCGAGAAGAAGACTTTGGCGGTTGTGATAGGCAAAAAGAAGGCCACTGCTTCGGTGTTCTCTGTAAGGCCTCGCGCGGCCGGGAATTTTGCCTTCTTTGCCGGACCCAATACACAAGGGATGTCTCTCCGTCAGTTGAATGAGCAACTGGGACAATACTTTGGCGTGACTGAAGGTGCGGGCGTGTTGGTGTGGGAGGTGGAAAAAGGAAGTGCTGCGGAGAAGGCGGGTCTGAAGGCCGGAGACGTTATCACCATGGTGGGGAAGAAGAAGATCAAGGAGATGCGCGATGTGAATCGTGCGTTGGGGATCTACGACGAGGGAGAGAAGGCGGAGATTGAAGTGATGAGGAAAGGCACCAAGCAGGTGCTTTCGGTGGAGATTGAAGAGGGTGACAGCGAACACGGCCTTCAGTACTTGTTCGATCATTCTGACGGCGCTGCCCGTGGCATTGACATGTATCTTCGGGGCGACAGGAATATCGGAATTCGAGTGCCGAAAATTCATGTAGAGAAGATTGGTCCGGAAATCGAGCATCTTGAGTTCGATGTCCATGAGATGAAGGAGAACATGAAAGAAAAGGCAGAAGAACTTCGTGAGCGAATTCAGAAGGAGGTGAGGCCGAAAGTCAGAGTACACATCAGCAGAGAAATCTAGGACAAGCAAATCGCCTGGGTTCGTTTTGTCCGGGGGCGTTCTCATGAACGCCCCTTTGTTTTGGTGCGGCGATGAAACACAGATGATCACTGACGCAACAAAACCATACTGGTCGCGTTGATGAGAAAACACTAAGTTCTGTGTGGTTCTTGTCCTATCTGTGTCGTCTGTGTTCTATACCGTGCCTTCTCAGTCTTGCCAATGAGGCGAAGTTGGCGTACCTTATTCGTCCAATGGCAATTCACTATTCGAAATATGGCCGGGTTTTCGACCTTCTGCCCGAGATGATTTTCATCGTGGACAGCGAGCAGATGATCGTGGACCACAACACTGCCGCTGCGATGGAAACCGGCTATGCCTCGAACGACCTTATTCATACCTCGATCGAGCTCATCCTTCCCGTTGAGCAGCGAAGGGTCCTCCTGAGCATCCTCAAGACCAACTACAGCGATCAGTCTCTCGAGACGAAATTCGTCCGGGCCAACAAGACGGTCATGGACGTCCAGATCGACCTTCGCCGGCTCTACTCCGCCGAGCGATTCTACTCTGTTCTCATTGCGAAAGACATTACGGAACAGAAACGACGCGAGCTCGACTATCTCCGTTTTTCGAACGTCATTCAGCATACCACAAGCCCCATTCAGATCACCGATGCAAGCGGCAAGATGGTGTACGTCAATCCCGCGTTCGAGAGGGCAAGCGGGTATTCGAAGGAAGAGCTGATAGGTCGCAATCCAAGGATCCTGAACAGCGGCCGCCATCCCCGCGATTTCTGGAAATCGGTCTGGGAGCACATCATGGGCCGCAAGGTCTGGGTTGGCGAGGTTGAGAACCGCAGAAAAGACGGAAACCCGCTCCACACCGAACTTGTCATTTCGCCGATCGTGGATGGCAACGACCACATCGTCGGGTTTCTGGGAGCGCACCGGGACATCACGGAGCAAAAGATTCTGGAGCAACAGCTTGTCCGTTCTCAAAAAATGGAAAGCATCGGCACACTTGCTGCGGGGATCGCGCACGAGGTCGGGAATCCGCTCACCTCGATTTCCTCGCTCGTTCAGGTTATTCAGCGCACGACCGCCGATTCGTTCGCAAAGGAGAAGCTGGAGCTCATCAAAGATCAGATCAACCGCATCGCCCGGATCATCCGGGATCTGGTCGACTTCTCGCGCCCATCTTCTTACGTGGTCAAACCGACCGACGTGAACAAGGTTGTGAGGGAAGCTCTCAACATTGTGCAGTACGGTAAGAAGGTCAAAGACATTGCGTTCACGCTTGAGCTGGCAGACGACCTTCCGAGTCTGCCTGTCGTTCCGGACCAGCTGGCGCAGGTCTTCATCAACGTCTTCATGAACGCTGTCGATGCGCTGGAGGGAAAACCGGGATCGATATGGATCAGCTCCCGGGCCAACGGCGAAGCGGTGGAAGTATTGGTGAAGGACACAGGGAAGGGTATCGCACCCGACGATCGGGAGAAAGTGTTTGAGCCCTTCTTCACGACGAAGGCGGTGGGGCAGGGGACAGGATTAGGATTGTGGGTGAGCTATGGAATTGTTCAGAGCTTCGGCGGTGATGTTGAGGTAGAAAGCGAGCTAGGACGCGGAAGCACATTCAAGGTTAAGCTACCGTCAAAAGGAGAAGTGGAGAGGTAATGGCAGAGCGCATTCTGGTTGTCGACGATGAGCAGATCATCCGTGAGTCCCTGGGCTTCGTGCTGAAGAAGGAAGGGTATCAGGTCGAAGAGGCACCGAACGGCAGGGAGGCACTTGCGAAACAGGAGAGCCGTCCATTCGATGTTGTCATCACAGACATCGAGATGCCGGAGATGCGCGGCATGGAGCTTCTGGAGCATATCACGAAGCGGACACCGCAAACCTTCGTTATCATGATCACGGCGTTCGCGTCGATTGAGACAGCGATCGCCGCACTCCGGAAAGGTGCCTATGACTACGTCCTGAAGCCGATCGATTTCGACGACATCTTGCATCGCATCGGGAGACTTCTGGACCACCGGGCGCTCTCGCTTGAGAATTCGCTCCTCCGCCAGGAGATCAATCGCACGTACGACTTTGACCAGATCATCGGCCAGAGCCGGAGCATGAAGAACATCTTCCAGATCATCCGCCGCGTTGCATCGAGCGACGGCACAGTCTTGATCACCGGCAAAAGTGGGACGGGGAAGGAGCTTGTTGCGAGGGCGATTCATTACAACAGCAACCGGAAGCTGAAACGGTTCATGCCGATCAACTGCGGGGCGATTGTCGAGACGCTGTTCGAAAGCGAGCTGTTCGGTCACAAGAAGGGATCATTCACGGGAGCCACCTCGGATAAGGAGGGATTGTTCAAGGTGGCAGATGGCGGGAGTGTCTTTCTTGATGAAGTGAGCGAGATTCCTCTCCATCTTCAGGTCAAGCTGCTTCGCGCCATCGAACAGAAAGAAGTGATCCCCGTGGGCTTCACCGATCCGGTTCCGATTGACGTGCGCATCATTGCCGCGACGAACAGAGATCTTCGTCAGGATGTCGAAGCCGGCAAGTTCCGCGAGGACCTCTTCTACCGGCTCAATGTCGTGGAGGTTGATCTTCCATCGCTTGCGGAACGGAAGGAGGATGTGCCGCTTCTCTGCCAGCACTTCCTTGAGGTGTACAGGAAGCATATGGGCCGGTTGATTCAGGGATTCACGAACGAAGCGATGAGTGCTCTGATGCAGTATCAGTGGAAGGGAGAAGTGCGGGAGCTCGAAAACGTGGTCGAACGCGCGGTGATCTTTTGCGACAAGGAGTACATCGGGCTTGAGCACCTCCCGGAGTATTTCCGCCAGGTTGTGTCGCGGAATGTCGCCGTCATGCCCGGAGGACAGCAGACGCTCAGGGACGCGGTGAAGGCGTTCGAACGGACGTACATCGAGCACGTGCTTACTCAGCATGAGCGGAACAAAGAAGCGACAGCGCAGGCTCTCGGTGTGAGTCTTTCATCTCTTTACAGAAAGATGGAGGAGCTCGACATCCCCACGCGTTAGCGGTCAATCAAATCGTCATTCATATCCCCGAAGTCTATCCTCGCTCAGAGTGCTTTTCCGTGGACTGAGGAGGATTGAAGGTTTGAGTTACACCCCATCCGATTGACCTCCCCTCGTCGGAAGCCACTTCGCATTCCACAGAATTCCCTCAGTTTTCGAAGGAATACGGATGCAATCTGGAAATGATTGCACTTGCCGCTGCTTTTCTAAGAAATGAGAATGGGATTCAGAAACCCTTCTCATTATTGAACAATCCGATAACAAACAGCAAGTATCGGTGGCTGATTTCCTTCAAAAATGACGGCGGTAATTGTGTTTCATTGTGTTTTCCAATGGCACGTTCCTTGCACTTTGCGGGGCGGGGTACACCCTTCCGCACCGTGTGGTTAACCGTCCAAAAACAGGAGGAACTTATGGATCGTGCAAGGATGCAATCCTCCTTCGGCACAGAAGGATTGGTTGCTGGTAATCTGAAAGATTCAGTTCGGACGTATGAGCGCGCGTTGATCATCGATGCATTGAAAGTGAATGGCAATGACAAGCGGAAAGTCGCGAAACTCCTTGGTATCAGCCTTTCATCGCTGTACCGGAAGCTGCGTGAGCTTTCGATCGAGGATCTTGATGAAGGGCATGTCGGTGAGTCGGCAGCCCACTTGAATGAAGCAATGAGTTAAGTCCCAGATGTCTGTTTCACCGGTGCGCCGCTGCTCAGGGGATGAACACAGCGCACCATTATGTGAGGAGTACCGCGTATGAAGCCGGGCTGGTGGATCGCCGGAATTATCGCTGCCATCGCCGTAGGGGGAACCTTGTTGTATCTTCGTCGTTTTGGGGGAAATTCATAAGGTGTGTTTCATTTTGTAGATGACGAAAGTGCACTGAAGAATTTCGGAGCGTTCCCGCCTGAAGTACCCGAGGAAGAGTTCGACGGAGTGAATTTCATTTTCTAGAGGTTTAACGTCCTCGAATCGCCGAGGGTGGCGACAACAACGAATCAGAATCTGCTCATCTTCCTGCGCAGTTGTGCAGGGAATAGGGCAACAACGTAAGGATCTGTTACGAACACGTCTGCCCACAGGTGTGCCACTCACGAACTGGATGGCGCCATCGCCTGTGGGCTTTCTTCTATCACAACACCGCGACGGAGTGGCTTGCCATCGGGCCGCCGTCGTGACAACTGCAAACTCCACAATCCACAACTGAACCATGACGACGAATAAGAACCAGCTCGCCGAACAGATGGCGGATCTGACCTATGAGCTGCTCGAGAACTGTCAGATCAAGATCGAGCGCACGGCCGAGAAGTTGAACCTGACGGTGGCAGAGTTCAAGGTTCTCCGGTGCGTGAGGGATGAAGAAGTTTTGTCTGCCGGGGAGCTTGCCAGGAGGTTAGGACTTTCGAGCAGCCGGATCACGAGAATCATGGAGGGATTGGTGAAGAAGGGGCTCGTGAAGAAAGACTCCGGCGGGAGTGACCGCCGAGTGGTTCACCTGCGCCTTACGCCTGCCGGGATTCAGACTCGTGATCAGCTTCGGCTCATGTACATTACCGTGCACCAGGATATTATCAACCTCCTTCCCTCCGATGCTGGCGAGTCGGTGATGGCTGCGATGGAGAAGTTGCGTGAAGCCACCCATGAGTGGGTGAAGCAGTGATTTGATTCTCTCCTTTCTTCCGGCTTTTCATCGGTGCTTCCGAGCAGTCTTCGTTTCTCCTCCTCCACTCATCCAAACCTGTCGATAGTTGTCATCTAGCAATTAACTTTTGGTCAACAAATAACTATTTGCTGGTTGATTGTCAATTCCGAGTATCAGAATGTAGAATTCCCAGATTGGCGAAGTATGGGAGTGGATCGACCTCATGCCCGGAAAATATATGCATTCTGTTAAGAATTGGGGCGTTTCTGGGGACTTCCGTTGAGAAGATTAGCGGCACGATAGTTGAAATATTTGAACAGACTTCCCAGAAGTGGCGCGCAACTGTTGGTTTTTTCAGCATGATTGAAGACGCGTTAAAACAATAGCAGTCCGTATCACTAAATCAACTCTAACAGAAAGGGCTCAACCATGAAGCGTCTGTACTTTGTTCTTTCGGTAGTGCTTCTGGTCTGTCTGGTGGTCATCGACGTGTCTGCACAAGCGGTGGATGTGAAGGTCGTCGCGATGTCCCCCGGATTGCGCAGCAGTGGCTATCCGAACTTCACGGCTCCGGCAGCGGGTACGCCGCACTACGTTTCTAGCGGCCTCCGCGTTGTCCCGAAGGGCATGAAGACATATCTGAAGGCCGACACAGTCGGTTCCGGCGCGACGAAGGTCACCACGTATGCATGGACGTTTGTCTCCAAGCCGGCAGGATCCGCTGCCGCGTTCGACAATGCAGCGAAGGATTCTGTGACGTTTATTCCGGACGTAGCCGGACAGTACATCGTCCAGGTCGCCGTTAACGGTGCTGCGAAGACAGACATCGACACGCTCACCGCGAGCACTTTCAAGGGAATCACCACGCTTCAGAATTCCTGCATCTGCCATGCGTTCACTCCGAGCTTCACTGCAACGTACGACCAGTGGAAGGTCTCCAAGCACGCAACGATCTTCGCGCGTGGAATGACCGGCCAATTGGAAAACGAAGAAGCGCATGGATACAAAGGCGCGTACGCAAAGAGCTGCTTCCGCTGCCATACAACCGGTTGGGAATCCGTCACGGACAACGGCAACTATGGATACCTGGCCAACCAGGGTGCGACCGCCGTTCCGCCGACGTCATTCGACTCTACGTGGTGGAAGGGTCTCTCGACGTACGGCTCAGACTACCTGATCCCTTACAAAGATTCCACGGTCTACAAGAAACTCACACCCGGCATGCTGGCCGTAGGGAATATCGGTTGCGAGAGCTGCCATGGTCCATCGACAGATCACGCGACAACTGCGGACAAGAAGAAGGTCAATGTGAGTCTCGGAGGCGGAGTCTGTAACCAGTGCCACGATGCACCGAAGAAGCACAGCTTAGGCTGGTTCTGGAGAGAGTCCGCTCACTCGAACATGCCGATGAGTGGCAGCCAGAGCTACCGCAGTGCGTGCTGGCCGTGCCACAACGGCTCGGCGTTTGTCGTTTGGACAAACGCATGGAATGAAGGACGCCAGACGACAACTGCCGACACCGCAAAAGTGGATGCAAACTGGAAATCAATCTCCTGCGCGGTGTGCCATGATCCTCACAGCAACACGAATCAGTACTCGATACGCTACATGAAGAATGATTCGCTCGCAAATGGCTTCAAGATTCCGACCGGCCTGGGCGGAACTGGCCGGCTCTGCATGAATTGCCACAGGGGTCGTGCGAACTACACTACCACGGTTCAGACTCAATTTGGCAGGTTCAACAGCCGGTTCTATCCGCACTACAGCTCCCAGGCGGACATGCTGTTTGGCCAGCAGGGATGGGACTACGGTTTGAAAATCACCGGCATCACGACACACGCCCAGCTGAAAAACACCTGCGTCGAATGCCATATGTCACGGCGCGCAATCACCCCCGGGTACGCGACGCCCCAGCCGGATCATGCCATGGGCATGGTTGAAAACGGCGTCGACAAAGTGGAGGGTTGCGTAGAATGCCACGGTGCGATCACAAAGTTCTCGGATATCAAGGCCACCTTGGACTACGACATGGATGGCAAGCTTGAAGGAACGATGGAGGAAATCCAGGGCCTGATGGACAAGCTCAAGGCAAAACTTCCGCTTGATGCCACCGGCGAGCCGGTAACGATGAACACGGACTCCATGATCGTCAAGAACTTTGCCACAACGAATAAACTGAACTATCAGTCGCTCATCACGTCGCTCTGGAACTACAATTACGTGTCGCACGACTTGAGCGTCGGAGCGCACAATCCGAAGTACGCGATTGCGATGCTGAGAGCCTCTCTCGGTCTTGTGACCGGTGTCGATATTGACCCGTTGCCGGTTCCAAAGACGTTCGAGTTGAGCCAGAACTATCCCAATCCGTTCAACCCGACGACTGAGATCCGTTTCGCGCTGCCCAAGGCGTCCAATGTCAAGATGGTGGTGTACGACATCATGGGTCGCACGGTCAGGACACTGATCGATCAGAACATGAGCGCCGGCGGACACCGGATTTCGTGGAATGGCAAGGATGAATCAGGCAAGACCGTCTCCAGCGGTGTGTATTTCTACCACATCCAGACTGACGGCTTCAGCGCCACAAAGAAGATGGTGTTGATGAAGTAAGTAGTAGCGATTCCTAAAGGCAGGCCTCCCTCTTAGCACCGTAGGTCAGGGAAGCCTGCCTTTCTATTTGTGTTCTTCGCGCCGTCTCCACGATTACCCAAAGAAGTCAGCGAGTCGCACATTTCCCGTTCTGCATTTGAGAAAATGGGAAAGCAGTTATTGGAATTTGGGAAAAACTTGTCGGTGCGAAAAGACAGACAATGAAAACGAGCGGTTCAGGGAACTTTGCACGAACCGGTCGCAGAGTTTCTCAACGACTGCAAACTGGCATACATCTTGAGCGATTCACGTAGATTCGTGAATCGCATGATACCTGTGGAACAAATACCAGCAAAAGGCATAGCAAAGGATCCTCTCATCCGTACATCGGGTCGGAAGAAGGTTCTTGTGTTTAGCCCTGATGCCGCACTTGCAAAAAGCCTTTCACTCTTGCTGGAAGATCAGTACGAGATCGCCTGCGAGACGCAACTCGACAATTTGAAGGCAACAATCGGGGCTACGTCGCCGGCATTGCTGCTTGTTGATTTGTATTCATTTCCTTCCGATATTCTGCGCGAAGTAAACGTCCTGCGGACGAGCCGCCTGAAGGTTCCGGTCGTGCTCCTACGCGTCTATCGCCAGCTCGGCCCTGAGATCGAAGAGAGCATCAGGGACCTGGCTGACTTCGTCTTCTATAAGCCTTTTGATGTTAACGCAGTAGCGGATGCTGTCCACAAGCTGCTTGACGGGCAGTGACCTCTTGGTACGCCGCCCATCAATTCAGGGTGGGAGTGGCGGGAAAGGAGGGAAGCATCGTGTTAAGCGTGACAGATCTTGGCACCCTCAAGCTGGCAATGCTGCGGCAACTGGATGACACATTGCGGCAACGATACCACCAGACACTCCTCGAGGTTTTGAATGAACTCCGCATGAGGAGTATTGTCGCGCAGCCGGATCCATCTCCCGACAAGGTATTCTCCGTCGTGCTCCAGACGCACCTGCTGGCGTCAACATCGACGCAGGCCACAGCACGGTTACATGATGCCCTGGAAAGAATGGTGCGGGGAAAGTACGGATCGTGTGTGCGATGCGGGAAGGAGATTCCAGTTGAAGTGTTGCTGAGTGACCCATCTCAGCCGCATTGCATGCTATGTCAGGGTGCTGCAAACGGATGACCACGAGTCAAGATCCCTTCTCTGCCTCGGAATAAGCCTATCAGCTTTGCGCCGGACCCAGCCGAAACCTAAGCCCTTCCGAAGTGTCATCTTGCACGCATCTAGGCCCAGATTGTCGTAGCCTGCCTGCCCTTGTTCACTATTCCCTTATCTGGGAAACTCAGTTTTACACTTCCCGGCACATAGAATCAATTGTGAACTATTTTGTCTGATTATTGCCATTTGGCACGGTTTTCTTGATCGACCATCGGCAAGGCTGCTGGCACGAGAGTTGTCAGAATTTGGTTGAAAAACTATACTTCTACAAATTGTTGAGAATTTCAGCATTCTACCCGTGATGAGAAAAAGAGCCAACATCCTGATTTGGAGTACGCCATTCTTCCTCGTATCACTGCTGTTGCTCGCGCCCGAGGTAAAGGCGCAGGCGAATGATGCATGCATGGCTTGCCATAGTGATTCATCAATGACGATGGAGAAGAAGGGGAAGCAGATTTCTCTCTTCGTCGATGGTGCACACCTTGCAAAGTCACCCCACAAGAAGCTGGTGTGCGTATCGTGCCACGTGGGATTTGATGCGGAGAACGTGCCGCACAAAGAGGACATTCAGCCAGTCAATTGCAAGTCGTGTCACAGGGATGCATCACTCAAGCATCAATTCCACCCTCAGATGTCTCTTGCGAAGGGAACGAACGGAAGGTCTGACGTCTCTTGCAAGGACTGTCATGGCCGGCATGACGTCGTTTCTCCGAAGGCGCCTGGTTCGAAGATGGGGAGCGCGAAATTTACGGAGTTTTGCGGCACGTGTCACGCCGATGTCAAGAACACGTTTACGCATTCGGCTCACTCTCATGCTCTCGAAGCGGGTGTGAAAGGGGCTCCGAATTGCATTGAGTGTCACCGCAACCCCATTGCGCGCGTCACCGCGACACAGGACTCCACGCAGATTAAGGTCGCGCAAGAGAAGCTTTGTCTTTCCTGTCATCTCGATGATCCCAATGTGCGAACGAGAATGTCTCCCACGGCCGGCTTTATCCAGGCGTACGAGGGGAGCGTTCATGGTGCGTCGCTGCACGGCGGAAACGGGAAGGCTGCGAACTGCGTCGACTGTCACGGCAGTCATGAGATGCAGAAGGGATCTGATCCCTCGTCGCGTGTAGCAAAGGCGAATATTCCGCATGCATGCGCGAAGTGCCATGCGAAGGTTGCCGAGGAGTTTGAGTACAGCATTCATGGTCTTGCGGTGAAGAACGGTGTGACCTCCGCTCCGGTGTGCACGGACTGCCATGGGGAGCACAACATTCTCAAGACGAGCGATCCGCGATCTCCCGTTGCCACGGGGAATGTATCCAGCGAAGTCTGTTCACCTTGCCACAGTTCTGTGAAGCTCAACCAAAAATATGGGCTCGCGACCGATCGTTTCAAGAGTTTTGAAGACAGCTACCATGGACTTGCCGGCAAGGCCGGCTCCGTGGAAGTGGCAAACTGCGCCAGCTGCCACGGCGTTCATGACATCAAATCCTCAAGCGATCCGACGTCACGTATTCACAAGTCAAACCTCGTCAAGACGTGCGGCTCGTGCCACCCGGGAGCGAATGAGAACTTCACGAAAGGTGCCGTCCACGTCATCGCCACAGAGGAACAGGACAGTATCCTGTACTTTGTGTCGACAGCCTACGTCTTCCTGATAATCGCTACCGTCGGCAGTATGTTATTTCATAACATCATCGACTTCCGGAAGAAAGCGAAACGTCAGCTGATGTACCGCCGTGGACTCATCCCGCGGCCTCCCGTCGCCCATCGACTGTACCTCCGCATGTCGGTCAATGAACGACTCCAGCACGCAACGCTCCTTGTCAGTTTCATCACATTGGTGCTGACCGGTTTCGCACTGAAGTACCCGGATGCGTGGTGGGTTGCGCCGATACGGAATATCAGTCCGCTGATGTTCGATCTGCGCGGGATTGCTCACCGGGTGGCCGGGGTCGTGATGGTTGCCGCGAGTTTTTATCATGTCTACTACATTTTCTTCGTGCCGCGCGGCAAGCAATTGATCCGTGATCTTCTGCCAAAGCTCTCCGATGTGACGGACGCAGTCGGTGTGCTGAAATACAACCTTGGATTGTCACCCCTGAAACCAAAGTTCGGCCGATTCAGCTATATCGAGAAGGCCGAGTACTGGGCCCTTATTTGGGGCACGATCGTGATGGCAGTGACCGGTGTGGTTCTTTGGTTTGACAACACATTCATGGGTCTCCTGACCAAGCTCTGGTGGGACGTCGCCCGGACCGTCCACTACTATGAAGCCTGGCTGGCGACTCTGTCGATCATTGTCTGGCATTTCTACTTTGTCATGTTCAATCCCGACATCTACCCGATCAATCTCGCATTCTGGAAAGGAACGCTGACGGAGGAAGAGATGGAGGAGGAGCACCCCCTCGAGCTCGAGGAAATCCACCGTGCGGAGATGATGAAGGACCTTGCGGAGTCAGGCAGACAGGAACGGTCGGCGAAGGATGCAACCTCATAACCCAATGAAGCCTGAGATTCAGGGACGAACGGTTCGACGCGCGGCAGCCCGGCTCGTACTGGTTACCGGTGTGCTTGCACTGGCAATGACGGCCGCCCTCAGTCAGGAGAAGGCCGACTGCCTCGGTTGCCACGACGACAAGGCGCTCGATGGGACGCGGAAGGGGAAGAAGATCTCGGTATTTGTCGATGCGAAGCGATTCGAGGGATCGATGCACGGATCGCTGGCATGTGTTGCCTGCCACACCGATCTGGAAGGAAAGGAGCTCCCGCACGCAGACGATCTGGAGCCGGCCAAGTGCGGAACATGTCATGCCAGTGAGCAGGAACTACACACAAAGTCGCTCCACGGCAAGGCAGTAGAACGCGGGGATGTTCTGGCTCCTCAGTGCAAGGATTGTCATGGCGCACACAATATTCTGTCGGCGACGGATCCAAAATCGCCGATGTCTCCTCTTCAGATTCCCTTCCTCTGTGGAAAGTGCCACACCGAAGGGTCGCCTGTAACGGCTCAGCGGACAATTCACCAAGACCATATCCTGGAGAATTTCTCCGAGAGCATCCACGGGCAGGCCCTCTTCCAGAAGGGGTTGACTGTTGCGCCTAACTGCGCTTCGTGCCATACGCCGCATTCGATTCTTCCTCACACGGATCCGGCGTCGTCAATTGCCAAGGGCAACATCTCCAGAACGTGCACGAAATGCCATGCACAAATCGAACTTGTCCACCGCAAGGTGATCAGGGGGGAACTCTGGGAGAAGCAGGCACATGTGCTTCCGTCATGCGTGGATTGCCATCAACCGCACAAGATCAGAAAGGTGTTCTACACGCAGGGGATGGCTGACAAAGACTGTCTCCGCTGCCATGAGAAACCCGACATTAAGTCATCAAGGAACGGCCGTTCGCTTGCCGTCCGGCAGGAAGACCTTGGATATTCGAGCCACGCGAAGACCTCGTGCAGTCAATGCCATTCGGAAGTGAGCGTCTCCCATCTCCGGCCGTGCGAAACGATCACGCAGAAAGTTGACTGTTCTTCGTGTCATCCCGAAGTGGGTCAGCAATTTACCATCAGCACGCATGGCAAGCTCGTCGCGAAGAACGATCCGAACGGTCCGACGTGCAAAGAGTGTCATGGAAACCACGGCGTGATGGGGAAACTGAGCCCGAGTTCGCCGACGTTCCCCACGAATGTTCCTTCTCTCTGTGCGCGCTGCCATCGTGAGGGGCAGAAGGCCGCTGTCCGTTATTCAGGAGCCCAGCACGAGATTATCGAACATTACACCGAGAGCATTCATGGCAAGGGGTTGATAAAGAGCGGACTGACTGTCACGGCAACGTGCACGAACTGTCATGGTGCGCATAATGAATTGCCGAAGTCCGATTCGTTGTCGATGGTCAATCCGAAGAATGTTCCCGCCACCTGCGGGAGATGTCACCATGGGATCCAGGAGCAGTTTGAGTCGAGCATTCACGCATCGAAGGTAGGAACAACGGGCAAGCCGCTACCTGTCTGCAGCGATTGCCACACCGCACATACGATCAAGCGAGCCGATGAGACTGGTTTCAAGCTCCAGATCATGGCTCAATGCGGGCGGTGCCATGAGCAGATCGCGAAGACGTACTTCGATACCTATCACGGCAAGGTTTCCCAGCTTGGCTACACGAAAACGGCGAAGTGCTACGACTGCCACGGAGCCCACGAAATCCTGCCAAACTCCGATCCTCGTTCGCATCTGAGCCGCGAGAAGGTTGTCGGCACGTGCCAGAAGTGTCATCCCGGTGCTACGCGCCGATTTGCCGGATACCTCACGCACGCAACGCATCATGATCCGGAGAAATATCCCTTCCTGTTCTGGACATTTTGGGGAATGACGTCACTGCTCATCGGGACATTCCTCGTTGGCGGCATCCATACGATGCTCTGGCTCCCGAGGGCACTCCAGATGAAGCGGCAACACAGGAAAGATCAGGCGAAGAAGGCGCAAGGAGAAAAAGAGTGACCAGCGAAGCAACGGACGCGAAACAAGATTCCCGGCCACAGATAACTCCCGCGATTCCTGATGTGGGTGAGAGGGAATTCATGCGATTCAAGCGGCTGAATCGCCTGCTTCACGTTGCCATGATTGTGAGTTTCATCAGTCTTGCTCTCACCGGCATGACTCTCAAGTTCGCCTACACCGGCTGGGCGGCATTCCTCTCCAGGCTCCTCGGGGGATATGAATCGGCCGGCTACATTCACCGTCTTGCTGCTGTCGTGATGATTGCGACCTTCGTCACGCATATCGTCGATCTCTTTCGGATGAACCGTCACGAGTACAAGAGCTGGCGTGCACTTCTCATGGGTCCAGATTCAATGGTCTTCAACAAGAGGGATTTGCAGGAGTTGATTGGGAATTTCAAGTGGTTTCTGGGTCGGGGCCCACGACCTGACTACGGAAGGTGGACGTACTGGGAGAAGTTCGACTATTTCGCGGTCTTTTGGGGAATGATGGTAATCGGTTCGACCGGTCTCACGCTGTGGTTCCCGGAGTTCTTCACGTTGTTCTTTCCAGGCTGGATGTTGAACGTAGCGACGATCATCCACAGTGACGAAGCGCTTCTGGCGGTTGGATTCATTTTCACTGTGCATTTCTTCAATACCCATCTCCGGCCCGAGAAGTTCCCTATGGACATCGTCATTTTCACCGGCCGAATGACCGTTGAGGATCTGAAAGAGGACAAACCTGCTGAGTATGAGGCGTTGGTGAAGGAGGGGAAGCTTGACAGATTCCTCGTCGAGCCGTATCCGCCCATCGTTATCCGAGTTATTCGGATTTTTGGGTGGACTGCCCTTTCGCTCGGATTCAGCATTGTCATTTGGATCATCTATGCGATGTTGTTTGCGTACCAGTAATGAGAAAAGACGTTACAAATGAAAGTTGATGATGGAAATATCGACTACACATCCCGTTTTCACTCAGTGGTAATCCGGACAAGCGTATGAAAAGGATATTCCCTTCGTCATTCTATAATCCCGTTACTTTTGTCGGCGCGGCCATCGCGGGAGTGAGCTTTGGGCTCATCATATTCCTGATGGTATTGGAACTCATGACCGACAATCCGAAGCCATATATGGGGATCATCGCGTTTGTTCTGCTCCCTGCCGTGATGATCATCGGCCTTGTGATTCTTGTGTTCGGGGCGTTGCGGGAACGGCGTCGGCAACTGGCCGGCAAGCCGGAGCTGCATCTTCCGCAGATCGATCTCAACAATCCGAAGCACCGGACGGCGTTTATCGTTTTTTCTCTTGGCACGATTTTACTTCTGCTCCTCTCGGCGTTTGGCAGTTTCAAGGCGTACGAGCACACCGACTCAGATCAGTTTTGCGGCACGACGTGCCATACTGTGATGGATCCGGAGTACACCGCCTATCAATTCTCGCCGCACGCCAGAGTCGGCTGTGTGAAATGTCACATCGGCCCGGGCGCCGGATGGTTTGTTCGATCGAAGCTTTCGGGTGCATATCAGGTCTACGCAACGATCTTCAAGAAATACCCGAAGCCGATTCCAACGCCCATAGAGAATCTGCGTCCGGCACAGGAGACCTGTGAGCAGTGCCATTGGCCGAAGCACTTCTTCAGCGAGAAGATGATGGTGAATTCCTATTATGCATCCGATGAGCAGAACACCAAGTGGTCGATCGATCTCCTCATGAAGATTGGCGGGGGTAATATTGAGGCAGGGCCGACATCCGGAATACACTGGCACATGAACATCGCCAATCAGGTGATGTATGTGACGACTGATTCCCAGCGTTTGGTCATACCTTGGGTGCAGACCAAGTCGGCTGACGGTACGGCCGTGACGTACAAATCAACAGATGTCACGATGACCGATGAAGAGCTGAAACAAGCCAGGCACCGCCGCATGGATTGTATTGATTGCCATAATCGCCCCAGCCACATCTATCATCCGCCTGCCCGCACCGTGAACCATGTTATGTCGCTGGGTTGGATTGATCCCGGGCTGCCGAACGTGAAGAGCGTCTCGGTGAGGGCCCTGGAACAGCCGTATACCACAAAGCAGGCGGCGCTCGACAGCATCAAGATAGCGTTCGAAGAGTACTACAAAGCGAATTATCCGGCGGTTCTGGCCGGCAAAAAAGAGAAGATTGACCGTGCCGTGGGCGAGGTACAAAAGATCTACAGCAGAAATTTCTTCCCGGAAATGCAGGTGAACTGGAAGAAGTTCAATGACAACATCGGCCACATGTACTACCCGGGCTGCTTCCGCTGCCACGACGGAAAACATGTTTCGGAAACCGGCAAAGTGCTCTCGAGAGACTGCAATGTTTGCCATACCATTCTTGCGCAGCAGATTGAAAATGACAAGCTTCGGATGTCGCTCGGCGGTGTGGAGTACAAACATCCGGTCGATATTGGGGATTCGTGGAAAGAAATGAACTGCAGCGACTGCCATAATTCACAGTGAACATGATGAGGCTTCAGCGGGCGACTGCCACCACAGTTTTTCGAATGGCGGGGACACTATGAAGAAATTCATTCAGAGAATTCCCGATGCGCTTCAGCGGGTACTCCTGCTGTTCATCGCGGTCATTGGCATAGCGTTTCTTGTACGTTCTCTCCTGCCTGCAGAGATGAAGGATGCCGGCATTCAGATGGCCAATACCATCGAGCTCGAAATGGCCCGTCCTGCGAAATATGCCGGATCGGACGCCTGCACCGATTGTCACGAAGAAGCGAAACTCAAGAAAGCGGGATATCACAAGAATCTGTCTTGCGAAACATGCCACGGCGCGGCAAAGGACCACGCGGACAATCCCACGGAGTCGAAGCCGAGGCTCCCACGCATGAGGGAGTTCTGTTCGGGGTGTCATATCTACAATCCTTCACGGCCTTCCGGATTCCCGCAGATCAATACTGCAGCGCATAACCCCCTGAAGGCGTGCGTCGAGTGCCATAATCCGCATGATCCGCGGCCGTCAACAGTTCCTCAGGAATGTTCTGCGTGTCATGCCGAGATCGCCCACACGAAAGCGCTCTCTCCACATGTGCAACTTGAGTGCACTGCGTGTCACGCAGTGCCTCGGGAGCACAAGCTCTCGCCAAGAGTAGTGCGCGCTGCCATTCCATCGGATCGATTCTTCTGCGGAAAGTGTCATGCCAAGGGTGCGGGATCCAAAGACGCGCCGAAAGTCGAGATGCTCACGCATGGTGAGAAGTATCTGTGCTGGCAATGTCACTACCCACATATGCCGGAGGTGCAATAGCATGGAGCGAAGACGATTTCTCTCGAAGTTCATCTCGATCGCGGCATCGGGGACGGTGTTGAGCGGCTTCTTCAAGCGCACCTTTGCGCGCTCATCGGATTATGATCCCAAGAACCACTACTACGGGATGGGGATTCAAATCGACAAGTGTATCGGTTGCGGAAAATGTGTGGAGGCATGCAAGGAGGAGAACGAAGTACCGAAGGAACCGTTCTTCTTTCGGACGTGGATTGAGCGGTACGTGATCAAGAAAGACGGAGATGTGTTCGTCCAGAACATCGATCCAAGAATCGAGCTGTCGAAAGAAGTGTTTTCGGAAAGTGAGATTCTCCGCAGCTTCTTTGTCCCGAAGCTGTGCAACCAGTGTGATAATCCTCCATGCGTCCAGGTCTGCCCGGTCGGCTCGACGTTCAAGACTGAAGACGGCGTTATCCTGGTCGATGACAACCGGTGCATCGGTTGCCGGTATTGCATCCAGGCCTGTCCATACGGCGCCCGCTACCTCCATCCTGAAAAAGAGACGGCGGACAAGTGCACGTTCTGCTACCACCGGATCACAAAAGGCCTTCTGCCCGCGTGCGTGGAGGTTTGTCCTACACAGGCGAGGATTTTCGGCGACGTTAGGAGCAACGCGAGTCCGCTTGGACGCTTCAAGCGCATGAACAAGCTCCACGTCCTGAAGCCATCACTGAATACCGAACCGAAAGTCTCGTATTCCGGTCTCGACGGGGAGGTGCGATGATGAATCCCCTGATCGAAAAACTGTTCGAACTGCTCAAGCAGGTCACCGGCTACATCTACCCGAATGAGATCGAAGTGCATTGGGGAATTCTGGTCGTCGTCTATCCCTACCTTACGGGACTCGTTGCCGGCGCCTTTATCCTTGCTTCACTCGTGAAGGTCTTCAATGTGGAGGAGGTCCAGCCCGCTTACCGGTTGGCGCTTCTGACCGCGCTGGCCTTCCTGCTAATAGCACCCTTGCCGCTCCTGCTTCATTTGGGCCATCCGGAGCGATCACTCGAAATTTTCATCAGCCCGAACTTCACGTCCGCGATGGCTATGTTTGGGTTCGTCTATGCCTGGTACCTCATGGTGGTGTTGCTCCTTGAAATCTGGTTTACGTACCGGAAAGATCTCATTCTCATGGCCCAGGGTGAAACAGGCACAATGCGGTTTGTTCACCGGGTGCTAGCTCTTTTTTCGACCGATATCAGCGACCGCGCGGTGGATTTCGACAAAAAAATGGTGAAGGGGATCACCATCATCGGTATCCCGTCTGCATTCCTTTTACACGGCTATGTAGGGTTCATTTTTGGGTCAATCAAGGCGAATCCCTGGTGGAGCAGCGTCCTGATGCCGATCGTCTTTCTGTTCTCGGCCATTGTGTCAGGAATTGCCTTGGTCATTTTCCTGTATATGGTGATCACTCCTCTCAGGGGAGAAAAGATCGATATCAGATGCCTCGACAAGATGGCGTCGTTTCTTTTCTATGCTGTTATCGTTGACTTTTCGCTTGAACTTCTCGATTTTATCCACCGGCTCTACGAAAGTGAGGAGTCGATCAAGATCCTCTCGGATCTTGTCATGAACAAGCTGTTCGTAAGCCTTGGCGTCATCCAGGTGTTGTTGGGGATGCTGTTACCGCTGGCGGTGATGGTATCGATCAGGCTTTTCAGGCTTGAAGATGAGTTACGAAAGCTGCTCTATTTTGTCTCCGTCATCCTCAT
>Ga0233421_10000270_pt1 | contig 23423 bp, 23 predicted proteins | sample Watercolumn_Mata_3_FD_182725 | JGI IMG/M metagenome (GOLD analysis project Ga0233421, IMG submission 182725) | Freshwater microbial communities from Lake Matano, South Sulawesi, Indonesia - Watercolumn_Matano_2014_107_MG | ecosystem: Environmental > Aquatic > Freshwater > Lake | place... | reverse complement strand
TTTGTAGAAATAGAGAACAGCAATATTATTCGCGTGCGTACTTATGAAAGAGGGGTGGAGGCAGAGACCCTGGCTTGCGGCACAGGCAGCAGCGCCTCCGCGCTTATTTTTGCTTTAAAGAATGATTCTGGTAGTTTAGTCAAGGTTAAGACCCAGAGCGGCGAGATACTCAAGGTTTATTTTAACTCCCAGGAAGATAAATTTAATGATGTTTGGCTGGAGGGCAGCGCAAAGATAGTTTACAAAGGGTGCTGGTGTGACGAATAAGGAGCACCGTTTAGCACGCCAGCTGAGACGGTGAGGCTGGCCGGTAAAGGAGGCAGAATGTTTAAAGGCTCAATCGTAGCCATAGTTACGCCATTTCACAATGGCAAGGTTGATGAAAAGAAATTAAGGGATTTGATTGATTTTCAGATTAAAAACGGGAGCAGCGGGATTGTGCCTTGCGGCACGACCGGAGAATCGGCAACCCTGACCTTTGATGAGCATGAAAAAGTAATCGAGATTACTATTGAGCAGGTTAATAAAAGGGTCCCTGTAATCGCAGGCACAGGTTCAAATTCTACCGAAGAAGCGATTATGCTCACCAAACAGGCAGCTAGCGCTGGAGCGGATGCCTCCCTGCAGGTTTCGCCATATTATAACCGGCCAACCCAGGCAGGTTTATATAATCATTTTAAGGCGATTGCCCAGTCGGTGAAGATTCCGATTATACTGTATAATATCGCCGGACGCACGGGAGTAAATATTGAGCCGGAGACAATCGCTGCATTAGCAAAAGATTGCAAGAATATTGTGGCAGTAAAAGAGGCCTCAGGCAGCCTTGACCAGATGTCGCGCATTAAAGCGCTTTGTCCCGCGAGTTTTCAGTTGGTATCCGGAGATGATTCTCTTACCCTGCCTGTTTTAAGCATAGGAGGTATTGGGGTTATTTCTGTAGTTGCCAATATTGTTCCGGCTGATGTAGCGAATTTGGTCAGCGCGTTTGAAAAGGGCAATATCAAGAAGGCCAAGGCATTACATTATAAATTACTGCCTTTAATTAAGGCAGTTTTTATTGAGACTAACCCCATTCCAGTTAAGACCGCAATGGGTTTATTGGGGATGTGCGAACCGGATTTGCGTCTACCGATGTGCAGCATGTCCGCAAATAATTTAGATAAGCTTAAAAAGGCGCTGAGAGATTATGGTTTGTTTAAATAAACGCTTGATACTTGAGAAGACTCTCAAATATCAATGTGTGAATTGACCCCGAACTTGGTCAGTAAATTTCATAGAAATTCTAAAGTGTTTAAGCGGGGTAAACGTGAAGGAGCCGGGATGATAAAATTAGGGATTGCTGGTGCCTGTGGAAAAATGGGCAGACGAATTTTCGAGCTCGCCGGGCTGGATAAAGATTTTGAGCTGGCCTTGGCCTTAGAAAAGAAAGGTACCCCACTAATCGGCAAAGAGCTGGGAAAGCTAAAGGTTTCATCAAACCTTGACGGTTTATTCCTCATCGACGTCTTGGTGGATTTTAGCCTGCCTGAGGCAGCTGATGAGCACCTGGATTATGTTGCTAAATACAGGAAGGCCCTTGTGCTGGGGACTACGGGTTTAAGCGATGCGCAAAAAAATAAGGTAGAAGAGATTGCTAAGATAGTGCCGGTAGTTTTCTCTCCGAACATGTCCATTGGAGTAAATGTCCTGTTTTCCATCCTTCCCGAGATAGCTGAAAACCTAGGCCCTGATTATAGCGTAGAAATTGTAGAGGCGCACCATAAAGCAAAAAAAGATGCGCCTTCCGGTACGGCGAAGAAAATGGCTGAACTTCTTACGCAGGCTACTAAAAAACAGGTCCCTACTCATTCTGTCCGCCTAGGGGATATTTTTGGTGATCACACAATTGTCTTCTGCGGCAATTCCGAGCGTATCGAGGTAAAGCATCAAGCGCACTCCCGCGATTTATTTGCTGTAGGCGCTTTAAAGGCAGCGAAGTGGATTGCGCAGAAAACAGCCGGGCTTTATTCTATGCAAGATGTTTTGAAAGGATAAACATGTTCAAGCTATCAAAGAAAGTTAAGTCACTACCACCCTACCTATTCCTTGAGATTGATAAAGCCAAACGCCAGGCGCGCCAGGAGGGCAGGGATATTATTGATTTGGGAATTGGCGACCCGGATCAGCCTACGCCAAAGTTTATTATTGAGGCTTTATACCGGGCAAGTCTTGATCCTGCTAATCATCGTTATGCCTTGGATCAGGGCATGCCAGTATTGCGCCGGGCGATTCAGGGTTGGTATAAGAATAGGTTTAGTGTTGATTTAAACCCAGATACAGAGATCCTGCCGCTTATTGGATCAAAAGAAGGTATTGCGCATTTTCCTCTGGCTTTTCTAAATCCCGGAGATTTTTCTCTTGTTCCCGATCCATGTTATCCTCCGTATAAAGGCGGCACGATATTAGCAGGAGGGGTGCCTTTTATTATGCCCTTGTTAGAATCCAATGGTTTTCTCCCTGATTTAAAGAAAATACCTCTCTCCGCGCGCAAAAAGGCAAAAATGATTTTCGTGAATTACCCTAATAACCCTACTAATGCCTGCGCCAGCGATGATTTTTATCGCAGACTCATTGAATTTGCGACCAAAAACAAGATTATAATTGTTTCCGATTTAGCTTATTCTGAAATGGCTTATGATGGTTATAAGGCGCGCAGTCTTTTGGAGTTTAGAGGGGCAAAGGAGATAGTTATTGAGTTTCATTCCCTGTCAAAGACTTACAATATGACGGGCTGGCGTATTGGATGGGCAAGCGGTAGCGCGCAATTAATTTCTGCGTTAGCTAAGGTAAAATCTAATATTGATTCGGGGATATTCTCGGCTATTCAGCTGGCAGGGGTTGCCGCTATTGAGGGGCCTGCCGATTATTTAAAGTCAATGTGCGAAATTTACCAAGAGAGGCGTGATATCCTGGTGGACGGTCTCTCTGCCTTAGGTTGGAAGGCGTTTAAACCAAAAGCAACCTTCTATGTTTGGATAAAGATCCCCTCTAAAACAAGCTCAATAAATTTTGCGGCAAGATTGCTTAAAGAGGCTGATATTGTGGCTACTCCGGGAGTAGGTTTTGGCAAATACGGCGAAGGTTATATCCGCATGGCGCTTACCGTATCAAAAGAACGCATTATCGAGGCATTAGGGCGCATAAAGAAGATATCATAATGGTGGTTTGTTATCTTGGCGTAGGTTCAAACTTAGGTAATCGTAAAGAAAAGATAAAATTGGCGATCGAGAAGATTGAGGCTCTAAAAGATACCCAGGTGCTTAAACAGTCTAAGCTTATGCAAACTCTGCCTGTTGGCGGGCCGTCTAGGCAGCCTAAATATCTAAATGCCGCATTAAAAATAAAGACAAAGCTACCTGTTTTAACCTTGCTTAAGAAATTAAAGGAAATTGAAAATCAGCTGGGCAGAAAGAAAAGCGTGCGTTTTGGCCCAAGGGCAATTGATTTAGATATTTTGCTTTATGCAGACAAGGTTAAGAAGAGCAGGGTATTGACTATCCCGCATCCGCGCATGTTTGTGCGGGATTTTGTAATTAAGCCATTAACGGAGGTCCTATGAAATTTATCCCTGACCTTAAGAAATTAAGCCTGGCAGCGGAGAAGATCAATCTTCTTAAAAGGAGTATAGGCCTTGTGCCTACAATGGGGGCTTTGCACGCCGGGCATTTTAGTTTGATTAGCCAGGCGCGAAAGGAAAATGATATAGTCGTAGTGAGCATTTTTGTTAACCCCATACAGTTTGGCCCGAAGGGTGATTATAAAAGATACCCGCGCTGCCTGAATAAAGATATTGAATTTTGCCGCAAGCTGGGGGTGGATTTTGTATTTCTGCCGGATAAAGATGACATGTATCCAAAGGGCTACTCTACCTTTATTAATGTTGAGGTTTTGAGCGGCCTTCTTTGCGGAGCTATCCGGCCGGGACATTTTCGCGGAGTAACAACTGTTGTAGCTAAGCTGCTGAATATTATACAACCGGACAGGCTTTATTTGGGGCAAAAGGATGCGCAACAGGCGATTATTATCTCTAGGATGATTAAGGATTTGAATTTTCCGGTTAAGGTGAGAGTTTTGTCTACGGTGCGGCAAAAAGACGGGTTGGCTTTAAGTTCCCGTAATGCCTATTTAAGCAAGAAAGAGAGGGACAGCGCAGTAGTTTTATTTAAGGCGCTGCAACTTGCTGAGACCTTAATCAGTAGTGGTCAGCGTAACTCCAGTAGAATCATAAGTAGAATGCAAGAGCTCATTAAAAAGAATAAGCAAGCCAGGATTGATTATATAGCTATTGTTGACGCAGAGAGCCTTAAGAAGATAGATAAGGTTAAGCCCGGATGCTTAATAGCTTTAGCGGTTTATATCGGTAAAACCAGACTTATAGATAATACGATTATTGGTTGCAGCTAAAATGAGACAGCGAAAACGCTTAAAAATCGGGATTGTAGGTTGCGGGGCAATTGGAAGCTCTTTGGCAAAGGAGATAGTTACGGGTTTATATAAAGATGCTATTTTAGCGGCCCTTTATGATATAAGGCCAGAAAAGGCGCAGGCACTTTCCAAGAGATTGACCCAGGGTATAAGGTTGTGTGTGGGTAATTTAAAGTCCTTAATCAAGCGTTCGGATTTAGTGATAGAAGCATCTTCTGCCAGGGCCTCTTGGGAGATAGCAGCACAATCATTGTCCTGCGGGTGCAAGGTTATGGTAATGAGCGTAGGCGGGATGGTTGGGCATTTAGAGCAACTGTATGAATTATCCAGAAAGAATAACACGATGGTTTATTTTCCCAGCGGGGCTATTTCGGGGGTAGATGCCTTAAAGGCGGCGAATATAGCAGGCGTGCAGAGAGTAATTTTAACTACACGCAAGCACCCTAAGGCATTTAATGGCGTAGAATATGTAGAGAGGCATTTCAAGCTCGCAGGGTTAAAAGAGGATAAGCTGTTATTTAGCGGCAGCGCTATTCAGGCAATCAAATATTTTCCGCAGAATGTTAATGTTGCCGCAGTCCTGGGTCTGGCCGGAATTGGCATGCGCAAAACGCAGGTGCGCATAATCGCCAGCCCCAAGGTGAGCAAGAATATTCACGAAATCGAGATTGAATCCAAAGCAGCTAAAATATTTACGCGTACCGAGAATATTTTGCATCCGCAGAATCCCAAGACTAGCTTCTTGGCGGTTTTGTCGGCAATTGCAACTTTAAAACAGATTTTGCAACCTGTAAAGATTGGAACATAATTGCCCCACGCCGATTGGCAGTGGGCACATAAAGAGAGGGGGTGAATACAAAGATGGCGGATAAAGTAGTGAAGTTAGGAGTTAAGAGGGAAAAAGGTTATCTCTATTATATTGACAAGCAGGGCGATGTCTCTTGCGCCAAAATGGCAAGAGGCAGCAAAAAAGGAGGTAACCCCAAGAAAGTAGCCAAATGCGGTATCAAAAGAAAGGTAGGCTACCTTTATTTCTTGGATAAGAAGGGCGATGTTTCTTGCGCTAAGATGAAAAGAGGCAGGAAGAAGAAAAAGAAGTAAGGCTATCCTGCTTTTGAAAAGTATAGCCCCTGTATATAAGAATTTATCTTTCTAAATTTACAGGGGCTTACTTTTTGTGCTATAATCTAGGTATTGCTCAAACTAGCTCACCGTATGACAAAGGCTTAATAATGAATAAATTATTCTTAGTGCTGCTGTCCTGTATTTGCCTGATTATTTATGCGGGCTATCTTAATAACGCCTTCGTTTTTGATGATAAGATTCTAGTTGAGAATAATCCCCTGGTTAAATCTGCGCGCCTTTTGCCCAATGTTTTTAAAAGCGGGATATATGATTATTGGGCCGGTGCAGCGCCTTATGACCGGATGTACCGGCCTCTGCAAATGCTCTCCTATTATATTGATTACAGTCTTTGGGGCCTTTCTCCTGCGGGATTCAGGTTTAGCAATATATTATTGCATCTGTTTAATGCCATACTGGTGTTTTATTTATTTAATCTGCTCTTTAGGCAAAAAGCACTTGCTTTTTCAGCAAGCCTTTTGTTCATGGTGCATCCGGTGCAGGTCTCTACGGTGGCTTATATTTCAGCAAGAGGGGATTTGTTGAGCGCATTCTTTATTCTCGCCTGCTGCATTTTATTCTTGAAATTCCTGCTTTCAGATAACTCAATATTTTATTTTTTAAGCATGCTTTCGGCCGGGCTTGCATTTCTGAGTCGCGAAAACGCTTTACTTATAACTATTTTCTTAATACCCGTAATTTATGCCTCAAATCGAGGCGGTCATAAACTTAGATATTTACGGGGTTTTCTTATTTTATCGGCAGCTTATTTAGCAATAAGATTGCTTATTTTTGGTGTATCTGGCCTGGCAACTCATACTGGCCATATCCAGGGGGTTCTTTCGTTAATTAATTTGCTGAATATAGCCTGGCGCTATGTTTTGTTATTATTATGGCCGGCTGATTTACGCATGTTTCACTCCACCGCATTTATTAATCCGACAGGAACTTTCATCTTATTTTTGTTTTTAGCTGGATTGGCGCTATTATTGACTGCGATATTTAAATGGCAGAAAATTAAGGCTATGCCTCAGGTAATCATCTTTGGCCTAGCTTGGTTTATATTTGCCATTATCCCGGTGTATTATTATTTTGACGCCTATCCTGCATTAGGTGTGGCGCTTATGGCGGAGAACTGGCTTTATTTACCTGCTATTGGGTTCTGTATAGTTACGGCGTATTTATGTTTATTGAACAAAAGAGGCAGATTGATTATTTACACCTGGGCGATAATTTTAGGAATGCTGGCGGTATCTAATCAGGTTTATTGGCGTAATGACGTTACCTTCTATAAAAGGGCATTACAATTTCTGCCAGAGGATAGCATTATCCAAAGAAATCTTGTAACTGCGTATATAGATGCAGGAGATTTACCGGGGGCGGCCAAGGCAATAGAGGTTCTGGAAAGATATTATATGGATACTCCGGTTGTTGATCTGGCCCGGGGGCAATATTATTTTGCCTGTGGCCAGGCAAAAGAGGCATTAAATTATTATCAGCGGATAATAAGCAAGAGTTTTTTTAGTAACTATTCCATAAGTTTATGTTATGCTAAGCTAGGTGATGCTAATAAGGCTATTGCATTCAGCCAGGCAAGTTTTAAACAAAATCCGTTTTTTCAGAAGAATCTCAGGCATTTGGCCAGCCTATATAGTGAAAGCGGGCAATTAGAGCTGGCGCATAAATATCTACTTTTAGCCAAACAGCTTGACCCAAAAAGCAGGTAAAATTTACTAAGATGAAAAGCGAGAATATAATTATCCGGGGCGCAAGGGAGCATAACTTAAAAAACATCAACCTGGACTTGCCGCGCAATAAGCTGATTGTTATAACCGGATTGTCTGGTTCGGGAAAATCCAGCCTTGCGTTTGATACGATTTATGCAGAAGGCCAGCGCAGGTTTATGGAGAGTCTTTCTAGTTATGCCCGGCAGTTCTTAGAGCAGTTGCAGAAACCGGATGTAGATTTTATCTCTGGCTTATCTCCTGCGATTGCCATTGAACAACGCTCTGCCGGGGGAAACCCCCGTTCAACTGTCGCAACGCAAACAGAGATTTATGATTACCTGAGGCTGTTATTTGCCAGAATAGGAAGAGTACATTGTTATAAATGCGGCCAGCTCATTCAAAGTCAGAGTGCGCAGGAGATAGTGGAATCAATTATGAGCACCCAGGCAAATAAGGATGTGCAGATTCTTGCCAGTTTGATCCAGGGAAAGAAGGGGGTACATAAGGATATCTTTTTGCAGATTCAGAAATCCGGGTTTGTGCGTGCCAGGGTTGACGGGAAGATCTATGCGCTACCTGCAGAGATAAAATTGGCTAAATATAAAGTACATAATATAGAAGTGATGGTTGACCGTCTAGTGGTGAAGCAGGATATCCTAAAGCGGCTTACCGATTCTGTGGAGACTGCCCTAAAGGTTGGTAAGGGCGCAGTGATCATTACTAAAACGGATGGCTCCAAGGAATTGATATTTAGCGAAAGATATGCCTGTCTTAATTGCGGGATAAGCTACGCCGAGATTAGTCCGCGAAATTTTTCTTTTAATTCTCCTTACGGAGCTTGTCCTGAATGCAATGGTTTAGGCACTAAGCTTGAATTTGATCCGGATTTGATTATTCCGGATAAGAACAAAAGTATTAATGCAGGTGCGCTTGAGCCGTGGAAGCGCGGAGGTAGAGGCTATATACTTTATTATCGCTGGTTAATACGGGAGCTGAGCCATTGTTTGAAATTCTCTCTGGATGAGCCTTTTAAGAGATTGCCCAGGCCTATACAAAAGGCAATTCTTTATGGCGCAGATGAGATAGTTGGCAATAAGCCATTTGAAGGGGTGATTCCTCATTTAGAAAGGCTTTTCCATCAGACAGACAGCGATTATTTAAAAGAGGAGATTAGTAAATTTATGTCTAGTTTAAGCTGTCCGGCCTGCAGAGGCGCCAGGCTTAAGCCGGAAAGTTTGTCCGTCAAGGTGAATCAAAAAAATATCTGGGAGATTAGCAGTTTGTCCATAAAAGAAGCAGTGGATTTCTTTTCCAGCTTGAGATTAACGGAAAAAGAGAGTCTGGTTAGTTATCAGGCTTTAAAAGAAATAAATCAAAAATTGAAGTTTTGCGTTGATGTCGGTCTGGACTATTTAACTTTAGACCGTAAAAGCTCAACCTTATCCGGCGGGGAAGCGCAGAGGATACGTTTGGCTACTCAGGTGGGTTCTGGTTTGGTAGGGGTTTTATATGTTTTGGATGAGCCCAGTATTGGTTTGCATCAGCGGGACAATGAAAAGCTTCTCTCTACGTTAAAGGCCTTGCGGGATTTAGGGAATACCCTGGTAGTCGTAGAGCATGATCAGTCTACCATTTTAAACGCGGATCATATTGTGGACTTAGGGCCTGGCGCAGGCAGGCATGGGGGAAGGATTATCTTTTCCGGGAATAAAGATGAGCTTTTGTTAAACAAGGATTCCTTAACCGCCAAGTATCTGCGCAAGGAGCTTGCGATTCAGCCTCCCGTAAATAGGCGTTCTTGGCGGGATAAAAAATATATCGAGATAAAAGGCGCTACCGAACATAATCTCAAAAACATTGATTTGCGTTTTCCGCTAGGCACGCTTATTTGCGTAACTGGCGTGTCTGGTTCGGGAAAATCTACCTTAATTACGGATATACTTTATCCTGCATTGGCCCAGAAGATATACCGTTCGAAGATCAAGCCCGGTGCATTTAAGGCTATTAGTGGGGCTCAAGAGATCGATCAGGTCGTTATAGTGGATCAGCAACCCATCGGCAGGACCCCGCGCTCGAATCCGGCAACTTATACCGGTGTATTTGCGCATATAAGAGATTTATTTGCCCAGCTTCCAGAAGCGCGCCAGCGAGGTTACAGGCCAGGCAGGTTTTCATTTAACGTTAAAGGCGGACGCTGCGAGTCATGCGCAGGCGATGGGATAAAAAAAATTGAGATGCATTTCTTGCCCGACGTATATGTAAAATGCGAATTATGCAAGGGGTTAAGGTTTAACAGCGCTACCTTAGAGGTAAGGTATAAAGGTAAATCCATTGCGGATGTTTTGGAGATGACGGTTGAGGAGGCCGGGGAGCTGTTTAGTAATGTTCCGAGGATAAAGAACACTCTCGGGTATTTAAATGATGTCGGGTTAGGTTATATTCAATTGTGTCAAAGCGCCACAACCCTTTCGGGAGGGGAGGCGCAGCGTATTAAGCTTTCCTCTGAATTATGTAAACGCTCAACCGGTAAAACCCTTTATCTTTTAGATGAGCCAACCACGGGTTTGCATTTTGCCGACGTAGCAAAATTGATATCGGTGTTGCAGAAGCTGGTTGACCGCGGCAATACGGTTGTAGTAGTTGAGCATAATTTAGAGGTAATTAAATGCGTAGATTATATCATTGATTTAGGTCCGGAGGGAGGGGATAAGGGGGGAGAGCTTGTTGCCTACTGTAGCCCGGAAGAGCTGATTAAAATAAACAAATCTTTTACCGCCAAGTTTCTTAAGGAAATTCTAAGATGAGTATGGGAATAAAGATAGCGAGCGTGCTAGTTTTAACCTTATGTTTAACCTCTTTGGGTTTTGCCCAGGGAAGTTTTGAGCCAGAGGGCCGTGGTTCGGACTCCGATAGCCGAAGCCATACGCCAAAAGGCGACGGTTTGGACTCCGATGACCAAAGCCGAAAGGAAATAGAGCTGCTTTTTATGGCTAAAAAAGCTTACGAGGATGGTTTTTATGAGGTTGCCTTGGGGATGCTGGAGAGGTTTCAAAAAGATTTTCCGGATTCTCTTAAGGTAAGCGAGGCGCGCCTTTTAGCAGGGCAAAGCTATTTCCATCAAGGGCGTTATCTAGAGGCATTAAATACGCTTGAGGCCTTGTTGAATGATCGCAAAGCAGATAACCTTAAAGATGCCATTTATTTCTGGCTGGCGGAGTTGCATTTTAAGGGCAATAACTTTGAAAAGGCAGTTGTCTTTTATCAAAAGTTAATTAGTGATTTTCCGCAGTCATCTTATGTTCCGGCAGCATATTATTCATTAGGGTGGTCGTTTTCGCAGATGGGTAAATATAGCCAGGCTTTAGAGAGCTTAAAAAGGCTGCTGGAGAGGTTCCCCAGTGAGCCGCAAAGCAAGGATGCTGCCTTTAAATTAATCGAATGCCTGTATAACCTTAAAGAATATACTGAATTAAAAAATAAGATTCAATCCGTGCTCAAGCTTTATGCCAATGATGCATTACGCCTGCCGTATCTATATTTTTATCTGGCGGAGTCAGAATATTATCTGGATAATTTTGATGAGGCAGCTAAGAATTACCTTAAATCCGCGCAAAGCTTTAAAGATGAAAAGGCGCAAGGTTTGGCAAAATTAGGGCTGGGTTGGTCTTATCTTAAACTCAAGAGATATGCTGAAACCGAAGAGATTTTTAATGATGTCAAGAAAAGCCGCCTGGATAAGAAAAGCCTGGATATACTTATATTGGGCCAGGCAGTATTAATGTTTCAAACCAACCGGGCTTATGAGGCAAAAAAGCTTTATCAACAGCTTCTTGATATTAGCAATGACCCTTTGATACGCCTGCAGGCTTATATAGGCAAAGCTGACGCGTTTTACAACCTGGCAGAGTATGACCAGGCAGTCAAGGTGTACGAAGAAGGGTTTAGGGATATGTCTGCCAAGGATAAGCAGGTAAGCGGGGCAGATGAGCTGATGGATAAGTTGAGATATAGTTTGGCCATGGCTTATATAAAACAAGGGTCTCTTAAATCCGGGGTAGCTTTATTTGAGGATATTATTAGTAAAGGCGTGGATCCCTCTGTAAAGGTGGGCTCGCTTTGCCAAATAGGTGATGCTTATCAGGATGCAGGAGAATATCTTAAAGCAGAAGATGCTTATGCTAAGATATTAAGACAATTTCCTAGTTCTCCCTTTGCGGATTATGCGTTATATCAAACCGGACTTGCGCAACTAAAAAGATCGGATTATACCTTAGCAACCGCTTCTTTCAAGCTCCTGCTGAATGATTACCCACAGTCAAAGTTTATCGCGGATACAACCTATTCATTGGGGGCTGCCTATTTCTATAAACAGGACTATAATTTAAGCCTTGAAGTCTTAACTAAGTTTAAAAACGAATTCAAGTCTAGCCGTATCTCTGGCCAAGCCATATTTATGTTAGGGTTAACTTTACTTAATTCGGGTAAAATCGATGATGCGCTTGGCACTTTTAAGGATATACTCAGGCAGTACCCCCAGGATATTGAATTAACGCAAAAGGCAGAATATGAAATTGCCGATTGCTATTATAAGCTGGGCCAGGAAAAAGAAGCGCTCAGGCGTTTTAAGCTCCTGCGTGTTAAGTATCCTGATTCAAAGCTTACCCCGGAGATTATGTGGTGGCTGGGGCAATATTATTACCGTTTGAATGATTTGAGCCTGGCGCGCAGGTATTTTAGCTCTTTAGCAAAAGATTTCCCGCAGAGCAGCTTAACTGATGATGCGTTATATGCTTTAAGTTTAATTTCTAGGGATGAGAATGAACTTGGAGAGGCAGTTAATAATCTCAATGCGGTAATTAAATCTGCTGAAGGTGAACTGAAGCGCGAGGCTACCACTGCCTTAGCGGATATTTATTTCCAGCAGGGGAGAACCGAGGATGCCTTAAGCGAATACAGGCAGATACTTAACTCTAACCCTGATTTAGGAGTTTTACTTTTTCCCAGGATAGCCAAATGCTATTATAAAATGCTTGACTATGAACAAGCAAAGCTATTTTATCGGAAAGCGTTAGAGCTGGCGGACAATAAAGAGGTTGGCGATATTCAGTTTAGCCTGGCTGAAGTGTACGAAGCCAATGATGAATTAGATGCAGCGATTGCTGCCTATCTTAAACTGGCCAAGGACAATAGCGATAATCGGCAGTTATTGATTCGCGCACTTTTGCGTGTTGCAAGGATCTATGAGGATAAGGATGATTTTAAAAGCGCATCAGGTATATACGAGAGGGTTGTACAGAATAAATGCGAGGAGTCAAAATTTGCCCAGGAGCGCATTGACTGGATTAAGCTGAATATCAAATAAAGTAGTTGACTTATCTCTGTTTATTTATAAAATAAATCATAACCTACCAGCCGGTAGAGATAAGGAAGGAGAATAAATGATAATTGAAATTGGGATTGTGGCGGGAGAGATTTGGCATTACCTGGATCAGCACGGAGAGGTCAGCTTTTCCAGTCTGGTGAAGGGGCTTGAGCGCAGTCCAGACAATGTATTAATGAGTTTAGGCTGGCTTGCTCGCGAAGGCCATGTAATTTTAGTGAAAATCGATAATGATTATCAGATTTCCTTAAGGAAAGATGTTTAATAGCAATAAAAAAGGGGTGCTTCTTTTTATTGTTTTAGGGACCATAATTGTGGTCGCTGCCTTAAGCACGGTGATACTAAGAATTATACTCAGCCAATCGCGCCTGACTCACCATCAGGTAAGCCGGATTCAAAGCCAATACGCCGCAAAAGCAGGACTTAACTATGCATTGGACAAATTGCGTAGAAATGATGATGCTAACTGGCCTGCTACAGGGGAATACGTAAGGATTATGCGTAGAAGCGGGGCAAGCGTTCCGGATTTTAATGAACCTAACCTTCCTGGGTCTATTGACAGGGTGGAGATTACGGTTTACGCGCCAGGTTCAGGTATATCTGGTACGCGTAAAATAAGCGCTAAGGCCATATATACCTATACTCCTTAACCTACCCACTCTTTTAACCCCATCTTATTCCGGTGTGCAAAGCCATTATAACCTGAACAACGTATTTTTGTGTTCCAAGGGAAGGTCAATGGCAGCTGTAAGCTCTCAAATTTAAGTTAACCCATTATAGCCTTAGGGCGACTCTTTGATTTCATCCTCGGAGAACCTATAATCTAAGTAAGTTCAAGTAAGTATACATAAAAAAACACTTGACAAAATATGTCTATTATGTTCTAATTAAGTCCGCAGTAATTTATAGCTAAAGGAAGTAAATTTATGTCAAGGCTGATAGATATTGATGAATTAGCAGAGTACTTAAAGTTAAAGAAGCAGACCATCTATAATTGGCTTAACCAGGGTAAGATTTCCGGTATGAAGGTGGGAGGGGTCTGGAGATTTGACCGCCGCGATATTGATACCTGGCTAAGAAGTAAGAAGCGCACCTCCCCTTCCAGGGGAACTTCAGGAGAACAGCCATGAACTTTTTAGGGGTATATTTTGGGACTAATTCTATTGGCTTGGCAGAGACAAAGAATAAGAAGTTGGTCAATAGCGTAATCATTCCTCAGGCAAGCATGTTTTCCGGTGATTTTGAGGAAAAGGTTCCTACTGAGGTAAAGATAATCGCTATGATCAAGGACGCCTTGCGTACTAATCATATAGAAGCTGACCAGGGCTCTGTGTGCATCTCTGGCCAGGATCTTATAATCCGCACCTTTGAAATTCCCCGGCTGCCGAGCAATGAGCTGCAAAGTGCGATTAATTTTGAAGCCAAGAAGTACATTCCTTTTAAGCTGGAGGATTTAGTTTATAACTTCCAGGTTGAGACCGATAATAAAAATAAGCTAAACACCATATTATTTATAGGTATAAAGAAAGAAATACTGGAGAAATATATCTCTATAGCCCAGCAGCTGAATATTAAGATTAATGCAATTGAGTATTCGGCTTTCAGCCTCTTACGTTTTCTAAAATTGTGCGGAGCAAAAGACAACGGGATTACTGCCAGCCTTTGCTTTGATTTAAATAATGACGATGAGATAAATTTTATGGTTTCTGAAAACGGCTTTCCGTTTTTCAGCCGGAATATCATACTTAGCACAGGCTTGAGCGATTTAGATGCCTCTGCCGCTAATGACCAAATGAAAAAGTATGATAAGCTAAAGAATGAAATACGTGTTTCCCAGGATTATTACCGTCGTAAATTTCCTGATAAAGGGATTAAGAATATTTTTGTACTTGCTGGCCAGGATATGCGTGAGGATCTGCGCAACTTCTTTGCGGGTTCCGGGATTTCTGTAAAATTCATTGATACCAGCAAGGCCTTGGGCAAGGGGCCGACCTATTCTTCAGTTCTAGCCAAAAGTTTTGGAGCGGTACTTGTTAAAGACCTGCCCTTAAAGGTAAGAATCAACCTTTTTACCACGCGCCTAAAAGCAGATAGCATTAAAGGCAGAGAGAGCATTCTTTCCTTTATGGAAGGAGTAAGGGTTGATTTAAAGATTATCCTTCTTGGCGCTTTAATTTGCGCCGCTACTTTTGGTTATGGTATTTACAGGATGCAGCCGGTCCGCGAGGAATTAAACTCTATAAGAGTTAATCGGCCAAATGTTGCTTCTGTTTCAGCAGGAGAGGATTATGCAGTTTTAGCTGCCAGAGACAGCAATCTTAAAAAGAGGCTGAATAATTTAGACGGCTTGATTAAAAATCAGCTCTATGCTACTTATTTCCTGGATATTATACCACGCGCCTTGCCGGAGGGTGTTTGGCTTACCAGGTTTACCTCTGCGCGTAAGGATGACGGCCGGCCTGAGGTTATTCTTGAAGGGGATGCTTACCTGGGAGATAGCGATAAGGAGTTTGAGGCAGTAAACACATTTTTATCCAATCTTAAAGGGAATCAGTTCTTTTCCAACAACTTTAAAGAGATAACTATTAGCTTTGTTGATCGCAAGGCAGTTGGGGATAAGAGCGTGGCGACTTTCAGCATTGCTTGTAGAAATTTCCCGGAGAAGAATTAAAATGATAAACTTGGACTTTTTCAACAAAAATAAAAGTAAGATTATAAATACGGGAGTTATATTATTAGCAATAGTGGTGGCGCTTTATCTGTATAGCTGGCAAAGCCAGCAGCTTATTTCTTTAGAGGAAAAGAAGAATGAGGAGATTAAAAAAAGCGAGGTAATTGAAAGTTTGAATCGGGTAGAGCAAAGGATCAGCAGCTATAAGAGAAGTTTCAGTCGCAAAGACCTGGGGTCAGTTATGGGCGCAATGACAGAGATTGCTAAGGATACCGGGGTTAAAGTAATCTCTGTTAAGCCTGGAGCTGAAAAGCAGTTTACGGAGTATATAAAGAATTCATTCCTGATTATAGTAAGAGTTGCAGATTATCATGCCTTGGGACAATTCATCAGCAAGGTTGAAAATTATCAAGATCTGTTTCTGGTAGAAGATATTAATATTACTACGGTTAGCAGCAGTCAATCTAACAAACAAGCAGGCAGGGATCTGGATGTCAGTTTGAAGATAAGCACAATAACTTGTCTATAAGATGAAAAAGGTAGATAAATTACAAAGCGTAATCTTAATCTTGGTTTTAATGGCGAATTTTACGTATATAGTTTTTGCGCAGGACGATAACCAGGGTGTAATCTTGCGTCCTGTAATTGAATATACCTCTGGAGATTTGCGCGATCCATTCAGCGACCTATTTCAGTTGAATGCGGAAAAAGAAAGAAAGGAAAAGATAGAGCAGGATGTTTTGACGCCAGAAGAGGTTGTTGAGCCGCAAAAGCCATTGCCAAGCTTGGATAAACTCAAGGTGCAAGGTGTAATCTGGGGCGGCAGGTTCCCACAGGTAATCATAAATAATAAGATATTAGGTATTGGGGATTCAATAGAGGAAATAGAAATTGTAGGCATAGAGAAAAAAGGGATTACTTTAAGTTTTGCCGGAAGGACGGTTATTTTACCTACTCCCGGTAATGCCCCGGTTTCAAAAAAAGGGGATAAGGAGGAAGAATGAAAAAGACTTTTTTGATTTCCGTTTTTATTTGCTCAATGATTTGTGTCTTCTTTATTCCACATCTGAATGCGCAGGCGCTAGAGCCCCCTGCGGGTTCTGAGCCAATAATTTCTATGGATTTTCAGGATGTGAGTATTAAGGATGTGCTGAAGATGCTTTCTATGCAGTCGGGGATGAATTTCATCGCCTCGGAAGCAGTTGCTGACAGAAAGATAACGCTTTATTTGGATAAAGTGCCTTTGAGCCAGGCTATGGATAAGATCTTTAGCGCAAACAACCTTTCTTACGAACTAGACAGTAAGGCCAATATTTTTGTGGTTAAAGACTGGGGTAAGATGGAGGTTGAAACAATTACCAAGGTATTTTATTTAAAGCATGCCACAGTTTCATCATCTTCCTTAATGTCAGAGGCTTCCACTAATACCGATTCTAATACTACTACCTCTACTTCCACAAGCGCTAAATGGAAGTCAGAGAGCGAGTCAGGCATCACCTCTTCTGTAAAAAAATTGCTTTCTCCTAATGGCTCATTGGTTGAGGATTTTCGTACCAATAGCCTGATTGTTACGGACACTCCCGCACGCATAAAGGTAATTACTCAGGTAATTGCTTCTCTCGATATTGAAATACCCCAAATTATGCTAGAGGTCGAGATGCTCGATGTGAGCAAAAATTCAATTGATAAGCTGGGTGTCAAGTTTGGCCAGACGCCTTTTACGGCAATTATTTTTGGCGCTTCCGCAAGCATGGGTTTTCCCTATGGTAGCTGGGGCAAGATCCTTAATGCGGCTAAGGGGAGCATGAATATTAATCCAGGTTCTATTGATAGCGAAGGCAATGCTACAGGCAGCCCTTACACCGCGCAAATGGATTTCTTAAAAACGCAATCCGATACTAAGGTTTTAGCCAGGCCCAGGATTATGACTTTAAATAATGAGACTGCAGAGATTAAGATTACTACGGATGAGGCAGTCGGCGAGATTACTGATACTCAAGGGCAGGGTACAGCTTCTTCAACTACTACCAGCGCTGAAAGAGTTGAGACGGGCGTCTCACTTAGGGTAACTCCGCAAATAAATTCAGACAACGGAGAGATTACCATGTATGTTTATCCTAAAGTAAAGGATGCTACTACCAGTACTTTTAATACTGCATATAAGGATCCTGAGGAGCGCTCTACCAAGTCTATAGTGAGGATAAAGGATGGCGAGACGGTGGTTATCGGAGGCTTGATTCGCCATGACAGGTCTGAAACTTTGACTAAGCTGCCTGTCTTAGGAGATATTCCCGTTATCGGCGCTATGTTTAGACATAGAAATAAAGATAAAGACAAGGAAAGAGAGCTGCTGGTGTTTATTACGCCCCACATTATTAATAGTGGACAGGTAAAGATGGAGCAAATGCAAAGATTCAGCCTGCCTATTCGCGAGCAGAGTGCTGTTACTCACGTTAACCGTGATTATTTGATTAACTCTAGCTTGAACAACTTCGATAAAAAGCGATAAGAATGCAGAAAGATAAATATCTAAGACTGGGCGAACTCCTCATAAGGGAAGGCTTGATTACACCTAGCCAGTTGGAGAAGGCTATTAGTGTACAAAGGCAGGAGTCTGGCCGTTTTGGCGAGATATTAATAAAACTGGATATGGTAAAAGAGGATCAGATTGTGGCTGTTTTGGGGAAACAGCTGAATGTCCCATTTTTTACTCTTGGCACAGGTATGCTTAAGCCGGTTGCAGAGCAGGGCCTGGAGCATTTGATTATGCAGGAGTTTGCCTTTAAAAACTGCGTATTGCCTTTATCGCGTACGCTGCGTTCGCTTACGGTAGCGATGTTTGACCCGCTGGACTTTATCCTCATAGATAATTTAAAGAAACTTACGGGTTGCGAAATTAATCCGGTTATCGCTACGCGTTCGGATATTAAGAAGGCAATCGAAGATTTTTATGGCAAGTCTGCAATGTTGCGTGATGCGGTTGAATCTAGTTATAATATTGATACCGCAGCGCAAGAGGCGGGTGATGATTTAGGGCAAGAGTTAAGCCTGGATAAGTTAATTGCGCGTGCCGAAGAAGCCCCTGTAGTTAAAATAGTGGATTTGATTATCCGCCAGGCAATTGAAGAGGGTGCCTCGGATATACACATAGAACCATTTAAGGACAAAACTTCTCTGAGATACCGCATTGATGGAAGGCTTTGCGAAATACCTCCTCCGGCAAAGCACCTGCACCTTCCGATTGTTTCGCGTGTAAAGATCCTGGCAAAAATGGATATTGCGGAGAAGCGTCTTCCGCAGGACGGGGCAATTTTAGTACGTATTAATGACCGCCCTATCGATATCCGAGTTTCGGTCATCCCCACTATTTATGGCGAAAAAGCAGTAATGAGGATATTGGATCGCGGGAGCAAGGTCTTGGATTTAAATTCTGCCGGTTTTGATACTAAGCAGCTGGAGCAGGTGCGTAAGGCAATTAACCAGCCATATGGGTTGGTTTTTGTTACCGGCCCTACGGGTAGCGGGAAATCCACCACTCTCTATGCGATTTTAAATGAAATCAAGAATACCTCGAAAAATATCGTTACAGTTGAGGATCCCGTAGAGTATAAAATGGATGGCATTAACCAGGTTCAGATTAAGCCTGAGGTTGGGCTTACGTTTGCTGCTGCCTTGCGTAGTTTCCTGCGTCAGGATCCGGATATCATGATGGTAGGAGAAGTTAGAGATCTGGAGACTGCTCAGATTTGTATTCGTTCAGCGCTCACCGGGCATTTAGTTTTGACTACATTGCACACCAATGATGCTCCTTCGGCAGCCAGCCGCCTTATGGACATTGGGGTTGAGCCATATATGCTGGCACCTTCTTTATTATTAGTTATTGCCCAGAGATTAATCAGAAAATTATGTTTAGAGTGCAAGGAGGCTTATGAGCCCACCGCCGAACAATTAAAAGGGGCAAATATAAAAGGAGAGTTAATCTACCGACATAAAGGGTGCGCTAAATGTAACAATACGGGTTACAGAGGCAGGACCAATATTTGCGAGGTTATGCCTTGTACTATAGAAATTCAGGATTTAATTAATCAAAGAGCTCCCTATCAAAAGATACGCGAGGTAGCCAGGGCTGCCGGCATGCAGACACTTTATGAATCAGGGATCAAGAAGGTCGAAAGCGGGATTACCTCACTGGAGGAGGTTTTCTCAGTTACCTTGGGAGTAGAGTAATGTTAAAGTTTTATTATATAGCCAGGAATAATCTAGGGGCAAAAGAAACCGGGGTAGAGGAGGGATTGAATCAAGAGGAGGTTGTAAGCAAGATTCAGGCCCGGGGGTTAATTGTAATTAGTGTTATTCCCGAAAACACTGAAGCCTTCAGCAGCGGCTTAGCAAAAACAAAAGCCAAGGTTAAGTTTAAGCTCAAGCGTGACCGGATTACCGGAGCTGATCTTACCCTTTTCTGCCGCCAGCTATCAACTTTACTTGGGGCAAGGGTTACTATACTTAAAAGCCTTGATATAATTTCTAAGCAGGTAGTAAGTAAGAAGCTTTACGCTGTGGTTGTAGATTTGCAGAAGAATATGGAGGCGGGATTAAGTTTCCATGAAGCAATGGTTAAACACCCGAAGGTTTTTTCGGATCTTTGGGTAAACCTCGTAGAAAGTGGGGAGGCAAGCGGAAACTTGGCGATAGTTTTAAGCCGCCTGGCGACATACCTGGAAAGAGATGCGGAGTTTAGGGGTAAGATTATCTCAGCTTTAATTTACCCGGCGATTCTTTTGTCTGCGGGCTTAGGCGCGCTATTTTTAATGGCGGTAAAGATAGTGCCTACATTCGCGGAGATATTCAAAGGTTTTAATATTACCTTGCCCTTACTTACGCAGATACTTTTAAAAGTAAGTGATTTCTTGAGATTTAACATGATTGCGATATTTTTAGTTATCGGGGTTTTGATTTTTGTTTTCAAAAACTACATTAGGACCAAAACAGGCAGGAGGAATTTTGAAAACTTTAAATTTAAATTGCCTATATTCGGTGAGTTTTTTATGGCTTTAAATGTGGAAAGATTTTCTTCCGAAATGTCTACGCTTTTAGAATCAGGGGTGCCCATTCTTTATTCTTTAGAAATATCAGAACGTAGTGTGGGAAATTTAGTAATGGCGGATATTATCCGCAAGATTAAAGATGATGTGCGCGAGGGGAAATCCCTGCGTGAACCTTTAGAGAAAAGCGCGTTTTTTGACCACATGTTTATTCAGATGGTCAGCATAGGTGAAGAGATCGGGGAACTGCCTCAAATGTTTAAGAAGATCAATAACTTTTACCAGGATTATTGCGGGGTATTCCTTGCGCGTTTTGTTTCTATGTTCGAGCCTTTTGTTCTGGTTTTTATCGGAGGGGTCATAGGCATTATGATTACAGGTATATTTTTACCGATTTTCGAAATCTCAAAAATCGGAGGATAATTATTGACAATTTTAGAAAACAGTCTATAATATAACAAAAGGAGGGTAAGATGAGAAGAGGTTTTACGCTTATTGAATTAATCGTTGTTATCATTATCGTCGGTATCCTGGCGTCTGTAGGTATGACCCAATATACCAAGGTAGTGGAAAAAGGGCGCGCTTCCGAAGCAAGAATTGTTTTAGGTGCTTTAAGGACGGCAGAAATTGCAGAAAATATTGAAAATGGCGCTTATACCGATATAGCGGGTTTAGGCGTATCAGCTCCTACTGCCTGTGCTACCACGCATTATTTTTCTTATTCATGTGCTTCAGCCACAGGAACCTGCACTGCCACCAGGTGTACCAGCGGAGGTAAAACACCTGATGGTACAATTGCCTATACCAAGACCGTAACCGTTGCCGGTGTTTGGGGAGGAAGCGCAGGTTATTAATATTTAATAAGCAGCAGCGCCTATTGGAGTTAGAGTAAGATGAGAAGAGGTTTTACGCTTATTGAATTAATCGTTGTTATCATTATCGTCGGTATCCTGGCGTCTGTAGGTATGACCCAATATACCAAGGTAGTGGAAAAAGGGCGCGCTGCCGAAGCAAGAATTGTTTTAGGTGCTTTAAGGACGGCAGAAATTGCAGAAAATATTGAAAATGGCGCTTATACCGATATAGCGGGTTTAGGCGTATCAGCTCCTACTGCCTGTGCTACCACGCATTATTTTTCTTATTCATGTGCTTCAGCCACAGGAACCTGCACTGCCACCAGGTGTACCAGCGGAGGTAAAACACCTGATGGTACAATTGCCTATACCAAGACCGTAACCGTTGCCGGTGTTTGGGGAGGAAGCGCAGGTTATTAAGGAAAGCAGCTAAATAGTGTTGAATAAGAAGAGTTTTACGATAATAGAGCTATTAGTTGTAATAATAATTATTGGTATTTTGGCTGCTTTAGCTCTGCCCGGATTCGGGGTGAGCAAGGAGCGGGTGTTGGATAAAGAGGCTAAAGCCAATCTTGCGCTTATTCAGGCAGCTGAAAAGATTTACAAGATGGAGTCCGGATTTTACTATCCGAACTCCGGAACCACCAACGTAATTGCCGATATAAATACTTATTTAAGAGTTAATCTGCCCACAGGGGCTTTATCCTGGAGTTATGAAGTAGATGGAGACAATAGCCGAACAACTGCTTCGCGACTGCCTAGTAGCAGCAGGGTTTGGACTTTAAACCATACAGGGAGTACACCTACTTGTTCAGGAACCGATTGCCCACCTTAATCTGCAATAACCGTTCCACTACACTGTTTGAGGTAATTGTAGCAACAGTAATCTTTTCCTTAGTAATGGCCGGGATGGTGAGTGTTTTCATTGCGGGTAAGGGTCATATAATGCATTCCCGTGAGCGTATGACCAGCAGTGAAATGAGCAAGCTTTTCCTTGAGCCTTTGCAATTAGCCGTGCGTCAGGATACCTGGGATACTGCCACTAACGGCTTGCGTTTGGTAGGAGGTAATTACACTACTTATTGCGATTCCATTGGCGGCCATACACAAAATCCAGCTTGCCCTGCTGTTGCAAGCCAGAGAAGAGTAAATAATATCGATTATACGGCGCAATATGAGATAGCCAATGTTTCAGGGACAGATTTGCGCCGGGTAAGAGTCCAGGTTCATTGGACAGAGTTTACTCCGTAAGGTTATGTTTAAAAAAAAGCGCGCAATGACTCTTATAGAACTATTAATCTCGATGATCTTGATGTCCTTGGTTCTTTTGGGTTTTTTTAGCATTGATTCATTCAGCAGGCACCATGTAGTCAGTTCGGATAAAAGGGCTAAAGTGCAGAATGAGATCTCATATGCTATCGAATATATGAGCAAGTATGTGCAGCAGGGCATTGGGAATTTTAGTAACCCTCCGATCACAATATATCCTACTTCAGGCGCTCAAACAGGTTTTCGCGTGCGCGTGGATTTGAATAATCCAAAGACTGCCACTGATTTAACTGATGATACCTGGATAAATTTTTATTTAGACGGTACTGCACTAAAGACTTCAGGTGGCACTACTGAGACTTTATCCGAGAAAATTGTTGGAGCCTTTGTTACTGACATAATGCCTGAATCTCCGGCAGGAGGTTTTTATGTCACCATTACTGATCCGGGAGCGGCTCAGGGTATGGCAGTGGATATCGGCCTGGTAGGCAGATATAATCCTGCTGTTGCGGCCAGTCCAGATAACCCCCAAGTTTCCATGAAAACGCGCTTAATTTGTCCTTCCTCTTCTGCACAATAAACATTTTTTCTACCCTTGAATCTTTTATTTGGTTTTTTAGTATTTTTTTATCTTAAGCCGACACTTTTGTCAGCAAGCCATGTCATCTCTAAGCCGTTTTTGTTGTAGCCAAAACTTGGTTACTAAATTACTTGCAATTTTGGAGTTTGTGGTAGAATAATGGTATAATTTAAAACAAGTAGTCTAATTAAAAGACTTACTATAAAGAGTCAACATAAATTTTAGGATTATTGCTCCACTCGTAATTAGGATCAAAAGGTTTCCGTTCTTTCAAAATATAGTAAATAAGATGGGTTAATTTTCTGGCACAAGCG
>Ga0233421_10000269_pt1 | contig 23430 bp, 21 predicted proteins | sample Watercolumn_Mata_3_FD_182725 | JGI IMG/M metagenome (GOLD analysis project Ga0233421, IMG submission 182725) | Freshwater microbial communities from Lake Matano, South Sulawesi, Indonesia - Watercolumn_Matano_2014_107_MG | ecosystem: Environmental > Aquatic > Freshwater > Lake | place... | reverse complement strand
ACGCCCGTCGTCATGGAAAAGGTCTGTCACGACCGAGTAACGACCCGAGTAGCTCTCGTCTACGTCCGACCGTCGAACGGCTCTGGGCCTCTCGACGAGAAAGGGCGGGCTTGCGCCCGCCCTTGTGAGCTACTTGGGTCGTTACTCGGTCGTGACCCAGACCTTTTCCATGACGACGGGCGTGGAGGGTTTGTCCATCGCGCCGGTCTGCACTTTCTCGAGCCCGGCGAGCACGTCCATGCCCTCGGTCAACTGGCCGATGACCGTGTACTGGCCGTCAAGCTGCGGCGTGGGTTTGAAGCAGATGTAGAACTGGCTGCCGGAGGAGCGGCGCTCAGGGTTGACCTGGTCGCCGGTCCGCGCCATTGCCATCGAGCCCTTGTCGTGCCGCTTCTTGATTTCGGCCGGCACGGTGTAGCCCGGGCCGCCGGTGCCGTTGCCGGACGGGTCGCCGCCCTGGATCATGAAGCCGGCAATCAGGCGGTGGAATGTCAGGCCGTTGTAGAACCCTTTGATGCCCAGGTTGGCCACGTTCATGACGTTCTTGGGCGCGTCTTTGGTGTAGAACTGGACCTTCATCGTCCCGTAGTCCTTCACCTTGATGTTGAAGTAGAGGTTCTCGGGAAGTTTGTTGGCGACGAGCGTGTCTTTGAGCATACCTTTTTCCGCGGCGGGCGGGGTTGCGGTCATACCTGCTGTCGTATCTGTCGGCGCGGCCGGCTGAGTCGTGTCAGCGGCCTGGGCCGGGGGCTCGGTCGGCGGCTGGGATGCCGGCTGCGCGGGTTTGGGCGCGCCGCAACCAACCAGCAGCAACGCGACGGCGAGTGTCAGGAACCACTTCATGTTAACGGACCTCCTTTAGATAGTGACGAATGACGAATTGCCAATGACGAAGCCGGTGACAATCGGCGGTCAGAGGCCAGCATCCTGCATCGGTCTTTCACTAGGGCCGGGCCACGACGAATTTGTGCACCGACGTTCCGGCCGCGGTTTCGAACCGCGCCAGGTAGATGCCGGGAGCGAGACCAATCCCGGCCACGTCAATCGTGTGCCGGCTCCGGGCGGACGCTTGCCCTGCGAACGCGTAACATTCTACTGCCCGGCCTGTAATGTCAATGATTTCCAGCCGGCGGCTTCCGGGCGGGGAGACGATGTGCAGTACCCGGCTGACCGGATTGGGGAAGATGTCGAGGGAGGAGAGAGGAGGGAGGAGAGAGGAAGAGGAAGCGATGCCGGCGGAAGAGGAGCGGTAGGATACGGCGTCGAGGTCGAGGCCGGCTTTGGGGTCGGAGGGCGAGCCGGTCGAGTCGCAGACGATGCGCAGGTAGCGCGCAGAGTCGAGCCCGACCGAGCCGAGGTCGAAATCCTGCGTCCCGTTGGCGTGACCGACGTTCGTCCACGGGCCGGCCCAGTCGTCGCCGGCGTACAGCCAGTAGCCGTCCGCAACGCTGTCTGAGTCGAAGACCGTCAGGTCGTTGCCCGGCATGTTGGCGATGGCGCGGCCGCGGCCGGCACTGAGGCAGACTATCCCCAGGCGGCCGAGTGAGAAGCTGCTGCTGTCCGGGGCGCCCAGGGCGTTGATGGAAGTGGTCGGCATTACCTCGTTGGGGTCGGCGCGGAGCAGCCAGGCCATTTCCTCGACATAGGTCTCGCCGGAAGTATCGGGCAGAAGGTCGAAGTCCACGGTTGCGTTTCCGCCGGCCGGAACGACGATGCCGCTTGCGGTCTTGGGCAGGAATCCCTGCGCGCGCGCGGTCAGCGCGTATGTGCCGGCGGGCAGTGGTTTGTGGAAGTCGCCGAGGCTCGCGTCGGTGTAGCAGTCCCAGCGCCGCGGGCTCTCGACCGAGATGCGGGCAAACAGGGGAGAGCCGGTGAGTGAGTCGCGGACGACCCCGTTTACCCCCAGGCGGCAGGACTGGAACATGGCGAGCAGGGCCCGGCGGTTGGCGACGCAGATGGAGTCAATCCTGGCCTGCTGAGGCGGTAGTTCGGTCTCGATGGTGTAGGCGAGGCTGCCGAACAAGCCGAAGCTCGCATCCTGGCAGGAACCGTCGACTTCGTACCAGGCATAGCCGTTGATGGGGTTGAGTTTGGTCGTGCTGGAGCCGTAGGTCGAATCGGCATACTGCTGGGCGAGTGTCTTGACAAAAGCTGAGTCGGGCGGGTCAGCCGGGTGGTTGTCCCAGAGGTAGTTGACGTAGGCCGCCTCGGAGTGGTATGCGAACTCCATGCAGATGTTGTTGTTCAGGCTGTGCTGTCGCATGAGGCGCGGCTCCGGCTGAGAGAAAGGGCCGGGGCTGTAACCGGTCAGGCCGCTCCAGCGGTAGCCGTAGTCGCGGTTGAGGTCGACGCCGTTGGCGTTGGTGCGGCTGTTGCCTGCGTGGCCGTCGACGTTGACAATCGGGACAAACCAGAGCTCGGTCGAGTCAACCAGGTTGCGAATCGATGCGCTGGTGTCGTAGGACGAGAGTACGTACTGGAGGCAGGAGAGAGCGATCTCGGTCGCAATCTTCTCGTCGCCGTGATGCGGTCCGACGACGCGAAACCCGGGTTCGGCCTCCTCGACCAGGGGGTTGTCGGTTACTCGCATCACCAGGATGGCTCGGCTCTGTACCGAGAAGCCCAGGGTCTCGAGCCGGCAGATGGACGGGTAGTTGCCTGCAAGCGCGGCCATGGTCGAGCAGACCTGCGCGTACGTGCGGTAGGCGAGCAGGACGGAATCGACCCACGCCTGGTAGTCGTCCAGTTCCAGGCGCGGCGAGTAGCCGAGAGCCTGAAGCCGCGCCAGCTCGTCATCGTTCGCGACGATGCTGACCGTGCTGTCAGTCACGCCGTGGACTTCCAGTCCCGGCGGCAGGCTGTAGACCGCTGCGTGGTTCGGGAGCGGAATCACGGCCAGGCGCCTGAGTCCGGCCGAGTGATGAGTGACGAACGATGAGCGGTGAGTTGCCGGCGACGCGGCCAGGAGGGCGAGAGCTACGATTATGCTCAAGGGCTATGAGTCTAGCAGCCTGCGTCTGCGCGTCAAACCTGCTGGCGGTGAGAGGGTGAGGACTAGTAGCCCCAGCGACGGGTGCGCTTGGACCACGCCTCGGAATATGAGAGAGTCAGCATCAGGCGGCCGGCGATTTCCTTGAGGCCCGCAGGTCCCACGGGCTCCAAGTCGGATGAGGGGGCTTGCGATGAACGGTATAGAATCTCGCCAGAAATGTCAAGGGCCCCGAACTTGGGGATAGGGACACTTGTGCCAACGTGAATGCCCATCTCGCTGATTGGGCTCGGCACCTGAACAAGCACTGGAGGATGCTCGGTTGTGTCCGCTTGGTAGATAGATGCGTCGTAGTACCAAACCTGCTGGGAGTACCCGACGCGCACCGGGTGAAGCGAGTCAATCTCATACTCGGCGCCGATGGAACCGCGCCAGATGTTCTTGTATCCGAGGTCGGCCATGCTGTCGTCGTCCGTTATGGTTGCGTCAGACCACGGGTTGACAGTCAGTCCGATGTCGACACCGAACCGCTTAATCGGATTCACCCCGGCGGCAAGCGAGAACGAATGCGGCAGAGTGATGACGTAGAGGCGCGTGGTGTCACTGATGACGCCGTGGACACGTTTGTTCCGGCTCGCCTTCAGGCTGAGGTCCGGTTCGTAGTACGCGGCCAGAGAGAACAGCCGGCTCTGGTATGAGCCTCCGACCTTGAAAGTGTTGCCGAGGTAGTCGACCTCGATGGTGTCGGTGGAGGTGTATCCGCCGTTGTCCAGTTCGAACCGCCAGTTCTCGCGCGAACCGCCCAGCATATGGGTGAACTCGGCCCCGATACACACCTTGTCGAACAGCGATTTGGCCAGCCCGGCTCGGAGACCGTAGATGCCGCCGCGGCCAATGATGTGGCGGCGGTATGCCGTGTCGGCCAGTGACTCGGACCAGATGTCGAAGTCCTGGCTGAACTTCTGGCCGATGCCCCCGAAAACGCGAGTCCCGAAGGGCAGCGGTGCCGCGACGTTGAATGCAGCGGGGCGAACATCAGCGAGGAGGCGACTGCTTCCGCCTTGAGCGCCAAGGGTCGCTGCGCCTAATGTCGTGACATGGAACGAGACCTGGTTGAGGTCGACGAAGATCCCGGGATTGAGGGTGGACAGGGCAGCAGGGCCGGCCAGCCCGGCGACACGCGCCTCCGCGGCCGGCGATATCTCACCCAGGCCGCGGGAGTTGAAGAAGGACTGAGCGCTTGCGGAAGAGGAGAATGTAGATATCAAAATGCAGAATGCAGAATGCAGGATGAATGCGGCGCGGGGATTCTGCAGTCTGCGGTTTGCAGTTTGCATTGGCCCTACCTGAAGCGGTCTTCCGGCGGAAGGACGTATTGGATCTCGAGACGCGGCGCATGGACACCAGAGCGGGGAATACGAAGCCGGAAGAGCTTCGACCATTCGGGCGAGGAGGTGATGAGCAGGCCGTGGTTGCGCAGAGAGTCGGGTGGGCGCAGAGTGTCGGGAGGAGGGTGATTGACCCAGAGCGTGTCGGGGTAGTTCACCCAAGACTGGACCAGCGACCGGACGTCGATGGTGACGGCCGTGTCGCTGTCTGCCGGCACGATGTACCTGGCTATCGAGCTCGGCAGGCTTTCGAAGCGGGCGTTGGCGCCTTTGACCGTGAAAGACTCGGTCAGGCGGGACGCACCGAAGATGATCGTATCGGTGCGCCGGTACTTGGTTTCCGGCTTGAACTTGAGGTCAGCCTTGGCGATGGTGGCCGCCGCCGGTATCGAGTCGACGTTGAAGGTAAGCCACGTACGGAAAGCGACCCCGGAGCCGACCAGCAGATCGAGGGGCTGCGAACGCGTGACGACGGTGTCGACCAGACTGGCGTCGGCAACGTCGTTGATGACACGAGTGGTCTGCTTGCCTTTGATTGTGTAGGTTACACGCAGCCGGGGAGCTGTGGTTGTGTTCGAGCCGGTCCCGGCGTAGATTGCCACGATGCCGGTGTCCTGCGCGAAGATGCCGATGCCGCAGTTGCGGATTCTCGCCTTGAGCGTCGAGTCAAACCCGGCATAGCGGAAATCGAAGGTCGCGCTGTCGCCGGACAGCGTTCCGGTGGCAAGAGTCTCGCGCAGGAAGTCACCGCCGGGTATCAGCCAGTGGTTGAACGAATCGGCCATCAGCCACGAAACTCCGCTTTCCATCCACTCTGAGGAGCAGGGCCGGCAGATGAAGCCCATCGACTTCGCCGTGTCCGGTTGGTGGAGCACCAACTGGAAGGAGGTGATGGAGTCGAGGCTCATGGTGTCGAGAATCGAGAAGCGAAGCACCGGCCGCGCGACATAGTCGGCGTCCCCGCCCAGGTAGAGCAGGCTGGAGCCGCCGAGCGGCACGTAGCGCGCGTAGCTGGAGGCGGAATCGGGCAGCAGGGTGGTGTCCGCGGTTCCGGTTACGCGGTCCCGGAGCTGGTCGTAGCCGACCGGCAGTGTGTTGCAGGCGGTCGAAAGAACCAGTAACAGGGCGGCAAGGCAGGAAGAGAACAGGAGGCTGTTCCTGGTCGCCTGGTATCGCAGTCGCGGTGAGTTGGCTCTCATGCTGTCGGCAGCGGCTGGGCGAACCGGTCGCGGATGTGCTCGACCAGGTTGTCCCCGGCCGCGTTCGCGGCCGAGTGAAGAGCGTTCATGATGGCGCGGGGCGAAGAACGACCATGCCCGACCACGACCGTGCCCAGCACACCCAGCATCAAGGCACCGCCGTGCTCCTGGTAGTCCATGCGCTCTATGAACTCCCGCAGGACCGGCTTGGACAGCCAGCGCCGCCAGCGGCGGGTGCGGTGTTCGGAGTCGGGTTCCAGGTACTGCTCAAGCAGGCCGGTAAGGACTTCGGCCAGGCCCTCGGCATACTTCAACAGCGCGTTGCCGACGAACCCGTCGCAGACGACGACATCGACCGTGCCTTTGAGTATGGCATTGCCTTCGACGTTGCCGACGAAGTTCAGGTCGTGCTTCTTGAGGAGCTGGTAGGCGTTGAAGGTCAGCTCGTTTCCTTTGCTGTCTTCATGCCCGATGTTGAGCAGCCCGACCGACGGGTTGGCTTTCTTGAACAGGTAGCTGGCCGCCGTCGATCCCATGATGCCGAACTGGAGGAGCTGGACCGGTTTGGTGTCGACGTTGGCGCCGATGTCGAGCAGCAGCGTGCTGCCCTTGACCGTCGGGAAGAAAGCTCCCAGCGAAGGGCGGTAGACACCGGGCACGACGCCGAGCATTGTCACCGCGAACGCCATGATCGCCCCGGTGTTGCCGGCGCTGACGACGCCGGAGACCTTGCCCTGTTTGAGCAGGTCCATGCAGATCGCCATCGAGGAGTTGCGTTTGCGCTTCACGACCTCGTTCGGCGACTCGTGCATGCCCACCACCTGTTCGGCCGGGACCAGTTCGAGCCGGCCGGAATAGCCTTTCACCGTCTCTGCGTCGACTATGCCAGGTGTCCCGACGAGCACGACCTCAAGGTCTTTCCATTCCTCGAGCGCGAGCGCTACCCCTGCGAGTTCGGCCGCGGGCGCGCTATCCGTGCCCATCGCGTCAAGGGCGATCCTCATCGGTTCAGTCCGGCACGGCCGCGCTGGCCCGGAACGCTACCTGCGTTCCTTTTCCTTGTTGATGAAGATCACTTCTTTGCCCGCGTAGTATCCGCAGTGCGGACAGACGCGGTGCGGCAGCTTCGGTTCGTGGCAGTGCGGGCAGTCCACGACGGTCGGAGCGGTGAGCTTCCAGCCGGTGCGACGTTTGCGGCCGCGCGTATGGGAATGTCGTCTCTTTGGTAGTGGCATTTGTCCTCCAGGAGTTCATCTCAAAGGCGTTTCGATTCTAGCGGCAGAAGGACGGGAGTCAAGACAACCAGCCGGAGTCGAGGGACAAGAACCGGCAGGCGGAAGACAGAATCGAGGAATCAGACCGGCGGCGGGAATCCCGCGTCCGCGCTTCCGTGTTGGGGATTCTGAGGTCCGGGTTCTGAAAAGGGCCGGTTCACCCGGCTACATCCGGTCGGTGACTTCGATTCCGAGCAGGGCGAGGCCGGTGGCGATCACCTTGCCGGTCATCTCGACCAGGTAGAGCCGCGCGTCGCGGAGTTCGGCTGTCTCGGCCTTGAGGACGGGCGCTTTGTCGTAGAATGCCGAGAAGTCGCGGGCGATGCGGTAGATTCGCCCGGCAATCCGGTGCGGTTCGTAGGACTCGGCGGCGGAGGCCACGGCATCCGGGAACCGGGCAATCGACTTGAGCAGCGTAAACTCCTCAGGCAGGACCAGGCAGGTTGTATCGGGCGCTCTGTCACTCGTCCTTTGTGCTTCGCCCTTTCTTAGAATCGAGCGGGTTCGCGTGTAGGCGTACTGGAGGTACGGCGCCGAGTCGCCGTCAAGCGCCAGCATCCGGTTCCAGTCGAACACCACTTCTTTGATGCGGCTCTGGGAAAGGTCGGCGTACTTGATGGCGCCGATACCGACGATACGGCTGATCCTGGCCTTGTCCTCCGGCGAGAGATCGCGGTCCTGGACCACGGCCTCTGCCCGGCGGACCGCCTCGGCTATCACGTCTTCGAGAAACACGACCCGGCCCTCGCGCGTGGACATCCGGCCTTCCGGCAGCCGCACCAGGCCGAAGGTGACATGAACGCAAGGCACGCCGATGCCGATTTTGGCGAGGGCGGCGCCAAACTGGCGGAAATAGAGCTCCTGTTCCTTGCCGACCACGTACAGCATCTTCTCCGGTCGCCAGCGTTCAATGCGGTACTCGGCCGTGGCGATCTCCCGGGTGGCATACAGGCTGGTGCCGTCGGACTTCTGCAGGATGAGCGGGGTCTGGATTCCCTTGTCGTCCAGTGGAATGATAACGACGGTCTCGTCCGGGCCGACTTCCTCGCCGCCTGTCACCATGGCGGCGGCGGGTTTCTCCCGCCGGGCCGCTCCGGAGTCGAGCGCGCGGCTGATGACCCCGGACAACCGGTCCTCGTATGCGCTCTCGCCGCGCACCGAGTCGAACTTCACGCCCAGCAAGTCGTAGATGCGGCCGAACTCGGCCGTGCTGAACCTGACGAAGCGCTGCCACAGCGAGCGCGCCTTTTCATCGCCGGTCTCCAGACGCCGGAACCAGTCCCTGGCTTCGAGTTCGAGGCCGGCATCGGTCTTGGCCTCTTCGTGGAACCGCACGTAGAGGCCGAGCAGACTGGCGGTTGGGTTGCGCTCCAACTCCTCCTCGCTGCCCCAGCGGGAGAATGCGCAGAGGAGCTTGCCGAACTGCGTTCCCCAATCTCCCAGGTGGTTGTCGCCCACCACGCGGTAGCCGAGGAAGCTCAGGGCATTGTGCAGGGCCTGGCCGATGACGGTCGAGCGGAGATGGCCAACCGAGAAGGGTTTGGCGATGTTGGGAGAGGAGTAGTCGATGACGATGGTGCGGCCAGCACCTACGTCCGAACTGCCGTAGCGTTCCGGGACGCGGGCGAAGTCGGCGATGACTTCCTGTGCGAAGCGCGATCTGTCGAATCCCAGGTTCAGGTAGCCCTTGAGAGCGGTGGCCGAAGCGAAACGTGTGCCCGAGAGTACTAGTTTGCCAGCCGCCCACTCGGCGACTGCCTGTGGGCTGTCGTTGCGTTGTTTTGCGGTCCTGAACATGGGGACGGCCAGGTCTGCGTCAATGTCGCCTTCCACATCACGGATCTCCGAGGGATTGACTTCAATCCCCAACTGCAAAAGGAGTCGCTGAAGCTGGAAGCGCGCGCGAGTGAGGAAGTAGTCGATATCAGGCATTGGTGGCCGGGAAGAACTGCAGGGCTTCGGCGAAAGACCGGAACGCCGGTTCGTCACGCAGCACGAAGCTCACCGAGCCTGGCTTTGGGTTGGCGCGATTGTGCCCGAGTGCGGCGGCAATCATCAGTGGCGCGCAGTCGGCAACCGGGAAGCCGCCGACCCCGGTTCCGAGTGCCGGAAATGCGATCGAATCGAGACTGAGCCGGGCGGCCTCGGCCAGGGCGCTCCGAGTTGCCGCAGTGATGAGTCCGGGGCTGGTCGTGAGGTCCTGACCCATGGCTGCGGCGTGGATGCAGCAGCGGGCGGTCAGGCGGCCGGCCGTTGTCGTCACGGCCTGTCCGGGTTCAATCGGGCCGAGTTGCAGCGCCTCGCGCTCGATCTGCTCGCCGCCTCTTGACTTGATGGCGCCGGCCACGCCAGATCCCATCCACAGGTGGTTGTTGGCGGCATTGACTACCGCGTCGGTCGTCTGCTCAACGATGTTCCCGAGAACCACGGTCAGGTGCAAGCGGCCGATTGTCCTTGAGTACGGGCTAGGACTCATGCTGCACGATCACCCGCATGACTTCGTCGGGTGAGCCGGCCTTGTTGAGGCCGATGCGCACTTCGTCCCTACGCAGGAGCTTGGAGAGCCGCGCCAGGGTCATGATGTACTCGGTCTTCTGTTCTTCCGGTGCGGCTATGAGGAAGATAAGATGCGACGGTTTGCCGTCGAGGCTGCTGAAATCAACGCCCGTGTCGGACCGGCCGAAGGCGAGCACGATGTTGGAGACGGCCTTGGTCCGGGCATGGGGAATGGCGACGCCCAGGCCGATGCCGGTGCTTTCCATGTTCTCGCGCCGGACGATGGCCGAGACGAACTCGGACTCCTCGGCTATGGCGCCGGACGCCACGAGAGGGTGGACCAGTTCGTTGATCACCGCGGATTTCTCTTTCGACTGCAGGTTGAGCACAATTGCCGAGCGGGGCAGCAGCTCGGATATCTTCGCCATCATACCTCCCGGAGTTATCTCACGAACACTACCGGCCGACTGCTTTGGCGTACGAGCTCCGAGCACGTCAGTCGGCAGTCCGCGCTGACCACGATCAGCTCGGCATCGTAGTTGGTGCTGAGGCTGACCAGTTCCTGCAGTGGATCGCCGGTCTCGAGCAGGAGCGAGATGCGGACATTCTTCTGGAAAGCGTCGTCCTCGATCTCATACAGATGGCTCCAGGCCCGCTCCTCGGCGTCTGACGCGTGCGCATCGCGTCGACGTTCGGCATCAGGGCCGATCACCGTCAGCGCAAACACGCGACACGACATTCCTGTGGCCAGAGACAGGGCCCATGCCGTTGCGGTCGGCATGCCCGGCGTGTCTTCGACGTACAGCAGGACGCGCTGCATTCTACTTGCCTACGCAGAAACGGGCGAAGACCCGGTCAAGGATGTCGGTGCTGGTTACTGGAGCATCCACCTGACTCAGCATATCAATCGCCGACCTGGTTTCAAGCGCGGCCGTTTCCAGCGTGCGGGCAGAACCGGCCCGGGCAAGCGCGTCGCGGCAGGCGGAGAGCGTTTCTAGCTGCCGGCGGTTCACCGCCAGCCTGGGCCCGGGTCCGGTTCGCAGGGCGCGAGTAATGCGTGTCCGGAGCGAAGCGATGCCAGCACCGGTGCGGCAGGAGATCGGGGTCAGCCGAGTCGAGCCAGGCAGGGCATGGGAGTCCTCGAATCGACGCGGCAGGTCGGTCTTGTTGAGAGCGCAGATGGTCGGGCGGCTGCCGCAGGTCGCTAGGACCGCGTGGTCGGAAGGCCCCGCCGGACGTGAGCCGTCAAAGAGCGCGATGATGACATCTGCCTGCTCTACTGCTTTGTTGGTCTGAGCCACGGCCAGGCGATTCAGGCGCGCGCCGCCCCGGCCGGTGAGTCCCGCCGTATCCACGAACCTGATAGGCACGCCCGCAAGCACGATCGTGGCATCCACCCGGTCACGGGTCGTGCCCGCGTACGGGCTGGTGATTGCTCTTTCGCCTTCGACCAGCAGGTTGAAAAGGCTCGACTTGCCGGCGTTGGGCCGGCCGATGATGGCGATGTTCGCGCCTTCGATGAGAAAGCGGCCCCCCGCGGCTGACTCGACAACCTTGGCAAGCCGTTTCTCAATGCGGCGGATGCGCGTCCGGGGTGCTGTGCAGCAGTCGTCTTGCTCATCGAAACCGAGGCGAAACTCCAATTCCGTCAGCAGGTCCTTGAGCTCCCCGGTCAGGTCCGCGACAAGGAGAGAGAGCTCCCCGCGATAGCGGCCCAGCGCGCCTCGAAAGGCCGCTTCAGTCCGGGCTTCGGTCATGTCCGCAACCGCTTCTGCCTGGGACAAGGTCATCTTGCCTGCCAGTACCGCGCGACGCGTGAATTCGCCCGGCTCCGCCACCCGGCAGCCGGAGCGAACCAGCAGATTCATCACCGCATCCGCGGCCACGGTGCCACCGTGGCAGGAAACTTCGACCATGTCCTCACCGGTGTAGGAACGGGGAGATCGGAACACAGTCACCAGCACATGGTCAAGAGGTTGCCTGGTATGCGAGACGAACCAGTTGAGCCGGACCGTGTTCGGGCGCTGACGTGAAGGCTTGCGTTCCGCGAAGAAACGGTCAAGGATTGAGAATGTCCCGTTGCCGGATACGCGGACAACCGCGAGCCCCCCGGTTCCGGGCGGTGTGGCTACGGCGCAGATTGTGTCGCGGCTCTGGCCTGCGGATGAATGGCCGTGACCCGGGGACTTCTCGCTGGGCGCGGCGCGCGGCGAACGACCAGCCCTTTTCGGGCCGGTCATTTCTTTATCGGGGAGAGGATGACGATACGCGGTGAGCCCTCGCCAACCGCGCGGGCCCGGACTCCAGGAGTCTTCTTCAACTCGTCCTGGACCACTTCAAGCTCCTCAAAGGTGAGGGGTTCCAGCTCCATTTCGCGTCCGCTCTCGGTCACGATCCTGGCGATGGCCTGGGCTTTGGCGCGGAGGAAGCTCGCGCGGTGCTGACGGTAGCCGGCGATGTCGACTATGACCTTGGGTACGTTCGGGTAGTGCCGGGCTACCATCAGTCGAACGATGTAGCCGATCGCCTCGAGCGTCGCTCCGTGGCGACCGATGATGATTCCGCTGGAGCGCCGGGCGTGGATATTGGCGTAGTATCCTTCCGGGTGGAGCTGCACCTCCACGCGGGCGCGGATGCCGATGTGGTGGGCAAGGAACTGCACCTCCTGTCGGACCAGGTCGGGTTCGAGCGGGAGCGGGGACGGAGCTGCGGCTACTTCGGAGGGGGCGCCGACGCCAGGGACGGTTCCCTGCGGCTCTTGGATTTGCTCCACGGCATTCCTCCTTTCATGGCTATCAGGCTCTCGCCGATGGACAGGATATTGTACATGAACCAGTAGAGCTGCAGGCCGCTCGGCATGTTCAGGAAGATGAGGGTGATGAACACCGGCATGATTATGGTCATGGCGAGGTTCTTCTTGTCGGCTGACGTTATCAGCGTCTGGACGATAGACGACGCGCCCATCAGGATCGGCACCAGCCCAATCGCCGCTCCGCCGACCATGGGCAATCCCTGAGGGAGATGGCCAAAGAGCGCGTCGGGTACCGAGAGGTCGGTGAGCCAGAGTCCGAGCGGAGCGCCACGCATCTCGATCGCGTTGCTCAGCACCGCGTACAGCGCCCAGAACACCGGCATCTGGACCAGCAGTGGCAGACATCCCGACGCCGGGTTGATTTTGTACAGCTTGTAGAGCTGCATGGTTTCAGCGTTGAGCTTCTGCGCATCATTCTTGTACTTCGTCTTCAACTCGTTGAGTTTCGGCTGTAGGAGCTGCATCTGGCGCATCTGCTTGGTCTGGGTACGAGTGAGCGGGTAGAACGCCAGCTTCATCAGGATGGCGAAGACGATGATTGCCAGGCCCCAGTTTCGTACGACCGCGTACAGCAGGCGCAGGAACCAGAGCATGCCAAGGGCAATAGGCCGGGTCCAGCCCAGGCCAATGACGTTCTCGAGCCCGAGTCCGAACGCGCGTAGCCTTTCATGCTCAAGTGGTCCGAGATAGACCGTGAACCGGGTTTCCGGGGACGGGTTCTTCACCACGGCGGTGAACCCCACGCGGCCGCTATCAACATTAACGGCGTAGGTCGAGTCGAAGGTCCGGCCGTTGGGGATTACCGCGAACAGGAAGTACTTGGACTTCACGCCGACCCATTCGGCGGCGTCGCTCGTCCCCTGCGGCTGCCTCAGCTTGCCGGCCGGCGTCTGGTGGAGTCTCTTGCCTACCTTCGAGTAGAAGTGGAAGTGGATGAGTTCGGCTTTCGGGTTCTTTTCGGACAAGGCAAGACCAGCCATACCGTCGATGGCGAAACTCCGTGCCGGGCCGGTAACTGAAACCCGGTGGTCGAGCGTGTAGTCCTTGTCGATGGTGAAGGTCTTGGTCAGGGTCAGGCTGTCGGTGCGCGCGGTGAAAGTCACCGAGCCGTCGTCTGCCGCTACCTGCATCGGCGTGGCCGCGGTGCTGACCCAGCCCGAGGGTAGCTCCAACATCGTGCCGAGCAGCTCTTTGTCCGCAGGAACGACTTCCGCCCCGTACTTCTTCATCCATATCGACCTGACAGCGCCGCCGACGCTGGTCAACTCGACCCGCAGCAGTTCGTTCTCCAGCGTGACGATGGACTCGGGCGCGGGCTCGGCCGCGAGCGGGACAAGGGATGGCGCCGCGGTGGGCTGCAGAGCCGGCGCGGCCGATGGTCCTCCCAGTGTTGGCTGGGCCGGCTGCGTCTGGGTCGGCTGTGCCGGAGCCGCAGCCTGCTGGGGCGGAGCCGCTTTCGGCCGGAGGAATATCTGCGATAGGATGAGGATTGCCGCCACCAGCACGAAGCCGATGATAGTGGTCGTCGTGCTGGAAGTCTGTTGGTCGTTTCTCATAGGGTAGTCGTTCTCCGTTCAGACGTGCAGTCCGGGCATTGTCGCTGGTCCCGCATCCTTGGTTCTCTTGTTGGGACCGGGTCATAGCCGCCCGCCACCCAAGGATGGCACCGGGCGAGGCGCTTTGCGGTCAGCCAGATGCCGCGGACCGCGCCGTGCTTGTCTAGCGCGTCCAGCGCGTATTGCGAGCAGGTCGGCTGATAGCGGCAAGAGTCGGGGAGGACGATGCCGAATGTGTTGCGGTAGAGCCGAACCAGCAACTGGAGAAGTCCGGCCATCAGGCGCCTTCGCTCCGGCAAGGCAAAGCAGTGTCCATCTGGGTCAGTTGCCGACGCGATTCGCCCGCGTCCGTGCCGCCGATACCTGTTTCGGTTCCTGAACGCGTTGGGTCGCCAGTCGTACCTGTTCCCGCAGGGCGTCGAACGGGAGTCTGCCGGCCGAGTCACTTGGCTGGATGATGTAGTCATGGCCGGCTGGGAACCACTCCTTGTTCCGGCGGTAGATTTCGCGGAGGCGGCGCTTCAGTCGATTGCGGACAACCGCGTTGCCTGTGCTGCGCCGCAGTAGAAACGCGACGCGGCGCGCGGGCAGATGGGACGCGGCCAGATTGTCGGTCGGTGGATCAGAATTCGGCGCGCAGCGCAGGCTGATGTGCCGAGTACCGGTCTTTGCGCCCGACCGTTTCACCCGGGCGATGTCTCGGCGTCGGCGCACGATTTCCGTCCTTGCCAGGGACTCTGTCATTCATACGGCCAGGCGTTTACGACCCTTTGCGCGGCGGCGGCTGATGACGTTCCGGCCTCCGGGCGTCTGCATCCGGGCCCGGAACCCGTGAGTACGCTTGCGGCTGATGTTTGATGGCTGGTATGTTCTTTTGGGCATGGTGTTCCTCATCAGCATTATAGGCCGGATGTCCGAGCAAGTCAAGAAACGGGCCGACCGCTGCAGCTCCGTCGTTGTCTATCGGTGATGGCGGCGGCGTCATCTGTCCGCCGGTGCGTCTGCGGTCGAGAAGCGAGGGCCGCGGATAAACCGCGGCCCTTCTCGGTCAGGGAGGCTGTTGTTAGCCGAGAATCGCCTTGAGGTCTTCGTCGGCAGTCTTGACCGGAGCGATGCCGAAGTTGTCGACCAGTATCTTCACGAGGTTGGGCGTGAGGAACGCAGGGAGACTGGGGCCGATGCGCATGTTCTTGATGCCGAGGGAGAGGAGGGTGAGCAGGACGGCGACGGCTTTCTGTTCGTACCAGGAGAGGATGATGGAGAGGGGGAGCTTGTTGACTTCGGTATTGAAGGCGCCGGCGAGGGCGAGGGCGATCTGGATGGCGGAGTAGGAGTCGTTGCACTGGCCGATGTCGAGGAGGCGCGGGATGCCGTCGATGTCGCCGAGCTGGAGGTGGTTGAACTTGAACTTGCCGCAGGCGAGGGTGAGGACGACTGTGTCTTTGGGGGTCTTCTCGACCAACTCGGTGTAGTAGTTACGCTCCGGCTTGGAGCCGTCGCAGCCGCCGACGAGGAAGAAGTGCCTGATCTTGCCCGCCTTGACGAGCTCGATGACCTTGGGCGCGGCGGCCAGCACGGCGTTGCGGCCGAATCCGACGAGGATGGTTTTCTCCGGCTCATCTGCCGCGTAGCCGGGAGCTGCGAGCGCGGCGTCTATCACGGGGGAGAAGTCCTTGCGGCTGACGTGGGTGACGCCGGGCCAGGCCACGAGGCCGGTGGTGAAGATGCGCCTGAAGTAGGTCTCGCGTGGCTTCTGGATGCAGTTCGTGGTCATCAGGATGGCGCCCGGAAAGTCGGCGAATTCGCGCTGCTGGTTCTGCCAGGCCGTGCCGAAGTGCCCGGCGAGGTGCTTGTACTTCTTGAGCCCGGGGTAGCCGTGGGCCGGCAGCATCTCGCCGTGGGTGTAGATGTTGATGCCCTTGCCCGCAGTTTGCTTGAGCAGCTCTTCGAGGTCCTTGAGATCGTGGCCGGAGACGACGATGGCCTTGCCCTTGACCGGCGTAGTGCGGACTGGCGTGGGAACCGGGTGACCGTAGGTGCCGGTGTTGGCCGCGTCGAGCAACTCCATGACGCTGTAGTTGAGCTTGCCCGCGTTCAGGGCCTCGCCGAGCAGCTGGTCGGCGGCGAACTTGCCGGCGGCGAGGACGTCGAGGATGCGGTGGAACTCGGCATAGTTCTTGTCGTCGTCCTTGCCGAGGGTGTGAGCGTGGTCGGCGTAGGCGGCCGCGCCCATCAGTCCGAACAGGATGAGGTCGTGGAGGTCTGCTATGTCGTCACCTAGCTGCTCGTGCCGCTTGACCGTGCCAGCGTCGCGGCCCTGTTCGACCAGGCCGGCGATGTCGGCGGCAGGCTGCCAGAGCGCGGGGCCGGTGAGCTGCTCCGGGGTCTTGCCGGCCCTTTGCGCCGCAGCTTCGTACGTTGACTTGGCGCGGTCGCGCATGGCCGCGGCCTGCTTGAGCCAGCCGTGCAGCCGCTCGGCGTCGAAGTCAACGTTGGTGACCGTCGTGAATAGCGCCTCGACCGTGAAGACGTTAACCTCCGGGTCGGTCACGCCCAGTTGGCGGGCGCGGTGGGCATATTGGGACACGCCTTTGGCAGCGTGGACGAGAAGGTCCTGCAGATATGAGCAGGTCTCATCCTTCCCGCAGATGCCTTTGACCGTACACCCGGTGCCCTTCGCGGTCTGTTCACATTGGTAGCAGAACATACTCATTCAGTGACTCCTTGTGGGTTAGTGAGAATCGTCATTCGGCCATCCGCGGCGGCCGGTCGGGCCTCGGCGTCTTGACCACGAGGAACTCAAGCCGGTTTCCGGTCTCGTTCCGCACGCGGTGAAATGTCTCTTTGGGATGGGGGACGAGCGTGCCGGCTTCAGCCTGCACGGTCCCGGCATCGGACTCGATGGTCGCGGTGCCGGCGATGATATAGAAGAGCGTGTCAACCGGCGAGGCATGGCGCACGAGCGCTTGGCCGGTCGGCAGATGGATGTGGACGACTTCGACGTCGGGAGAAGCGAACAGACGGTGGGCGTCGAGACCACTCGGGGTGGGGACGACCGGTGACTCGGCGACCGTGATCGGCTTCACTTCGCGACCTTGCCGTCGAGGCCGATGGTCACCTGGGCGAACGGTATCGGCCTGCCCGAGGCGGCGATCGCCTGCTGTACGATCTGCACAAGGCCGAAGCAGCAGGGCACGGTCATGTGCGCGACCATGACCGACTTGGGCTCGTTCTCGCGGAAGAGCTCGGTCAGCTTCGCAAGGTAATGGTCGGTGTCGTCGAGTTTGGGACAGGCGATTATCAGCACCCGGTCCTTGAGCAGTCCGTCGTGGAAGTTGGGGTGAGAGGAGCCGACGCAATCGGCCGAAATGAGGAGGTCGGCATTCTTGAGATAGGGGGCACTGACCGGTACCAGCATGAGCTGGATCGGCCAGTTGCGCAGCCGGGACGAACGCGGCGCACCGGGAGCAGGTGTGGCAGTCTTGGCAGGTTGCGGCGACAGGTCGCGAACGGCGGAGCCGGGGCAGCCGCAGGCGAGGTTCTTCTTCTGTCCGGGCATGGGGATTCCTTTCTTTTCAAGGTAGGCGACCGCCTCATTGTAGTAGGCTGTCGCGCCGTGGTCCTTCAAGTGGCTAAGGTGGGCCGCAATCGTGTTGGGTCCGGCCTTCACGATGTTCTCCATGACGCGGGCTTCATCGTAGGGCTGGGCCTCGCGCTCGGTGACCGCCATGGCGCCCTCGGGGCAGTTGCCGACGCAGGCGCCGAGTCCGTCGCAGAACAAGTCGGATATGAGGCGGGCCTTGCCGTCGATGACCTGCAGGGCGCCTTCCGGGCAGTTGGGTATGCACTGGCCGCAGCCGGTGCACTTCTCTTCATCGATGTCGATGATCTTACGCTTGCTTCCCATTGTTGCCTCCAAACTCCTTCACCAGGTCGGTGAGACGCGTGCGTCCCAGCGTCCTAATGACCTCACGATTGAGCTTGCCGAAGTAGTCGCTGAGGGCACAGCCCTCGGCGTCGCAGACCGGCTCGCCGAACAGGCAAGAGCGGGCCTGCATCGGCCCCTCGATTGCCTCGTAGATCTCGCGGAGCGTTATCTGCCGGGCCGGACGGCTGAGCCGGTAGCCGCCAGCCGGGCCCCGCGTGCCGGTAACGAGACCGGCGTGTTCCAGCGCCACCATCACCTTCGCCAAGTGGGCGGCCGAGGCCTTGAGCCGGACCGCAATCTCGCGCGTGGGGGTCACGGGCCCAGGTGAGGCGGCGATGACCGCCAGCGCATGAAGGCCGAGGTTGGCCGCCTCCGATACGCGAAAGGGGCCGGAGCCGTTCGGGCGGGGCTTATTTATCATTTCAGTATAAGAATACATAAATAGCGTCGGGTGTCAAGCATCTTCTTTGGAGAGGGGTCGAGGGGTTCAGGATTCTAGGGGTCGAGTGAGCCAACAGGGGGCTGGGTCAAGTGCCGGGGACATCTGTGTTCATCCGTGTTGATCCGTGGTTGGCTGACTTCAGTGCCGACCAGCTATGTGGCGGACAGGAGCGCGCGGGCGATGGTCTCGGCACCGTTGATCGGATAGCGGCCCCAGCCGCTGCGCGCCATCTCGGCCAGTCGGCCGCTTCGTCGCAGTTCTGCCAGGGTGTCGTCAAGCCGGGCAGCTGCGGCAGTGCCATCGAGCGGGAGGCAGACGCCCTGTTCCGAGGCGAACGCGAAGTTGTCGGGCGCAAACGGCCCGATGTGGGGCAGCAGCGCGAGCATAGGCAGCCCGAGGCCGACTGCCCAGCCGGTTCGCTCGTGCGCGGCGCAGACCATCAGATCCAGGTCAGGAAAGGCACCCGCTACTGCGGCGGTTGATGACCTGCGGTCACGCCCCCAGATGACCCGGAAAGACTCGTCAAGCGCTCCGGCCCGGCGAAGTGCGAACTGGGTCTTGGCTGCCTTGAGCATCCCGGTGCCCCACGAGACGACTGCTTTGTGGCCGGCGCGCGTGACCGATGCCAGGCCAGCGGCGATGACGGCGGTATGGGGTCTGGGTTCGGCGCCGGAGGCGAAGAAACCGATGGTCAGCGGCTGGTCAGAGGCGAGCCGGGCAATCCGAGCCCGGAACGTCGATTCGGCCTTGTCCGTCAGTTCCGGTTCGACCACCAGGCCGGTCACGAACAGCCGCTCGTGGCTGACGCCGAATGCTTCGAGCTTCTGAGCCGTGGCTTCGAGCGGTACAAACGTTCGCCACGCCGCGGGAACTGCGGCAAGCGCGGGCGCAGCGATCTCGCAATGAAGGTAGGCGACGCGGCAGACTGGAGCGAGGATGTAGGCGAGGATCGGGTGGTCGACGATGCAGACACCCTCGTAGCCGGTGAAGGTCTTGCGCAGGCTGGAGCCGAGAAGGCGGAGTTGGAGTCCTGACGGTGTCGCGTCAGGGGAGCGAAGGCGGTTGTACAACCAGGTGGCCGGGCCGCCCTGACCGCCAAGCCGATAGGCAGTGCGGGCCATGCTCCACGCGAGCCCCGAGGTCCCGGTGCAGAGTTGGGGAACCATGTAGCGAGGAATCGCCGGACCTTCCCGGCGAAGGCGGTCCAGCGCCAGCAGAACCGAGTCGAGGTAGGACGGATGGCCGCGGCCGATTTCAGAGCAGACAGAGACCAGCGAAGAATGACGAACGTCGAATGACGAATGTCGAATGACGGGAGCGGACGCCGAAGCAGGGCCAGTCACTTGAGGAACTTGGAGAAGCGGCGGTCGGCCAATTCGCGGCCCTCGGTTTGACAGATTGGGCAGTAGTAGAGCGTTGATTCGCTGTAGCTCACGCGCTTGACCGGCGTTGAGCAGGCAGGGCAGGGCTGGTCGAGCCGGTCATGGACGCGCAGGAACGTACGGTCCCTGCGTTCGGGCAGACGGTCAAGAGCCCGGAGGTGCACTATGGCGTCCTGCAGCACCTTCTTCACGGCCATGTAGAGGCGGATTGTCTCCTCGGCGTTGGTTGCTGTCGAGAGTGCGAAGGGGGAGAGTCGCGCCTCGAACAGGATCTCGTCGGAGAAGCAGTTGCCGATGCCGGCGATGGCCGACTGGTCGGTGAGGAATCGCTTGAGCGTGCGCGAGCGGCGAGCCAGGGCCTTCTTGAGGCGGGCAAGGGAGAACTCGGGGCCGAGCGGGTCAGGACCAAGCCGGGCAACGACATCTACCTGCTGCGGGTCGGTGACGAGGTAGATACTCAGACGATGCCTGGTGCTATCCTCGATGACGCGCAGGTCCTCGTCGCGGTCCAGGCGCAGGACAAAGGCGTGGAGCCGGTTGAGCGGCGCCCTGGTCGGGCCGAGCGCGAACCGGCCCTCGAGCATCAGGTGAATGCAGAGGTGCAGCCGATCTTCGAACCCAATGCAGATGAACTTGCCCAGGCGGCTGACTGAACGGACACGCTTGCCGGCGAGCGATTCCAGTGGCGGATCGACGGTCTTCAGTGCCGCTGGCGAGCGAACCAGGGCCGCTTTCGCTGGCCTCCCGGCCAGTGCGAGCCGCAGCCGGTCCTTGGCTACTTCGAGTTCGGGCAGCTCAGGCACAGGCTAGGATAGGACATGCTGCGCCGGGGTCAAACTCTGCAACTCGTGTGCGGTGGCGCGCGTCCGACCTTTACACGGGCTGATTCTACCGCATAATACGCTTTCATGCACTGGCACGGTGACCTCGAACTGGAAGAGACCAAGCCGACCGGCAAGGCCGGAACCTATATCCGTCGGCTTTGGCCGTTCTTCCGGCGCTACCTCAGCCGGGTGATTGCGGCCGGCGTACTGCTCCTGGTTTCGAGCGGGCTGGGGCTGTTGGGGCCGGTGCTGCTGAAGCGCGCGATTGACGTGAACATCGGTCACAACGACCTGCGCGGCCTCGCAGTCACCTCGCTCATCTACCTCGGCATCCAGCTCGTGTTGCTGGTAGTGGGCTATTACCAGCAGGTCTGGCTTGCACTCGTCGGTGAGCGCGGCGCGGCCGACCTCAAGCAGGCGTTGTTCCGGCACGTTCTAGACCTGCCGATGTCCTTCTTCGATAAGACCCCGGCCGGCAAGTTGATCTCACGAGTCGAGAGTGACACAGAAGCCATGAAGATGCTCTTCACCCGGACATCGGTGGTGCTCCTGCAGAGCGCGCTGATGCTCATCGGCATGGGCATAATCATGGGTGTAACCAGCCTGCGGCTGTTCCTCCTGGTGCTGGTGCTGCTGCCGCCGTTCTTGGTGGCCTTCTGGGTGTTCCAGAAGAAGGTGCGGCCGGTGTACATCCAGGTTCGCCGCACCGTGGCCGAGACAAACAACCTGGTGAGCGAAGCACTCAAAGGTCTGCCGGTGATCCAGGTTTTCTGCCAGCAGCGGCGCTTCGCTCAGCGGATGGACGACCTGAACCGCCTGAAGTACAAGAACGAGCTGAAGGCGACAATCCTCTGGCACGCGGTCTGGATGCTTGTGGACTTCGGCGAGGTGCTGGGAATGGGGCTGGTGCTGGGATTCGGCGGAGCCTGGGCGCTCAAGGGTCAGCTTACCATCGGCACGCTGTTCCTGTTCGTGTCCTATATCACGCGGCTGTTCGGGCCGCTGCGGGCAATCTCCGACCAGATAAACATGATGCAGCGGGCGTTCGCCTCGGCCGAGCGGACCTTCCAGGTCCTTGATCTGGCGCCGGAGCCGGCCGGCATGGCGGCCGCAGGGCCGTTCCGACTGAAGGAGGCGATCACCTGCGAGAACGTCGACTTCGCGTACGATGGCCAGAACTTCGTGCTGAGAGACGTGAGCCTGGTCGTGCGCAGAGGGGAGAAGGTCGCACTGGTGGGCGAGACCGGTGGGGGCAAGACGTCGATAGTAAACCTGCTGATGAAGTTCTACCTGGCCCAGGCCGGCCGGATACACTGCGACTCCGAGGACTTGGCCGAGATGGACAAACACAGGCTGCGTTCGGCAGTCGGCTTCGTTCCCCAGGAAGTTGTGATGTTTCCGGGTTCGGTGCTCGACAACCTGCGGCTGTTCGACGACACCCTCCCGCGTGAACAAGTGATCGAGGCGGCGAAGCGGGCGCGGATTCACGATGCGATCGGCAGGTTCCCGCAGGGTTACGATACGGTGCTGACTGAGGGTGGCGCCAACTTCTCGCTGGGCGAGCGGCAGCTCCTGGCATTCGCCCGCGCCCTGGTGCGCGACCCGGAAATACTGATTCTCGATGAAGCCACGTCGTCGGTCGACCCGCACACCGAGCATCTGATCCAGGAGGGTCTGGAGGAGCTGCTGAAGGGCCGGACCGCAATCATCGTGGCGCACCGGCTGGCCACCATCCGCATGGCGGACCGCGTTCTCGTGGTGCACAAGGGACACATTGCCGAGCAGGGTACCCACGAGGAACTCCTGGCCCGCGAAGGCATATACTCGCGGTTGTACCGGCTGCAGTATGTGGGGGAAGCGGCGTAGAGGATGAAGGACGAAGTCAGAATGACGAATGACGAAGTCAAGGCCCAGAAGGGCAGCCTGAAGATAGTATTCGACTTCTGGCGTCAGCGACCGGGCTGGTCGATTGCCCTGCTACTCGGCACCATCGTGGTCACCGCGATAACGATGGCCTTCCCCTACCTGCTGCGGATGATTGTAGATGGCATCAAACGCGGGATAGCGCAGCCGCAGCTGGTCCAGTACGTGTTCTACCTTGTGGGCTTCGGGTTCCTGCGGGTCGTCGGCGAGGTGCTGCTGCCGTTTTCGCGCGGCCGTATCAACGAGCTCTACCAGTGGAAGGTGAGAAGCGAGGTCTTCCGGCGCGTGCTCGACATGGGGCACACGTTCAGTGCCAAGTACCCGACCGGGGACGTGATGGAGCGACTCGACCACGATATGGGCGAGCTCTCGTGGTTTGCCTGTTCCGGCCTGTTCCGTTTCGCAGCGGCCGGGTTCACAGTCATCTTCGCGCTGGTCATCATGGTCAGGATGAATCCTCTCATGACGCTCGTCACAGTTCTGCCGATCGGGCTGGGCGTGCTGGTCTGGGCCAGGCTCGGTCCCAAGGTGTATTCCTGGTTCATGAAGTGGCGGGCGAAGATATCCGAGATCAACAACCAGCTCGAGTCCGCGTTCACCGGTATCCGGCTGGTGAAGTCGTACGGTATGGAAGACAAGCTCGGGCGCAGATTCCGCAGCACGCTGGACGAGCGCATCGGCGTGGCCATGGGTGAGGCGCGGACTGAGGCGAAGATCGGCGTCATGTACATGGCGATAGCCGAGGTCGCCACACTCGTTGTGCTCTGGATCGGCGGCGTGCAGGTAGTGAACAAGAGCCTGACCCTGGGTGAATTCGTCGCGTTCAACGCCTACATCATGATGCTCGTCGGGCCGATGTTCGATATCGGCAACCTCTTCGTTTCCGGCCGCCGGGCCCAGGGAGCGGCCGAGCGCATCGAGTCACTCAAACTGCACCCGCCGGAAGTCGCATCTCCGCCGGACCCTATGCAGCCGGTTCCCGGCGAGTTGCGGCTGAATCGCGCCACCTTCACATACGGAACCAGGCCCGTACTCGACGAGGCGGAGATGGTCTTCGCTCCCGGGCGCAAGGTCGGCATCGCCGGCACGGTCGGCTCGGGCAAGAGCACCGTCTTCCGTCTCCTGTTCCGCAGCGCCGATCCCCAGCAGGGGAGCGTGACGCTTTAAGGACAGGACATCAGGCAGTTGGACCTCGACGCGTACCGGAAGCTGTTCGG
>Ga0233421_10000265_pt1 | contig 23570 bp, 21 predicted proteins | sample Watercolumn_Mata_3_FD_182725 | JGI IMG/M metagenome (GOLD analysis project Ga0233421, IMG submission 182725) | Freshwater microbial communities from Lake Matano, South Sulawesi, Indonesia - Watercolumn_Matano_2014_107_MG | ecosystem: Environmental > Aquatic > Freshwater > Lake | place... | reverse complement strand
GCGGGGCGGGCAGAAAAGGGGGTTGGGGGGAAATGAATGCCCGCCCCGCCCGAGCGTTCCGTTTTGGTTTCTGCCGCGCGAAGCGCGGCAATCATTCGGGATTTTGCTCAAAATGGGTTCGCACTTCGTTCAGTAATTGCGACCAATCTAAAAACTGGATTAAATCCAGTTTTTAGATTGGTCGTGCAGTTGATTTTGTGATAGGGTATAGGTAATTAACCGCATTCAATATATGTCGCATTTTTTTACTAAAAAAAGAATAATAATTTTGATGGCAACCGTTGTTTTGGCCGGCGGGGGATACTGGTTTTTCGCGCGCAAAAAAGCGCCGGAATTTAATTATATCGTCGCCAAACGCGGCAACTTGACGCAGGAAGTAAGCGTAACCGGCCGCGTTAAGCCGGCAAAGAGCGTTGATTTGGCTTTTGAGCGGAGCGGTAAGGTTGGGCAGGTTTATAAAAAAGTGGGTGATCGCGTTCTAGCCGGACAAACAATGGTTGTCTTGGAAAACGCCGATATTTCGGCCCAGCTCCTGCAGGCGGAGGCCAATTTAGACGCCGCAAAAGCAAAACTGGAAGAACTCAAAAAAGGCACCCGGCCTGAAGAATTAGCGGCGGCTAAAACAGCAGTCGTTAACGCCAAAGATAATCTTGCAAATATCGAGGCAAAAGCGGAAGCTGATCTCGGGGATAACTATGATTCCGCGCTTTCCATTGTTCAAACGGCGGTTAACTCGGCAAGAAATTCTCTTTATACATTAACCGATATTCAAACCGTTCATTTTAGCGGCAACGACACGGATGGAATCAAAATTGCCGCCGCGAAGGCGTTGGCGATTTTGGAATTATTAGGCCAGCCGGACAGTGGGCGGGCATCAAATTTTTTAATCAGCACATTCGAGGGCGGCGCTTTTGGCTTGGCGCAAAAAGCCGTAAATAATCCGACGCCCGAAAATATTGATGCCGCGATTTTTAAGACAAAAATCGCTCTTCAGCGCGTTAAAGACGCGCTTTACGCGATACCGATCATTGCCGATCTTACCAGTACTGAAAAAACCAATCTTAGCGCTGAAAAAACCAATATCAATACGCAAATAACAAATGTTTCTAACGCCGATCAGGAATTAAATGTTCAAAAAGCGGCCAATACAACCGCGATTGCGACAGCTAAGGCCGCGCTTGCAAGCGCCGAAGACGGGCTCACGATAAAACAAGCCGGAGCCAGGCCGGAACAAATTACGGCCGGCGAAGCTGATGTTAAGTCGGCTGAAGCAAACGTCAAAAATTTTAGCGCTCTCTTAGCAAAAACCTTTTTAAAATCTCCGATAGATGGAGTGGTAACCAAGCAAGAAGCAAAAGTCGGAGAAATAATATCTTCAAACTCCATAGTCGTTTCAATAATATCCGGGACAGTTTCCGCTAAAAATGAGACTTCTTCCGATTGGGAGATTGAAGTCAATATCTCGGAGGCGGATATTGCCAAAGTAAAAATCGGGGATACTGCTTCGCTTACTCTGGATGCTTACGGAAACGATATTGAATTTAAAGCAGTGGTCGCAAAAATTGATCCGTCGGAAACAATCCTTGAGGGCGTAGCCACATATAAAACAACATTGCAGTTTGTTGACGGGGATGGGCGAATAAAACCGGGAATGACCGCGAACATTGATATTTTAACCGCCACGGCGAAAGACGTGATCAACGTGCCGCAGCGCGTTCTCTACGCCAAGAACGGCGAAAAATATGTCCGTGTCATTGATGACGGAAAAATCAGGGAAGCAAAGGTTAAAACCGGGCTTCGCGGCAATGACGGTTATGTGGAAATAAAAGAAGGACTGCTTGAAGGCGATAAGGTCATAATCATTGAATAAAATGGCGTTGATAGAAGTTAAAAATTTAGAAAAAATTTATGGAGAGGAAGGCGTGGAAACTCCGGCTTTGCGCGGAATCAGTTTTAGTATTGAAAAAGCCGAGTTTGTCGCGGTAATGGGCCCGTCGGGATGCGGAAAATCAACGCTTTTGCACATACTCGGCTTTTTGGACAGGCACTCAAGAGGCAACTATCTTTTTGACGGCAAATCAATAGGCGAATATACCGATGACGAATTGGCCGCGGTTCGCAACAAAAAAATGGGATTTGTTTTTCAGATGTTTAATCTTCTGCCGCGCACTGCGGTTTTTGAAAATGTTAAATTGCCTCTTGTATATTCCGGCATCAAAGAATCTTTATGGGAAGAAATCGCAATGAAAGCCGTGAGAGAAGTCGGCTTGGAGCACCGGATTTTTCACGAAACAGCCAAGCTCTCCGGCGGCGAACGCCAGCGCGTCGCCATCGCCCGCGCGCTTGTTAATGATCCGCAGGTGGTGTTTGCCGACGAGCCGACCGGCAATCTTGACTCAAAATCCGGCGGGCAAATTATGGAATTGATCGAGGGCTTGCACGAACGCGGACGGACGGTAATTTTGGTTACGCACGAAACATACACCGCCGAGTATGCTGAACGAATTATTCGCCTCAAAGATGGGTTGATTGAAAGCGACCTGCGGGTAAGCGCTCGCCATCATAAGGGCGATCGCTTCATAAAATGATGAAAATAAAATATATTCTAAAAACCACTTTCGCGGGGCTTCGAAACAACAAATCGCGCGCGGCGCTGACTATTTTAGGCATTGTCATCGGCATTACCTCGATTATGCTTATTATGTCGCTCGGCAAAGGAGCGCAAGATTTGATATTGAGCCAGGTTCAAAGCTTCGGCGCAAAAACAATTGTTGTGCATCCGGGGCGCCGGCCGGAGAGCTTGATGAGCTCGGCGCAGATGATGAACGCCGATTCTTTGCGCGAACGCGATCTGAACGAACTCAAGAAAAAAACTAACGCCCCGCATGTTGTTAAGGTTGAACCGTTGAATGTCGGCGGCGCAACGGCAGTATATGAAAACGAAACCTATGGCGCAACCATCCTCGGCGGCGGCGAGTATCTGCAGGAAATTTATGATATTAGATTAAAAGAGGGCAGATTCATCAATCTTGACGATATACAATCGCACGCGGATGTTGTGGTTATTGGCTCAAAAGTGAAAGAAGAGCTTTTTGGCGGTGATGAAGCTATTGGGCAAAAAATCAGGATGAAAAACAGAAACTATCGGGTCGTTGGAATTTTACAAAAAAAGGGACAATCATTTATAAGTTTTGACGAAACGGCGATTCTGCCGTACACGACCGCGCAAACTTATGTTTTTGGCATTAAATATTTTCATCATATAATTGCCGAAGTCGATTCCGAGGATGCCGTTGATGCGGCGATTAAAGATATTGAAATTACACTCAGGAATAATCACAATATCACCGATCCGACAAAAGATGATTTTTGGATTGTCACCCAGCAAACAGCCATTGAACAGGTAAAAACCATCACCAATGTTTTGACCTTATTTTTAATCGCGGTCGCGGCGATTTCTTTAGTTGTCGGGGGCGTCGGCATTATGAATATAATGCTGGTTTCAGTAACCGAGCGCACTCGGGAAATCGGTTTGCGCAAGGCGGTAGGCGCGACTAATGGCAATATAATGGCGCAATTTTTGACGGAGGCGATTTTTTTGACCGGCCTCGGCGGGATTATCGGAATCATCTTAGGGGCTAGTTTCTCACTTATCGCCGCGCTTGTTTTAAGCAAAGTTGTTGGATTGGATTGGATATTCACTTTTCCGATTTCCGCCACGTTTTTGGGCTTGGGCGTTTCCGCCGGCGTCGGATTTTTATTCGGTCTTTATCCCGCGCGCCAAGCCGCTAAAAAGAGCCCGATTGATGCCCTGCGGTATGAATAAGCTGAAAAAAAAGAGCGAGTTTTTTAGACCCACTCTTTTTTTAATTCTTGAAAACGATTTTCCTTGATGGCGACGCGGATGTTTTCCATTAGCCGCAGAAAGAATCTAAGATTGTGGATAGTCGCCAGACGATAAGCAAGCAGCTCTTCGGCGCGGAAGAGGTGGTTTAAATACGCGCGGCTGAAATTTTTGCAGGCGTAACAATCGCAAACAGAATCTATCGGTCGTTCATCGAGTTTATATTCTGCGTTCTCTATGTTTAGGCGGTATTTTTGATTTTTTTTGTCGTATGAATAAAGCGCACCGTTTCTTGCCATCCGGGTAGGGGAAACGCAATCAAGCATATCCACGCCCCGTTCCACGACCGTGAACAGGTCTTCCGGCGAAAAACCAACGCCCATCGTGTAGCGCGGCTTGTCGGCTGGTAATCCCGGTTCAATCCAATCCAAAATTTGCGCCGTAAGAGGCATATTAAAGCCCGTGGATTCGCCGCCGATCGCGATACCGTCAAAAGAAAGAGACGAGATAAATTTTGCGCTTTCACGGCGCAAGTCCTCATATTTGCTTCCCTGGATTATGCCAAAAAGAAATTGCGGATAGGAATTTTTATGTCGGGGATTTTGATGCGCCATAAGGCATCGTTTTGCCCATTCATGCGTTCGTTTCATCGCGGCTTTTGCCTCGTTATAAGAAACTTTATCAGAAGCGCATTCGTCAAAAGCCATAATGATATCCGCGCCCAAAAGATGTTCAAAATTAATCGCTGATTCGGGCGTAAAGTGGCATTCGCTACCATCAATATGCGAACGAAAAGTAACGCCGTCATCATCAATCTTAACTAATTTTCCTTGAACACTTTTTGTGTTCAATTGGTTTTTCTCCCCATCGCTAAGAGGGAACGAGGGGGGATCTACTTTACCATGAGCCAACGAAAAAACCTGAAAACCTCCGCTGTCAGTCAAAATCGGCCCGGGCCAGCTCATAAATTTATGCAGACCGCCGAGCTTGGCGACAACTTCCGCGCCGGGGCGGAGTTCCAGATGATAGTTGTTGGCCAAGACGATTTGCGCGCCGATATTTTCGAGATCCGCGGGATCAAGCGCTTTAACCGTCGCCTGCGTTCCGACAGGCATAAAAACCGGAGTTTCAATCTCTCCGTGCGCGGTATTGATAACGCCGGCTCGCGCCCGACCGTTTTGATGTTTTAATTCAAAAAAAGACATAAAATATGCCGATAATGCAAATTATATGCAAATGCCGCTAATAATATATACTAATTTTTACAAAAAATTGCAAGACGCCGATATTCGGGGTAAAATATAACTGATGAGGTATAAAATATTTTTGGCATTGCTAATCCTGCCCTTATGTGGTTTTAGTTGCGCTAAAACATCTGAATTGTTGGAGCGTTTTTTTGGCACAAAAGCCACGCAAATCACGGCAACTTATGTTCCGCCGCAAGAACAGCCGGAGGTTAACCATATAAAAACTCCCGAAATCGTGCGTGGCATTTATATTACTTCGTACACCGCCGGAAGCGTGGGGATTGATAAGCTTGCCGCGGCGGCGAAAGGAGCCGGCATCAATTCATTCGTTATTGATATTAAAGATTACCGCGGCAATTTGGCTTTTGCGCATCAGGATTTTGGCGATTTCTCGCCGCAAAAACCATATTACGATATTGAAAAAATTACCAAAAAATTGCATCAAGACGGTTTTTATCTCATCGGCCGCATTCCTATTTTTGAGGATACATATTTAGCGGAAAAAAAACCTAAATTTGCGGTTAAAAATAAATCCGGCGGCATTTGGCGCGACAGAAACGGGCTTGCCTGGGTGGATCCTGCGGCGCGGGAAGTATGGCTTTATAATTTAAAAATCGCGAAAATCGCTTATAGCGCCGGATTTGACGAAATAAATTTTGACTACATTCGCTTTCCTTCGGACGGCATTATATCCGACATAATTTATCCATATTATAAGGCCGCTGAACCAAAAGAAGAAATAATTAAATTATTTTTTGGATTTCTAAACCGCGAACTTCGCGGCCGCGGGGTGCCGATTTCTGCTGATTTGTTCGGGATAACGCTTTGGCGCGATCACGCCTATAATATCGGACAAAAATTCTTAGACGCGCTCCCGAATTTTGATTTTATTTCCCCGATGGCGTATCCTTCTCATTTCCCATCTAATTTTGAAGGTTACAAAAATCCGGCTGATCATCCTTATGAAATAATGAAGAGAACTCTAATAAAGGGATTGGAAATCGCAATGGCAAAAAACGGCGCAACGCCGGAATATAAAAAAGAAGTTTTGGCTAAATACCGACCCTGGCTTCAGGCCTTTGATATGGGCGCAATTTATAATCGCGAAAAAATTTTTGACGAGGTGCGCGGAACCTGCGATGCCGGCGCGACGCGCGGCTGGCTTTTTTGGAACGCGCGAAATGTGTATAATTTTAACGCACTTAGCGCAAAACAAACTTGCGACTAATTTAATTGATCAATCGTTAAATTGTTCAATTATCCATTTCGCTTGGTCTTAAAAAGAAAGCCGAAATGCCAATTTAAACAATTTAATAGTTTAACAATTTTATGAAATTTAGATATTTATTTTTAATTTTAGTAGCTTTAATTTTAGCTGGAGCTGGCTGTAAAACCGAAAAGCCGCCGACCGTAACTGAATTGTTAACAAATCCAGTAGTAGAAAAAGAGGAACCCGAAATAACCAAAGAACCGGAAAAGCTAGAAATTATTCCTCGGTCACCGGGCATTCTGCCAAAAGATCAAATCGCCAACAAGGTCGCCGTAATTAAAACTAAAAATGGGAATATCGTTATTAATCTTTTGGCAGACGAGGCGCCGCTTGCGGTGAGCAACTTTATATCTCTCACAAAAAAAAGTTTTTACAATGGTTTAGCTTTTCATCGCGTTGAGCCGGGTTTTGTTGTTCAGGGTGGCGATCCGCGCGGCGACGGCACGGGCGGTCCGGGATACGCCTTTGCCGATGAACCGGTGACGCGCGATTATTTGGAAGGCGTGGTGGCGATGGCAAATTCAGGCCCAAATACTAACGGTTCGCAATTTTTCATCATACTCAAAGATACACCACAATTACCAAAAAATTATACTATTTTCGGACAGGTTATTTACGGAATGGACGCGGTTAAAGCGATCAGTGCCGGCGACAAAATGGAAGAGGTGACGATTGAAAACGCCCAGTAAATCCAAAGCAATAATAATCTCAAAGCATAGAAACAATGATTGTTTTTATGCTTTGTTTTTTGTATATTTGATGATAAACTGATGGAGATAATCACTGATTTTAAACAATCATCTTTGCAAATATCAATGCAATCGATTAACTTTGAACAAGAACTTAATCCCGAACAGCTAAAAATCGTCCGCGAAAGCGACGGGCCTTGTTTGGTTTTAGCTGGCGCCGGCAGTGGCAAGACGCGGACGATTGTTTATCGCATGGCATATCTCTTGGAACGGGGGATCGATCCAAAAAAAATTTTGCTTCTTACGTTTACTAACAAAGCGGCAAACGAGATGCTCGGCCGCGTTGAGACGCTTACTGGCATTAACGCGCGGACGCTTTGGGGCGGGACATTCCACAGCATCGCCAACCGTTTTTTGCGAAGATTTGCCCCGCTTTTGGACTATAAACAAAATTTTAACATTTTAGACGAAGATGATAGCCGAAGTTTAATCAAGGCGTGCCTCAAAGAATCAGGCGCTCCGCAGACGCAAAGCCGTTTTCCGTCACCTGCTGTGGTTAAGAGTATATTGAGTTTTGTGATTAACAGCCAAATATCGCTCGAAGACGCGCTGGAGCAAAAAAATTCAGAATTTTATCGCTTTTCGGAACAATTCGACGAAATCAGCCGTCTTTACAAAAAACGAAAAAAAGAAAGTGGCTCGATGGATTTTGATGATTTAATTTTTAATTTCACAGAAATTTTCCGCAACGATTTGTCGGCGCGCGAACGCATTCAAAATAAGTTTAAGTACATTCTGATTGACGAGTACCAGGATACCAATCCCTTGCAGGCGGAAATGGTGCGGTTGCTTGAACCAAAAACTAAAAACATTTTAGTCGTCGGCGATGACGCGCAAAGCATATATTCTTTTCGCGGCGCGTCAGTGCAAAATATTTTGAATTTTCCAAAAACCTATCCAGACGCGAAAATTTTCCGACTGGAAACAAATTATCGTTCTACGCCGGAAATTTTGAATTTAGCGAATGATGTTATTGCTAAAAATACGGCGCAGTTTCCAAAAGAGCTTCGCGCCGTCCATCCCGGGTTGCTGAAACCGGAACAGATAAATAAATCGTCTGTCGAAGAAGAAGCGCGGTTTATCGCGGATAAAATCAAGGCCGCGATAGATAGCGGCGCACGGCTGAACGAAATCGCCGTGCTTTTTCGCGCCGCCAGCCATTCGGAATCGCTGGAGTTTGAACTCGGAAAAAGGGGCATTGCCTATGACTATCGCGGCGGACTGCGTTTTTTTGAACGCAGCCACATTAAAGATGCTCTCGCATATTTGCGGATTTTAAATGAACCGAAAGATGAGGCGGCATGGCGGCGAATTTTGGTCAATTTTTCCGGCATCGGGGAGGTAACAGCCGAAAAAATTATCGCTATCGCGCGCGTCTCGCCGCGGGAAGAAATTTTACGCGCCGTCGGCCCTTTGCTTGGCGACAAAGCGCGTGCCGGCTGGGATGAATTTTCATCAATCTACTGCAAACTTTTAGAATATATAGGTGAAAAACCCAGCGAACTAATTAACGCGATAGTAAACAGCGCTTATAGCGATTATCTTGCGTCCGAATATGAAAATGCCGATGATCGTCTGGAAGATTTGGGCCAATTGGCGGTTTTCGCGGAAAAATACGACGCGCTTGCCGATTTTTTGGCCGAGGCGATTTTGTTTGAAGGGTATTCCGCCAAAGATTCGCGCTCTGGTGGATCGCGAGTTATTCTTTCCACCATCCATCAGGCAAAAGGCATGGAATGGGATACGGTGTTCGTGATGAATTTGGTTGACGGCGCTTTCCCCAACGAGCGCGCGATGTTTGAAGACAACGGAATCGAAGAGGAGCGCCGGCTTTTTTATGTAGCAATTACGCGCGCTAAGCGGCGTCTTTATCTTACGTATCCTGAAACCTCGCGCGCTTCGTTTTCTTGGAATATGCCGTCAATGTTTTTGCAAGAAATTGACGAGAGCTTGCTGGCTGGCAACGTTTCAAAAATCGGCGATGACATTGAGTATATTGATGAAAATTCATCACAAATCTCCGGCATCCGCGGCCGCAGTTTTTTGCGCGAGGTAGATGAGCTATAATATATTTGTATGGATAAAATTTACTCCGTTTCTGAATTTATTGACGCCGCGAACGAACTTCTGGCTTTTGAAATTTGGGTGGAAGGAGAAATAAGCGGATTTAATATCTCTCAAGATCGCTGGGTCTTTTTTGATTTGAAAGACGGGGACGGCTCAAAAATCAACTGTTTTATGACCGCTTGGACGCTGAAAGAGACGATTGAAGACGGAATGACAATCCGCGTTCGCGGCCTGCCGGGAATCCATAAAAAGTATGGAAAATTCAGTATTACCATCCATGAAATTAAAATTATGGGCGAGGGGGCGCTTCGCCGGGCGTTTGAGCTTCTGAAAGCAAAATTGCAAGCGGAAGGGTTGTTCGCGCCTGAAAGAAAACGGCCGCTGCCGAAATTTCCCGCTAAACTCGGACTCATTGCTTCGCGCGAATCCGCGGCTTACAACGATTTTATCCGCATCTTGAATAACCGCTGGAGCGGGCTTGAAATTAATTTGCTCCATACGCAGGTGCAGGGCAAAGAGGCGATCCCGCAGATCCTTCGCGCCATCGGGTATTTTAATAATGAAATGCCCGATTTGGACGCGCTTGTAATTACCCGCGGCGGCGGCAGTCTTGATGACTTGGGCGCGTTTAATTCCGAAGAAGTGGCGCGGGCAATTTACGCTTCAAAAATCCCGACGCTTGTCGGCATTGGGCACGAACGGGACGAAACTTTGGCTGACTGCGTGGCAGATATGCGCGCTTCAACGCCGTCAAACGCCGCCGAGCGCCTTGTGCCGGACCGCGCGGAAATTATGACCTCGCTTGAACATTACGCCCATCTCTTGGGGCAGGATATCGAAAAAAAAGTCAGAGACGCAAAGGATATAAGTTATAATGCCGGACGGATTTTCGAACGTTGTCTTGAAGAAAAAAAACGCCGATTGGACATCATTCAAAAAAATATGGTAATGTTAGTAAGCCAGTTTGTTGACAAAACAAAAACGCGTCTTGATTTTGTTTTGCGCACAATTAAAAATTTAAATCCGGAACGTATTTTGCGTCGTGGCTTCAGCATTGTTTTTAAAGATGATAAAATAGTAAAAGACGCGAGTATGGTTGCCGTGGGCGATATTTTGGATCTTAAATTTTCAAAAGGCAAAATCAAATCTAAAGTTATTTAATTTATGGCAAGCAATAAAAAATTTAATTTTGGCGAGGCATTCGGCGAACTTGAAAAAATCGTTCAACAATTTGAGCGTGATGATGTTGATTTGGAAAACGCTCTGCTGGAGTTTGAGCGCGGTCTTCTGCTCGCGCAAAAATGCAAAACGCGCCTTTCGGAAATTGAAAATAAAGTAAAAGAAATAAAAATCAAATTTGAAGACGGAATTGACAAAAATTAAGGCATTGGATAGTTTGTTTTGTATGACTGAAGATAAACATTACATTTCCGCGGAAGGATTGCAAAAAATCAAAGAAGAGCTTGCGCGCTTAAAACAGATTGAGCGGCCGGAAATTATCCAAAAAATCGTTGAAGCAAAATCATTCGGCGATCTCTCCGAAAACGCCGCTTACTCCGACGCGCGCGAACGCCAGGCTTTTATTGAAGGCCGAATTTTTGAATTGGAAGATTTGTTAAAAAAAGCTGTCGTTATTGAAAAAAAAACCGGAGATGCGGCGCACATCGGTTCAACTGTTAAAACGGAGGGCAATGGAAAGATAAAAGAATATAAAATCGTCGGGCCAAAGGAGGCGGATCCGCTGCGGGGATTTATCTCAAACGAATCACCGCTTGGGAGGGCTTTTTTGGGACATAAAGTCGGCGACACGGTTAATGTCGAAACTCCGGCGGGCAAAAATGTTTATAAAATTTTAGAAATCAAATGATATGGCGCTAAAAATCGCAGTTATGTTTATGGGTAAGCCCGGCTCGGGGAAAGGGACGCAGGCGGAAATTTTAGTAAAACAATACAATCTCACCCATTTTAACACCGGCGAAGTTATTAGGCATCGCCTTGCCAATCCAAAAAACGACGAGGATGCCCGGGAAAAAGAAATTTACGAATCCGGCAAGCTGAATACTTTTGAATGGGTGGCTAATTTAGTTTTGGAAAAGGCGCACGAGTACGCAAAAGCCGGGCAGGGGATTGTTTTTTCCGGTTCACCGCGCTCGCTTTATGAAGCCGAGCGCCTGATTCCGCAGTTGCTTGCTGATTACGGCGAAAAAAAGGTTATTGCTATTTTGGTTGATATAGACGATCGCCTCGCCGTTGAAAGAAATAGCGGACGTTTGACTTGCGACAAGTGCGGACTTACAATGACGGTTTTGGCGCCTGATTTGGAAAAAATGACAGACGGCGTCTGTCCTAAATGCGGCGGCCGGCTGATTCAACGGGCGATTGATACCGCGGAGAAAATTGTGGAAAAAAGATTGCCAGATTATTACCAAAATACCGTTCCGGCGATTGAATATATCAAAAAACAAGGAATTTTGCGCGAAGTTGACGGCCGAAAAACAATTGAAGAAGCTCGGCAAGAAATCGCTAAAATAGTAGAGCCGATAGTTAAACAATAATCTCCCGTAAACTCCGCAAATCGCGGAGTTTTTAAATTTTGACAAAAATTTTATTTTAACTTAAAATTAGTATATATTTAAGCCCAAATTCTATGATTCAAAAATTGTCTGATGAGGAAAAAATCCGTCTTGAAAAATTAAAAAAAATCCGCGCCGCCGGCGTTGACCCATATCCGGCAAAATGCTCGCGTACGCACAGGGTTAAAGAAATTATCGCCGAATTTGACGAATTTGAAAAAAATAAAATAGCAATAACGTTGACAGGCCGCCTAAAAACAATTCGCGTTCACGGCGGACTGGCTTTTGCCGACTTGGAAGATGATTCGGGCAGAATTCAATTAGCTCTCAAAAGAGATGATTTGGCGCCCGGTCAATATGCTTTTTTTAAAGATTCGGTGGATATTGGAGATTTTATACAAGTTACGGGCGCGGTTTTTCTTACCAAAAAGGGGGAGAAGACGCTCGGAGTTAAAAATTACGTTCTGCTCGCAAAATCGCTTGCGCCTCTGCCGGAAAAATGGCATGGGCTTACGGATACGGAAATTCGCTTCCGAAAAAGATATTTAGATCTTATTTCCAATCAGGAAGTAAAAATTATTTTTGAAAAACGAAGCAAAATTGTTGCTGCGCTTCGTGAATTTTTCGGCGATCGCGGATTTTTGGAAGTAGAAACCCCGATTTTACAGCCGATTCCCGGCGGTGCCAACGCCCGGCCGTTTGTGACACATCACAATGCGCTCGATCTTAATATGTATTTGCGAATCGCGCCAGAATTATATTTAAAAAGATTGGTTGTCGGCGGGATGGAACGCGTCTACGAAATTGCCAGATGTTTCAGAAATGAAGGAATTGATCATCTGCACAATCCGGAATTCACGCAAATTGAATTTTATCAGGCGTATGCCGATTATGAAGATTTGATGAAGCTTACCGAAGAGCTTCTTCCATTTCTGGCGGATCGCGTTCTAAATGACGACAAATGCGTTTACGATAAGCGCGAAATTAATTTGGCCGCGCCATATCCGCGAATAACTTTTCGCGAAGCGATCAAAAAATACGCGAAAATCGACATTGAAGATTATCCAGATCGTGAAACGCTGGCAAAAAAAGCAAAAAATTTAGGCGTTGATATTGTAACGTCTGACAGTCACGGTCGCATAATGGACGAAATATACAAAAAATTTGTCAGGCCGAACTTAATCCAACCGACTTTTATTATCAACCATCCGCTTGAACTTTCACCTCTTGCTAAAAAAATTCCCGATGATCCAAAATATGTTGAACGCTTTCAGTTGGTTTTGGCCGGCGGCAACGAACTCTGCAATGCTTTTTCAGAATTAAACGATCCGCTTGATCAGGAGGAGCGGTTCGCGGAACAAGAAAACGCGCACAAGGGCGGGGATATTGAAGCGCAAAGAATGGACCGCGATTTTATAGACGCGCTTCGCGCCGGCATGCCGCCAACCGCTGGTTTCGGTATGGGAATTGATCGCTTGACCGCGCTTTTCACCAACTCGCATAATATTAAAGAAGTAATTTTATTTCCGATCCTGAAACCAGAAAATTGAAACAATCGTTCCGATACGCATCGGGATACCAAAATTTTGCGTTTTGATTTTTTCCGCCAAAGGCGGATCCCTGCCTACCGCAGGCAGGCGTCTTTGGCGGAAAATTTTCAATTATGTTTTGGTTTTTAATCGCCGCGGTGATTGTAATGTGGGGCATCTGGGGCATCGCGGAAAAAATGGCGTTGTTTAAAGGCAATCCGTGGCAAACGCTTTTTGCCTTTTTATCTTGGTCGGCGCTGGTATTTACGCCAACGGTCGCGTATTTTTTATATAAATTTCACGGCAAATTAGGATTCCAAATCAACAAATGGGTTTGGCTATGGGCATTTATTGCCGTCGCCTCTAATGGTCTCGCGGTTATTGCTTTTCGCTACGCGTTACTTCGCGAAGGCGCCGGAATGGTTGTCGCGCTCACTGCCGCATATCCAATTATGACCGCAATTCTCTCCACAATCTTTTTGAAAGAATCGCTTGGCTGGGTCGGTTATTTCGGTATAATTTTAACTTGTTTTGGAGTTTATTTAATTAGTTTAAAATCTTAATTTAAAAATATGCTGGATATTAAGTTCATCCGGGAAAATCCGGAAAAAGTTAAACAAGGGCTAAAAAATAAGGGCGCCAATGTAGATTTGAACGAGGTGTTGATGCTAGATACGCGGAAACGCGATTTAATAAAGAAGATCGACGATTATCGCGCCTTTAAAAATCAGTTTTCAAAAAAGATAATCAACGCGCCTCCCGAAGAAAAACAAAAAATGATCGCCGAAATGAAAGAATTTGACCGCGATAATGATAAGCTGGACGATAAGCTAAAAGAGGTTGATAAAAAATTGCAAACGCTTTTACGTTTAATTCCAAATTTGCCAAAAGATGATGTGACTATCGGCAAAGATGGTGACGACAACCAAGTGCGCTATAAAATTGGCAAACCGCCAAAGTTTGCGTTTAAGCCGTTGGATTATATGGAGATAGGGGAGCGGCTGGATATTATTGATACGGCGCGGGCGGCTAAAGTTTCTGGTTCAAGATTTGGTTATCTTAAAAGAGAATTGGCGCAGCTGGAATTCGCAATTGTTCAGTACGCGATTGACGTTCTGACAAAAAATAATTTTTGTCCGATAATTCCGCCGGTTTTGATTTCAAAAAAAGCGATGGCGGCAATGGGGTATATGGATAGGGGAGCGGATGAAATTTATAAGACGCAGGATGATTTATATCTCGTCGGCACATCGGAGCAGTCTATGGGGCCGATGCATATGGACGAAATAATTGATGAAAACCAACTTCCGCTCCGGTATGTTGCTTTTTCCGCATGTTTTCGGCGTGAAGCCGGTTCGTACGGAAAAGATACGCGGGGCATTCTGCGCGTTCATCAATTTGATAAATTAGAGATGTTTTCCTTTACTCGGCCAGAAGAATCGGACAAAGAACACGCATTTTTGCTCAAAATGGAAGAAAAACTAATGAAGGGGCTTAAATTGCCTTATCAGGTAATTAATATTTGCTCCGGCGATTTGGGCGATCCAGCGGCTCGTAAATGGGATATTGAAACTTGGCTTCCATCAGAAAATAAATATCGTGAAACACATTCCACTTCAACTTGCACTGATTATCAGGCGCGGCGCCTTAATATTCGTCTGCGCCGTAAAGATGGCAAGGTGGAATTTCTGCATACTTTAAATGGTACTGCCTTCGCTATCGGTCGCATCTTAATTATGATATTAGAAAATTTTCAGCAAAAAGACGGTTCAATAAAAATTCCCGCCGTACTACATAAATACTGCGGATTTAAAAAAATATCATTCTCGAAACAAAAATCCACTAAAAAACCATCTAAATTTTTATAGGGTATGCACCCTCTCTGGCACAAGAAGCCTCAAAATTTTAAAAAATTTCAGCACCCAAGGCAATTTGTTAATCCATTTTTTAGTGAAAAATCGCAAAAATTATCTAAAAAATCACGGCGACTGAAAATTGATACAATTTTAATAGTTTTATCCTTGACTGGCTGGTTGTATTTTTTATTTTTTTCACCCTACTTTTCAATAAAGGACATCATTATTCAGGGCAGTGAGCAAATTTCCGAAGATGAACTGATGAATTTTGTTGAATCGAAGTTTAATAAGAATATTTTTTTATTAAAAAAGGCAAAATTAGCAAACATAATTACATCAACTTTTATTCTTAAAAAAACAGAGGTAACAAAAATATATCCTTTGGCTCTTTTAATAAGCATTAGTGAACGACAGCCAAAATTGAATATCGTGTATAATGATCATATTTATTTAATGGATGTTGAGGGTGTTATTTACCGCGATTTGTGGCAACAAGAACCGACGGTGGTAATGACCACAAGCTCTGCGGAGCTCACCGCAATTAATTGGGAGGGGGTTTATAAAGATAAAATAAAAAATTCAAAACCGCTGATAATTTATAATAAAAATAAAGATGTTAAGGCGCTCGGCGAGAAAATCATCGCGCCAAAAATTATTTCTGATATTTTGAGTATATACGAAATAGAAACAATATCTGAATATTTTAAAATAAGGTATATAACGTTAAATCAAACGAATCCAACTCAAATAACGGCCATGGTAACAGGCGACACGGAAATCTATTTTGACGTTGAGCTGGATATTAAAAAGCAAGTGGAGAATCTTCGTATTCTCTATAAAGAAAAATTAAATCAGGGATTGCCAAGTCAACTAAAATACATCGATCTTAGGTTTGGGGAGAGAGTATACTATAAATAGCTACGGATTGCAGATTTTAGAATGCAGAATCGCAGAATAACTCCCGCAGCTCTACTCCTTGAGATAATTTTTCTAGATAATATTTTACGACGCTAAATAGTTTTTTTCAAGCTGAGGCCAGAGAAGAGTTGGTGATATATAGGGCGCTTCACGATGATTTTGACTTCTGGGTGCGACCGCTCAAAATGTTTATTGAAGAAGTTGAATATAGAGGTATAAAAATTCCGCGATTTGCTTATTTCGGAGAATAGTAGAATCTCGTTTGAACGAGGTTTTTTTAAATAGGGAAGTTATCTGATGGAAATAATTTATATTATCTTGTGTCGTACAATATATCTTATACGACACATCAAATTATATCATATAAGACAACATCCACTTTTACGACCGCACAGGGTTATAAAAAGCGATATGTGACGCTACATTTATATAATATCTTCCGTTAAACGCCCTTTTTTATTACTCTCTCTTAAAGATATTTCTCAAAGATATTTCTCAACCGTGCGACTTTTAGTAGCACCTAAGGCATTTTATCTAATTTTGATTTATGGCGTTCTTGGGCTTTAGTAATTTTAAACAACAAACGACGTTTCGGATTTAGAGGCGCATAAATTTTAATCTCGCCATTTTTGCCTCTTAAGAAAAGGGGCCAACATAAATATTAAATAAGTAGCGTTATGTTAAAAAGAGGCGTGAGCTTATTATTATGCGTCGTAAAATATACAAAAGAATTTTGTACTGTATTCGCTCATTCGCGCGAATGAGCGAATATACCCGGAAAGAAATTAATTAATGTCCATCAAATAATCTAATGGATTCACCGACGTGTTGTTTTTTCTTACTTCAAAATGCAAATGCGGACCGGTGGTAAGCCTTCCCGCTCCCCTGGTGCCAGGCGTGCCACCGGAAAGACCGATCATCTGCCCGCGTTCAACAAACTGATCTTTTTTTACGTCAATTCGCGAAACATGTCCATAGACCGTAATACTATTATCAAAATGGATTAAAATGATATAGCTATATCCCATTCCCGCATCGCGGGCGGTAACAACATATCCCGGCGCCGCGGCCAAAACTTTTGTGCCTTGCGCGACGCGGATATCTATGCCTGGATGTTCATAAACATATCTGAAAGGATACTCAGGGTCGTGGAAATAAGTAGAGATGCCTTTTTTTGGATCAACCGGCCAGCTTAAAATAACAGCCTCGCCGATTTTATATTGATCGCTTTTCCTGATTTTTTCTTTAATCGCATTGCTGATACTGGCGATCGCGTCATTGACTTGCTTTTGCTCATCTCTAAGTTCGCTTACAATTTCTTTAAATTGATTTTGTTTGTTTATGGATGCCCGCATTAGTATATTTTGCGCGCTCTTTTGCTCTTGTAATATGGTAGTTTGGTCCTGTAATTGCTGTTTTTGGTCAAGAAGGATATTTTTTTTAATAGTTAAATTTTTATTTTGTTCTTCTAAAACAATTCTCTGATTTTTTAATTTGTTTAAAATGGTCAATAAATTTACCTGAACTTCCTCAAGGTATTTTACTTGATTATAAAAAGCTGAGAATGAGGGATTAAAAATTAAAATTCTTATCGCGCTTTCTCGATCCAATCGGTCGAACGATCTTATAATGGTCCCGAGACTTATTTTTTGGTTATTAATTTCTGTCTGCTTATCGCCTATATTGGATTCCAACACCTTAATTTCAAGATTCGATGTATCGATATCAAGATTTAGTTTATTAATTTTAAGTTCAATCTGCGCGATTTTATTCTTAGTTAACGCGATAGAATTGGCCAAAGAGGCGGATTTAGACTGCTCTTGATTAATTTTTTTCTGGTAATCGCTGATTTTTGTTTCAAGATCCTGAATTTGTTTCTTTTTTTCAAGTATCTGGTCGTTTAAGCCGGCAATATCATCTTTCAGGGCGGCAAATACAAAATTCCCCTGCGTAATTATAAAGGCAATGATTATCAAAATGGTTTTTGCCGTTCGCCATTTCATATATTATATTCTATCAAAAAAAGCTCCAAATTTGGAGCGGCTTTTAACTTACACACGGCTAAAGTTTTTCAATCGCCCGCTTAATGCGTTTTAACACAGCGTCTTTCCCAAGAATCGCCGCAATTTCAAACGGTCCGGGTGATTTATTGCGGCCGGAAAGCGCGACACGCATCGGCCAGAGAATATCGCCATTTTTAAATTTTTCTTTTTTAATATAGTCAATTATTTTTTCTTCTAATCTTTTTCTTTCAAAATCAACATCTGGAAGTTTAAATAAAAATTTTAAAAGCGCCGTGAGTATTTTTTTTGTAACGGCTGGCGGGGCGTCCTTCCATGCGAGCAGATCTTTTGGGTAATCAAGAGTTTCTTCAAAAAAGAATCGGCTTTCATACACAATATCGTCAAACTTAGACAATCTTTCCTTGGTAAGCGCCATAATTGCTAATAATGATTTTTTATTGATTTCTGTTTTCGTTGCAGTAACAATAATCTTCTTGCCTTTCTTAGAAATTAAATTTGCCGCTTCCAAATATGGTTCGCACAAATCAAACAAATCATCATCTTTTGTTTGTTTAATATAATGATTATTTAACCAATCTAATTTTTCGATATTAAAGATTGCGCCAGTTTTATTCACTTTGGAAAGATCGAATTTTTCAATTAGTTCTTCAGTTATGTAAATCTCCTGACTGGCGCTAGGATTAAAACCCAGAAGCGCGATAAAATTGATGAGCGCGTCGCGCAAATATCCCTTTTTCGCGTAATCTTCCACCGCGACATCGCCCTGCCGTTTTGATAATTTACTTCTGTCGGAATTCAAAAGTAACGGAAGATGAGCAAACTGCGGCGATATCCAGCCAAAAGCTTCATATAAAAGAATGTGTTTTGGCGTTGACGAAAGCCACTCCTCGGCGCGAATAACATGCGTAATTTTCATCAAATGGTCATCAATCACGTTGGCAAGATGATAAGTTGGATAACCATCAGATTTTAAAAGCACCTGATCATCAATTAGCTGATTTTTAAATTTAACTTCGCCCCGGATTAAATCTTTAAAAATCGTTACGCCTTCATCCGGGACATTTAGCCGCACGACATATGGCCTACCTTCGTCCAAAAGCCGTTTAATTTCTGCTTTTGGCAGATTTTTGCAATGTCCGTCATACATTGTTGGCTGTTTTTTGGCCATTTGCTCCTGCCGCACTTCCTCTAAACGTTCAGGTGTGCAAAAACAATAATACGCGCGGTCTTTTTTCAATAATTCTTTCGCATATTTTTTATAAATTTCCAGCCGTTCAGATTGAACATAGGGGCCATACTCACCTTTTTGCTTGACCGTCCCGTCTTCTAAATATGGGCCTTCATTGTATTCTAATCCAGCCCAAGCAAGCGTGCGGATAATATTTTCCGTCCCACCCTCAACGAATCTGCTGCGATCAGTATCTTCAATCCTTAAAATAAAATCGCCGCCATTATGCTTGGCGAAAAGATAATTGTAAAGCGCGGTCCGCAGGCCGCCGATGTGTAAAAATCCCGTGGGGCTGGGGGCAAAACGAACGCGAACTTTTGATTTTATTCTTTCTTCCATAAGTTTTTGATTATAAAAAAAGGAAAGACAATTACCGCATTTATTATACGCCTTATCCTCTTTGGTTCCAAGAGCGCTCGCCAAAACCATTCTAATCCCAAACATCGTAAAATCTTTGGCGCGCGTTTGGCTTTACCTGCATAAAAATCCAGCGCTCCACCGATGCCAATGGTCATTACGTCGGGAAGACTTTGGAGATTTTGATAAATCCATGTTTCCTGCTTAACTTGTCCAAAAGCGACTAACAGTAAATTCGCGCCAGAATTTTTTATTTTTTTCAAAATTAATTCTTCATTCTGCAATCTGCATTCTGCATTTAATGATCCTCCGCTTTCGACGCCAACAATCTGCGTGTCCGAATTTAATCCTTGCAGATACCGCGCCGCCGCTTCCCCTATCCCCTCCTCCGCGCCCAATAAAAAAATTTTTAATTCGCTACCATAATCTTTGATCAATTTTTCAACCAAATCGGTTCCGGAAACGCGCTCGCTAAGTGGTTGACGCAAAATCTTTGCAGCAAAGATTAATCCGATACCGTCCGGAATGGCTAAATCCGCGGAATTCAGGATATTTTTAAATTCATTATTCTTTTGCGCCAGAACCAACATCTCCGGATTTGGGGTAACCACAAAAGTTGTTCTTGCATCGCGTATCCGCCCAATCAGATAATCTGCGGCTTCTTTAAAACCAAGATTGTCAATTTTTATTTTAAGAATTTCAATTTTCATTCAACTTATAGCGTAGCTTTAAAAAAATATTGTATAATTCGAAGTGAAGGATCTCTCTGGCGATCATCTTTATCTGAACAATAAAGATTTCGCTACGCTCAGAATGACGGAAGGGGGGAATCCGTATGGGAGAGCGAGTCTCCACAATAGTTACCCAAGTTCAAAACTTTTTATTACTTCATAGATCGGTCCCTTTGATGTGAGCGTGCTTTTCGTAAGTTCAATGCTGCTTACTTCAAATTCGCCGATCGGCGCTTCAACAGCCGCTAATTTTGCTCGTCCAAATTTAACGCGACCGAGCGTGATATGCGCCTCCCACGGCCGTAGATCGATTTTTAATCCGAGAGAACTAAGCTCAAAACCAATCTTCTTTTGGATTTTTTCAATTATTTGGCTATGGTCGCTCTGTACGCCGACAAAAATTACGCGAGGATTTTTTGTGTCCGGAAAAGCGCCGATCGCACCCAAAAAAGTAGTAAACTTCGGATATTGGCCGGAAACCTTCTGTAGCTCGGCGTTAACTAACTCAACTTGATGATCGTCGATCTCATCCAAAAAATGCAGGGTCAAATGCAAATTATTCGCTTCGGTCCACTTAGCTTTTAATCCGCGGTTCATCTTATCCAAATTATTTATTACCGCTTCTAGTCCGTCTTTTATTTTCTGTGGTAAATTAATAGCGATAAACGCGCGCATTAGGATTTGAATTTTTTAATTTTTATCAGATATCCTTCATCAACGCCGGCAGTATACTCCATTTTGCCCTTTGGTACTTTTTCAATGATGATATTGTATTCAGATTGTAGATCGGTAAGTACTTCGTCCAGCATTTGCCATAAACGTTGGTGCATCTCTAAGACCTTTCCTCTCGGAATAGTGCCCACTCTTTTCTTTAAACGGAATCTCCGCGGCCGTAGCTTGCACCGTCACATCGCACATTTGACATAACCAAAAGAATTATTTACACTGTCATCAGAACTTTTTGCTAACAAAGGAGAGGCGGTGATGACTCGCGGGGAATTTTTGAAGTTCTTAACCGAAGAAGCTAAGAAATATCACACCGAAGCCCTCTGGTCGATTGAACGCAGTCGACATATGAACGGCCTTTCTCGACGCGATTTCATTGGTCTGAAAAAGAATCGGCAACTGACTCAAAGACTAATTGATGCTCTGCTGGTAGATTTTATCAATATGATAGGGGTTGGGCAATGTGTAGATTACGGTCTTTATACCAAAGATCTTAAAATCAAGGAAGCAAAAATGTTTTTGCATCACGCTGATCCTCCCTGCACCACTCGCTTAAACCATGGATTTTGCTCAGAATGTAACCTTGTGCCCGACATGCAAAGTACCTGCTTCTACTTCTATTGTCCCTCATGCGATTGTCAGTTGAAAAACATGAAATGCCCAAAGTGTAAACTGTCCTTTAAACGCCCCAGTCGATAGTCGGCTGGGATTTTTTTTATTACTTAAACCCCATGACACCTCTTATATTTCCTAGTGAGGCCACGCGAAAATTTATTTTCGTGATGGCCGAATGACGGAAATTCAAATGTTGCCATGGCAACGTTTATATTTCTTCCCGCTCCCGCACGGACACGGATCGTTGCGGCCCACTTTTTCTTCGGCGGATTTTGCCGGCGCCGGACGGAAATCCCCTTCTTTAGGCGGGGCGTTAAGCTGGATGCCGCGGCGGTTCATCAATGAACGTTTAGGTTCGGTGGAAACGCCAACTTTAAAAATATTATAAACAATCTGCTTATTAATGTAAGCCGTAAGCTCCTGGAACAATCTAAATGCTTCGCGCTTGTACTCCACAAGCGGATCGCGCTGGCCGTAACCGCGAAGCCCGATGCCGGTTTTCAAGTGGTCCATCGCCTCCAAATGCTCAATCCAAAGAGTGTCAACGGCGTGAAGCATAATATTTTTTTGCACTTCGGCGATAAACCGGCGTGCGTCCAGGCCCTCGGGCGCGGCATTTTCTACGCGGCGTTCAAATTCGTCAAAAGCTTTGGCCGCGAGACCCGACAGATACTCAATTATTTGCGTGCGCACGGCAATATCCTGTAATTTATCGCCCGCGTGATGACGCAAGTCATCAATTTTGATGCGCGCGTCAGTGCTAATCGGAAAAATCGTATCCACACTCTCATAAATTTCTTCTATATTCCATTCTGATTCATTTGGATTTGAAGTGTGGAATAAAACAATTTGTTCAATTTCCTGTTCAACGAGCTCCATAATTTCCTCGCGCAAGCTCCCCTTTTCCGCAATGCCTAAAATTTCGTCGCGTTTTTTGTAAATAACTTCGCGGTGTTTGTTTAAAACATCATCGTATTCAAGCAAGTGCTTGCGGATGTCAAAATTATGGCCCTCAACTTTTTTCTGTGCCGATTCTAAAGATCTGGAGACCAATGAATTTTCAATCGGCATATCTTCGGGAAGTCCCAAACGCTCCATCATGCCTTTGATATTGGAACCGAAAATTTTCATCAAATCGTCTTCCATTGAAACATAAAATTGCGATGAGCCCTGATCGCCCTGGCGTCCGGCGCGGCCGCGAAGCTGATTGTCAATGCGCCGTGATTCATGCCGCTCGGTGCCAAGCACGTGGAGCCCGCCGAGTGCGCGCACTTTTTTCGCCTCCTCTAACGAAGGCGGGTTACCTCCGAGAATTATATCCACGCCGCGGCCGGCCATATTAGTAGCGATGGTAACGGCGCCTAACCGGCCGGCTTGAGCGATAATTTCCGCCTCTCGCTCATGATTTTTCGCGTTCAAAAGTTTGTGCGGCACGCCCTCACGCTCTAACATTAAAGATAATGCTTCATTTTTTTCAATTGAAATGGTGCCAACCAGAACCGGCTGGCCTTTCTCGTGGCGCTCCTTGACCTCGCGCACCACTGCCTGCCATTTACCATGCTCGGAGCGGTAAATGCGGTCGGCAAAATCGGCGCGGACCATCAGTTTGTTGGTGGGTATCTCAACCACTTCTAAATTATAAATTTTAGAAAACTCTTCTGCTTCGGTCGCGGCAGTACCGGTCATACCGGCAAGCTTTTTATAAAGCCGGAAATAATTTTGAAAAGTGACGGTGGCTAAGGTTTCTGATTCGCGCTGGATTTTAACGCCTTCTTTGGCCTCAATCGCCTGATGCAAACCCTCGCTATAACGCCGGCCAAACATCAGCCGGCCGGT
>Ga0233421_10000262_pt1 | contig 23689 bp, 18 predicted proteins | sample Watercolumn_Mata_3_FD_182725 | JGI IMG/M metagenome (GOLD analysis project Ga0233421, IMG submission 182725) | Freshwater microbial communities from Lake Matano, South Sulawesi, Indonesia - Watercolumn_Matano_2014_107_MG | ecosystem: Environmental > Aquatic > Freshwater > Lake | place... | reverse complement strand
ACCTTCAAAAGTCCCTGCCCCCCTATTCCCGTGACCATCATATTGAATTGCTTTAAATCCTTTTCCATATAACTATTTCTTAACAAATAAACAGGGCCTGTTAGCAATAATTACCGAAACATCCTTTTTAGCCATAAAATCCTTGACTGTTTTAACCATTTCTTCCTGATTCAGAGGGTCCAAGGTCTTTACATTCTTCACCCCGCAGGCCCTGACCACATTCTCAATCTTAATTCCCGTATCAGAATTAGCTGAAACAGGATGAGGCTGGTGCCCTGTCATGGCAGTGGTCTCATTGTTAAGGATAATTACTAAAGGATTTGATTTATTGAAAACAGCATTAACCAAAGCAGGAATCCCTGAATGAAAGAATGAGGAATCCCCTACGAAAGCAATGAGCTTCTGGCCCGTTGCTTTTTTTATCCCGTGCCCTATTCCTATGGAAGAACCCATGCAGAAAAGGTAGTCCTGCATATTTACCGGAGGATTGCCGAAAAGCATGTAGCAGCCAATCTCTCCCCCGAAAATAACCTTCTCGGGGTCAACAGCTTTTTTAACAGCTGCGATGACTGACCAATAGGGGCAGCCAGCGCAGAGCTGGGGCAATCTTTTGGGATTTAAAGTTTGAACATTCTTGGGTACCTTGTATTTCCTGCCCGTTATCCTGGCTAAAGCTGAAAAAACGGTTTCCGGCCTCATTTCCCCTGTTTCAGGGATAAGTTTCTTGCCCAAAATTTCCAAATCGCAGTTAACCTCCTTAGCCAGCCTTTCCACTTCTCTTTCTAAAAACGGCTCCAGTTCCTCTACGATCAAAACTTTTTTAAATCCTTTGATGAATGCTTTTATCTTTTCTTCTGGCAAGGGATAGAAGAATCCCAGTTTTAAAACAGGCAGAGAAAGATTGAGCTCAGCCAGAGCTTCCTTGGTATATAAATAGGAAATGGCCGAAGTGATGATTCCTATTTTGGAATCAGAACCTTTCTCAATCCTGTTTAGAGAAGATTTCTCTAAAAAAACTCTGATTCTTTCTATCTTTTCCAAGAGCTCGTTCTTCATTTCCAAAACCCTGGGAGGCAGGGTGATGAACTGCCTGGGGTTTTTAATGAACTTCCCTAGAACTTTTTTCTGGCTCCTTTCCATGGCTTCCAGGACAACAGGCATTTTCTGGTGGGCAACTCTGGTAGAGGTCCTGACTATTACCGGAATCTTAAACTGCTCCGAAAGTTTGAAGCCAAATTTAACAAAATCTTTGCATTCCTGAGGATCAGATGGCTCTAATACCGGAATCTTGGCCCAGGAAGCTATGGGCCTGGTATTCTCCTCAGTCTGGGCTGAACTGTGGCAGGAAGGGTCGTCGGCAACTATCAGAACAAAAGGGCCTTTGGCCCCGGTATATACAAAAGGCAGCAATGAATCAATGCAGACATTGAGCCCGAAATTCTTCATGGCTACCAGAGTTTTGAGACCTGAAAAGGAAGCACCCATTCCTGCTTCCATGGCTATCTTCTCATTGGTTGAAAATTCAAAATAAAGGCCCTTACCGTTTTTGCCCCTGGTAAGGCCGTAAAAGATGTTTCCAATCTCGGAAGCCGGGGTGCCGGGATAGGTGGAAACAAACTGGACGCCTGCTTCCAGGGCGCCGCGGCAGATGGCTTCGTTTCCCAATAAAATTTTCTTACCTGGTTTTTTAGACAGCAATTCTTGCATACAATAACATTATTCCACAGTTACTGATTTTGCCAAGTTCCTGGGCTTGTCAACATCGCAGCCCTTGAGCACTCCCATGTGGTAGGCGAAAAGCTGCAATGGTATGACGCTGATTATAGGAGTCAGCATTTCCAGGGTCTTAGGAATATAAATAACATCATCGGCTATTTTTTTAATCTCTTCGTTTCCCTCAGTGGCAATGGCTATAATTTTCCCCTTCCTGGCCTTTATCTCCTCCATATTTGAAACCATTTTCTGGTAAACGCTGTCTGTGGGAGCTATGGCAATGGTGGGAAATTTCTCGTCAATTAAAGCAATGGGTCCGTGCTTCATTTCCCCTGCCCCGTAGCCCTCGGCATGTATATATGATATTTCCTTGAGCTTTAAAGCTCCTTCCAAAGCAGCAGGCAAATTATATTTCCTGCCTATATAAAGGAAATCTTTTGCATCCTTGTATTTTTTGGCTATCTCTTCTATCTTTTTGTCCTGCTCCAGAACTTTTTTCACAAGGTCAGGAAGCAAAGAAAGCTCTTTGGCTATCCTCTGGCCCATAACTAAAGAAAGCTGCCTCTGCCTGCCTAATAATAAAGTCAGCAAAGCCAGAACCGTCAGCTGGGAAGTTAAAGCCTTTGTCGAGGCCACCCCTATCTCAGGTCCGGCATGGTTGTATACCCCAGCCTCTGTTTCCCTGGCAACAGTTGAGCCCACTGCATTTACTATGCCCAAAGTCATTAAGCCCTTCTCTTTTGCTTCCCTTATCGCGCCCAGGGTATCAGCTGTTTCCCCTGACTGGGAAATTGCCAGAACTACTGTCTTTTTATCCAAAACAGGCTTCCTGTAGCGAAATTCTGAACCAAAATCAACTTCAGTGGGTATCCCGGCATATTCTTCCAGCATGTATTCCCCCGCCAAGCCAGCGTAGTATGCGGTGCCGCAGGCAACTATGTTTATCCTCTCAATTCCAGCCAGCTTTTCTTTAACAGAATTCAAGCCTCCCAGCCTGGCTTTCCCCTCTTCCAAAAGAACCCTTCCCCTTAAGGAATTCTGGATGCTTTCAGGCTGTTCCATGATTTCCTTAAGCATGAAGTGGGGATATCCTGATTTCTGAGCATCTTCCAGGCTCCATTCTATCTCTTCAGGATGCTTTTCCTTGCGCATGAAGAAATTATCCGGAGTAATGACCACTATCTCCCCGTCATCCAGGTATATGACCTTCTTGGTGTGGGCAATAACTGCCGAAGGATCAGAAGCAACAATGAATTCATTCTCCCCTAAGCCTAAAAGCAAAGGACTGGAAGACCTGGCAGCTACTATCTTGTCAGAGTCTTCTCTGGAAATTACTGCTAAGCCATAGGTGCCCCTGACTAAGGGTAAGGCCCTCCTGACAGCCTCTTCCAGGTTTCCCTGGAAGTATTTTTCTATAAGATGGGCTATGACTTCTGTGTCTGTTTCAGAAACAAATTTATGGCCCTCCTGCTCCAGCTTTTCTTTTAAGGATTTGTAGTTCTCAATGATGCCGTTGTGCACTACCCAGATGTTCTTTTTGCAGTCAGTGTGGGGATGGGCATTGGCTTCGGTCACCTCCCCGGTAGTGGCCCAACGGGTGTGAAGGATTACGGGATTGGCGGCTATCTTGCTGCTGTTAATCTTCTTCTCCAGCTCGCTGATTTTGCCCACTGCTTTCAAAGAAACTATTTCCTTTTTCTCTTTGTCCCAGGCGGCAAAACCAGAGGAATCATATCCCCTGTATTCCAGCCTCTTCAAAGCTTCAATCCCCAATCTTAATGAATTGGGGTTGTCTTTTTTGGAGATATAGCCTACTATGCCGCACATATTAAACCACTATGTTTATCAGCTTTCCCGGCACGAAAATAACCTTCTTTATCTTTTTGCCTTCTATCCAATTCTTAATCTTTTCCTGAGAAATTGCAAGCTCTTCTGCTTCTGATTGGGTTATATCTGCCTTAGCCTCTATTATGCCTCTTACCCTGCCATTAACCTGAATGACCAGCGAAATAGTCTCTTCTTTAATCAGTTTGGGGTCGTATTTGGGCCAAGATTCATTATGGATAGTGCCTTTTTGGCCCAACCTCTGCCAGATCTCTTCTGAGATGTACGGGGCAAAAGGAGCCAGAAGAATGATTAACTGTTTCAGATTTTCAATGGGCAGATTCTCTTCATTGGTCATCTCATTCCCTAATATCATCATGGCTGAAATTGCCGTATTGTAATGAAGTTCTTCCAAATCTTCCGTGACTTTTTTTATCGTCTTATTAGTCAAAATATCCAACTTCTTGTTCTTAATTCCGGCCTCGGCCCTTTCAGGCAAAGCCCAGACTTTTTCCAAAAACCTGGCTAGGCCGACAATTCCTTTGTCTTGCCAGTCTCCGCCCTGGGAAAAGGGTCCGATAAACATAAGGTACATCCTCAGAGTGTCTGCTCCGTATTTTTGATAATATTCGTCCGGATTAACAACGTTTCCTTTGGATTTGGACATCTTGGCTCCTTCTTTTGTTAAAAGTCCGTGGGCGCGGAATTTTTTAAACGGTTCCTCAAAATCAATCTGGTTCAAATCCTTTAAGGCCATGGTGATGAATCTTGTGTAGAGCAAATGCAAAACCGCATGCTCTTGGCCCCCGATATACATGTCAACGGGCAGCCATTTTTTGACCAATCCTTTATCAAACGGCTTTTCTTCCAAATCTGAAGACGGATACCTGAAAAAATACCAGGAAGAATCCAGGAAAGTGTCGGAAACGTCTGTCTCCCTTTTTGCCGGGCCTCCGCATTTAGGGCATCTGGTATTCACAAAGCTCTCTATAGAAGCCAGGGGAGATTCTCCGGTCCCTTTCGGCCTGAAATTCTCAACGTGGGGAAGCTCTACCGGAAGGTCTTTTTCCGGGACTGGCACTGTGCCGCATTTTTGGCAATAAATAATCGGGATCGGAGGCCCCCAGTAGCGCTGGCGGGAAATCAGCCAGTCCCTTAAATGATAATTTACGGTTTTTTTACCCTTAACGAACTTTGTGATTTCCCACTTGGCTTTTTCCGAATCCATCCCGTTGAACCTGGAAGAATCAACCATGATGCCTTCTCCGGCATAAACCTGGGGTCCGTTATATAATTCTTTCCAGGAGAATAATTGGGCTTCAGGGGTTAAAAATTTCTCCATTTCTTCCGGAGAAACCCAGACTGTTTCGTGGTTATCCCGATCTGCGCAGGAAATCTCTGTGCATTCTCCGTCCTGCAATTCGAAGTAGAAAACGCTGAAATGCGCAAACCTGTTAAGATTTTTGGGGACATGGAAAAACTTGCTGTGCACCCTTTCCAGTTTTTTCACCAGCTTCGGATGCAGATAGCCAGTTTCTTCAATTATTTCCGCGATTGCGCCCTCTTCAGCAGTCTGGCCGTTCTCCGGACCTCCGGTTATAAAAGTCTGCCAGTCAACTTTTTTCCATTTTAAGCCAATGTATTTATCCTCAGACCAGTGCTTGACTATGGCCATGATCGCCTCCCTCTCAATGAAAGGAAATTCCTGGCGCACCTTATCAGATCCTTTTGTGGAAACAAAACAGGGCTCGATAACCCTTTTAATAGGTAACCCGTATTTCTTTGCGAACTCGAAATCGCGTTCATCGTGGCTGGGCACGGCCATGACAGCACCTGTACCATAACTGCCCAAAACATAGTCTGCCACAAAAACAGGAATTTCCTGATTATTGGCCGGGTTAATCACTCTTACCCCCCTTAATTCAACTCCGGTTTTTTCTTTAAGATCGGTCATTTCCAGCTCTGTTTTCTTCTTTGATTCTCCGATGTATTTTTGAACCTCCTCAAAATTATTGACCTTGGATTTCAATTCTTCAATCAAAGGATGTTCCGGAGCCAGAACCAGGTAAGAACAGCCGAATAGGGTATCCGGCCTGGTGGTGAACACTTCTATCTGGCGTTCTTGGCCTGAAATCTGAAATTTTATCAACGCTCCCTCTGATTTACCTATCCAGTTTCTCTGGGCCGTCTTGGTTCTTTCCGACCAGTCGATCTTTTCCAGATTTTTCAGTAATTTTTCGGCGTAATTTGTGATTTTCAGAAACCATTGCTCCGTCTCTTTCTGTATGACCTGGGAGTCGCAGCGTTCGCATTTTCCCTCAATAACCTGCTCGTCAGCTAGGACGGTCTTGCAGGAAGGACACCAGTCAACCGGAGCTTTTTTCCTATAAGCCAAACCTGCTTTGAACAGCTGCAGGAAGAGCCATTGGGTCCACTTGTAGTAATCAGGCTTAGTGGTGTCCACTTCGTGTCTCCAATCAAAAAGGCAGCCCAGATTCTTTAATTGGACCCGGAAATTATCGGTATTTTTCTTAACCAGAACCTTTGGGTGAATCCCCTTTTTAATCGCAAAGTTTTCGGAGTGAATTCCGAAAGCGTCAAAACCGATCGGCTCAAAAACATTGAAGCCCTGAAATCTGCGGAAACGGCCGTGAATGTCTGAACCGGTAAAAGCGTAAACGTTGCCCACGTGCAGCCCTTCAGCAGAAGGGTAGGGAAACATCATCAGGTTATAGTACGGCTTTTTAGATTTCTTCAAATCAACCTGAAAAATCCCTTCTTTTTCCCAATATTCCTGCCATTTCCTCTCTATTTCCTGAGGGTTGTAGCGCATAAAATATTCTTAATTTTATCTTTTTTTAGCCCTTTTGTCTATTAAAACAAAAAGAAGAGAAAAAATTCTCTTCACTTGATCAATCGAACGTTTGTCCGATTTTTAATCCGATGATTCCGCTAAAAAGCTTGGACCACCTTTCTTGGGTTTGATTGATCAGGTCTTTGGGCAAAACTTTTTTCCCGGTCTTCTTGACGTAATTACGAATGGGGTCTTTATCGTAACTATCCTGCTCCTGTCCTGGCTTATAATGGTATTTCAGCCAGAAACGGGATGAGTGCGGAGTGAATCCTTCGTCAATCCAGTAAATGGTCCCTGTTAGATGATCAGCACCGAACTCCATCTTACCGTCAGGCATGATATATCCATGGCCTTCGGTGTAACTGCTGGCTGCCATATACAGGGCTACACTGGTCGAACGGAGGAATTGAGCCAGATCTTCGGCGTTCATCCTGATCTTGCTGTTGGGCTTTGTTTTCAGCCACTGATCAAGATGGTCTACGAATTCTTCGTAAGTCAGAGGCTTGTCATGTTCTCCTGCAGGTGCCTTGGTTGTGGGCCTGAAGATGGGGAACGGCAATTTTTGGGCCCGTTTCATTCCCCTGGGCAGCCAATGGCCAAAGACGCAAACCTGTTCGCCTGGGCTTTCTTCCAGGGCTTTTTCATATTCGGCCAAAAGTGAACCGTACAAATATCCGCTGACTATGCATTCAGCCAGAATTGGATCCAACTTCTTGACCAGCATCACTCTTGCCTTCAGAGCCCGGATTTGTCGCTTTGTTAAATCAAGGCCGAAAAGACTTTCTGTAGTGCTGCAGGTTATAAGATGGTTGGGAATAATATCTTCGAGCCTTTTAAACCAGAATCCGGAGAGCTGGTTTAGAAAAAATCCGGTCATAGGAATGCCGCTTTGCAACGGTTCGTCACCCACAGAAATCCGGTCAAGCGTAACAACCAGTAATGAATTCTCATTGCCTGGTATTTCATACGTGTTTCTGACTTTCCCCCTGCTGTATAAGGGCAAAGGAAGGTTAAGTTCAGTCAAAGCTTTTGTCATGTGCTATACCTCTTCTTTTTACAATGTTCTTTTTTTCTGCGTCCCTCAAACGCAAAAAGGGGCCTCCCCCCTCTTAGAAATTAACCCAAAAACAGATTATTGTAAAGCCGCTATCCCTTAACCAGATTCCTGGCTATGAATGAAGCTTTTCTGGTAATTTCAGATTCCCCCTCAACTTTGTAATCCCTCATGATAACCTTGCCATTGCAGACAACGTCAGAAACACAGTCCCCGGTGGCAGAATAGACCAGATCAGAGACAAGATTCAGCCTGGGCGCAAAAGATATCTTGTTCAAATCAATGAGCACAAAATCAGCCAGCTTATTTTCCTTTATCTCCCCTGAATCCATCCTTAGGGCTTTGGCGCCGTTTTTACCAAGCAAAGACAAAGATTCGCTGGCGGGCAAAACAGTAGGATCCTTTTCTCTGTGCTTCTGGAGCAGAGAGGCAAACTTCACTTCATTGAGCATATCCAAACTGTTGTTGGAGGCCGCGCTATCTGTACCCAAACAGATATTAACCCCTCTTTTCTTCAGACCGCTGTAGGGAAAAATCTCTCCTGAAACAAGCTTCAGGTTAGAACAGGGATTATACACCGGCACAGCACCACTTCTGGCCAAAATATCCATTTCCCTGTCTGAAAGCCAGACAGAATGAGCCAAGATGGTATTGTTCCCCAGAAACCCGATGCTCTCAAGAAATTCAGCCGGCCTCATCTTGTATTTCTCCAAGCAGTCATTGACCTCTTTTTTTGTCTCGGAAAGATGGGTATGTAAAAGCAGGTTTTCTTTGGCTGCAAAATCCTTTGACCAGACCAGCTTTTCCCTGGAAACAGTGTAGATGGCATGGGGAGCTATTGATAAGGAGGTGAGCTCTGATTTTTTATTCTTGAGCTCATAATATTTCTTTTCAATGTTCTTTGGCTGGCCTGATTCAGAAAGGTCAAAAACCACCAGCCCTATCACCGACCTCAAACCCATTTCCTCTGCGGCAGCCATGGCAGCCTCTGGAAAGAAATACATATCATTAAAAGCCAAAGTGCCCGTCTTAATCATTTCCAGACAGGCCAGTTTGGCGCCCCAGTACACGTCATCAGAATTGAGCTTGGCCTCCAAGGGCCAGATCCTGTTTTCCAGCCATTCCTTAAGCACCATGTCGTCTCCTGCGCCACGAAACAAGCTCATGGCAGCATGGGTATGGCAGTTAACGAATCCGGGCAGGACAGCTTTTTCTCCTTTGGCATCAATCGCTTCATCAGCTTTTATATCCAAACTTTCCCCGATTTTTTTAATCCTGTTGCCTTCTATATATATGTCCTGCTTCTTGTTATTGAGAATTATGTTTTTAAACAGCAGGTTCATATCTTAAAAAGTTGTTTTGCGTTTCTGGTGGTTATTTCGGAAATCTCTTCAAGGCTTATTTTCCTGATCTTGGCTATCTCCTGGGCTATATATCTGACAAACAAAGGCTGATTCCTTTTTTCATTTAAAAAAGGAGGGGTCAGATATGGGCAGTCTGTCTCAACAAGCATTCTCTCCAAAGGACATTTCTCAATTACCTCCTTCAGATCCATTTTATACATTATTCCATTAAAACCAAGATAAAAACCCATGTCCAGATACTGCTTGGCTTCCTGCCAGGTGCCGCTAAAACAATGGATAACTCCAAAACACTGGTGTTTTTTAAGGATTTCTATCAAATCCTGCTGAGCCATCCTGCAGTGAAAAATTATGGGCAAGCCAAGTTTTTTGGCCAACCCTATCTGTTCCAAGACAACCTCTTTCTGCTTTTTCTTGAAAGCTTCCAGCTTCACGTTGGTCTTGGGCTTGTAATAGTAGTCCAGCCCTATCTCCCCTATGGCTTTGACTCCCGGGGATTTGGCTAATTCCAAAAACTTATCAAAATCAAACTCTTCCTGTTTTATATCCTCTTCCTCGTCCGGATCATCTATCAGCGTTCCCAGATGAATGGGATGCAGGCCAACAGCAGCATATACTCCCTGGGGATATTTCTTGCTAAGCTCCGTTGCTTTCAGGCTGGTATCGTATCCGGAACCGACATTAATCATCCAGACGTTTTCAGAGAGACAATTTTTAATGACTCTCTCCGAGTCCTTTTTAAAAGCATTGAAATTGAGATGGCTGTGGGTGTCGATAAGCATGTTTTAATCTTAGACCATTTTTCAAAAAAAAGAAGGGAGTTAAAAATTTCTCCCTTTATTCAGAGCCCCTCCTACCTATAAAAGGTTGTAGGGTTGTGCCTGAATAATAGCTTAAAAACAGGCTTTTGGCAAACCTAAATCCTGGGGAATAAAAGCCTGCTTTCCTGCCCCCTCAGCTGCTTGAGTATGCTTTCCGAGGTCGCAGGCAAAAACGGAGAAACCAGATAAGATATCTCAAACAAAGCAGAAATCAAATCAGAAACAATTTTTTCCTTCTTTCCTTCCCAGGGTTTTTCCCTTTCAATATATCTGTCGCAGAAAGATATGAAATCCCAGACCAGCATCAGGGATTCATTGAATTTAAAAGATTTAAAAGACAAATCGTATTCCTTTTTGGTTTTTTTCAAAACTTTATCAAATTCAGAATTGAAGAATTTCCTTGGCTGGGAATTCTTAATCTGGTAAATCTCTTTGAGCTTTACAACCCTGGCAGCAAAATTGCCCAAACCCTTGGCCAAATCTGAATTATACCTCTGCTCAAATTTAGAGTAGGTGAAGTCCCCGTCCTCATTAGGCGTAATTTCCCTTAAAAGGAAATATCTAACCGGGTCAGTGCCGTATCTCCTGACCAGCTCAAACGGATCAATCACATTGCCCAAGCTTTTGGACATCTTCTGGCCGTCCACATTTATGAAACCGTGCACAAAGATATTCCTGGGCAAAGGAAGCTTCAAAGAAAACAGTATCCCAGGCCAGAGCAAAGCATGAAACCTGAAGATGTCCTTGCCCACAAAATGCACATCAGCAGGCCAGAATTTCTTGAAATTCCTGCCCCTATCATAATCCAAAGCTGAAATGTAGTTTAATAAAGCCTCCAGCCAGATATATATGGTCTGGCTCTCGTCTCCCGGAACCGGTATGCCCCATTTTAAGGTCTGAGAAGGCCTGGAACAGCTTGTATCCTCCACTCCTTGCCTGATAAAACTCAGAATCTCATTCTTCCGAACCTGAGGATATATCCTGATTTCATCTTTTGAAATTGCTTTCTCTATCCTAGAAGCATATTTGGAAAGCCTGAAAAACCAGTTCTCTTCCTCAATCAGTTCAGGCTCTTTTCCGTGGAGAGAGCATTTGTTGTCAACCAAATCCTTTTCTTTGACAAAAGCCTCGCAACCAACGCAGTACAAACCCTTGTACTTCTTCTTATATATATCCTTGTTCTGCTGGAGTTTCAGCCAGACCTTTTCAGCCACGGGCCAGTGCCTTTTTTTGTCGCTAGTCCTGATGAAATCATCGTTGGAAAGATTGAGAACGTCCTTGAGCTTCCTGAAAAGCCCTGAAATCTCGTCGCAGAACTCTTGGGGGCTCTTGCCTGCTTCGCTGGCTGCTTTTACCACCTTCTGCCCGTGCTCGTCAGTGCCGGTGAGAAAAAAAACATCCTCACCGACTAAGCGGTGGTACCTGGCCAGAACATCTGCCTGGACCACTTCCAAAGCATACCCCAAATGGGGAGGGGCATTGGTATAGGCAATGCTGGTAGTGATGTAGAATTTCTTCTTCTGAAAGCACATATCTCTTTTTCTATCCCATCTCCTGCTTGATATCAAGGTCAGCGCTCCTGACCCTTTCCTTTTTCAGGAAATCCCTGAAGAACTCAAAGATGGCTGCTGCCAGAGGCGCTGCCAGAATAGCCCCCAAAATGCCCAGCAGCTTGCCCCCTATAGCCAAAGAGATGAGGACCCAGACCGGAGGCAGGCCAATAAACTTCTTGCTTAAAACAGGGTAGATGATGCTTCCTTCTATCTGGTGGACCAGTATCAGCACCACTACCACGAAAAAAGCCTTGAGCCAGGAGTCCAGGCCCACGAAAACAAAGGAGACAATACCCGAAACCACCGGGCCTATGATGGGCACGAAATTGGAGACTCCGGCAAAAACAGCCAAGCTTAAAGCATACTTGACGTTGAAAAGATACAAGGAGATGAAAAACACCAGGCTTACGAACAAACAGGAAAGAATCTTGCTGGCAAACCAGACCGAAACCTTGGAGCGGGTCCTTTCCCAAAGAAAGGCTATGTAATTCTCGTATTTTCTGGGAGCCAGAAGCTTGATGGCGCTTTCAGTGCTTTTTTCCTCCAAAGAAACGAACAAAGCAATGGAAATGATGAAAAGCATTGAAGCAATGTTTCCGAAAAGCAAAGACGTGGCGCTGAAAACATCTGTGGACCCCCTCTGCAAAGCACTGGTGATGGCCTGGCTAAAGATCTCTATGCTTTCAAAGGATTTAAAACCCATGTCCCTCAAAAAAGGGGCGAACTTTTCAAAATACTGGGGCAATAATTGGGAAAACTGCTGGAACTCGGAAAAGAAAACGGGTATTACCAGATACAAAGACAGGCCCAGAAGCCCGAAAAATACCAGGTAAATAAAAACTACGGACAGGATTCTGGAAATCTTGAGTTTCTGGAAAAAATTCACGGCCGGTTCAAAAAGAAAGGAAATGACCAGAGCGAAGAAAAACCATATCAGGATGTCCTTAATCAGATAAAGCAGATAGAAGAGGAAAACCCCCATCCCTATCTTAAAAATTGTCTTCCAGGAAACGTCCAAGATTTTTTCGTTGTTCATTTTGATGTAAGGTTAAGGAAATAATTATTAAATTGTTCTTTGACCGGGCCTATCAGGGCCAGATTCAACCGCTCCGGCCTGAATATTTCTTTAGCAACTTCCAAAATATCATCGGCGGAGACCGCGTCTATTTTTTTGAAAACCTCTTCCGGGGTCATAATTTTTCCTTCCAGCAGTTCCTGGTTGGCGTAAAAAGAAGCTCGGGCATCGGAAGATTCGAAAGCCAGAGTGGCTTTTCCCTTGATATTTTCCTTGGCTTTTTTAAGCTCCTGAGCGGGAACTTTTTTCTGGGTTAGTTTCAAGTATTCTTTAAAAATCACCTCGGTTGCCTTCTCTATATTCTTATTATCTATGCCTGCCTGGGTGACCAGATACCCAGAATCAGGATCCAGGCCTGCTTCGGTCCTGATGTAATAGGCCAGACCCAGTTTTTCCCTGATTTCCCCGAAAAGCCTGGAACTCATCATACCTCCCAGAATCACGCTCATAACCTCCAGGGCATATCTTTTGGGATTAAACAGATTGAATGCCCTGGTTCCAAAGCAGATATGGGTCTGATCTGTTTCCTTGAAATGGATCAGACAGCCAGGAGATTTCTGTTTTTCAATCACTTTTGATTTGGAATCTGGTTTAGAAGAAGAAATTCCGGAAAAATGCTTCTCAATCTTTTTAACGGTGTCTTCCTGGTTTATTTTACCGGCCACGCAGACAATGGTATTTGAAGCAGTATATTGTTTTTCCATATATTGGGCCAGGTCCTGACGGGATAAGGCCCTGATATTTTCCTTGGTCCCAGCCACAAACCATCCTGCGGGCTGGTCTCCGTACAAAAGCTTGCTCCAAAGAGTTCCAATGTAAGACATGGGGTGGTCCTGATACATGTTTATCTCCTCGATAATCACCCCTTTCTCTTTTTCCAGCTCTGCTTCGGGCAGTAAGCTGTTTAAGAAAATATCAGAGACCCAGTCTAAGGCAGTGTCAAAATGAGAAGCAGCCACTTTGGCAAAATATCCGGTATATTCCTCTCCGGTAAAAGCGTTGTAAACTCCCCCGATCTCGTCCAGAGTTTCAGCCACTTCCAGAAAAGTGGGTCTTTTTTTTGTTCCTTTGAAATACATGTGCTCCAGGAAATGGGAAATGCCGTTTGTTTTCCTGGTCTCATACTTTGAGCCGGTTCCCACCAAGACCAAAACAGTCAGGGCCTTAGTGGTCTGCTGGGGCACGGTAATGATCCTTAATCCGTTTTTGAGGGTTGTTTTTTTAAACATTAAAATTCATATACCAAAAGCTTTCTGCACAAAGCGCCTTTGGGGCGGTCTAAATCAATGATTTTTAAGGGTTCTTTCCTGGAAAACGCGAAGTCGCAGGAAACCAGTCTGGTTTTAGGCCTGAGCTCTTTTTCCAGCTTGGGCAGCAGTTTATCCATGGAGCCGGAGCTGAGATAGGCGAAAATATGTGTTGCTCCTGAAAGATCGTATTTGAAAAAATCATTTCTTAGGACCCTGGCTGATTTCAGGCCCCTGAGCCGTATTTTTGCCAGAAAAAAAGGTATGAATCCTCTTTCTAGGCCCAAGCAGCTGATTCCCGGAGCCTGTTTCAAACAGAATTCCATTACCCTGCCGTCCCCGCAGCCCAAATCTACAAACAAACTCCCCTGTTTTAGCTCCAAAGCCTCGAGTATTTTCGGTAAAACCTTGCTGGATACGGGCAGAAAGGGCACCCCTATCAAAAGAGATTCCAGAATAGAAATAACTACAAGGCAGTTTATCAATAAAACAATTATTGCCGTCAAAAGAGCTGCTATAAATCCAAAAGACATTTCAGTCTCCCAGTTCTTCTTTTAAGAATCCGACCAGGTTTTCCAGCTTCACTTTCTTCTGCTTCATGGTGTCCCTGCTTCTGACAGTCACCTCCTTCTTTTCTAGGGTCTCAAAATCAACGGTCACGGCAAAAACAGTCCCTATCTCATCCTGCCTGCGGTACCTTCTGCCTATGGAACCGGCCTCGTCATACTGGCAAAGGAAGTGCTGCTTAAGTTCCTGAAAAATCTGCTTAGATTTCTTAACCAGCTCAGGCTTGTTTTTGAGCAAAGGCAGGACAGCCACCTTGACCGGAGCCAAAGATTTGTGAATTTTGAGCAATGATTCCGTTTCTTTGGTTGATTCGGTCGTCTCTGTTCTTCCCCCTTTTACCTCCTGGTAAGAATCTATCAGGAAAGCCAGGAAGCTCCTATCCGCGCCCACCGAAGTTTCTATTATGTGGGGGAAATATTTCTCCCCGGATTCGTCCAGATATTTCAAATCCTGGCCCGAGTTCTTGGAATGGTTGGACAAATCCCAGTCCCCCCTGTTGTGTATGCCCTCTATCTCCTTCCAGCCGAAAGGAAATTCATATTCAATATCAACTGCTCTCTTGGCATAATGGGCCAGATCCTCCTTGGCCGTCTCGTGGAACCTGATTTTCTTTTTATTAATCCCCAAATCCAGATACCATTTCATCCTCTGCTCTTTCCAGAAATCGAAGAACTTGTCAACCTGCTGGGGATGGCAGAACCACTGCATTTCCATCTGCTCGAATTCCCTGGTCCTAAAAATGAAGTTGCCGGGAGTGATTTCGTTCCTGAAGGCCTTCCCTATCTGGGCAATGCCGAAGGGGATTTTCAGGCGCATTGCATTGGCCACGTTTTCAAAATTAACGTAGATGCCCTGGCAAGTTTCAGCCCTAAGGAAAGAAACGGAGCTTTCATCCTCAACCGGCCCCACAAAGGTTTTCATCATCAGGTTGAATTTCCTGGGCTCGGTCAATTCCCCCTTACAGTCAGGACAGACATTCTTTTCCAGAAAATCCTTCCTGAACCTCTGGTGGCATTTCTTGCACTCCACCAGCTCGTCGGCAAAACCGGCTGTCAGGTGGCCCGAGGCCTGCCAGACTTTGGGAGACATGAGAATAGAAGCATCCAGCCCCACTATGTTTTCCTGCTTCCTGGTCATCTCCTTCCACCAGGCCTGCTTGACGTTGTTTTTCATTTCCACGCCCAAAGGCCCGAAATCATAGCAGGAACCGAATCCCCCGTAAATCTCGGAGGAGGGGAAGATGAATCCCCTGCGTTTGGTCAAAGATATGATTTTTTGCATCAGGTTTTCCATATCAGAGCACTATTTTTTCATTTTCCTTTATCTTATCGTCGTCAGGCACGGCAGTAGTGATAGAAGGCGCATATCCTTCCACCGTTTCCCCTGTCCACTGGTCTTCCCCGGAAATGACTGCTCTTTCAATAATATTCGGGGACTGGGTAAATTGCCCCAAGACCGGGGCGAACTTAATCTGGAAGGAAATATTTGGCGCAGCCGTACCTGCCACTCCTTGGCTGGCTTTCAAATTGCCTAAAGACCAGACAATTTCCCTGGATTTGGAATCAAAAGTGAATCTGGAGGACTCTTCTTCAGGAAATATTTTCCCGGTCAGTTCGGAAGTCAGAGGAAGCTTGGCTTTTATCTTCACATTATTGACGTCATTGTAGAAATTCATGGCTTTCCAGGAAATAGTGTAAGTAGTGGGCTCCCCCCCTATCCTGGGCGGCAGGGACCCTGAATTTCCGAAAACATCGTCGTAAAAATAGCCCCTTTGGGAAACAGCCAGGGTGGAATTGACCTTATTGACGAAATCCTCCTGGACCTGACTCAAAAAAATGCTGTCCTTAATCAAGGGATTCTTGTCCTGGGAGCCGGTAATGGCCCATTCCTTTTTGAGGTTAATCCAGAATTCAACTTCTCCCTCTTCATTGACGTCCAGAAACTGGAGGCTTGAATTCTTGGTCCAGTCAAAAACAATTGAATTGTCGCCTGACTTGAATTCCCCCTGGGGCGACTTGACGCTGCTGAAATCAAAGGCGCTGCCCTGGAGCTTGATTATCAGATAGAGATTGCTCAAGACGTCCTCGCCCAGGTTCTGGAAGGAAATCTGGTAATGCAGGGAGTCGCCCGGGCTGGCCACATACCTGGGATTGCCGTTAATCTGCTGGGTAATGTAAAGGGAAGGCTTGGCCATGACTGCCCCGCTGTTGATTTCCTTGAGCAAGACGAATTCCCCGTCCTGCCAGCTCCCTATCCTGGCCTTGAAAACCTTTTCCTCTCCCAAATCGCCCCTCATCCTGCCCGTGATTTCTATCCTGCCTCCCTTGCCTTTGTTTAACAGCCCTATCTCCCATTCTGTTTTTTCCAAAGCATTTGGACTGGAAGATATAAATTCAAAATCAGAAGGATATTCAACCACAACCCTTAAGTTGGGTACGGGGTAGTCAATATTGGAAAAATAGTTCAGCCTGAATTTCAAATCCTTGCCAGAATCAATGCTTGAAGGAAGGTCAAAATCCAGGGTCAAAGGAGCCCTTTTAATCACGGTGGTAAAGGTAGTTTCTGACTTGTAGCTGGCTTTAAGGTTCTTGGGCTTGAAGCTTAAAGAAGCCTTGGCTTCCTTGGCTTCCCCTTCCTTGCCCAAAAGCCTGCCCTTGAAGCGGAAAGTTTTTTCTTCTCCGGGATAAATCACGTCTCCCAGATCCTTGGAAGCCTTGACTGCCCTCAAGGACGGCTCGCTCAGGCCCAAAGAATAATCCGGATATTCAAATACCAGCTCGGGGTTTTCCAGGCTGGTGTCCCCGTTGTTCTTGTACTTGACCACGTATTCAACCTCCTGGAGCAAATCAGCCTCTTCCGGCCCCAAAATCTCCAGCTTTAAAATATCCTTGGAATAGATGTTTCTCTGGTAATAATAAAAGCCGGCCAAACAGACCAAAGCAGCCAGGATGAGGATGAAAGCGGTTCTGTTTTTCTTCATAATATACTTAATCTTAGCAAATTTTAAAGAGAAAAGCGAATTATTTAAAGTGCTCCAAAAGGGCCAAAAAGTACAATTCGGATATTTCCTTCATAGATTCCAGCTCCTGCTTCTCCAGCTTCAGTTTTTTCAGAGTTTTCCAGTCTTTTTTCAGCATCAGCCTGATGATTTTGATGGCGTCGGGGCTTATTTTTGAAAACAGATCCTTGGCGCTGTTGCAGGCCCTGCAGATGAAGCTGCTTTCTTTGGGGTGGAAATATATGGCTTCCGGGGAAAGCTTTTTCTTGCAGGAAACGCAGTAATGCAGCTCGGGCTGATAGCCCAGGAAAGAAACCAGGTTCCAGAAAAAATAATAATAGACCAGTTCCGGCTTGTGGCTTTTAAGTTTTTGGAAAACTTCCTCAAAAAGCTGCCAGATTTTCTCTTCGGCTTCGGCCTCCCTGATTAAAGAATCAGAAACCTCGGCTATCTTAAAAAGTACCCCAAGAATTCTGAAATCTTTTTTAAGCTCTTTGAAGTTATCCAGCAATACGGCATCGGTCAGGGTTTTCTGCTTCTTGCCCTGGATGAATTCTATCTCCGAAAGACAAAAAACTTCCAACCCTCCCCTGAGTTTGGAAGTTATCTTCCTTTCGGCCTTAGCCAGAAGATCCAGCTTACCGAACTCTTCAGTATAAATGGTAAAAACCCTGTCTGATTCCCCTTTGTCGGTTTTCTTTAAAATGAAACCAGGGGTCCTGTAATGGGTGAACATTAGGGATTATTCCTTTAGAAAAAACTCGGCTACTTTAATATCTTTATCAAGTTCTCCTCTTTCTTTATCTATCGGAGCATAAGCTTTCTTTTGCCTCAGGTCATTTAAAATTTTCCTGGCTTTTTCTGGACTAAAAAAGTCTCCCGCAGAACCGAACAGCCTTTTACCTCTTTCTAGCCTCTCTGATTCATACATTCCAGTCTTATCATAAGCTCTATCGCTTCTAAGAATATCTCTTATATCCGACTCGCGAAGATTCTGTCTTCCCCCAAATGGAGTTCTGTCTGCAGGCATTTCCGGTTTAGGAGCGCTCCTTTCTCCCAAGGGCCTGGGAACTTCTCCCATCTGGCCTCTTTTAGGATCAATGGCCATATATTAAATCTTTTTGATTGATATTTTTAATTCCTGACCTTCGACCTTTATAGTTTCCTCGGAATCAAAAGCTTCTTTTAATTCCCCGATCTTCAAATCTTTGATTCTGCCCTCCTTTAAGATGGCTTTTTTGTTGTTTCTAAGCATCTTTTCCAAGCCAGAATCTCCGGAAAAGCTAATCTTGATCTCGTCCTTGGGCTTCAGTCCGGACCTTTTCCTCATTTCCTGGACCTGGTGGATGATTTCCCTGATTATACCTTCGTTTTTCAGCTCCGGGGTAATCCTTGCGTCCAGTTCGGCCTCATTCTCAATCTTTTCATTAAAAACAACTTCTTTTACATTGACTTCGTCCCTGATCAGCTCCTCCAGCTCTTTGTTCAGCTTTTTCCTCTTCAAAGAAATCCTGGATAAAGGCTGCCTGACCTTAATGCCCAAAGAAGCTCTTTCTTTCAAACCCAGATTAACAGCTTCCCTGACAGCCATCATTTCTTCCTCCAGTCCGACATCAATAAGTTTTTTGTTTGGTAAAGGATATTCTTCAAGATGCACTGACTGCTTCTGGCCCAAAGCCTGATATAAAGACTCTGAAAGGAAGGGGGTAAAAGGGGCCAGTAATCTGGTAAGTTTCAGAAGTACATAAGACAACGTCTGGGCAGCTTCCTCTTTTTCCTTGTCCTTTTCCTGTTTCTGGAGCCTCTTCCTGGAGCGCCTGATATACCAGTTGGAGAGATCATCAACAAAAACCTCAAAACCCCGGGCAGCTGAAACAATGTCGTACTTGTCCAGATTTTCTATTGTCTTCTGGTTCAGAGTTTCCAAACAGGAAACAATCCATCTGTCGAGCAGGTTCTTTGAATTAAACTCTTCCTTAATCTTCAAATCAGAGGCATACAATTCAAAGAACTTCTGGCTGTTTAATAGGGTATCGAAGAATTTCCTGTACAAAGTCTGGACATCCTTAAAGCTGAATTTCTTGGGGTCTCCCACTGAATTGACTGTGTAGAAATAGAACCTGGCCACGTCGGCCCCGTACTTATTAATGATGTCGGAGGGCACCACCACGTTTCCCTTGGATTTGGACATTTTCCTGCTTTTTTCATCCAAAACTAGGCCCGTTGAAACAACATTCTTATAGGGGGCCTCAAAGCCCAGCATGGTGGAAACAACCAATAAGGTGTAAAACCAGCCCCTGGTCTGATCAACCGCCTCGCAGATGAAATCAGCGGGAAAGAACTCCTTTTTATCAATCAGGTCTTTGTTTTCAAAGGGATAGTGCCATTGGGCAAAAGGCATTGAGCCTGCATCAAACCAGCAGTCAATGACTTCCTTGACCCTGAACATCTTGCCCCCGCATTCGCATTTTAAGACAACTTCATCGATCTCCGGCTTGTGCAGGTTCTTAATATTCAGAGAAGACAATGATTTTTCTTTGAGTTCTTTCAAGCTGCCTATGCAGACCTGCTTTTTGCATTCCTGGCACTGCCAGACAGGCAAAGGGGTGCCCCAGTACCTTTCTCTGGAAAGATTCCAGTCCTTTACGTCATTGAGCCATTCCCCAAACCTGCCTTCTTTTAAATACTCGGGTATCCAGTTCACTTTCTTATTGTTCTGAATCAGCTTTTCCTTAATAGCAGTTGTCTTTATAAACCAGGACTGCTTGGCGTAGTAAAGCAGAGGAGAATCGCATCTCCAGCAGAAAGGATATTCATGTTCATACATCTCCTCCTTGAAGAACAAACCCCTGGATTTTAGATCATCTATTATCCCCTGGTCAGCGTCTTTGACGAATTGTCCGGCCCAGGGCTTGACTTCTTTTGTGAACTTTCCCTCATCGTCAACATTAACAATCACCGGCAAATCATTCTTTTGGCCCACAGTCATATCATCTTCTCCGAAAGCCGGAGCTATATGAACAAAACCAGTGCCGTCCTGTCCGGAAACAAAATCACCGGACACCAGAAAATATGCTTTCTTGCTGGGCTTAGTAAAATCATACAAAGGCTCGTATTCCATCCTGGCCAGGTCTTTCCCTTTTAGTTCCTTCTCTATCTTATAATCCTCCAATACTGCTAATCTGCTCTTAGCCAGATATAAATGCTGGTTTTCACTCTTAACCCTGACGTATTCCAGGTTAGGATTAAAAGCTATGGCCACATTGCCTGGCAAAGTCCAGGGCGTGGTGGTCCAGACCAAAAAATAGCTGTCTTTTTCGTCTTTGACTTTGAATTTAAGATAGATTGATTTCTCCTTGATTGTCTTATAGCCCTGGGCTACCTCGTGGGAAGAAAGCGAAGTTCCGCAGCGGGGGCAATATGGCACCACTTTGTAATCCTGGTACAATAATCCCTTTTCCCAGATATTTTTGAGAATCCACCAGAGGCTTTCTATGTATTCATTGCTGCAGGTAAGGTAGGCGTTCTTTAAGTCCAGCCAGTAGCCTATCCTCTGGGTAAATTCCTCCCATTCTTTCTTATAGGTAAAGACATTGTTCTTGCATTCGTCTATGAACCCTTTGACGTTCTTCTCAATCTCCTTCTTGCTATTTATCATCAGCTTTTTCTCGGCAGATATTTCTGTGGGCAGGCCGTGGGTATCCCAGCCTGCTTTCCTTTCCACCAGAAATCCCTGCATGGTCTTGTAGCGCAGGATCACATCCTTGAAAGCCCTGACTAATAAATGGTGTATGCCGGGCAAACCGTTGGCAAAAGGGGGGCCTTCAAAGAAAACAAACCTGGGCCTGCCTTTTCTTGAAGCCAGGCTCTTTTCAAAAACCTTGTCCTTTTCCCAGAGTTTCAGTATTTCCTCTTCTTTTTTGGGCAGATTTATCTCCATATTCTCAGTTCTCCTGTTTTGATTTCTCTTTTTTTAACAACAATGTCTATTGTTTTCTCCCTGCTGTAATGATGGAACACTTTTTCAATAAAGGTGATGGGCCTCTGGTGGCTGACCACCAGGATATTCTTGTTCTTGTATCTCTTCTCCATTTCTTTTATAAAGCTCTCCATCCTTTTTTCCAGCTGCTTGTAATCCTCTCCTTTTGGCGGGGCTATCTCAAACCTTTTCATGTAAAACTGCTTTGAAGAAAGGCTGTTATCCTTGTCCCAGAACCTGTAAACCTGGTCTAAGGGCTGGTTGTTGAATATCCCTACATCCACGTCTCTGAGCCTGGGATCTGTTTTGACCCTGACTTTTATTTCTTTGGAAATTATTGCCGCTGTCTGCCTGGTCCTCAGCAAATCAGAGGCGAAAATCAGGTCTATTTTCTTGCTCTTCAGCTTTCTGGCTATCTTGGCTATATCCTTCCTGCCTTTTGGAGTTAAGGGATATTTGATGGTTTCGGGCCAGCAGGAAGAAACTTTTGTTATATTCCTTATAGATTGGCCGTGCCTGACTAGAAAGTACCTGTTATTCATATATCACATTTTTTCCGGAGCAGATATGCCCATCAAGGAAAGCGTGTTCTTTAAAACAATCTTGGCGGCCAAAACCAGAGCCAGCCTAGCCTGGCTCAGCTTCTTGTCATCAGAAACAACCTTGCATTCCTGGTAGAAACGGTGGAAACTTGAGGCCAGCTCCAAAGCATACTGTGGCAGTCTCTGGACCTGGAAATCACTGGAAACATCCTCCACTATCTCGGGAAGTTGGATAAGCTTTTTAATAAGGTCTTGCTCGCTTTTTTCTTTCAGCAAACCAAGATTTTCTGTTGATGGCTTTAAACCATTGCTCTTCCTCAATATGCTGCAGATTCTGGCATGGGCATACTGGATGTAGAAAACAGGGTTCTTCTCTGTCTGCTGCTTGGCCAGACCCAGATCAAAGTTAAGATGGGTGCCTGGGCTCCTGGTTAAAAAGAAATACCTGGCCACATCAACCCCCACTTCATTAATCAGCTCATCCAGAACAACATATACGCCTGTCCTCTTAGACATCCTCACTTCCTGGCCCCCTTCAAACAATCTAACCAGCTGCATGATGATGATTTCCGGCTCTGATTTAATTCCCAGAGCCTGAGCCATTGCCTTAACTCTTTCGACATATCCGAAATGGTCTGCTCCCCAGATATATATGAATCTTTCAAAGCCCCTCTCAGCCTTGTCTTTCAGATATGCTGCGTCTGAAGCAAGATAGGTTGTTTCCCCTCCTGCTTTTATTAGAACCCTGTCCTTGTCATCCTTGAAATCAGTTGATTTAAACCACAAAGCATTGTCTTTTTCGTAAGACAATCCTTTTTTCTTGAGAAAATCCAGAACTTTTGAGATCTTGTTTCTCTTGTAAAGGCTTTTTTCAGAAAACCAGACATCAAAATCAATGCCCATTTTCCTGACAGAGGGCTTAATCATTTCTTCCAGGATTATCTGGGCTGCTTTTTCTCCGACCTCATCAGCTTTGTCTCCTTTGACTCTCTTTCTTAAATCCTCAATGTATTTTCCCTTATAAACAGCCTGTTCGTCGCCAAGAACAGAGTGCCCCAGTTTCCTGACCTGCTCTCCGGTGTCATTAACATAGTATTCCTTCTTAGCCTTGTATCCTGCTTTGTTCAAAACATTGGTTAAAACATCCCCGCAAAACCCTCCCCTGCCGTTACCCAAGGTTAAAGGTCCCGTAGGGTTGGCTGAAACGAATTCCACATTTACTTTTTTATTCTGCCCTGTTTCTAGTTCCCCGTATTTGTCCTTCTTTTCAAGAATCTCCTTGACCTGCTTCTGGAGCGTTTCGGGAGAAAGAAAGAAGTTCAGGAATCCAGGACCTACGGCTTCCACTTTCTCAAAAAAACCTTTATCGGAAATCTTGCTCTTTAAAAACTCTGCTATTTCCAAAGGCTGCTTTTTGGCTTCTTTGGAAAGAATCATGGCTAGAGAAGTGGAAAAGTCCCCCTTCTCTTTTACTTCGGGCCTCTCTATTCTTATCCTGGAAAAATCAAAAGAAGGCAGAATACCCTTCTGCTGGAGCTCTTTGGCTGATTTTGATATTAAGTCCCTTATCTCTTGCCTAATCATCAATTTCAGTTTATCCTAATTTCTGTTAAAATAAAAGCATGAAGACCCTTTCCGAGAACAAAAAAGCCCTCTTCAACTACCAGCTCCTGGAAAAGTTTGAAGCGGGCATATCCTTAACGGGCCAGGAAGTCAAATCCATCAAATCCGGCAGAATGAACCTGGCAGGCTCTTTTGTGGTCTTTAAAGGAGGGGAAGCATTCCTTCTGGGAGCCAATGTCCCCCCTTACCAGCCCAAGAACGCTCCTTCTGACTATGACCCAAAAAGGACCAGGAAGCTGCTGCTAACCAGAAAAGAGATAAACTACCTTTTGGGCAAGTCAGAACAGAAAGGCTTGACTATGATACCCCTGAAAGTGTATACTAATAACGGCAAAATTAAGCTGGAGTTCGGCCTGGCCAAGGGCAAGCAGCAGTACGACAAGAGGGATGCCATCAAAAAGAGGGAACTTGACAGGGAAATGGAAAGAGAACTCAAAGCACGGGGATGAATTGATTCGATGGGAGGTTCATTGAAACA
>Ga0233421_10000260_pt1 | contig 23732 bp, 20 predicted proteins | sample Watercolumn_Mata_3_FD_182725 | JGI IMG/M metagenome (GOLD analysis project Ga0233421, IMG submission 182725) | Freshwater microbial communities from Lake Matano, South Sulawesi, Indonesia - Watercolumn_Matano_2014_107_MG | ecosystem: Environmental > Aquatic > Freshwater > Lake | place... | reverse complement strand
CTACGAGTTCAACTCCGAAATCGGGCAGCAGCTCATCAACGGTATGGGCGAGCTTCACCTCGACGTGCTGGTTGCCAGGCTGAAGCGCAGGTTCGACGTCACGGTAGACCTGGTCAAGCCCCGCATCCCGTACCGCGAAACCATCTCCAAGAAGTGCGAGGCGCAGGGCAGACATAAGAAACAGACCGGGGGACGGGGCCAGTTCGGCGACTGCTGGCTGCGGCTTGAGCCGGTTGCCCGCGGCAAGGGGTTCGAATTCGTCAGCGAGATAAAGGGCGGGTCGATTCCCACCAAGTTCATTCCGCCGATTGAGAAGGGTATCGTCGAGACGATGACCAGGGGCGTGCTCGCCGGGTACCACATGATGGACATCCGGGCAGTCGTCTTCGACGGTTCTTACCACGACGTCGATTCCTCTGATATTGCATTCAAGCTCGCCGGCCAACTGGCGTTCAAGAACTGCGCGGAAAAGGCCGGGCTGGTTTTGCTCGAGCCGATCATGAACGTCGAGGTCACCGTGCCTGACCAGTTCACCGGCGACGTGATGGGCGACCTGAACTCACGCAGGGGCCGCATCATGGGCATGGAGGTGCAGGGCAACCTGCAGGTCATCAAAGCCCAGGCGCCGCAGGCCGAGATGTACAAATACTCGAACAGCCTCCGCTCGATGACCCAGGGCCGAGGGTTCTTCACCATGGAGTTCTCTCACTACGAGGAGACGCCGCGCGAGGTGGCGCAGAAGGTCGTGGACGAGGCCAAGCGAGAGAAAGAGGCCGCCCAGAAGTAGGAGCGCTCGCGAGCTTCAGCCGGTCGGGCATCCGCCCGACCGGCCTTCGTTTGGCGACCGGAACGACGGTCTGTGGCGACAAGGGCGGACCCGGTTCGGGCTCTGCTTCCAGCACGAGCACGTACAATCGGGGACTGCGGGGTGCGTGGACACCCTAAAGTTGCCCTGTTGCGTCAGTTGACAGCGGTCAGTCGCGGCGTAGACTTAGCGCGTCTAGTAATGACTAATCAGCATAGGCAGTGCAGTTGCCTTTCACTGGTCAACTTACCGCAAGGAGGAAGTAGCGTGTCTACCATAGGTCGTGTCAGGACCGCGATGGCTGCAGTCCTAGTTGCTGTCATCATTCCAGTGTCCAGCGAGGCGGCGACGGGTCGTTGCGCCAGCAGCAGCTCGATGGTCGCCCACCACCCTGTCAGTTTGTCATTGTTCCCGCCGATTTCTACCAACGGGAGTCTGTCGGGCAACGTTGCGACCAACATCTCGCTCAACATCCTCGGCGGATATGTCGGCGAACTGCGTGGTTTCGAACTCGGAACGCTGTTCAATGTTGAGGCCTACGATGCCAGGTGGATTCAGCTGGCCGGGGGTGTGAACGTGGTCGGCGTCGGCTCGTCCTGCGCTGGAAACGAACACTGCGGAGACGCGACACTCGCCGCCCAGGACGTCAACGAACTCTGCGGCCGCGAGCCTGCAGCCAGGCTGTGGGGTGATTTCACCGGATTCCAACTGGCACTGCTCGGCAACTTCGTGATGCGCGACGCCCGCGGTGTGCAGATCGGCGGTGCCAACGTTGCCGGGGGAGAGGCTCGTTGCGTTCAGCTGGGTGCGGTCAACTACGGCGGCAGCTGGGCGGCCTTCCAGCTCGGCGGTCTCAACCTTTCCTGGGGTGACGCCGGAATGCAGCTCGGACTTTTCGACCTGGCGCGCGGGAATGTGAGTGTGGCGCAGATCAGCGGCGTCAACATCGCCGGCGAGAACGTGCCGATACAACTGGGTGGATTCAATGCCACCGGCGGTAGCGCAGCACTCCAGCTCGGAGCAGTGAATGCAGCCCGGCAGAACACGGGCCTGACTCTGGGCGGAGTCAATTTCGGCGGTGGCGACAACGGTGTAGCACTGGGAGCAGCCAACCTGATCGCCGGTGCCAGTATTCTGCAGCTGGGTGGCGTCAATGTCGCAGGAGAAGATGCGACAGTGCAGTTCGGTGGCGTCAACGCGACAGGCGGCAACTCGGCCGCGCAGATCGGCGGTTTCAATCTGGCGCGCCACAACGCGAACTTCACCCTCGGCGCCGTGAACATCGGCGGCGGTGAGAACGATATCGCCCTGGGCGGCGTTAACTTTCTGCGTGGTTCCAGCAAGCTGCAGCTCGGCGCGGTCAACGTGCTTGGTAATCAAGCCGAGGCCGCAACGGTCAGCGAATTCGGCTGCATGACCCATGGCACCCAGTCCGCTGAGTGGCCGTACCGTACCAGCGGTCTGCAGGCGGGTTTGTTCAATCTCGCCGGAGGCTCTATCGGCGTGCAAGTCGGCGCTGCCAACGTCGCCGGCGAGGTGCGCGGCTTCCAGTTCGGCGCGTTCAACTTCGCGCAAGAGAACGAAGTCGCCATCGGGCCGCTGAACGTCATTCTCAACGGCCAGATGCGCGCCCACCTCTTCGCCAGCGAAGCACCTCTTGCCGGGTTTGAACTCAAGACCGGCGGGCGGTCGCTGTACAACGTCCTCGCCTTCGGCTACCATCTGACAGACCCGTCCCGGGTGATGATCGGTTACGGCATCGGCGGGCACTTCCCCCGTGGTTGTTCCAAGTTCTTTGTTGATGCAGACCTGGTCGGGTACCGGGTCAATCCCGCGGACGAGATGATGAGTTTCGATGGTCTGAGCTACCTGGCAAAGGCGCGCCTGACCGCCGGCTGGGAGATCCTGCCGCGCATGGCAGTCACGGGTGGTTTGGCCGCCAACGTGTGGCTGTCGGACCAGGGAGAAGATGGGTCGGCCATCCCCTTCCCCTCGGTAATCCCGATGTACAAGATGACCGGTAGTACCAATATCGCCATCTGGCCCGGGGCAGCGCTGGGTCTGGAGTTCCGGGTCATCTAGACTACTATCTCAGGAAAGCGGGCCGCCCGGTGCGGCCCGCTTTCTTTCACCCGGTACTGGAGCAGGGTTGACTGAGAACCACGCATAGCTGGACTGGCTGCGGTGGACCGGTTCATAAGTCACAGGTTCGGTACGGCTGCGTTCTGGATAGCGGCGCTGGCGTGCGTTGTCCTGGCAGCAGGAATCGTGGTGCTAGTCGTCTGCTGTGTGGAACAGGGACGTCGCCGCGCCAGGATGGCAGCGGCCCGCCGCGACGTCATTCGGCGCGATATGGACCGGCTGTCGCAGTACATGGATGGTCTACCCAACTCTGGTCCCGCTGTCAGACAACCGTTCGTGCCTGAGTTGTGACACGCTCGCCCGCCTTGCCGGCCGGCAGATCTGCGGTGTGAAACCCATCGGGAAGCCGTCCTGCAGCCAACCGCAGCCGCAATCCTGCCCACCGTTGCGCGAATTGCGCAGGTGGGGGACTACGCAGCGTGAGTTGCTTCGAGTGTAGAGAGTTCTGCTGAAGAACTGCCGCGGGTGAGCTCAGAGGTGAGCTCGGGCGACAGCCCGGGTGTCCTGGCTGGAGTGCTGCGTCGCGGCCGCATGAGCGCCACCGCAGCGAAGAGACAAAGGAGTGGCTCGATCGGAGCGCGGAACCGGGCATCACCGACTGGGCCGGTAAGCAGAGTGAAGTAGAGTATCGGGAGGAGCAGCCACAGCAATCCGCGTGAGCGCCGCAGGAACAGACCGGCCAAGCAGAAGACCAGCAGGACCGTGTGAAACAGAATGGCAAAGGCCAGAATCGCCAGGGCCGGCACCGGCATGCCTGCCAGTCGTTCGCGCCACACGAGCGCGAGGGCCTGTCCGATTCTGCCCCGAGCCAGAAGCCCGATCGTCTGTTGTGCGACGTGCGGATTGGCGGATGAGCGGGCGGTCGGGTCAGCGCCGGTGAAGACCAGCAGCGGCCGGATGCTGATGGGCATCAGGAGGCTGCCGGCACTGCCGACCGCGTGGATCTTGAGCGCAAGCAGTGGCCGGGCCAGGGTTCGCTGCCAGCCGACCTTTGCCAGCGCCGCCCAATACGAGGCCTCGTCATTCGAGTCGAGCGGGCCATACTGCGCCTGTGCCTGCGTCATCATTGAGTCGCGGGCCTCGGTCAGGGAAATCGACCTGTCCGCGGCGGTCACCAGGGCACCGGAATAGAGATAGATGTTGTGTTCGGATACGGTCGAGACGATGTAGCGGCCGGTCAGGCGTCCGTTGCGGATAACCCAGGGCAGGACGACAATCGAGGCAGCCGCGAGCAAGACCAACGCGGCCTTGAACTTCCGGTACAACCCCTGTGCCGGGACAGTTCCCTCCTGGAAGAGAAGGTAGACGGCGATGAGGAACGGAAAATAGGTCGCGATGGGTCGGGTCAGAATCAGCAGGCCGGAGCACGCGCCGGCCGCCACCAGTTCCTGCCAGCGGTGATGGACGCGGAACCGGTTGGCAAGCAGGATTGTCACAACAAGAAGAAGGGTGAAGAGCGTCTCGGTCACCAGCTTGGTGGAAAGGAAGACGAGGTTCGGGCTCAGGGCGGCCAGCAGGGCGGCCAGCGCTGAGGGTAAGGGCGCAAGTCCAAGCTCAAGCCCAAGCTTGCGGGTCAGCCAGACCGTCGCGAGCGAGATCAGGACCTGGAGAAGAACCGGCCAGACCAGGGAGCTGCCAAATGCTGCCATCGGCAGAGCGAGCAGCAGGGGATACACGGGCGTTCGGAAGATGTCCGGACGGTAGGGCGGGACTGAATCCTGAGAGAAGACATGAGCGCGAACCAGGTTCGTGGCCAGCCGGACATACTCCGGTGAGTCAGCGGTCGGCTCGAGGGTCTTTGTCGCCAGTGATGCGGTCGGAGCCAGGAGCAGCCCGAGCCGGAGCGCGAGCCCGGCGAGCAGGGCAGCCGCGAGCAGCCCGCTACCTGATTTCATACCACGGCCGGCGCACGCGGTTGCGCACGAGGAGGCCGAGCATCAGGCCCGATGCGAACCCGCCGATGTGGGCGAAGTAGGCCACTCCGCCGCCGGTGCCCGGGACCGAGCCGCAGCCGTTGAGGATCTGGAAGAGTATCCAGAGTCCGAGCAGTAGCGGAGCCGGCAGGTAGATGAGCCGGATGAAGAAGAATATCGGAATCAGGGTCAGGACCCGGGCGCGCGGGAACAGGACAAAGTAGGCCCCCATCACTCCGGATATGGCGCCCGAGGCACCGATGGTAGTGATTGTCGATCCGGGCATGGCCACGATCTGAAGCAGACTACCAACGATGCCCGTGAATAGATAGACGACCAGGAACCACAAGTGTCCAAACGCGTCCTCGATGTTGTCTCCGAATATCCAGAGGTAGAGCATGTTACCGAGTAGGTGAAAGATGCCGCCGTGCAGAAACATGGAGGTGAGCAGGGTCCAGAGATGTCGACCGTGAACGATGTCAAACGGAACCATGCCGTAGGCATCAGTGACGGTTTGGAAGTCTGGACTACCATATCGTCCCGAGAGTGCCTGCAAGCCGAATACTCCCACGCAGGCCGCCATCAACCCCCACGTGACGAAGGGACGCTTCTCAGAGCGGATGTCGTCGCGGAGCGGAATCATCGAGGTCGGGCGCGGCGAGTTCGAGTGGGAGGGGCCGGGGACTTCGGACCGGAACGGGCGAGGAGAACGACAACCATCGCCGCAATGCTCTTGCGTTTCAAAGCCAGTTGCGTACCCTCGGTGGTCTTGGCCTTGAGTCCGATGCGCTCAGGAGACACTCCCAGGACTTCGGCAATCCCATTCCGGATTCTGACATAGTGAGGTGCCAGCTTGGGCTGGTCACAGATCAGGGCGCAGTCGGCGTTCACCAGTCCATAGCCGTTGCTGCGCACCATGCCGTAGACTGCCGACAGCATGGATCCGCTTGGGGCGTTCTCCCATCTCGCATCGGTATCGGGGAAGAGTGTGCCTATGTCCGGCAGGGCGAGCGCTCCCAGCAAAGCGTCAGTCAGCGCATGCAGCAGGACATCGGCGTCCGAGTGTCCGAGGAGACCGAGCTTTGAGGGGACGTGAATGCCGCCAAGCATCAGGGGCCTGCCAGATGCGAGCTCGTGCGCGTCGAATCCGAGTCCGGTTCGATACTTGGGTTGGCTGCTACGTCCCCCGCTGGGGTGTGGAGGGTTCAAAGCGGATGATTGTAGTCCGTTGCGGCGGCCGGTCAAGGCAAGCGGGTTCCGGGAGGGGGTCGGGAGCCTTGGAGTCTGGGAACCGGACGTCCGGTACCTGTTCCGCCTCAACCTGTTCCGCCTCAATTGACACTCGCCCGAGTCCCGCTATGATTGCACCGTGCTTTGTGTCACCGTAAGTGGCGAAGTTCGGCAACTTGAGCCGGGCGTGGCCGTCGGGCAGGTGCTGGGCGATCCGAATGCGGTCGCGGCCCGGGTAGACGGGAAGCTGGTGGACCTGACCTTCCGCCTCGAACAAGATGCCAGAGTCGAGTCGGTGACATTCGACTCGGAGGACGGGCGAGACGTATACTGGCATTCCTCTTCTCACTTGATGGCGCAGGCGGTAAAGCAGCTCTACCCCAGCGCGAAAGTCACCATCGGCCCGGCCGTGCCCGAAGGTTTCTACTACGACTTCGATGTCGAGAAGCCGTTCACTGAGACCGACCTCGGGAAGATCGAGGAAAGGATGTACGAGCTCGCCAAGCAGCGGATACCTATCGTCCACAGGTTCCTGCCTCGTGAGGACGCCATCGAGCTGTTTGCCTCTCGGGGCGAATCGTACAAACTGGAGTTGATTGAAGGTATCCCGGACGAGATCATCTCGGTCTACGAGCAGGGCGACTTCGTGGACCTGTGCCGCGGACCGCACGTGACCAGCACGGGAAAGATAAAGGCGGTCAAACTGTTGTCGGTGGCGGGCGCCTATTGGCACGCCGATGAGAAGAACCGCATGCTGTCGCGAGTTTATGGCATTGCCTTTCCCTCGAAAGAGCTGCTCAAGGCGTACCTGGACCGGCTCGAAGAAGCCAGGCGCCGGGATCACCGCAAGCTTGGGTCTGCCCTGGACCTGTTCAGCTTTCACGAGGAAGCCGGGGCCGGGCTGGCATTCTGGCATCCCAAGGGTGCAACGGTTCGTCGTCTGATACAGCAATACTGGGAAAAGGAGCATCTGGCAGCCGGGTACCAGCTTGTGCTGACCCCGCACATCGCCCGTGCCGGACTCTGGCAGACCTCAGGCCATTTCGACTACTATGCCGAGAACATGTACCTCCTCGAGGTCGAGAACGAGCACTACGTCCTGAAGCCGATGAACTGCCCGGGCCACATGCTCATCTACCGGACCAAGGTGCATTCGTACCGCGATCTGCCGCTGCGGATGGGCGAGTGGGGTACGGTCTACCGACGGGAAAGGTCGGGAGTGCTCCACGGCATGATGAGGGTTCGCGGCTTCACCCAAGACGACGCTCACATCTTCTGCACGCCGGAACAGGTCGAGGACGAGGTCTTCGGCGTTGTCAGTCTGTCAGTCAGAATGCTCCGGGCGTTCGGATTTGAGGAATTCAAGGTCGACCTGTCGGTACGCGACCCCAAGAACGCGGGCAAGTACCTGGGTACTGACGAGCAGTGGGATCTCGGCGAGCAATCGCTGGTGCGGGCGCTCGATCGCGTCGGCCTGCCGTACCGGCGGGCCGAGGGAGAGGCGGTTTTCTACGGTCCAAAGATAGACATCAAGCTGCTCGACTCACTCGGTCGAGAGTGGCAATGCCCGACCTGTCAGTTTGATTTCAACGAAGGGCCGCGGTTCAACCTCTACTACATGGGCAAGGACGGTCAGCACCATCCTGTCTACCTGGTCCACCGTACGGTTCTCGGCGGTATCGAGCGCTTCATGGGCATCCTGGTGGAGCACTTCGCCGGTGCGTTCCCGGTCTGGCTTGCACCTGTACAGGTGCGCGTGCTGCCGGTGACCGATGCCGAGAGCGGCTACGCACAAGAGGTGGGCCAGCAACTGCAATCCGCCGGGATAAGAGTTGAAATCGACTTGAAGTCTGATAAGATCAGCCTCAAGATCAGTGAAGCCGAACGCCAGAAGATCCCCTTCATGCTTGTAGTCGGCGGCCGCGAGGCCGCACAGAGCACCGTGTCGGTACGCCGACACGGTCGGGGAAATCTGGGAGCGGTCACAGTCGAGTCAGCGCTCGCTCAAATCAAGGAGGAGAACAACGTACCCGGGTAGAGTCCCTCGTGACGGTTTCAAAGACAGGCCAAGAGTAAACGAACAGATCCGCGTGCCCTATGTCAAAGTCATTGGCTCCGACAAGAAGCTTATCGGCATACTGCCGACCCGAGATGCCGTCGGTCTTGCCCGGAGGCAAGGCCTCGACCTTGTCGTTCTCGTGCCTACCGAAGAGCCCCCGGTCTGCGGGATCGTGGATTTCGGCAAGTACCTTTACGAACAGAAGGTTCGCATGCGCGAATCCAAGAAGAGGCAGCATGCGACCGAGGTCAGAGAGATGCGAATGAAGATGAAGATAGGGCAGGGAGACTACGAAGTGAAGATCCGCAAGATGCGCGAGTTCCTTGCGGACAAGGACCGCATTCGCATAACGCTGTTCGTGCGTGGCCGCGAGATCGTCCATGCCGACCTGGGTATGAAGCTGATGAGCAAGCTGAGCGAGGACCTTGCCGACGTAGCGCGCGTCGAATCTCCTCCGCGACTATTGACCGAAGGAAGGAAATCAATCCAGATGATGCTGGTGCCAAAATGAAACAGAAGACCAAAACCCTCAGTTCGTTGAAGAAGCGCATCAAGCGCAGCGCGGGCGGCAAGTTCATCCACGCCGGCTGCGGCAGGAATCACAATAACGGATCGAAGAGCAAGCGGAGAAAGCGCGGTTTGCGCGTCCCGGCGGTGTGCGAAGGCAGACTGGGCGAGCGGATGAGCGAGCTTGTTCCCTACAAGTAAGGAGACCAGATGCCGAGAGTGAAGAACGGGCCGTACACCAAACAACGTCGCAAGAAGTGGCTGCGTGACGCCAAGGGCTACTGGGGCGGGAGGTCCCGGTTGTACCAGACCGCGCGCCAGGCCGTCATCCATGCCGGTACTTCCGCCTACAAGGAACGTAGGCGCAAGAAGCGGACGTTCCGTTCGCTGGCGATCATCCGGCTTGGCGCCGCGCTCAAGACTCTCGACTTGAGCTACTCGAAGTTCATCCACGGCCTCGGCCTCGCCGGGATTGGCATGGATCGCTTCGTCTTGTCTGAGATGGCCATCCATCAACCCGAGGACTTCGCAGGCATCGTGGCCCTGGCCAAGGAAGCGCTTGCCACCGAGGCAGCGACTGGGGCGCAGGCCAGGATAGAAGCCTAGGCCGGCAACTGCCAACCTTGCGGGCGCGTCTCGGACGCGCCCGCCTTGTGCTCAATCGCACCTTACGGACGTGGCTTTGACTTCGAAACGAGGCGCTGCTATCATCAGCCGGTGAAGACACTCCAGCGCTACGCGCTGAGACAATTCGTCCCGCCTTTCTTTCTCGCGATCCTGATTCTGACATTCGTTCTGTTGATGGACAGGCTGTTCCTGCTGGCGGACATGCTCGTGCGCAAAGGTGTTGCGGTCAGAGTCGTATCCGAGGTCGCGCTCCTCTCACTTCCTTTTGTGGTGTCAATCTGCGCACCCTTGGGCAGCCTGATCGCCGGCGTTATCTCGTTCGGAAGGATGGCACAGGACAACGAGATCCGCGTGATCCGTGCCGCCGGGATCAAGACGATCCGCTTGTTCGCTCCGGCCATGTTCGCCTGCCTGCTACTGATGGCTGCCATGGTCGCTTTCAATGGCTTCGTGGTACCGGAGGCTCAGCACCGGGTGAGGAACCTACTGACCGACGTGGCCAGGAAGCGTCCGGCGATGCGAGTACGCGAAGGCGAGTTCATGGACGACTTCCCCGGCTACAGGATCTACATCGGTTCGATTGACGAACGTCGTTCCGCTGTCGGCAACGTCGCCATTTTCGAAACCGGCGCCCGCAGGGGGACGCCAGGTTTCGTCACGGCTCCGCGGGGGGATATAGCCTACACTTCTGACGATTCCTATATGATCATGACCCTGTTTGACGGAGAGATGCACGAGTTGGTCGAAGCCGGCACCTATCGGCGCATTCTTTTCAGGCGGCACGTAATCAACGTCGCGATGGATGATGACCTTGTTCGCAGGGATCGGGAATACCGCAGCAACGAAGAGATGCTCCTGCCGCAGCTCGCGGCCACGATGAAGCAACTTAACAAGGAGGCGGTTGACCTGAAGCAGAAGAGAGACGAGGCTGGACGCAAGGCGGATGCCAGTGAATCGGACAGGCTCAAGTACGACGAGATGGAATCCCGTGCCCGGTACAAGAGACTGGAGATGTCTCGCTACCAGGTGGAACTGCAGAAACGGCTCTCACTTGCGTTCTCTGCGTTCTTCTTCGTGCTGTTTGGTGCGCCCGTTGGGCTGCTGCTCCGGCGCGGCGGGGTCGGGACCGGCTTCATTATCGGACTCGTCTTCTTCGCTCTCTTCTACGTCCTGCTTCTGGCCGGCGAGAACCTGGCCGAATCGGGCAAACTCTCACCGTTCATCGGGATGTGGCTGCCAAACATCATCCTCGTGTTGCCGGTGACTGAGTTGTTCCTGCGGGCCTTCTACGAGAAGTCAATGCTCCGGCTGCTGGGCGCGAGAAGGTGAAGGTAGTAGACCGACACCTGCTCAAGGAGCTGGCGAAGTTCGTCCTGATCGCGGTCGCAAGCCTGGTGGTCATCTATCTGCTGATTGACCTGTTCGAAGAACTCAGCTACTTTACAGGACGCAAGACCGGGCTGGGAGTGATCTTGCTCTACTATTTCTACAGCCTGCCTTCTGCGGTAAGCCTGCTCTACCCGGTAAGCCTGGTGCTGGCCGTGTTCATGGTATATGGTCAGATGACGCGTCATCGAGAGCTGCATGCGCTGGAGAGCTCCGGCGTGTCGATTCTCCGTCTCTTCGTGCCCGCCATCGCGCTGGGCCTGGCTTCGGTCGTCCTTTACCTGGCGGCCAATGAGCTGATCACAATACCATTCAACGTCCGGCTCACCGACCTGCGACGGCAGAAGATCGAAAGACGGCAGTCCAGTCAGCTGCAGAGGCGACAGAACCTGCACTTTGTGGGCGAAGAGGGGCGGATCTTTTACATTCGTGAACTCTCGTCGGACGGCGTGATGAAGGATTTCAGCGTCAGCGAGCTCGGGCCGGACCGGAGAGTAAGGCGCCGCTTTGATGTGCGTGAGGCGATCTGGCGAGACCGGAAGTGGCAGGCCCGCAACGTCGATGTGCGTACCTTCGATGTTCTCGGCAACGAGGCACTCGAGAGGAAGGACAGCCTTGAGCTGGATATGATCCGCGAGACTCCGCTCGACTTCGCCAGCACTTCCCGACCGGTCGACGAGACATCGACGCGGGCGCTGCGCGACTTCATCGGCCGCATGAAGCGGGCCGGTGAGAATGTGGCCAAGGAGGAGGTCGAGTACTACTACCGGTTCTCGTACTCCCTCATCGGACTCGTGGTGGTGTTGCTGGGATTGCCGCTTTCAGTGCGCCTGAGACGCGGCGGCGTGATGTTCGGGCTCGGTCTCGGCCTTTTACTTTCCTTTCTTTACTGGGGCGCGATTCAGACCAGCCGGGCCTTCGGTACGTCGCACGTCATCAGCACCGCTCTGTCGGCCTGGCTGCCTAACATAGTGTTCGGCGCGATCGCGTTGGTGCTGGTCCTCAATGTTGATCGCTAGGCTGGCGTTCGCCATAGCGCTTGCCGGTACGTCGTTTGCCGGCACCCTTCCCTCGGGTATTGCCTGCGATGCCGAATCGGACTGCTTCTACGTCCCGCCGCAGGCCGCGAGAGCAAACCGTCGCGTTCCGGCGTTGCTCATCCTCCATTGCAATGGGGCGGTACCGAAGGACCTCGATACTTTCCGACTGATCGCCGACTCAATGGGCTGGGTAGTGGCCACTTGTCACGCTTCCCGCAACCATCGCAGCGCTGACTCCAACGATGTGTCCATCGAGCAGACGCTGCGCAAGCTGCTGGCCCGGCACCCGGTAGACTCAGGCCGGATATTCCTCTACGGGTTTTCCGGCCAGGGAGTACAGGCGCTGGCAACCATGTTCTTGCACCCGGAACTCGTTCGCGGAGTGGTCGCGGTCTGTGCGCATGCCTCTGCTGTCCCGCTGGCCGCTTGGGAGCAACTGCAGCCGAACCTGGTTTACCTGGTGACACGAGAACAGGACTGGAACCGCGCGGACAACCGGAAGATGTTCCTGCTCTTCAACGAGAAAGGGGTCACAACAGAGCTGAGGACTACCTCGGGCGAACACGGCAACGGGCCGGCATCGGAAGTCCTGGCCGGCTGCCGCTGGCTCCTGCAGGCGTCCGGGCAGTAGTTAGTCAGCACTGCCGGAGCGAGTCGCAGCCAGCAGCTTCATCAACTTCGAATAACTAAGGCAGTTGACGACGTGTTCCCTGGCCAGCCACGCGCGCCGAGCGGTAATGACTCCGTACCTCATCCAGTCCAGATCACCCGGCGCGTGTGCGTCGGTGTTCACCGCCAGCCTGACGCCGGCTTCCATCGCCCGACGTGCCCATATGTCATTCAAATCCAACCGGCCGTAGAACGCGTTGATTTCCAGTATCTTGTGGTGTTCTGCCGCGCACCCTATCACCTGCTCAAGATCCACCTCGTAGCCTTCGCGGCGGCCGATTATCCTCCCCGTGGGGTGCGCGAGCATGTGTACCAGCGGGTGCGAAAGCGCCCGGCAGATCCGTCTGGTAACGTCCTTCCTGAATCCCTGGTGAATCGAGGCGACCACGAGGTCTAGCCGCTCGAGCAACTTGTCCGGAAAGTCCATGGCACCATCGCTCTTGATGTCAACTTCAGATGCTTTGAGGACCTTGAATCCCCGCGTCTGGGAGTTGAATCGGTCCACGCGGTCACAATGCCGTAGCAGTCTGTCCTCACTGAGCCCGCCTGCGTACGCGGCTGATAGAGAATGATCGGTCAAGGCGACATGGGTGTAGCCCAGCTTCCTGCCGGCATCGATCATCTCCTCGAAGTCAGCCGAGCCGTCCGACGCGGAGGTGTGAATGTGGAGATCGCTCTTTATCTCCTTGCGCGATATGAGCCGGGGCAGGGAGTCGCGAGACGCGGCTTCGAGCTCGCCCCGGTTCTCACGCAGTTCGGGTTCGATGTAGGGGAGACCGAGAGCCGCGTAGACCTCTGGTTCGGTGCTTCCTGCCAACCTCACCTCACCTAGGAACAAGCCGTACTCCGACAACTTGAGTCCCTGCTTCTGTGCCAGCGCTCGGAGTGCCACGTTGTGTTCCTTCGAACCGGTGAAGTACTGCAAGGCGGCGCCAAACTCGGGTTCTGACAGCACCCGCACATCGACCCTCCGTTCCTTACCCCGGCTCTGGAGAAGGACCGATGCCTTGGTGTCTCCGGCAGCGATCACCTGGCGTACTTTCGGGTGGGTAGTGAAGTGCCGAACAATCTCATCTGCATGACTGCCGGTAACAAGGATGTCGACGTCGCCGATGGTCTCCTTGCCGCGCCGTAGAGACCCGCCGCATGCCAGGCGGCGCACGTAGCGACACCGCTTCAAATGGTCCGTAGCTGCCTGGGCCACGTCCAGTGCCTCGTCGAGCAACATGCGCTCGCTGGTGAGTTGCCCGGTCAAGATGCTGCGCAGGATGCTGGCGCCCCGTCTCTCTCCCATGCCCGGAAGCTGGGCAAGCCGGCCGCTCTCGATTGCCTGTTTCAGTTCCGCTGGACTCGTCACGCCGAGTTCCTCGTACAGCTGTTTGGCGGTCCTGGGGCCGACGCCCTGGATGTTGAGCAACTCAAACAGGCCCGCAGGCAGCCCACTTACCGCATCGTCGTACTTCTGTATGCGACCAGTCGACAGGTACTCGTGGATCTTCTTGGCAATAGCGGAGCCGATACCAGGTATTTCCTGCAGTCTTCCTTCCATGTCGACGGTCTCGATGTCGGCGGCGAGTTCGGACATGGCGCGCGCCGCCCGGCGATAGGCGAGCACACGGAAGCCTGTCTCACCCTTCAGTTCCAGCGCATCGGCGATGCGGTCGAACCGGCGCGCGAGCTCCTGGTTGTTCAACCGCCTACTTGGCCACCCACAGAAGAGAGATGACGCCCACGTTGCTGATGGCTTCCGAATCGCGAGTGACACCACCGGACACCAGCTTCGCCGTCATCTCGCCGACGCCGGCGTAGATGAGCTGGGCGGCGACGATGTCATACTGCTTTCTGGCCTGGAATGTGAATGACTTGGGCGGCGAACCTGATACCTGGGTTTGACCGTTGCTGGTAGTTTCGTAGTAGCCCGTAAAGGCCGCGAGCGGGCTGCCGGATATCTCGAGGGTCACGTCGGCAGTCTGCAGGACGTCGCACGTCAGCATGGCCAACCCGGTCAGGGCGGCGAGAAGCAGGATGGGAATGGACGCCCTGTTCAAATCAGGCCTCCAGCTTCAGGTAGTCGGACAGAGCCTCGTCTCTGAAAGTGCAGTTGCCGGCGCGGAAAGTCGCCACGACCTGGCAGGGCCCGGAGCTACGCGGGTCAGAGGTGAGTACCGCCAGATCTGCATCCTTGCCGACCTCGATGCTGCCACATGTTGCTTCGCGTCCAAGAGCAAAGGCCGCTGACGATGTGAACATCTCCATGGCTTCCTCGCCCGTGACTGCCTGGTGAGGGTTCAGGCGGTCAACAGCGGCATGGATTCCGGCGACCGGGTCGATGGGCGTGATCGGGGCGTCGGAGCCGCCGGCAAGTACGACTCCGGAATCGAGGAGGCTGCGAAAAGGGTTGGTGCTGCGCCAGCGGCTGCCAAGCCTGGTCGAGTACATCCGGTCCGGCCCGCCCCACTCGGCCTCGAACGCAGGTTGGACTCCCAGGACCAGTCCCAGCCCGGCTATCCTTCTCACCAGATCCTCACTGAGGAGTTCCGCATGTTCAACCCGATGCCGCAGCGGATTTCCCGGCCCAGTCGCCGCGACCTGCTCGTGGCAGCGGATGACCTGCTCCACGGCCCGGTCGCCGATCGCATGGACTGTGGCCTGCATGCCTGACTCCTCTGCCGCGCTCAGAAAGGACAGCAGCTTCTCATCGCTCACGTAGCCGATACCGCTGCTTCCAGGCACGTCCGTGTACGGTTCCCTGAGGGCGGCAGTTCGCGACCCGAACGACCCGTCGATAAGCAGGCATCCTCCGGCCTGGCCCAGCCCGAAGCGGCGCGGAACTTGCACGTCCCACGTTTGCAGATAGGGAACAGCACCGACTCCGCAGGCTGCCAGACCATCCAGCAGCGCGCTCCATTCGTCATCGGTCGTGTCCTCGACGCCGACCAGAGCACCGATTGTCGTAACTCCCTTGGCTGCAGCCTGGCGGCCGGCAAGCAACAGAGCTTCGCGCACCGTCTCCGTATCCAGCCGATGCTTGAACACCCTCGATGCCCGCTCGTAGGCTTCGCCGCGCAGAATGCCGGTTGGACGGCCGTTGCAGTCTCCGTCCAATCCCGGCGGCCTGACACCCGGCCACCGGGCCAGAACCAGTTGCAGCCCGGCCGTGTTGGTCACCGCCGAGTGGCCGTCCACCCGATAGATGAAGACCGGCACGTCGGGGATCACTTCGTCGAGTTCCTCACGTCGCGGGTAGCGATGCTCGCGCAGCTGGTCCGGCTCCAGGTTGAACCCCATCATCATCCCGCGCTCCTTCGCGTCCTCGCGTCGTTTCCGCAGCCGCTGCTGCACGTCCGCCAGCGAGCCGGCGCGACGCATGTCCGCGAACACGAGTTGCAGTCCGGTCTCGAGCGGATGCGTGTGCGAGTCAATCAACCCGGGCACAATGACGGCAGATGCCGCCGGCGGCATCGCCGCGGTTGGTCCCCCGTCCGACGCGTCCAAGTTCGCTCGCCGGGTTACCACTTGCCTGATTCTGGTGTCGAAAACGACTGTGGCCGGCTGCGGACGGGCCCGGGCATCGACGATTGTCTGGCCGGTCAGTTTCACTAGTCAGGCGATCCGGGCGGGCCAAGCCGGGCAATGACCTCGACATGGAAGGTCTGCGGAAACATGTCGACCGGCTCGACTTCGAGGGTCGCGTATCCCGACTGCTCAAGCGCCGCGAGGTCGCGAGCCAGCGTGGCCGGGTTGCAGGAGACATAGACGATGCGCCGAGGCCTCAGGGCGGCAATCTGTCGCAGGGTATCGGCCGGACAGCCCTTGCGCGGCGGATCGAGAATGACGACGTCGGCAGACCCAACACGACCGATTGCCCGGTTGACGTCGTCGCACACGAACTCGACATTGCGGACGTCCTGCGTCTGGGCGTTTACCCTGGCGTCTTCCACGGCTGTTGCGTCGGTTTCGATTGCGGTCACGTGCTGGACAAAGGGAGCGACGATCAACGATATCATGCCTACCCCGCTGTAGAGGTCGAGAACCGACTCGTCGCCCCGGGGCGCGACGTGTTTCAGGATCTTCCGGCACAACTCCTCGGCCTGCTGGATGTTCACCTGGAAGAACGACGGGGCCGACACCTGGAATGACTTGTTCAGGACCGTCTGCCAGAGATGGAAGCGGCCCGCGAGTAGCTTTGCATGCGAGCCCATTATCCGGTTGGTGCGCGTCGGTACAATGCTGTGAGCCACACCGGCGACGCCGGGTTCCTCCGCAATGAGTTCGGCCGCACGCCTGTCGAACTCGGGCGTCCGGGTTACAACAACAGCCAGAAGGCCGCCGTCGCTGATTCCCTGCCGGAGCACAAGATGCCGGATGTTGCCGTCATGCCGCGCTTCATCGTAGCCGGTCTCGCCGGTCGCGGCGAATATGGCGCGGATGGCCTCGCGCAGGCGGTCGAACTCCACGGGATGAAGCATGCACGATGGCACATCCAGCAGGTCGTGCGTGCCGCGCCTGAAGAACCCGATCGCCATGCCGTTGCCGGTCGTACTCACCGGGTACTGGGTCTTGTTCCGATAGCGCCAGGGTTCGGCCTCAGTGGTCACGTTACGAACCGGCACGTACACCCGGCCGATGCGCTGCAAAGCTTCGTTGACGTATAGCTTCTTGACCACCAGTTGTCCCTGGTAGCTGATGTGCTGCAACTGGCAGCCGCCGCAGACTCCGTGCAGGGGACACGGAGCGGGGACGCGCAGGGGAGATGGTTCAATGATGTCTTCGATCTCCGCCACCGCATAGTCGCGCTTCTGGGTGACGATGCGGGCCCGCACGCGCTCCTGCGGGGCGGAGAAAGGCACGAAGACCTTCATGCCGTCCAGCGTGGCGAGGCCATCTCCTCCCTGGACCAGCTTGTCTATCTGGAGTTCGACTACCATGCGATCTGCACTTGGCGCACTATCTCCGAGGCCAGCTTCCTGATGGCCTCGCCGGCCGCCTGCTCCTCGGTCTTGGCGCTGGGGTCGTAGCCGACCCGGGCCGCCGCAGTTCCCTTGTAGAATTGCTCATTCCGGGTCTGGTCGCGCGCGTCTACCTGGGCGCTCACGCTCACCTCATAGGCGGAGACGGCCTGCACTGAATCTCCGGTGTAGGAAGACGCGGTCCTGGAGTAGCTCGAAACCGTAGTGTTCAATACCAGGTCGGCCGCCTCTGCGTTGGTCACGCGCAGGGTCCGGTCGGCCGTGAAGGCGGCGGCGAGCGAATCGGTAAGCGCCTCGGCCAGGCCCGGCTGCGTCGTCGTGTTCGTAGCGGGCAGGACCGCTACGCTCTTGAGGTGTGAAGGCAGCAGCGAACGAGTCGAATAGCCGCAGCAGCCTGCGAGCAATAGAATGGCTAGCGCGAGTCCACGCACACTACGATTCTCACCGGACAGCCCGAAAAGTCAAGTGAGCGAGGAGAGGAGGGGGCCGAGGAACGGTGGAGGTCTTCAGTCCGACGGCAGACCGCCGTAGGCCTCGTCGATTGCCCGCCGAATGCCCTCGAAAGTGAAGGACATCGCGCAGGTCGCGCCGACATCGGACAGCAACTCCGGTACCGCGACGTCCCGATTCACTCTGACCGCGATAATCCGTTTCCCCAGTTCGTCGGCCTTCCTGATCTCCCACTCCATCCAGCGGTTCGTGCTCGAGTTGGCCCCGATCACGCACAAGAAACCGCTGGCAGCTCCGATCCGCTTGGCGAGGGCCTGTTTCACCGGCTCGGCTGCGTCGCTGTCGGCCGGCAGGGCCGGCGGGTCGTTGACCCAGAACTGGGCAAAGCCCGGCATCCTCGACCAAGTCTCCAGTAGCTCGCGGCAGTAGCCGTCGTTCTCATGGTCGAAGCTCAGGTAGAGCTGCTTCCCTTTCGATGCGGGCTGAGCGGCATCTCCGGCCAGAGGCGCCCTCTTGACCGGCCGCGGTGCCGCCTGTTTGGGTGCGGGTCGTTCGGCTCCAGGTTTGCCCTGGATAGCGGCCCTGACCGCGTCGTAGCCTGGGCCCCAGCCGCGGCCATAGAAGTCAATGACGAATCGGCCCCGCAAAGCCGGCGGGAGCGTGCAGTTGTCAACCTTGGCCGGGTAGGTCTTCACCCGCCGTTCGCCGGTGTCCCCCGTCAGCAACTCAGGTACTTCTCGTTCTACCCAGTCGTGCGCAAGCGAGGGGATGGAGATGACGGGAACGACGCAGTCAATGGGACGAGTTGCGCTGGTGAGTCTCCGAAACAGGGAGTCTCCGGCGGTCATCTCGCCGACATCGACGTGCGAGCTGACCCGGTCCCGGCGCAGAGCCAACGCCAGCTTGCGGGAAAACTCCAGGTCCTGATAACAGGTGGCGATAAGGACATGGGGCTGTTCCTGGACCTTGCGGGCAATCCCCGGAATCACGAAGTTCATCTCGGCCTCCTGTCAGGTATGGGCGGTGGCAGCCTGCCGCGGCCTTGCCGCAGGCGCCTGCCGTCATGTTCCATTGCGGGATTGTAGGAATGGCGGCAGAGCTTGTCAAGCCAGGGACGGGAGCCAAAGATCGCAGGCCACCCCACAGAGATCAGGACAGGAAAGCGGTCCAACGCGTTCAGCCGGCTTGCGCTTGGGCTTGTGCTGCCCGGTGGCACTGCTAAAACTGCTACCTTCCTAGCTGCTCACTCGCTGCCTGCGGCAGCGCGATGTCCCGAAGCTTCTCGAAATGGGGTGCCTGTCAGGCCTTGACGCGCTTCGGAGGCAATTAAGTATCGTGTCCCCGTTTCTCCCCAGGCAGAGATGGCCGGCGGGCTGGATGCTGAGCCGCAGCTTGAGCCGGGCGAGGCCCGGCCCGGGCACGGGTTCCAGCCGAAGCCGGACACGCGCTCAGAGCGGGAAGCCTGAGACAGGCGCGGCCGGAGCTCGCGCGCAGGTTGGCCGAGATCGTGATCCCCTGCTGGAAAGAACTGCGCCGCACACTCGGTTCGCATCCGACCGGACGCGTCCGCCCGCCGTCATATTGACAAGCGGAAAGAGTTGCCTAGACTAAGCGCCCGCACAATGCGGGCCGGCCAGAGGCGAACCCACCACCAGCCGGTCAGGATTTCGCTGTACCTCAAAAAGGAGCCTTAATGAGCATCAGTCCGATATTCTGGATAGCGCCGGGCGGAGCAGTGCTGGCACTGGTTTTCGCCCTGTACATGGCGCTGTCGAACCTGAAGAAAGACGAAGGCACTGAGCCAATGAAGGAAGTGGCCAAGGCAGTGAGAATCGGCGCGATGGCCTACCTGAAGCAGCAGTATAAGGGTGTGACTCTCTACTTCGTGGTGGTCTTCATCCTGCTCTGTCTGCTGGCCGTATTCCGCCTGCAGTCGTGGTTCGTGCCGTTCGCCTTTCTGACCGGCGGCTTCTTCTCCGGGCTGTCCGGATTCATCGGCATGTCGGTCGGGGTCCGCTCGAGCGCGCGCACGACCCATGCAGCGAAGCAGAGTCTGAACGCGGGCCTGCGGGTCGCTTTCAATTCCGGCATGGTTATGGGTCTGACCGTGGTCGGTCTCGGGCTGGTGGACCTGTCTATCTGGTACTTGATTCTCAACGCCGTGTACGCAAACATGCCGACGGTCGAGCGGCTGACCGCCATTACCTCGACGATGATTGCCTTCGGCATCGGCGCTTCATCGCAGGCGCTGTTCGCCCGCGTGGGCGGCGGCATCTTCACCAAGGCGGCTGATGTGGGCGCGGACCTCGTGGGTAAGGTCGAGGCTGGAATCCCCGAGGACGACCCGCGCAATCCGGCGGTGATTGCCGACAACGTCGGGGACAACGTCGGCGACATCGCAGGGATGGGAGCGGACCTGTACGAGTCCTACGTGGACTCGATTGTCGCCTCGATGGCGCTCTCGGTCGTCGCGTTCTCGGTGTTCGGCGATGTGACGAGCATCAACGGCCTGCTGCTACCGATGGTGCTGGCGGGCGTGGGGATAATCTCATCGGTCGTCGGCAGCCTCTTTGTGCGGGCCGGGGAGAAGGCCGAGCAGAGCGTGCTCCTGGCCGCGCTGCGCCGGGGCACATACGGCGCGACCATCCTGTCCGCCATCCTCGGGTTCTTCGTGACCAGGTGGCTGCTGCCCCATCATTGGCAGGTCTACTGGTCGATTCTCTCCGGGTTACTCGCGGGCGTGATTGTCGGCTACCTGACCGAGCGGTTCACTTCGGACACCTATAAGCCGGTGCAGGGGATTGCGGCTGAGGCCAAGACTTCGCCGGCGACGGTGGTGATCGAAGGTCTGGCCGTGGGCATGAACTCGACCATCCCGATCGTGATCACCGTGGCGGTCGCGATTATCACCAGCTACTATATGGCCGGTGGGGGCTCGAATCCTGGCCTGGGGCTATACGGTATCGGCATTTCGGCCGTGGGCATGCTCGCGACGCTGGGCATCACGCTCGCGACCGACGCATACGGGCCGGTGGCGGACAACGCCGGCGGCAACGCCGAGATGACCCATCAGGAGTCGTATGTGCGCCAGCGGACCGATGCGCTCGACTCGCTCGGCAACACGACCGCGGCCACGGGCAAGGGATTTGCCATCGCCTCGGCCGCGCTAACCGCGCTGGCGCTGGTGGCAGCGTACCGCGACCAGATCGTCGTCATGGCTCCCCGTTTCTTCAGCCCGGAGCAATCCCAGAAGCTGATTGAAGGGCTGAACTCATTCGGGTTCTCGCTGATGAACCCGCGGCTCATCGCCGGGCTGTTTATCGGGGCGATGTTGCCGATGGGCGTCATGTCCATGGTGATGCGCGCCATCGGACGGGCGGCCTCGCTGATCGTCACCGAGGTACGTCGTCAGTTCAAGGAGATCCCCGGTCTGATGGAAGGTACGGGCAAGCCGGACTATGCCAAGGCGGTCACCATCTGCACCAAGGCCGCGCAGAAGGAGATGGTCGCGCCGTCGCTGATGGCGATCATCGCGCCGGTCGTTGTCGGCCTGGTCCTCGGCGTGGACGGCGTAGCCGGGTTCCTCGTCGGCGGGCTCGCGGCCGGGTTCTGCATGGCGATCTTCGCCGCAAACTCGGGCGGCGCCTGGGACAACGCCAAGAAGTTCATCGAGAAAGGGCAGTACGGCGGCAAGGGTTCGGTCGCGCACAAGGCCGGCGTTGTCGGCGACACGGTCGGCGACCCGCTGAAGGACGCGGCCGGCCCGTCGCTCAACATCCTGCTGAAGCTCCAGTCGATGGTGTCGATTGTGGTGCTGGGGCTGACCCTTAAAGTCTCGTCCTACCTGCCGTGGCTGAAGTAGGACAGGAACAGGAATAGGAATAGACCTAGAGGACCAACAGGACCTATTGCGGGCTCGGGGAGTCTCCCGGGCCCGCTGCTTCTTTGCGGTCGGCTTCGGCCTCGAGGCGGCGGAGTTCGTCGTCGGAGAGGCCGAAGTAGTGGCCGACCTCGTGGATGACGACCTGGCGCACGAGCTTCCGAATCTGGGCGGCAGTGCGGGCCTGCAGCTCGATCGGCTTCTGGAAGATGATGATGCGGTCGGGCAGCACGTTGCCGTACCACGGGCCGCGCTGTCTGTAGGGCACGCCCTGGTACACGCCGAGCAGTCCCCACGGGTTGTGGCCCATTTCCCGGGCCAGAGCGGGCTGGGCAATGGGCTCGATGGTGACCGAGATGTTGTCGAGCCTGGAGCGGAAGCCATCAGGTATCGAGGCGATTGCCTCGTCAACCAGCTCGCTGAAACGCTCAAGCTCCATGGACGAGGGACTTGGGACTAGGGGCTAGGGACCGGGGACGGGCGCGGGCCGAAGATGGCGGTGCCTACACGGATGATGGTTGCGCCTTCTTCGATGCCGACCTCGAAGTCGGAACTCATGCCCATGGAGAGGTGGGGTAGAGGGACGCCGAAGCGCTGCCGGCAGTCTTCAGCCAGACTCCTGAGCACTTTGAAGCAAGGCCGGGAGACCTCGGGGTCCTCGATGGCAAGCCCGGGGCCGATGGTCATCAGGCCTTGAAGCTGGAGTCGGTCGAGTTTGAGCAGCTCGGCAACAAGGCCAGGTGCGGCGCCGGGCGTGACCCCGTGCTTGGAGATTTCGCCCGACGTGTTTACCTCGACAAGAACCTCGATGCTCCTGTCGATCTGCTCGCACCGTCGCTGCAGTTCTTCGGCCAGATGCAGGGAGTCAATGCTCTGAATGAAGTCAAAGAGCTCCAGCGCCTTCTTCACTTTGTTGGTCTGAAGACTGCCGACGAGGTGCCAGGTCGCGGCGCCGGCCACCTGGGGCTTCTTGGCAGCGGCTTCCTGTACGCGGTTCTCGCCGACGTGCTTGACGCCGGCTTTGAGTGCCTCGTCGATTTCGGTGGTGGTTCGGGTCTTGGTAACGGCGACAAGGTTGACTTCTGACCTGTGGCGTGCGGCGCGCGCACAGGCGGCAGAGATCTTTGTTTCCAGGACAGCGACGTTGTCCGCAATACTCATTGGGGGATTATAGGTCATTTGCCGATGGTCACAAGCCTGCGCTCAATCAGGACCCGCCCCGGCGTGGGCCGGGGCGGGTGGTATCGTTGAGTCCGACGTCGTCCGTCGGAGCTCCGGCGCTAGCGCGTCAGTACGAACTTCTCGGAGAGTCCGCTCCGGTCGGCTTCAAGCATGCAGAAGTAGCTACCGGACGCGACCGAGTTGCCGCGTTCGTCCTTGCCGTCCCAGACGAGTTCGTGGTCACCAGACGCCAGCGGTCCGGACAGCAGGCTGCGGACCACGCGGCCCGACTGGTCCAGCACCTTCAGTGTCGCGGTCGCAGACTTCGGGGTGTGGAACTTGATGCGGACTCTGTTCGGGTTCAGCGGTGTGACACTCAGCCACGGCGGCCGGATCGGCTCGGCACCGTGCCAGTTCGCGACTCCGAGTGTGCCGACGTGGACATACAGCCCCTCGGACGTGAACCCGTCGTAGGTCTCCCCGCCAAAGCAGAAGAAGTTGCGATTCTCTGCATCAAAGATGCCGGTAGGACAGCGTCTTTCCAGTGGCATAGTCCCACCCGGACTGACGTCAGCCCAAGACAGCGTGTTCATGTCGAGCCGGTAAAGGTCGTTGTAGAACACTCCCTGGTTGTAGTTGAATCCGCCGAAGAAGTAGGCTTGACGTCCCGCCTCATCGTAGCCGGTTGCGCAGTTCGATCGACCCTCAGGCACGCTCCCAGACGGATTCAGTTCAGTCCACGCCTCGCTGCCGGTTTCAAGCGACAGCGCCCACACATCGTTCTCGAACTGGCCGCTCCCGGTCTGGCCGCCGAACATGATCAGCCGGTTGCTATCAGGGTCCAGAAAGACGTTGTACGACCACCGCGCCTCGGGTCCGTTTCCCGACGGCAG
>Ga0233421_10000257_pt1 | contig 23847 bp, 30 predicted proteins | sample Watercolumn_Mata_3_FD_182725 | JGI IMG/M metagenome (GOLD analysis project Ga0233421, IMG submission 182725) | Freshwater microbial communities from Lake Matano, South Sulawesi, Indonesia - Watercolumn_Matano_2014_107_MG | ecosystem: Environmental > Aquatic > Freshwater > Lake | place... | reverse complement strand
TTTTTCCCCTAATATTTTAGATAATCCGACTTGGGCGTTTATCTTATCCCAATCATCTAATTTGTTACTTTCTTTAATCATGTTAAAAAGCCTATCAACCGTAGGCTGGTCGAAATTAGACCTAATTGGTTCATACTCCGCCCTTGGGAGTTCACCCTTCAAAGTCCCTAATTCCTGATAAAAGCCCTTCTCTCCGGCCATCTTTTCTCTAGCCGACAACATTCTCGCCAACTTTTCTCCCCTAGCCTTGGTGTACATTTCTTCCTGCGTTCCCCTAATGGGTTTGGCTTCTTTAAGGGCTTTGTTTAACTGATCGATAAGGCTTTTATCGTCTGGTATAATAGAAGGCGATGAAGGACTGCCTAAACCGTTTGGCTGACCGGCACCCACTTCTGATGGTGATATTCGGATGGGTTTTGTTGGTTTTGCTTCTGAAATTTTTAGGGGAAGCGCCCCACCACGAACCAGAGGGGTTTTTTGAAGTTTGGTGGTAACTTCACCTAATGGCTGTTGGGAAACACCTCCCTTATCAAGGAGATTGCGATATTCCCGACTTAACCGTTGATATTCATTCCAACTTTTTCCAGAGATTTTTCCGCCTTTATAAAAGTCCTGAAATTCTTTACTATTACCCAATTTGTCGAGTTTAGCTTTTATTTCCCTTATTTGTGGGGTGTTGTACAATCCCGCTTGCGGTGCGGTAGGGGAGACCCCCTTTCGTGCCTGTAAAGGAGACACCCGGCCAGTAGGGGAGAGTGGGGGAGTGGGTGCGGAAATTTGCGGAGATTGATTGCTGACCAGATTTTTGTAGTGTTCTTCTTTAGTTAGTCTTCTAACTGATAACCCTGTGGGAAATCGCATTTCTCCCCTCAATAACGGCCCAACTACCTGTTTTCCTAATGTGCTGACCGCTGGTCCCGCAATCGCCATCGCCCCACTAAACACTCCCCCCTGAATGGCATTATTCACAACATTGGTTAATCTCTCCTCAATATCCTTGGCGGGAGTGGTTGCCCCGTATGCCCCAAAACCCAATCATCCCGCGATAACTTGTCTAGGGACATTTTGGAGTATCCTTTTAACCCCTAGTGTTATAAATTTGTTTCTTATTTCTGCGGTAGTCGCTTTTTTGGCCAAGTCCCAATAACGGTTAACTTCCGTCAGGGCTTTCATGCCGAGTTTGTTAAGAATCGGGTTCAATAAAAATTCCGTGACTCTTGAAATCGGCCCCAACTTCGCTCCCATTTCAAAGCCTTCGCCATAGGCGGTTGGCGTATCAGTTGACTTGGCCAAAGCGTTTATTCCGGCACTAAACCCCGCCATACCGTACGTTTCACCAGGTAACAGTGTTTGCCCGACTGCTCCCAAGAGGTTACCCGCTCTTTCAATAACTGGCTGTCGAGTGTTTCCAACCGCCCCCAATCCTCTTGCCCACCCAGCCATTAACTGTCCTGGACCATAAGTTGTAAGATTCGCCAATGGGGTTTTCAGTTTCTGGGGAATGATGGGATTATTTTTAATTAATCCTCCTTCTAACCATGCTTGTTTTGCCTGTTCGGGAAGTTTGGCCAAAGCACCTAGTGATAAATTTCTTGCTTGCCTTACTTGCTCAATATAGGAAGTTTGGGGGTTAATCCCCTCGGCCCTAACGACAGTATTGTAAACATTTCTTGGTGCGGATTGGATATTTGCCAGCGTTTGTGCTACGGGGGTACTCCAAAAATTCTGTCCCGCGTTTGAGGTTGGATTAAAATAACTCTTTATTCTTTCGGCTAAGTCTTTAAGTGTTGCCATTTTAAGCTAGGCTGAATTGTTGCCCAGCCTATTGGCTTCTTCGTTTTTCCAGTTCATCAGACGAATATCTCCCGTAATAAGTTGGATCTATCGCATTAAGTCCTAAAACACCTTGTATCCCAGCAATCTTGCCAATAGTGGGGAGAGTGGGTGAAATACTTGCTACATTCTGCATATTCTGTTTGAGTTGAGAAATTGTGTTGGAATTGTTAATAGCCCAAGTATCAAGAGCTTGACGTTGAGTTATCGCCGCCCGCTGAATTGTTTGGAGTCTGGCTATGGCTTGGGTAAGAATATTCCTAGAAAGATTGGCTAAGTCTTGGGATTTCCCTAGCATGCCTTGGGCTTTTTGCTGTTGGACTTGTTGTACTGCTTGGTTGTACCAAAGAGCTACATTTTGAAGGTTGGTATTTTTCTCGGAATCTATCCGATTTACTTCGGAATTGTAAAGATTGTTAAGATTCGTTTCCCGGCCACCAATTTCATTTAGAATATCAGCGGTGTTTTGCATAACGTTACTTCTTTCTCTTGTGCCGGCCTTAGAAAGAGCATAGGCATATTGACTGGCCGCTGAGGAATCACCCGCCCCCCTTGCTCCTAAGTAGATATTTCCGGCCCGCATAGCGTTAGTTATATTGGCCGCCAGATCACGGAGATTTTTGGTTTGGTTTTGTTCAACTCTGGTTCTTTGCGTTCCAAGCTCCTGCATACCTTGGGTCTTTTGAAGGCCAACACTACTTAAAGCCCGATTTGCCTGTTCGCCCACGATTCCCTCTTGGGCGGTTCTTTGGCCTGATAAAGAGTTAAGTTGATTATCTAGACTGGTAATATAGGAATCCCACCCTGAAGAAATCTCTGCACGCAGGGCGGCGTAGGGATCGTAGGATTCAGTAGTAAAGTCGCTACCATCTGAAGTGCTTGCCATACCCAAGACGCTTCCTGAGACGGAGGGGGTACTTCCGGGTGGTGTTGGGGATGGAGATTGAATAGAGGCTTTTATTTGTTCGGCCGTCCTAAAATTCGGCCCCAAGAATGTCTTTACTGCCCCCTCGGTAGTTTTAGGAGCTGTTAAAGAAGAACCTCCTTGGTACGTTCTAGGAGTATTTTTACCCGCCAACCACTCGGTTACTCCCAACTCCGGAGTCCCCCAACTTCCAGTGTGAGTTCCTAATAATTTACTAAGCCAATTTAATGCCATATTATCTTTGTACAAACTTTAATTTCTTTGCCTTTTTCGCTTTTTTCTTTCCCTTAACGTAAGCCTTTCCCTCTTTCGCCCACCTTTTGGCGATTTCGGGGTGCTTAGCCCACATGTATTTTTTTTGCTTTTCCGAAACGAATGGCATAATCCATAAAAAAAGACCCACGAAAAATCTCGTGAGTCTAGGTCGGGCTTAGTGCCGCCCAAAGAACAACTATATTATAGCAAACAGGTTTGTAATGTCAATTAACATACTTGTTGACATTTGTCAAATTCCATGTTATGTTGTGGTTGTGAACTATAGGAATAGAGAAATCCTCGAAATATACAAAAATCTCTGGTCGTATACCACAACCGGGAAACTTGTCGGGTTAAGTAGACAAAGAATTCACCAAATAGTAGCGGAATATAAAAATACTGGCTCTAAGGGCAGAAAACAGAAATACTTGTGGTTTAATTTTACCCATACGACCTGTTACTTATGTAGGAAAACTAAGGTTTCAATTCTCCACCATATAGATTTCAATAATTCAAACGATAAAATTAGTAATTTAATTCCCCTTTGTAAAAAGTGTCACATTAAGGTTCACCGGCGACACAGAAATGGGAATGGATATAAACCAAGAAAAGGTCTATGTGTGGATTGTAACATCAAGTTTAGCAATAAGAATAAACACTGGGCTAAAGGAAGGTGTACTCATTGCTACTATAAATTTCTATGGAGAACAAACCCAAAGAGACGGGAATATGCTAGAAAATATTACAAAAAAAACTACAGTGCCTAAGTGGTCAATATCTTAATGATGAATTTGGCGTATTCTGGGACTAATTTTTGCATAGTACGATTTTCAGCAACGTAATTATATGCGTTTTCCCCAATTTCTCTCCGCTTTTCTACGCTATCTAGTAAGATTTTGATTGAGTCGTACCACTCCTCGGGGGTGGAGGCTAAGTAGCCAGTTATACCCGGCTTAATGGTTTCCTCGTACTGGCGGATTCTTTGCCAAACTCCGGGAATGGTGGCAGACGACATCTCCAAAAATTTAATATCGCTTTTGCACCGATTGTAAATGTTATCTTCAAGCGGCACAACCGCAATATCTACTCCGCCCACCATACCCTTAAACTTCGTTATCCACTTAAAAATATCGGGATCACCGTACTCAACAACATATCTCTGTCCCCATTTCATCTTCAACCTCCCTAAATATGCCCCCACCGTCTTAAATATCACGTTCGGATAGTCGCGAAAGATTCTATTCACGCCTTCGATAAAATTCAAATTAGACAAGTCGCGGAAGTGCGTGGTCGAACCCATATGGTAAAGAGTGATTGGATTGCGATCTGTTGCCTTTGCTTTGTAATCCCAATACTTCAGGTCTATCTGGTTGGGGAAAACCGCCATTTTATCGTATCTTTTTCTGCTTAAATGGGAAGCAATTAAATGTTTAAGATAGAGGTTTGTCGTGGTTATCCCGTCAACGTCGTCTAAGATAGCGCTTAAAATCTCACCGCCGTGGCGGTCTTTGTAGGTCTGGTGGGTTGGGTTGTCGGGGTTAATGTTCCAAATAGCGTCATCTACATCCATGATAATCTTCTTTCCCTTCCCGTGGACTATCGCCCCCATCGCCGCATAAGACCAGTCGAGGATTGTATAGTTTAAGAAAACAACATCGTAATTTTCGGCCACGTTTATCCAGTTAAACTTCTCTTGATTGAAAATGTCATAAACGTCAACCTTGAATTTATACCCGTTGCCTTCATACCCGTCTAGGTGCTTCATGGGTTGGATTACTCTCGCGAAATCAACACCCGAGGTTCTTTGTTTGATTTGATGACTGGGTAAGGCGAAAACCGAAATCCGTTTCATTTTTGTGTCTCAACAATAAAATCATTAAGTTTTCTTGAAAATACATCTTTCATTTCATTATAATGCGCCCTGAATCTTTCTACGTTTAGGGGGACTCCTTCATCTTTCCCCCAACTTATACCGTCCATCCCCGGCTCGTACTCACTAAACTCTTTCTTGGTAAAAATCGGGTTAAACATTACCACCCGGCAACCGCACAATCTTGCGATTTCAGTCATCGCCGTTACACGGTCATAACAGTACATTACTTCGCACTCACTCATGAAATCTGCTAACTTCGCTTGATCGTGGCAAATGTCCGGGGTCAGATAAATGCAGTCTTGGGGGTGCAGGTGCAAATCATAGTCCTTACCTATAAAAACAGCTTTTTTGGTTCTTTGCTTGCCTTGAGGTTTGAAAAGGTTCATATTCAAAACCGGTAAGAATAGATAGTGATTTGCGTCTTGGGCTTCCCCGAAAAGGCGACTGAAATAATAGAGGTGGTCAGTTTTGTTAAACTTAGTTGGCCCCGGCTTCAAGTTGCTTTTATCCGTTCCCCCACCCATTACTCCCGGCTTATTCAGAATATATCGCACTACGTAGTCTGCCCCCCCAAAGTTACCGTGCATAATTTCAGGGTAAATTCCTACAAAAGAAGTCGGTTTATTAAATTTAACATTCGTGTAAGCAACCATACCCTTTGCAAGCAACCACCCATATAATGCCCACATCACCCGAATCCCGCCGGAGTGGGTATTTCCATCAAGTGGTGGTGTATAGATTACGTACGGCCTAAACATTTTTTACGATACATTCTCTTGAGTCGCCAGTATTTTATAAACTTGAACGGAATCCACGCGTCAAACCAAAATTGTTGGGGGCAATAACAGCGTGGGCATTGATAATCTCTCCAGTCTGGGGAGTTTTCCGGATAGTCGCAGGCTACGCATTTATTTCCTTTAATATCGTTTGGATAAACCTGAAACGAATGAAAAAATTCATAGAGCGTCATGGCTTAATTATTTTTACACTTTGCCCTTCAAATGATACCTTTTCTAAAAATCGTTGCACCTCCCACGTAAAGCCCATTTTATCGTATAGCAGTTTGGGGAGAACCGGCCCTTTGGCGTGGTGGTACGCAAAAACCTTCTCTTTGTTTAGCCATAATTCACCGTCCTTAACGTACATTTTTTCCTCTTGGCCTAGAGATTTACAACCCATATAACCATAGTCTTTGTCAAAGATTTTCAACTTGTATTTAGGGTCAACCCCCTCCCCGTACACCACCTTATTAAGCACATCATTTTCCTTACGGGTATATTTCATCGCCTCGGCATTGGCTCTTTCCCAATCATCCCAAAATTTCTTACTGGTTGAGGCCACCAAGCCCGCCTGAAGGTACATTTCTGACGTTATATTCTCAAAAGCGGAGTTTTCGTATTGGTTGAAGTTCCAAGCCGTCCCGACCTCGTAATCCCCAGCCAAGACACTCTCTAGTCGCGCTGTAATGACCGTGTCGCTGTCTATTTGTATCACAAGGTCATATTTGTCGGTTAAGAGCTTTGCCACACTTGGCTTTGCGTTGTAGAAGGTCAGGGATTTTTCCTGAAAGAGTTTTCTTAAAATATCGTCCCTAAATACGACCAAATCCACGTCTGGGTGGAAGTACCGAAAAGAGTTAATAAATTTCGGTGTCCCAGACGGGTAGTAATAGTTGTCCGATACAAAAGTAAAAGCAACTTTTTTCATTTCCTTGCAATATCGTGAATAATCATTTACCGGATAAAAAGTACAACAATCGCACTGCAATCAAATCTTCTCGCCTGATACCCCAGCCCCTCCATATGCCTTACAAGACCCTGCCACGTCGGTAAATGGAACTCGACCTCGATTGCCTTTACTTTCTCCGCAATTTTGGTAAAACCCTCGCTTCTTAGAATCGCGTCCTCAAACCCTTCTACGTCGAACTTGCAAAAGTCCACTTTGTCAATCTTGTTTTCCTTTAAGAAAGTATCAAAGCGGATAGTTTTGACCATTTCACTTCCTTGTTTGTAGTCAAGGGCAAGGGAGTGGCAAGTACGATTATTCGTGTTCAGGTTCAAAGCCATCTCTCCGTTTTTGTCGGCCATCGCCAACTTAAATACTTCTACATTATCCCACTTGTTAAACTCTTTGTTCTTTTTAAGGGCCTCAAAGTGTTCGGTTGACGGCTCAAGGGCGTAAATCTTTTTGGCATAGGGAAGCATATAATTTGTAACCACGCCGCAATTTGCTCCCACGTCGATTATGGTTAAATCTTTCTTTTGGTTAAGCACGTCAACGTAAATCCCATCAAAGTAAATTTCCTTGTAAATATAAGGAAGAAACAGGCTGTCAAAATTTACGTCTGGATAAAATAATGCTTTTAACATTACAACTCACCTCTTTTCATTTTATCGTTTAAGTCCTATAAAACTCGGTTTTTTGTTGGCAATCATTTCCTTAACCGCTTTTCCGACTTCTTCCTTAGTTTTTGGATAGTAAGTTCTGATAACAAGGCTGTTTAGGTACTTTTGGGCCTGCGTACCATCATGGGTATAGCCGTCTATTTCGTAATCGTCAAAAAGCCCGCTCCCCGCCATTTTAACAGGTATTTGTTCGCCATGAAGGTAAATGTTTATTCCCTCGGCGCAACGCAGGTAAAAAGAGGTGATCGTATAGGTAAAGGGGATTTTTCCCTTTAAGGCTAGGCCAATGGCTATTCCCAACATCGCCTGTTCCGAAGCCCCGCAGTTAATAAACCTATCGGGGAAATCCGTCTTTATCCTGTCTAAAAAACCATACCCCAAATCTGCCGTTAGCACTACAATGTCGGGATTGCTAACCATCTCATTGTAGAGACAACCGGCAAAATATCCCCTGACGCTGTTGTGAAACTCACTTTTCTTTAGTTTTTTCATAACTTTCCTTTTCTAAGCGCATATTTCCTCGTACATTTTCTCGTCCATCACGGCGTAATGTCCACCCAAGTCCTGCAACCAGTCGGGATATTGGTAAAGATTTACCCGAACCATATAAACAGGGAAAAATAGGTTCAACCGAATATCTAAATCGTTTAAGTCAATTTCTCCGTAAGCTCCATATTTGTTAGCAATCACCGCCACCCTCAAGTTATCAAGTTTTTGCTCTCCGGCGATTCTTAGTGCCTCCCAAACGCTTCCTTCGGCACACGCCCCATCTGAAGTGATCAAGTAGACGTTCTTTGCCCTATCAGCTAAGGCCATTCCCACCCCAATAGCCTCAACCCAACCCAAACTCCCCCCAGTTGCCTCTACACCATGTTTTGTGTCCTTTGTAGCATGAAAACCGTGTTTTCTAATCATTTCTTCGGCATCGCATACTCCCAAGTCCTCCAAAACCACGTACAAGGCTAATCCTGCGTGGGCGTTGGCCAACAAAACAATCGCGTCCTTTTCCTTCGTATCGTAGGTGTGTTTGAGAAAATTGATTGTATTCAACCCACTCCCAATATGCGAAAGTTTGTACTTAAAACTTAAATCAATCAGCCTTTTTTCGAGTTTGTTCATATTCTTCAACCATTTCGGCAATTGTCTGGTCTAGGGTCTTTTTCGGTTCCCAGCCATACGTTCTTGCCTTCATATTTGCGGATACCCAATGTTCGCTATCGTAAGTACGAAGATTGCTAACAACATGGATATTGGCTTTCTTCTTGGTGATTTTCTCGACTAAATGCAAAACTTCGAGGTTTGAATACTCTTTGCCCGTTCCAAGTTCAAATATCCCACGGGCGTGCCTTTTGGAAAGGGCCACTATTCCGTCCGCCACGTCCTCAACGTCAATAAAGTCGTGCCTCGCTTCTGGAACGAAAGGCATTTCGACTCCCATTAAGCAAGATTCGATTAATTTGGGAATTAAGTGTTCTTTTTGTTCCCCGACCCCCGTGATCGAAAATGGTCTGACAATCGCAATCGGGGCGTTGTATTTCTCCATGAAGGAAAGTAGTATCTCCTCGGCCGCCTTTTTACTGCGGGAATACATAGTTTGAACTTGCCGGCTGACGGAAGAGGTACTAACATAGACAAACGATTCCACGCCATTCTCCCAATCAGTCTTGGTAAGAATCGTAATAAGATCAGACACGTTGGCGCGGAGAATTGCTTTACTGTCGTTGTGGAAAGACATATTCCCATAGGTAGAAAGGAAGTAGAACTTCTGATAGGGAAGGAGTCTTATTGTTTCAATATCGTCGTGGAAAATCGGAGAAAAACCCCCTAACCTTGAAACAAGGTGCTTGCCTAAGAAACCTGACGATCCTGTAACGTAAATCCTAGACATCCTAAAAACCTATTATATCACACATTTCTAGCAAGTTTTCCTATCGAACTTTGTAAAACCACACTCCAAGTTCCGTCGTCTCTTGCTTTGAAAGCAGGATTGACTATTACCTGAAATCCATGTTTCTCGCAAAGTTCCTGATACTCCTTGAAAAAATCTTGTGCTAGTTGTTGTTCGGTCTTTTTCGGCTCGACTTTTGTCGGCTCCGACATTAAAAATCACCCCCTTAAAACTTATAACGCTCGTACCACCAGTCAGTTTCAATCGCCTTTCTAGCTTTCCTCAACTTCCAGTCCCGATACTTCTTCTTTATCTGGTAGATAATCCTTCTTAAAAGTTTCATACTGCTTTTGTAGGGCGTGTTAGGGTTATTTGGTAGCCCCTGTGCCGTTCGTCTGACCTTTACCAAAAAGGTTAATCAGAACCTAGGCAACACGCCCCGCAAAAATAGTATATTACCTAATTTGAACAACCTTATCATATTGCGACAACAACCCTATCCTAATAAAACAAAATGGTAAATGAATTTCTATATTTTTCATCGCCAAACTAATATGAAATCCTAATTGTATCGCATAAAAACCAAACCAACTGAAAGAAATACCAAACTTTCTGTCCTTTTTTGGATATAATTCCCATTCATAACGCTTAATCATAAGATTATTATTATATCACGCTACTAATCCTAATTCTTGTAACCTGTCAATTAAGGCATTTATACTTGTTATAGCAGTTGCTAAATCGGAGGCGTCTGCGACCGTTGCTGGCTGGTCAACGGGCGTAACTCCATAAAATCCCAGAAGTTGATTTGTTGCTTGTCCTATTTTACTTCCTGTAGTTGTTCCTAAAATAATGTCGTTTCCTTCGGCAATTTGAATATCCTGCGTTGCGGTCAGTCTGAATACTTCGGTTAATGCCCCTGCCACTCCTGTTCCCGTAGTCTTGAAAATCATATATCCAGGGTTGATATCAGTGGTAACCGTACTATTGGCATAAACCTCTATAGAAGCGGGATTAAAGTTGGTCGTAGTAGAAGTGTCTGCCGCGTACCAATAAATTGCTCCAATTAAGTCATTGGCGGTAACTGAAGTATCCACTCTCCGCAAACTCATTGTCCCGCCCGTTGTTGAGTTAATATCTAAAAGGTCAATCGGAGTAGCGTTATTGCCTATGCCTATCCTGTCCGATGAAGCATCTAGAAAAAAAAGGTTAGCGTTTGCGTCTCCCTCCATCCGAACATCAGTTGAGGAGTCGCCCCCTTCATTGAAGATAACTAAACCGGCATTCGTAACTATGGCGGTATTAATTGTTGCCCCCTGGTCAACATTGGCGATAGATATTCCGTATTGGTTGGTAAGAGTAGTATTTGCTCCTTTGCTGAATGCTGCTATCCTTAGCCCGTAAAAAGTGGTCATTGTGCCATTTAAGGCATCGTTTGTGTCCGTATAACCGTAAGTGTAGAGTCCATAAGCATTAGTCGTTGTCCCCGATCCCCTGTTAGATACTATTGTGCTACATCCATAAACATTAGTTGCGGTGACGGGGCTTCTATTGCTGGCAGAGAAACTAAGCCCGTAAGTGTTAGAAATCGTCCCCGTAGTATGGGTGGAAAGAATTTGCGTTTGCCCGAATAACCCAATAACCGAACCTGTAAAAGCATAATCACTGCTTGCGCCAACGGTTGTTATGAAAGAACCTGACCTGTAAGTAGCGTCGGTGGCGGCTGTTGGAGAAGGAGTCATCGTTCCGCTTATGGCATTGACTGTTCCCGTATTAACTGTTTGAGTGTCGGAAACCTTTAATCCTTCTGTAGTCGTTGAGGCAGTTAAAATACCCACCCTTCCCGTTGGTCCGACATTGGTTAAAACTGTTCCGCTACTGTTTTGCCACTCTTGTAAGTTAGAGGTCTGGGCGGAATTTCCTTTAATGATGGCCTGAACAATGTCGCTTTCGCCAATAACATTAAATCTACCAGTACCAGCAACAGATCCGACGGTTACAATGCCGTCGTTTCCGATTAAAAATCTAGTGGTAAGCGTTGTGGTTGTGTTAGGTGTGGTTTGAAAAACCAGTCGTGTTCCGTTTGCCGTGGTACTCCAGTTTTCTGTCGCTCCCGCAAATACCGTCGCTTTGCTTCCTGAAATTCCAGAACCGGTATGACCCCGGAATGAAAGGGTGCCAAGCGTCATGTTGACTAAAACCGCAGTCTGCGAGGCAATTGTTCCACCTGTTCGGATAAAAAGATTTTGTCCTCCCCCTCCCGTTCCATCCATTGAACATTGATTGCCCCATCCAAAAGATGATTGACTATACAAGGTAGCATCAGAGGAAGCATAATAATCAAACGATGCTTGTGCTGATGCGGATGACCCAAATTTAACCTTTGCGTTTGTCGTATCTACTATCAAAACGTCATCTTTTACTCCATCCTGCTCCACTAAAAGGGCGGTGGCGGAGTTGGTGTTGATATACTGATTACCAACAAGGTGTAATTTTGCTGAAAGGGAACTTGTTATTCCTACTCCCACATTACCAGACACTAAACTTATTACTTCGGTACTAGTATTATCATAATAAGACACTCTGGCTGACCAGAAACCAATTCTTAATCCTCCATATCTTTTTATTGCCCAAGAGCTAACACAATCTATTGAGGGAGTTAAGGCGCTACTTAAATAGATGCTTCCATTTATATCTAATTCGCTGGTCGGAACAGCTCCTATTCCCACCCTTCCATTTGTTGTATCTACCACTAAAGTATTATCTTTTACCCCGTCTTGCTCTACTTTTAGGGCGGTGGTGGAGTTGGTGTTAATGGTTAAAGCACCGGTCATTGTGTCGCCGGTAACATTGACATATAACCCTTCTAGCGAGTCCGTGTTCAAGACAACGGCCCCCGTGGAATCAACCCTTAACCTTCTTAGTACACTCCCGCCCGAATCGTAGCCAAGCAATTCCGTTGCTAAAACATTAAAATCGGTATCGTAGGAATTATTGAGGATAACCTGCTCACTCTTTTTGGTGTCTTGGGGGCTTCGGGTGATACTCATAGTGTTGTAACTAGTTTCCCATTCGTATCAACTCTGATTCTTCTTAAAACGTCTGCGTCTGGGTCGTAACCCAGCACTTCCGTACCGACAATATCAAAATCGGTATCGTAAGTATCGTTAAATATAACTTGCTCACTCTTTTTGGTATCTGAACTAGATTTAGTAATTGCCATATTTCACCGCATCCTTTCTCACGCCATCGGCCTCATTAAGAAACCTAATATATGAAGCTAAAACTCCGATCTTTACTGCGGGACGGGTTTCTTCCTTTAACCCTTGTAGTTTCTCCATCTTTTTAACCATCTTTTGCACCACCTTGAAATCGTTGGCGACCTCTCCCGAATCAATTTGCCTTCTCACATAATCGTCTAAAAGGCTAATTTCTTTGTCCCAAGCACTCCAATAATCGCCCAAACCAAAATAATCCGCCAGAAACGGCCTGCCGTGGCCTGCCTTATACTCCGTGTACGGAACTTCCTCGTGAGTGGTGTCTGTGGCAACTTCTTTACCCACGATATTTTCCGGCTTGGGAGTTTCTTGGGGATTCTCCTGCCGTGTCCTGAAAACCGTGCTATTTGTGTCCAAAGACCCGCTCATATTCTCCTTCTGGCCAACTAAAGGCCGTTGTTAAAACCTCTCCCCTGTTGTATTTTCCCAACCTTCCGCCCCTATGCCGAACCATATCGTCCCTTATTTGGTGTGCGTTATCCTCCCGACCCGCCAAGGTTTCTTCAATCAACCTCTCCCTTGCGCTTTTTGTCCACTTATCGTTCAGTTGCCTTTTTATTTTGCTTTCCGTGTTTTTAGCCACCTCACGCATAAGTGGGTCGGGGGATTTTAACCCCTGTTCTACTAACTTTACGTCATGTTTACGCCCCTCATCCATAGTCGTTGCCTTAATTTGTGCGGTCTAATTAAGGCTCAACCGCACAAACGACCACTTACGTGACCGAGAACCGGGCTGTGATTACCCAACTCGAGTTCAAAATCTTCGCCGCGTAACTCCCTGCCCAGCTAACGTAAGAAACACGTCCTGCCGGAGAGTTAGAGTCAACCGCATTCGGAAGAATATAGAGCTTAGGCTGATCCCCCTCTCGATTTTGTTACTACACACCCTTGAATTTTTTTAGATTAGATATTTCTCTAAACAACCACTCTTGTCTTTTGTAATCTCCATCTGATTCCCAAAAGAACCGACCATTTTTAAAAGGAAATTTCTTTTTGGGTTTTGACTTTAAATCACAGAACTCCTTTAAGAGCAACACCTCCTTAAACTTTTTACTTGGTAACATAGACTCTAAAAACATCCTTATTACTGGATAACAAGTTTTAATCGAGGTTAAAACCCAAGTAACGCTTGGGTTCTGGTTTGGTATATCCAACCTGCCCATTTGATGTACCAAATATCCACCAAACCTTTTTTTCGCCCATTCCAGTATCCCTGTATCATCTGCTCTTTGGGCAACTGATATTTGTGGTCTATAATTTACCCTCAAGTGATTTTTTTTATGTTGTTTTGAAATCCTAAAACAACCTTCACCCTTGAGATATCCCATAAACTCAAACTCTTTATTGGTCATACTTGTGACAGTATATACCCAATCTAATAATTATTCAAGTGTTAAAGTGCGAATAGGACATTTCTGCCTATTTCTATGTGTTGCCACATAGTCCCGACTATATCTTTAGCCGTTCTGGCTATTCCGTACATAGTCTGTACACCTCCTATCTCAAAAGATAGTTCGGCTCGGTATTGTCTTATCTCATTGATAAGAGTTCTACCGAATTCTCGGAATTTTTTAACTGTATTCCTACAGAAAGACCCTATTTTGTTAAGGTCATAAGCTCCGAACGAATCCGCGCCGTGAACGTAAGTGTAGAAACGAATAACGCCCGATGAGGCCGTACTCGTCGCTTCAGTTCCGCAAGCGTAGTCTTTGTTCAAGAGCCATCTGACTTGATAGAGTTCGCCCATCTCGCCCTTGTATAAGTCCTTGACATCAGAATATGTCTTAGAATTTACCCAAGTCGAATCCCCGATCAAGTTGTACTTGGATATAGGGTCGGTTTTCCCGATATACATTCCATCGGGATACGCCCTTGCTTTGTTAAGCTCAAGCGTCTTGACAATCGCCCTGATATCGCAAGCGTCTAGGGTATCCCCAGCCGCAAAAGACGTTACTGCATGGTCATTCCCGTAAAAGGAAGTACCATTCTTCAGTTCGTCTCTCACTAACCTGTTTAGGGTTTCCCCCATGTTCTGACCCGCCAACTCTACGGTTTCCTTCATTCGGGAATCAATCCCGATCAAGGTTGCCAACTTAGAAGTAATGATCGTCTGACCATACTCCGAAAGAGTCATTGCGACAGTACAGGAATCAACCACACAGGTAACCGGGTTAGAAAGCTCACCTAAAGGCGTAGTGATAATTGTCTGCGGAGTTCTCCGCGTAAAATTAACAGTTCGGCCTTCATTTGCCGGATGAGTTCTCAACTGACCCCCTTCCTTTAAGACTAAAGCATATTGCGCCCTAGCCAAAAAGACCTTCTCGTAGTACGTTTTCACCTCATTGGCGATTACGCCACCAGAAAGGACGGGGTTCGTTACCCCACCAACTCCACTACCAACTGTTGCCATATTTACTCACCTCCTTCTAAGCGAATTAGTTTTGAACAATTCCTAACTTTTGTTCTAGCTCCTCCGGAGTCATTTCCTCCGCAGTTTTCTCGCCCTTGCGGATAGAAGTCGGTTTTAGAGCGGCTTCAGAAACTTGTTTCGCAATCTGCTCTGTCGCCTTGCCGACTTCTTTGGTTACCGCCCCCTTGTAAGGTTTCATCAGTTTTGCCACAAATCCTTTAACTGACGCAGTGTACGGGTTAGCCTTTACATAGGCTTCCGTAGCCTCGGTAACACCATCGGAAAGAGCCTCGTCAAAACTATCACTCTCCGGGTCAAGCTCTGGATAAGTCCGCATGACATCTGCCGCCTCGTTGTTTATCCTGTTGGCCGCTTCGCTTTGTTTCACACGAAGTGTCACAATCGCATCTGCCGCCTTAAGGACATCGTCCCGATATTGATCGGGAGTTACTTCCGAGCCGGGTTTCACTTGCGGTTCATACGCCGGATTGACCGGCAATCCTACTGGACTTGTGAGTTCCGCAATTTTGTCTTGCAAGGACTTAACTTGCTCTTTGAGTACATTCTTCTCATTAGCAAGTTCTTGCACCCTTTGAGAGTAGCCTTTCTTTGGCTCTCCCCCCGTTTCCGTTGTTTCCTCCGCGCCTTCAGCCGTCGCTTCAGGTTCGGTTTCCACAACCTCCTCGGTTGCTTCTTCTACCGCGGCTGGCGGGGCCGCTGGGTTGACATCTTCCTCAACCGCTTCATTTAACGCCTTGTCTTTTGGATCTCTCAAAGATCATCACCTCCCTTCTAACGCACCAATTTGGTTATGCGAGAACCCAAGCCGGTGATGGGCTTGCTTTTATGGATATAATCCACAAAGGCAAACCTACCGCCGTTTCAATATCGGCGAACCAGCTTTATCAAACCCCACCAGAATTTTATCCGGGCCGATATAGACCGCGTGAGTGATTTCGCAACCCTTACACACCAAGTACGGGCCTTGCTGACGCCACTCATGGTACTCTTTCGGTACAAACTTAAAATCTGGTTTAGTGAAGTCGAGAATTTGCTCCTCGGCCTCATCTTTCGGTTCCGTCTGGTCTTTGGCATGATTCTCTTGCAGGTCTTCCATAGGTCTTCGTTTGTCGATGACATTTAACACAAAGGGTTCTCAAATTATTTATGTCCATCAATCTCTTGCTTTTCGCCACATCTTCAATGCTAGCAATATTCTCTTCAATTATTATCTTGGCAAAAGAGACTGGATAGTGATCTGTATGTAATACGCCGCCCCTTTTCCCACAGATTTGACAAGTATAATTATCCATTTCTTTACGCAACGCCATGATATACAGATAATCCACTCTTCCTCTAATCAAATCATAAAGTGCCGTTCTACCACCCCTCCAGTTCGGCGCTTTTTCCCCCGACTGGACTCCACGTAATCCTTTATTCCAAGGTATCACCCCCTTCTTAAAAGGACATATCATCCACGGTTTCCTTCCTTTATTTCCTTTCATCCAGCGAATCCCAAAACTATTACCATCTTTATTGCGACACCCACGAGAACAATATTTCCCCTGATCCTTTTTTATAAGATATGGAAATGTCCGAAATTCTTTTTTACAAACCAAACAATTTTTAATGTGCATTTTCCTCTGTCTCTACGCTTTCCCTCGCATCTTCGACTCTATCCATTATTTTTTTAATAATCGTCTTTGTTAAATTGATAACGACTTGGTTTTGCCCGACAACTTCGAAGGTTGCCCCGCTTGAAATCGCCTGCTCATTTACTCTGTCCAAGTCGGTTAAAATGTTGTCAAGGTACTCCTTTAGAACTTTCCAACCGGCACTCTTACTCATTGAGTAAAGCACCCTCTCCTCGCCTGTTGCCCCCTTACTCTCGGCTACCTTATCGGCAACCAAGGAGGGCATATTTGCTAAAAATACCTCTGGCTTCAAAGCCGAACCTTTTGTCATATTATCCTGTTATTCCTGTTGCTCCCGCTAACATTGTTCCCGTATCGGGAGCCGGTTGCTCCTGTGCGGGAACCTGCTGAACACCGCCCGTCTGAACTTGCTGTAAGGCGTTCAAAAACGTCTGGGTGTCATTTTGGAGAACGGTATCTCCCTTTTCACTCTCGGTCTTTTCCACTAAAATCTTATCCCAATCTTGAATCCCGCCATTGGCCACAATGCGCTTAAAGATTTCCCCGAACTTTAAGATATAGCCCTCGCGGTCAAGCTCGGCAGTCAGCATATTCCCTTGAGGCGTCTGGCTCTTGAGGTAAAGCTGTAAAAGCATTGAAAGGTTATCCTGCTGGCTCTTTTGGTCAACGGCATAGGTCGAACCGCTGACAATTTCGTAGTCGTAGAGGGTAGAACCCGTTTTGGACTTATCAATCGTAAGTTTCCCTGTTTTCTCGTTGTATAGGTCTTGAATTTCGGGGTATTCCCTCGAAAGCGCGTCAATATCCTCTCCGAACATCCTAAAGGTAATCGCCTTACTTTGCTTTTTGGAAATTAAGTTGGCAAACTTTCTCATTAGCTTGGTTATATATTGCTCCATAAAGAATCGGTCAGCGTTATCTCGGGTGTTTTCCCTAGCAACTTGGGCTTTCAAGGCTTCAGGGGTCTTACCAAACCCCGCTTCGGTTTCTTGGGTTACAGCCGTATCGGTTGTGCCAAATAAGTTAAGAATTGAGGCGGTTGCTACACGATAAGTGTTATTAAATTCGGCTATTCCTTGGGGTGAAAGCTGGATCGGCTGAATAGAGTTGTTGATTTGATTTCTTACCAACCACTTCTCGGCCGCACCCCACTTAAGTGAACTCATAGAGGCAACATTATCCTTATTGACGAGAGTGGGGGGGAAAATAGAAATTTCAAGCGCGTCTAAGTAGAGATTCCAGACCGAGTTGACCACCATCTGCATTGAAGCGCCTCTTTCGAAGTCGCCAAAACCCATGAAATCATCTAAGAGGGGAATAGAATACTTGCAAAGTACGGGGAGTTCGTCGTCGTCGTGGGGGTTTTTCTGATCCCGGAACTCCATTTTGGCGTCCACGCAGTAATCCACCCACCGGTCTTTCTCGTATTGGGTCAAAACTTCAAAGTAACCTGACTTCTTGGCGGAGATTTCTTCGGGATATTGATTTTCTTCACGCTTAGAAGTGTCGCCGGAACTCCTCCTCTCCCTGTCTCCGGCAATCTTTTCCAATTTGGGGATAATACTTCCCAAGTTTTTGTAGCCGTCCTGCTTTTTAAGGTTCTCAAAGTAACTTAGCGGCCTCCATGTTCTGACAATCACGTAGTCCGAGTCGTCTAGCGATACCGCCCCGACTTGAGGGAAAACATCCCTTATGTTTAAGAGCCATACATCCGGCCCCATATAGCCATTTTTTCTGACGTCCCAATCAACTAAAGAGAAGAAGTTGCCGTAAATGTTGGAATAAAGGTCAACCATTCGGAGTTTGGTCAAAAAATCAAATTGGGCGTTGGCGTTTGGAGAAACCCACTTATCCAGAATTAAGTTCATCAGTTTTTCTGAACCCTTGTCATTCCTCGAGATACCCCTGACCTTACCAGTAGGGAGTTGGGCCATTACCCGATAGCTCCTTTCAAGAGTTAAGGTGGATAGTTTGGGGTCAAAGACTTGAGATTTAGTTGAAGTGGAGATTCGGTCGTTTAATTGACCATGAAAGAGTTTTTCAACATTGTCCCACAAATCTCTCTTAGTAGAGAGGTAATTACTCGCCGCTTCTTTACGGTCTAAGATTTGGTTGGAAAGTTCAGACATAAAAAAAGGCCGGACACTTTGTCCAGCCGTATATAGGCATTAGAGCCTTTTTAGCAACGCACTATTATAACTGCTAAGTCAAATCTTTGTCAAGTTTATACCTTACTCTTTTGTTTTTGACGCAGTTGACCGACCTTAAATTGACTAAGCCGTCTTTCAACTCCATGTTAAATGTTAATTGGCCGAAGGGCGTTTCCTGAACTTCCTTTTCTAATAATACATGAAACGGCAAGTTTTTCTGTAACAACTGATTGAGTGAGGTACTTGCTTCTGACATCAACCACCTCCGTTATAGCAATATCACATATGTTACCACCGTTGACCCTGATTGTAAAAGTAAAAAGGCCGTCTTGCTTCCGTTGGATTTCTTTTTCTATATCTAGGTGAGGTTGGATATTATGCCGGCGGATGGACAGTTCGTAAATCATATATGGGTTTGGTAACGTCTTTGAATCTCGGCCGCATCATCGGGGGGAAGTTCGTCATTATCAACTTCCGCAAACTCCGCCATTTGATAAAGTTGCCATGCAATTGCCAAACTCATTACCAAGTCGTCGTGCATTCCCGCCTCCGCTTGTGCTTTGATTGTTGCCGTACCTCTTACTACCACGAAGGAGTACATTTCTTCTATGGTGGGTTTGTCGTAAATTCTTAATAACTTATTATCTATTGCCTCCTTTAATTGAGAGAGCATGGCGGGGCGGGTGGCAGAATTAGTATCCCAGCCATACCTGACCCCTTCCGGCGGGTTCTCTCTCCCCACCGACGGCATCTTAAATACCGTGAATTTAGCCATTCGGTTCATCGAAGCTAATCTATCCATTTCAAACACCCCGCCCGCATTTCTTTCATAGGCAACCACGGGCTTAGTTCCAGTTTTGTCGTATATTTTCTCTAAAACAGGGTATATAGAGTTAGTCATATCGGTAGCAATGGTTTTACTGTGGTACACGAGGGGTACGTCTATCTTAGTCTTGCTTAAAAACTGAACAGCGCAATAATCCCCAAGTCCGCTTGAGGTGTCAGCCGCCACCACAAGCTGCTCATTATTCTCTATTGGCCGGTATTGTCTAAATGAACTCATACCTTACTTGCTCCTTTACATTGTCTAAGTACCATTTCAAAGATGCGGGATTAAAATACTGCTCCCCGCTGGCAAGAAATGCCTCGGTGGGATTTTCGGGGTATTCCTGCTGATACAATTCTCTTAGTTCTTTTCTTTTCCTCTCCAGAAACTCTTGATTGTAGAAAGCACTTGCCGGATAGAACAATGGCTTAAAAGGCCTTTCACCCAGCGTACATTCGTCCCAGAAGGTCTTGCCATAGTTGTAGCCATTGGCGGTGGTTTCAAAAATAATCCTTCCTGTGGGAACTACAGCCTGCAACGCACCTGCTAGCAATTTCTGAAAATGTTGGTAAAAAAAACATTCCGAAAGGTGGAGATTGGTAATCGTTTTCGATCTTCCAAACTCGGTATTTTCGGCCGTACCAATCGTATAGCGTGAGTTGGTGGCTTCGTTAAAGAGTTCGTATTTGGAATTATACTTCAAGGGAACTTTAACTTCCGTGATTTCTTCATAGCTTCTAAGAAAAAACTTAACTCTGTCTAATAACTCTTGGGCATTGTCAGCGTTGTCGGCGACAATGACGTTGCGTTGGTTATCTTTCAAAAGGAAGTCAGCGGTAAAAATCCCGAGAATCAGGGAAGAAAACCCCTGTTGCCTCGCTTTCAAAACCAAGTCGTTGCCGGTATAGTCAACTAATAAGTATTTACTTTGGATTGGGTTTAAGACGAAGGGTACCACCTCCGCCTCTTTGTTGACAATCCTAAACCGGTCTTCAAGGAACCGCTTATAATTTATATTCTTCTCGGTCATGGGACAGCACTTTATTAAAGTTTATTTGGATTGCGGTATTAGTATTGTCCTTAAATACTCTCTTTTCCAACCACCACTTAGCACTCTCTATATTTTTGTCTTTGATTATATTGTCAACAACCACATTTTTGGCCACAATATCGGCATAATGTTGGGCGGCATCCATTCTCTGCACAAACTTTTCATCCCTCTCCCGCCTAGAATAGTACGTCCTTTCGGCTATTCCTGCATAAGCACAAGCCTCTGCGTTAGTACCACCTATCTTGAAGATGCTTTCTAATTTTACTTCTGTATCAGGTGTAATACTTTCAGGTCTTCCTACTTTTGATAAAGTTTTCATAGCGTTTTCTTATAACATCACAATAGTGAGGGTCTATTTCCATCATATAACAAATACGGTTGGTTTGTTCACAGGCGATAAGGGTTGAACCAGAACCACCGAAGAGGTCTAAAATAATCATTTCTGGTTTTGAATAATTATTAATGAAGAAAGAACACACCTGAATGGGTTTCATCGTAGGATGCAATCTCTTATTACTATCTTGTCCACTCATTCCCAAAACACCAACCCACTTATAACGAATAATCTGACGTTTGTGTTTGTTTTTTGACCAACACAATTCAAATGTATTACCAATAATTACGTCTGTTTCTTCGCTTCGCTTATCCCACACAAACCACGATCCATCTTTACCAAAATTAGGAAGTGTATCGTTATAATAATCAGCTCCCCACAGAAACACTTCCTCTGCAAAATCAATTAAAAATGAAGCATTAAAAGGTTTGTCGTCTCCAACTACTTTATTCCACTTTCTGCCTATCAAGATAGGCAAATCGGGATTTTCTTTTCGTAATTTGGCCGAGCCTTTAATCTTTGAGTAATCTGTATCCAAATCCATCCCATACGGCGGATCAGTAAATACCATATCTGCTTTCTTCCCATCCATTAACTTCTCTACATCTCCTGTCTTGGTACTATCGCCACACATCAACCTATGCCTTCCTAACTGATATACCTTACCTAGTTTACTATCTGGTTCACCTTCTTCTACTTCGGGTACTTCGTCTTCTTCTATTTCTTTGAATTGATCCATAAAATCAACCAAACTTTCTGGGGTATCTAGGTGAACCGCATAATCGTCTAGTTTCAGTTCAGGGTATTCCTCAATTAAACTTAACAAGCCTTCTTTCTCAGTCTTGCCGGCGTTATCGTTATCTTTTAGTGCGATATCCAGCATTTCCCTTTCATTTTCGGTTGGGATTACAGACACTTCTACTTCTTCGGCCCCTAGCTCTCTCAATGCCCTTAACCTCATGTTTCCCCCGATTACTATTCCATCTTTGTTTATCAAAAGAGGCTTAAACAGAAACTTGCCGTATCTATCCCTGTTCGTTTGAAGTTGTCTCTTTAACCTTGCAAATCCTTTTTGGTCAATCGTTCTGGGGTTCTTGTCCCATTCGTAGAGCCTATCTATTTTCCAGACATTTTCGGGCATTTCACCGCATTATATCACAAAGCCTTATTTCCCCCTTAGCAACAAAATTGCTTCTAGGTTTCCAAAGACTATCCACATCACGCCGGTAATCAGCGTCCAGTCAACATTCTCACTCGGAGAGTAGACCGAACAAAGAAACGGGATCCAAGAACTAAGGAATATGATAGCAATGAGTTTTTTCATCTTATTTCACCTCCTAACTTGTATAGAGTAGGACATGGTTAACTAGTTCTCTGGTTTCCTTTCTAGTTCGTCTATTGGCGTTCCGTCTGACATAGCATAAACATTGGGCGGGATTCCCCCGATAAATTGTCTAAGATAAATGGGGCATTGTTTGGTGTGTCCATATCTTCTTCCGCAATACTCACAAATTGTTTTGTATTCATTCATATCTTTAGAGTAGGACATAGTTAGTCAGTTAAAGTTCTCTTTCTTTCTAGGGATTAGTTATTTCCTTAACTCCCTAAATGCAAATTGTCTGTTGGATAAATCAACTCAAACCACTCCTTAATTTCCTCTTGGCTTTCCAAGTCTCTTTTAAGGTTAGCCTCTTTACTAGGATGGTTGGGATTGTCATGTTCCTTTCCGTCCCCTTCGGCCTGTTGGTCTTTGATTATTTCAGGTGGCATTTAACTTCCCCTTCTACTCGTTCGTATATCTTGTTGCGGGCAAGGTGGTCTAGTATCCTCACCCTCAACCGGACACTCCTCTACTTTTTTGATATAAGTGTTTTTGTATTCATCGGGTACATCAAACTGACACTCCCCGTCTTTGTAATACGGACATTTCTCGTGTTCCATGTAGTTGTACTCACCCCCCAAAGAGGCGTTGTGCTTGCTTTGCTTAACATAGAGTTATTATAGACCATTATTTTTCCTCTTTATACTTAACTTTCAATCCTCAATTTGGCATATTTCTTTTTGGTCAAGCCCCACGCCTGAGCCTGTGCAAAATCAGCGTCTTTCTTTTTCCCAACTTTGGGCCTAACTCCCTCTATATAAACCCTGCCAGTTGAGCTATCTTTGAATTTAAGGTAATAGGTTGGTTTATAAAAGACATTTTCTATTAAGTAAAGCTCGTTCCCCCGCTTGCTCTTATTTAATAAATAAGCCTCTTTAAGTAACTTTTCAACTCCAACCACTTTTAAGGCGGCCATTCTTTGCTCGGTGTTTTCTAAAGAAAGGATAGTTTTAATTTTGACTTTTGGATTAACCACCTTTTGCCATAAGTCCTTTTCAAATTTAACCCCATGAAGCCAGTAGGTCTTTCTATCAGCGAAGTTTAAGGCATGGGTTTTAGTTGAGTGTAATTTCTTTTGCTCATTCACTTTAATCTTCGGGAATGGAAAAATATACATTGTCTTTTTAGATAGCCATATATAAGCATTACCAGCTTCACAAATTTTGGCTAGGGCGTCTATTTTCTTTTTATTTCTTTTGATTACTTTTAATTGTGGGTAAAACTCTCTGATAAAAATAGGCCAGACATTTTCGTAGTATTCCAAAATATTATACCACTCCAACCCCGGCTCCGACCCCAACTCTGACCTCAGATCCAACCACAGCTCCAACCCCGGCTCCGACCCCAACTCTGACCTCAGCTCCGACCTCAGCTCTGACCACAGCTCCGACCTCAGCTCCGATCCCAGCTCTGACCACAGCTCCGACCTCAGCTCTGACCACAGCTCCGACCTCAGCTCTGACCACCACTCCGAAAATTTAGTTATTACCACCACCTTTCTTTTTCTTGACAAAACACTATTTAATTCTCTTGCCCCATTAATCAGTTTAGTTTTATTTACTCCACCGGTAAGATATGAAAAT
>Ga0233421_10000251_pt1 | contig 24347 bp, 26 predicted proteins | sample Watercolumn_Mata_3_FD_182725 | JGI IMG/M metagenome (GOLD analysis project Ga0233421, IMG submission 182725) | Freshwater microbial communities from Lake Matano, South Sulawesi, Indonesia - Watercolumn_Matano_2014_107_MG | ecosystem: Environmental > Aquatic > Freshwater > Lake | place... | reverse complement strand
TATTCCTGAAACATATTCAGGAATATCTGCAATATTCCGGTGGCAACATTTATCTCCGCAACCGGAACAACCGCCCAGATGGCAAATGTGGTAATCAGATACAACGACACAATGATAAAGGCAGAGAGTATGATTGTTTTCGGGATATCACTTGAAGGATTCTTCATCTCTCCGGCAGCTCCCGAGACAAGCTCAAGGCCCACCAGATTATAAATGATCATCGGTATAAAGATGATGGCTGCATCTAAATTCGGCATGATATTGGCAAAGGTAATTTCGTTGGCAAGGTGGCCGCGTTTTAAAAAATAAGCAACCGCGGCAGCGATCATTCCGAATATTACTAAAAGCCTTGTAATTGCTCCGAGGTTAGGGATCCACTTTGAGAATTTTAAAGAACACAGGTTTATCCCTACCGTTACCCAAATCATTATAATCCCAAGCAGCACCTTAAACCAGAGGCTTACTGCGGGGAAAAACATATGCCCGATAATCTCTGCAATCGCAATATACATCGCAGGCAGCCATACCGGCAGGGCAATCCAATAATACCAGATAGTGCGGGTTGCCCATTTATTGCCGAGCGCCTTTTTAATCCAAACATAGATGCCCCCCTGCTCAGGGTAGGTAGAGCCTAATTCCGCGGCAATTAAACCAAAGGGGAAGAAAAAACCCAGCGTGCATATCAACCACCACGATATTGCCGACGGGCCTATGGCGGCTGAAGCCGGAATTGCCTCTACGCCGAGTATTGCACAAAAGGTAAAAAGCACAAGATCCCAAAAGCCTAATACTTTTTTTCTTTCCATTTTATTATCAAAATGTTTTTATTTACTAACTGCCGCTTTGATCTCATAAATCTACCAGGTAAGCCTTAATAAATTTCTCAACAGCTTTTGCTGTTTCACCTTTTAATCGCGCCGGGCTTGCAGCGACCCATGTAGCAAAATTATATAACTCCTGGTTATCAACTTTTAACCACTTCTTATTTTTATAAAGTAAAACAAACAGCGTGGTCATCGCAATGCGCTTATTGCCGTTCTGAAAAGGACGGTTTTTCACCATGAGATAAAATAAAATTGCCGCTTTGGATATCAGGCCATGATACAAGAATTTTCCAGAGAATCCCTGCAAAGGCGTTCCTAGGCAGCTTTCTAAAATATTAGGGAAACGCGTGGAGAAGGACGGGATCGGCTCCTCAAAATCCATTGTCTCTTTGGATAGGCTAAAGGCAAGATATTCGATTCCGACTATTGAAATGAACTTCATAGAGCTATTCTCTACCTAAAAGCCGCAACGTCTGGCCATACTCTTTGACTGTTTTCTTCACCGCAGCTTCAATTTCACTCTTATTATTTTTACTTAAGACTCGGCCGAGAATCTCGGGAAGATAGTCCTTCAAGATAACAAAACTTTTTCCTACCCTGATTGCCTTAATCTGCCCCTTCTTAATCCGCTTAAACACAGCCACCCTGCTGATACCCAAGAGCTTTGCTAATTCGGCTGTAGTCATAAGTTCTTTATTATCCATTAGTTACCTCATTAGGCAGTTTATGCTTAGTTAACGAATGTTAATCATTAGATTGAATGTTAACATATGTTAACTTAATTGTCAAGTGAATTTTTTGGCGGAGGGGAAAATCTCGCTATTTATAGAAATATATTATAAGCTAAAAGTGGCTGCTATCAAGAAGATTTGAGGTTTAGAGAGGCTATTCTTTGCGTAATTTGTCCGTTTTATCCGGCTTCTCTCTATCGTATTATCACGGCTTAGCGAAACAAAAATACCTTAACCAAATGTAGAGATGAGATACAAGAATAGTCATAAACCATACGGGTATGGCATATTTCATAAACTCCAGGAAAGATATTTTGTAACCATTCTTTTCAGCAATTCCAGCCACTACTACATTGGCGGAAGCCCCAATAATAGTGCCATTGCCTCCTAAACACGCACCTAAAGCTAGGGACCACCAAACCGGCAAAAGTGCAACTTTATGAATTATTTCTGGATTAGCAACATTCGGCCAGATCTGCCTGGCCATATCTATGATCATCGGATTCAGCGTAGCAACATAAGGAATATTGTCAATAATCGCCGAGGCGATGGAAGAAAACCAAAGAATAACTATGCTGGTTTTAAATATGTTTGCACCCGTGATGCTAATGACAGCTTTTGCCATTAAGCTAATAAAACCTACTTTTACTACCGCGCCTATAATAATAAATAAACCTATAAAGAAGAATATCGAAGTCCACTCTATATCTCCTAATATTGTATGCGGCGTCTCAGCATGATCGGAAATCATAAAAATAACACCGGCTCCTAAAAGCGCTATTGTAGCTGGATGCAGATTGATTTTATCATGAAAAACAAAGCATAAAATCATTACCCCTAAAACAATCAGTGACTTTTTAGCTAAACCTTTATCTTTCAATACCGACTTCTCATCAAGCTGCATAATTTTATCTTTTGCCTCAACTGATACAATTAGAGATTTATGAAAGATGAACCTTATCATCACTACATATACTGCCATGATCAATATTATCACCGGGGTCAAATGCACAACAAAATCCATAAAAGTCAGGCCCGCCTTTGAAGCAATCATTACGTTAGGCGGATCACCAATAAGAGTAGCCGTGCCTCCGATATTCGATGCCAAAGCTGTAGAAATCAGAAAAGGAATGGGGTTAATTTTTAATTCTTTCGTAACGAACAATATTACCGGAGCAATAAGCAAAACCGTGGTAACATTATCAAGAAAAGCGCTTATCAAAGCGGTAACTATAGCGAAAATCGCCATAATCCTATATGCTTCCCCTTTGCCTATCTTTGCGCATTTTATTGCTAAATATTCAAATACGCCTGTGGGTTTCATAATGTTAACGATTATCATCATAGCGATAAGCAAAAACACCACATTCCAATCAACGCCGAAATCAACAGAATAAAATGCCTCATTCTGTGTTAATATCTCAAGCCCCATTACTAAAGCCGCTCCACAAAGGGCAATAACCGCTTTATGCGTACCGTGAAAACTTTCAAAACAAATCGCGATGTACGAAGCTATAAAAATCCCCACTGCTAACCAAAAATGTAGTTCCATAATCTTCCTCCACTTAGTTATTCTTTAAACGCTGCTAAAATAAGTTAGACCACAAAAATAAAAACCATAGGATACTTTCTATGGTCGTATTCTCTATCTTAAGCCTACGAGGTTAGCTGTCGGGCTCGGGTTGAGCAACCCTAATCTACTGCTTTGTAGATAACGTTAGACATTCGCCCCAAATTATCGCTAATCTTATGTGGGTCCCCCGCTTACTGAAAACCTCTACACTAAAATTGTAGAGGTCTTAAGTAATTAAGCATTTATTTGATGAATTTTACTATAAAAAATTGATTTGTCAATAGAAATCGGAGCGATAGCAGATGAATAATATTTCTTATAATATGTAGATAAAAGTGCTTGTGCTCGATGTTTTAATCACAGCCGCTCCATCGTCGAAAACCGAGGAAATAAAACTGGGGTCCTTCTTCCCAGATGTTATAACTTTTGCAAAGGAAAAATAATTTTAATCCCCGGGGTAAAGCTCTAAGGAAACATCTCTTATTTCCGCGCCCCACAAACAAAATTTTTTTAGGAAAGAACGGCTTGGCCGCAGCGCCTTGCTTTTGCCCGCGATTTTTTCTTTGCGTCAACTCGAAACCCTTGCTTTACGTTTTTGTCTTCCCACACCTGCGGGACACCGGCGCAATTCCAATAAGCGCCGGGTGCTTAATACCTGGGTAAAGCTGGTCTCTAAGGAAACAGCTTAAATGCACCGCGCCCTGGGGGGCGCTCCCACATTGAGCGTTTTGTCGCTTCGGCCTTGCTGGGGCAAGGCCTCGCTTGGCGGCAGCCTGGGCCGGCTGCCTTCGTGCTAATGCAACGCGGGTGCGGCGTGGCTTGCGGCAACCAAAATAAAAACAATCTAGTGATGCCGCATGTGCGTCCTCGCTTAAGCTCTCTTTACCCTTTCCCGCACAATAATTAAATATCTAGCGGGATCTCGCTCCGCGGGAAAAAACAAATTTTTTTTAGGAAAGATGAGCTCGGCCGCAGCGCCTAAGATACGCTAAAAGCTACCTCTAACGGCGCTATGCCCCGCCTCTTGCGGGCAGTGCTTCAAAGAAAAAGCATGGGGCGGGCGTGGTGCGGGCACGCCCGCCCCACAACTACCCCTGTCTCCGGCAAAATTTGGTGCGGGCAAATTTTGCCGCTTCAAAGAACAAAAAGAAAATTTTTGGAGGAGCGAAAAGTACTACTGAATCAATCTTCGTCTTTTATATAATCCCACCTTGTTTAAAGCCTCTTTCCAATCTTTTATCCTAGTAATATTTTTATTTATTCTATTCCAAGGATAATCAAACAACAGAACTGGCTTGCTTAATGCACTAAGGATTCTTGCTATTTCCAAACTGTCTTCTAAAATAATATCGCATTTCTTCATCTCTAAAATCTTTTCTTTCCTGTTATCAGCGACAACTAGTTTTGCAAAAGGAATTCTATGCCTTCTTAGCCAAAATAGAGTATCTTTTTGGTTTATCTTTCTTCTATTAGTAATCAATATAATTGTATTGCTTTTAGCTAACTTTTTTACCGATTCGATGCTACCCTTTATTAATCTTAATTCTTTATAAATCTTATCCTTTTCGACTTCTTGCCAAAGTTTCTTAATTTGAATCGCGCTTATATTGATATTAATATTCTTCTCAAAATCATAATCTATGATATCTTTGAAATCACATTTACAGTACTTATTCAATTTTGGTAAAAAAGACCCAACAAAATCAGCAATTACCCCATCTATATCGATCCCTATCTTCATTTTCTATTTTAAAAAATTGCATTTAATAATATTTATCAACCAAACACCTAACACAATTGGAATCAAGTAATAAATAACGACCACACAAATCGCTAGCCACCGGGGAGTCTTTTTAGAAATAGACTTGGATAATCCAAAGATTTCTAAATTTTTATATTTGTCGTCAAGTGCTTCAGTGAACTTAACAGCACCTAATAACAAACGAAAATAATAGAATAAGTCTATAATAAAGTGGCCCACAAGAAAAAATATTCCTATTTTAATTACAATAATACAAATTTTTGCTTTTGTAGCTGTAATAGGAGCTGTTAAGTCAGCATCTTTTAAAGCTACGGCAAAGGCACCGAAGACAGCTAGTACGATCGAAATAATTATTGTTCGCATTCTAATTAAGAGATCATTAAAATGCATTTGTGTATCCACGGCGACTTTCCATATCTGTAAATCGTAGTCTAATTTCTCTTTGTCACTTAATTTTAGATTCTCAGGCACTTTCCCTCCTTGCCTATTATTATCGTAAATAGAACAGTTGCTGTATTTTCTTATAGGATAAGTTATTTAACATAGCAATAACACAATGCTTCTATTTTTACGTTATGGATTTTATTTCGATGTTACTTATCCCAAAAATGTTTTCAAGTTCATTCAAACTAGAATCCCAGATTTTCTCAAAATCTTGGACTTCTTTCGACAAATTTGGGTTATCATAGATATATTTAGTGTGTCTCTTTTTTAAAGCGTCCTTTTTCAAGTCAACCTCTAAATTTATCCTACATTTTTCATCAGAAATCCACCTTCCATGGTTCGGGTGAATTTCTTGGCCGGAATCATTAAAAGCAGTTATCTTCTTAAAACGAACATATCTCCAATCTTTCATCTCATTTCTTATTTTATGACGAATTGTTCTTTCATCTGGCTTGGCTCCATCTGTAATTATTTTTATTCCGCAGGCCTGTGGAATAAATTTAAGATATTCTATAGTACTCTCGTCAATGAAAGGAAGCTCTCCCCTAACTACCCCCTCAAAGCTTTTAAACTGCTTTTCAATATAATTTTCAGCTTCTTTAATGTGATTATATTCTACAGATAGCTTACTTATCTGCTTACTTTGTGGTCCGAAATCTACTTTTACCTGTTTTATTTTCATTATTAAATCATTAGCAAATTCATCAGCGCCAGCCTCTCCAAGATACTTGCCTTTTAAATTATTATTTCTAAAGTCAAAGGTTTTTAAACATTTTAAGATTTGTTTTACTAAAGCCTTATCCCATTTTTTTGAATATTCTAATATTTCAATTAACAATCTTAAGAATGCCCTTACCCCTCTATCGGTGGCTAACACATATCTTCCTGGGCTATCCCACTGGTGCCTATTCAAACCCCTTACCATACTAAAATATTCTTTTATAATCTTAAAGCACAAATCCTCAAATTTTTTCTCTCTAATTTCTTTATACAGTCTTCTGAATTTCTTAGAAGCGCAATATCTCATAATTGGGCCGTCTTGATCATCAAGCAGTTCACTCATGGGTGGCGTTGTTACAAATGTTGTAAAGTGGATTTCTCCTCTTTCTCCATGAGTCTGGATTCTATTCCCGAATAAGTCAGTTTTGGCTAAACGTTTTACTATGGCTACGCGAGGATCGTATACGCCGAATAAATCTAATATCTCAAGCAGCAAATCCTGCGGAATTTTCTTTGATTTTGAATTAATATCAGAAAATAACTTTGCTTGCTGATCGTCACTTAAGTAGCTATGTTTTGAACCTCGAACATTAAAACCAACACAAATTAGCTGATAAAGTTTATTCCTTGAGTTGTTATCTGAATGGCAAAAACCAAAAAGTCTATGTTGTCCATCAACTATCCATATAGAGGCATTTATCTTAGGAATAAATAATTTACCATCACGGAATTCAACATTGCTTTTAAAAACACAAATAATACTATTTGGGAAAAAATTTCCTTTGGTATTTATAAAAGCAGCTATTTCTTTAAGCCTATTTTTTTCAACATACGCTGATATGCTTTGGGGTTATACTGTCTTCTAAAAACATAACTATACTTTAATAAATCCTCAGGAAACATTCTAAAAATGAAAAATTGTCTTCCATTCTGCTCAACCTTAATTGCTGGAACAGTAAAATATTCGTTCGTATTGTCACTGATTCCCAAATCTCCCTTTATGCTGTATTTGGCATAATGACCTGTAGAATCAACTGTTTTATCGTAATAATCAATAATGCGATCGTTCCACACGACAATTTTATTTCTCTTTAATAATTTATCTCCTAAATATTTATCCATAATTTTATAGTTTTGAAAGGCTAATATTGCCACCTTAGCTCTGTGCTTTCTCACCTTTGTTGCGTATTCGTCTGCTAATCGTTCTAATGATCTGTACGGCTTATTGATTTCTTTAGTGGATTTACATTGAAGTAAAATTTTGTCGCCATCAACATTACATATCGTATCAGGCCCAGGCTTATGATAGTTTACATCTTCAATCTTAAATCCTGCTTTTTTCAATAAATTATTGACTTTATTATGGAATTTCTTCGAATAATCTTTCTTGCCGGCCATCTTTTCTCCATTTCTTATTGGTCTATGTTAGATATTATACTACTAATGCAGAAAAGATTAAGTTTTTTTCGCTAAAATTTATGTTAGATTTTGATATTTTATGCGTCTATTATACTAGAAGGAGAAAGTACCTTTTTGATTGATAAAACTTAAAATGTGAGGTATCATATGTTTGAGCAAACTGGAGATATTATGGAACATAGAATTCGAAGGCATATCTGTAAAAATAACTTTATAAAATGGAAGAAAGAAATCTACATTACCATCATTGAAAAACAGCTTAAAAATCCTTACTTCAAAGACGAAAATTGCACTTTCTTTCTCTTTCAAGATGATTGCTTACAATTCCTTCCCCTATTACAAAATAACTCTATTAATATGATCTTTGCTGATCCCCCCTATTTCTTGTCCAACGGGGGTTTTACCTGTCATGCGGGTAAGGTTGTTTCTGTTAATAAAGGCAAATGGGATGTATCAAAGGGACTAAAAGAAACGCATGAATTCAACCTAAAATGGCTTAAAGCTTGCCAGGATGTTTTAACCGAGAATGGCACAATTTGGGTTTCTGGAACCCAGCATGTTATATTCTCTATCGGCTATGCTATGCAAGAATTGGGCTTTAAAATTTTAAATGACATAGCCTGGGATAAAGTTAATCCGCCCCCTAACTTATCATGCAGGTATTTCACCCATGCAACCGAAACTGTTATCTGGGCCGCGAAGAATAAACAAAGTAAGCATCATTTTAATTATGAACTCATGAAAAGAATGAATAACAATAAGCAAATGAAAAGCATCTGGCCTATAATGGCACCGGGGCCAGAAGAAAAAATATTTGGAAAGCATCCTACTCAAAAACCAATGAAACTTTTAGAGCGTATTATTTTGGCCTCTACAAAGAAGGGGGATATTGTTTTGGATCCCTTTAGCGGGAGTTCAACGACTGGCCTTGCTGCTTATAGATATGGCAGGAATTATATTGGGATTGAACTCGAAAAAGAATATCTAGATTTATCTATTAAGCGATTCAACTACCAGAGAAAAACCCTACCTGAATTAACCGAAGCGTAATTATTCGTTTTCCAGCAAATACCAAAGAGATTTCAAATTCTTCTTAAAATTCCTATTTTTTTTATTTTCTAAAGCGACATACTTTGCTAGCGGCGGTTGTCCACTGCATACGCTCATACAAAGATTGTCTATCTCTTTAGGATTATCAATAAATTCTCTCACCCATCCCTGATAGAATAGTGTCGGCGGGTCAAAATTACTCACTCTATGATAACAATATTCCTGTTCTATTATAAACAATTGGCTCAGGACACCGATTATAGGCAATGAATTAAGATAATGCTCGAATTTTTCTTCTTTTAAGTCTTTGAGCTCATTCAACGGATCCTTGCCATAGAAGATATTATCAAAAGCGCTCAATAACTTTTCCTTCAAATCCTCCCGGCTTCTTATTCTCAAGTTTAAATCAATCATAACTCTTAGATGATTCGGCCTAAACTCCCTCTCTCCTTGCTTTAACCAAATCTGGAAATTCTTCTTTACATCATAAGCTTTAAAACGTTTAGACAAAACTGAAGGACGAAATATTTGAATTTCCGTATTACCTTCTTTATATACAGTGTGCTTCTTATCAAAAGCCAGCTTTTTTACTATATCTAGCATAGAAACTTTATCCATATTTTCCTTACAATAGATTTTTTATATTAACTCCTAGGGTTTTTGCTATTTTCTCTAAGTTTTTCAAACCAATATTCTTTTCTCCTCGCTCAATATGACCAATATAAGCACGATGCAGATCGGCTTCAAGAGCAAGCTGTTCTTGGCTCCAGCCTTTCTTTTGTCTGCACTTTCTTATATTTAGACCAACCTTTTTGTTTATTTCTGCCATGCTATCACCGGTTTTATTATAACAAATACTACCTAGAAGTCGACTATCTAAAAGTAGCATAAATACTTGACAGCTAAGCTACTTATTGATAGCATAGAGTTAAATGATACCTTCCAAAAATTTTCTTTTTGTTCTTTGAAGCGGCAAAATTTGCCCGCACCAAATTTTGCCGGAGACAGGGGTAGTTGTGGGGCGGGCGTGCCCGCACCACGCCCGCCCCATGCTTTTTCTTTGAAGCACTGCCCGCAAGAGGCGGGGCATAGCGCCGTTAGAGGTAGCTTTTAGCGTATCTTAGGCGCTGCGGCCGAGCTCATCTTTCCTAAAAAAATTTTTGTTTTAAAGGTAAAAGCTGGCTGAAGCGAGGACGCACGCCGCGACCGTGGTTTTTTTATTGTTGTAAGCGGCGAGCCACGCCGAACCCGCTCTAACATTACCACGAAGCGAGCGGCCAAGCGAGCGCCAAAGGAGGCCTTGCCCCAGCAAGGCCGACTGATGAATCGGGAGATGTGGGAGCGCCCCCCAGGGCGCGGTGCATTTAAGCTGTTTCCTTAGAGACCAGCTTTACCCCGGTATTAGAGACAAAAAAGGATGGGGGAGTTTCTCAGGGGGAAGAAAGAGAAAAATTTAGAATTGCTTCCAATGAGGAACCCCAATTTATTTTTTGCCTGTTTTTGACAAGATGACTATAGGGTAACCTATAGTCAAAACGCAACTTAGCGCCGGCGAGACGAAAGTTCGCTTTTGCTTACGCAAAAATTTAAGCTTCGCTTAACGCCAATCTTTTTCTTATTGCACTATGTAATATTTAGATTTTTTGAGCTATCGAGGGCTCAAAAAATTTAAATCGGCAGTCGCCAATTTTCTAAAGGAGGTGTCTATGAACAGCTATTTTATTTACGCCCGCAAATCCACCGATAACGAAGACAGACAAGTCCTCTCTATCGAGGCCCAGCTTGCCGAGCTTCGGGAATACGCTAAAAAGGAAAATCTGTTTATTAAGGACGAATTATTTGAGGCAAAGACCGCCAAGCAGCCGGGGCGCGAAATCTTTAGCTCCCTAGTCAGACGTATTGAACATGACGAGGGAAACGGAATACTTGCCTGGCATCCTGATCGTTTAGCGAGAAACTCGATGGACGGCGGGAAGATAATTTACTTAACCGACATAGGCAAGCTGGTGGATTTGCGGTTTCCGACTTATAAGTTTGAGAATACGGCGCAAGGTAAATTTATGCTCTCAATTATCTTCGACCAGTCGAAATATTTTGTGGATAACCTCTCCGAGAATGTTATGCGCGGCTTCCGGCAAAAGTTAAGACGCGGCGAGTATCCGGGCTTTGCGCCTCTAGGCTATAGAAATAACATTATTAACCACTCAATCGAGATTATGCCAGAAGAAGCGCGAAGGATCAGAGAATTATTTGAGCTATATTCGACTGGCCGCTATTCGATGCCGGAGTTAAGAAAATTGGCGACTGCCTCTGGCTTGGCCAGCAGAAGAAAACATGTTCCGCTAAGTATCAGCAATATCGAGCGCCTACTCAAGAACCCCTTTTATTACGGAGCGTTCAAATTCAAGAATGAACTCTTTGAAGGCACTCACCCGCCAATCATCACCAAAGAACTTTTTGATAAAGCACAGGCCGCGCTTTCGGCGCGTAGCAAGCCGCACCTTAACGGGCCGCATTATCATGTTTTTCGTGGGTTAATAAGGTGTAATGAATGCGGATGCATGATCACCTCGGAAATACAGAAACAAATTTATATTTATTACCGCTGCACCCGAAAGCGCGGTAACTGCGACCAGCCTTTCGTGCGTGAGGAGGCGCTCGTCAGCCAGATTGAAGAAGCTATTGAAAAAATCTCAATTGGCCCGGAGCAGAAAAAATTTTTATTTAGTAAGTTAGACGAGCGGGCCTCTGCCGGATTAGCTGAACCTTCCCCTTCTCTCTCGATAAATACCGAGATCGCAGAGATTGACCACAAGTTAAACACTCTTCTTGAGGGTTATCTTAGCCGGATCATCAGCGAGGAAGAATACAAAGAAAAGAAGTCTGCGCTGCTTAATAAGAAGATAAAGTTGAAGGAAGAATTAGCAGGTTGCGAGGGGAAGGGTAAAGTGTGGCTCGAACTGGCCCGCTCTATCGTAACTTCTGCTGGCCAAGCCAGTTACATAGCGCATCGCGGCTCTCTGGAAGAAAAGCGCCAGTTTTTGAAAAAGATTGGCTCGAACTTTCGTCTCGCCGGCGCTAAGTTGCGTTTTGACTATAGGTTACCCTATAGTCATCTTGTCAAAAACAGGCAAAAAATAAATTGGGGTCCCACCACGGTTTGCCGATATGGAACCTCTCACTATTCACGAGTTTTATTATAACCAAAATATTGACATAAACAAGCAGAATTGCGGCTTTGGAGAGGCTAATTCCTCGGAAATTTGTCCTATTTGTCCGGTTCTCCGGAGGGAGACCTAATGTAACTTTCTATAAATAGAGAGGTTATGTTTTGTCTGGCCAAGTTAGCGGACACGAACTCACTATCTCCAAAATTCTTTAATTCTGTGTTCTTTACAAACCGAGACTTTTCTTATAATCAAAAACCTTAACTTTTTTCTTTTTCATCCACATATCAATTTCTTGTTTATCAAACCTTAAGATTCTGCCAACTTTTGAGTAAGGTATCTTTCTCATATGGGTCCAAGCATAAATTGTTCCCTTAGGAGTGCTGATATATTTTGATAATTCTTCTATGGTTAAATACCGTTTCTCTACACCTGAATGTTGCAATAAATACTCAAACACGCGTAACAATCTTTCCTGTGCGTCTTCTGTAGAATCAAACTCAAGTATTGCTTTTAGTTTTTCTCTCATTTTTACCTATTTCTTATAAAGATGAACTGTGGACAAAAGGTATAAATACGACGCAGCAGGAAAACTCCCTATTTATCTTCGAAAATCACTTATCTATCTTGTTAAGCTTACTCCACTTATTTAAAAAAACCTTACTATTCAAATTAAAATACCTTTCAAATTTTGTAACTAATTTAGGCTTTGTTTTAATTGCTTTTTTATAAGCTGTAGGGTTTTCAAAAAGCGTGATTTTCTTCTGTATCCGCGGGAATCGTCCAATATGTACGTCACCTGCAGAAAAAGCCTCTTGCTTCGTAAAAACATAAAATCGTGGCTTCTTAAAGCTATCGTCTAGTGCTACGCAAACAAGAATATCAAACTTATCTTCACTTCGAGCTCCTCTATCTTTTACTCGCCAACCATAGAAATTAATTCCTTTTGGATAGATACCTTCATTTTTTAAAAGCGATGTCCGAACCTCAATTCTTCTGGCCGTGCCATTCAATATTATATCGCAACCGACCTGCCCGCTTTTATGAGTGCAATCATAGCCTAACTTCTGCATGGCTTGCAGAACATAGAACTCGCCGATGTCTCCAGCCATCTTTCTTGGAATACGGGGAGCAATTCCATCTAATGACTTCTTGAATAACAAAAAGGCATTAATTACATGTTGACACTTATTTGCTTTAACCTTGTTTCTCGCCATATGATATGCTCCGTTTATCGTTCTACAAGAAATCCCGGGAACACGATACTTATTCCCATAAATTATATATTGTGCCCCTGGAATTTTAGACTACAATTAAAACTTAACCCTCCTAACTTTTTATTAATCGCTTATCGCAAACTCCGCTTTCACAACAGCATTAGCTTTCTTTTCTAAGGAAGTGGTATCATTATAACCCCAATCTGACACATCATAAGAATTAGCCGGAGTAATTTGAAAAACCCCCATCTTGGCCGAACGGATATTACCAATTTTGTTCCCGGAGGCCCCTGCTATCTGTTCTGCTCTTTTCTTAGCATTTTCCGTAGCTTCCTTAAGCATTTCTAATTTCAGTTCAGGCAGCTTGGTATAGAAATATTCCGGAGCGTTGGACAAAACCTCAAGCCCTCTCTCAATAAGCTCAGTTGCTTCTCTGGAAACTTCAGTCACCTTCTTAACATCACCCGACTTAACCTCTATAACCTGAGACAAACGATAAGCCTCAATTTCATTGGTATCATTCCCCTTATCATTCTTCTTATATAAAATTTCTGTCGTTACAGGAGAAATAATTATCTCCTCATTCTTAATACCCTTCGTAATGAGATACTCTTTAACGGTTTTTAAATCTGTCTCCAAAAGCCTAAATGCATCGACCATCTTAGAATCTCTTTTAGAAAATGAGAGCTTCCAAATCATGCTATCTGAAATGATATTTCTTTCCGCAGAACCGGTAACGCTGATAACTTCGCTTGAGAATTTTTTGATCTGAAGCAACCCTTTAGACAATATAACCGTTGAGACAATTGTTGCCACCACAAAACAAATCCCCAGAATAATTATCTGGGTACTGCGCAAGACCTTTACCCCATCCATACCCCACCCCCCTGTTAAAAATGGTTAATAAAATTTTTATAGAGTTACTAATCAACCCAATATTGCCTTTCTTTAGGTCTATCTGCTAAGGGTTTTTCTTCTTTATGAATAATTGCTTGTGCCACTTTTGGACTAACTGGCTCTGCTTCCCTAGCATCTCTAATACCAACGCAGGCATCAGTCACTTCCCACCATCCTTCATATAAACACAAATATACGGGAAAACCATCCGACAATTGCCCCTGATACCTGATCAAATGTCCGCCTTTAGTAATCGCGTAATCGGAAACTTTAGTCCAGCCATAAACTCCTGGAACAAAATCATTTATTGTTATCGACCTCATTCTTTCTCCTCCCGTAAAACAAAAAACCCTCGCTTAGGCATACCTGCCTGTAGCGAAGGTTTTACTTTTTTAACGTCCGGGATTTCCCCCTTCTAAACACGGGACACTTCCTAATTGTTGATTATATATTAACAGACATTTCTTTATTGTCAAGGCAAATCAGTTGCTTGTATGTAGTTTTATAAGAGCCTAAACAGATTTTTATATCTCCAACATTTCCCCGTCTTTCGATAGTTGAACATTATCAAAAAGCTCTTTATATTTATCCGCATGAAACGTGTGTATCGGTACAAGCATTCTCGGTTTTAATGCCTTTGCAAAAGCCTTAAGGTCATTTGGAGCCGCATGACCACTGGTATGAATATGTTCAATAATAATCCCCTTGTTTTTACAAAATTCCTTAATCTCCTCAGTAAGATATCCATCCCACATAGAATAAGCTATTTTAGCTCCTGCTACATCTTTAATTTTATTTAAAAGAAGCGGAAAAGCAGAGTTATAGCGCATAAACATAAGAATCTTATTCTTTTCCTGATTAATTTCAGTCATTTCAATCTTCCTTCTCTTATAGACATAAAGGAGTTTCTTAAGGCCTGCTTTTTCCAGCGACTTATAGTGATTTGGGGCAAACTTAACCCTAACGTTATTCCAATCAAATTGCGGGATTCCGCTAGATACCTTCTTTAGCTTATCCAAGATAAAAGCTGCGTAAACATCAATAACAAAAATTGAACCCGTCCTAATGCAGGCCCTGTACGCTGAAACAATCCGGTCAATATTCTGAGCCGAAGCAAACATAAAAGTTATGTTTTTTCTTTCCCGCAAGACCTCCACAAGCCGCTTCTCAACTTCTTCTTCAGTTTTGTACAAGCCGTCCTCTCTGCCTAATGCCGAACCTTCCATAACTAAACAGTCAATATTTTTAGGTGGCTTCTCTACCATCTGCTTAAATAAGATACCTTTTCTGCCATGCGCCCTAAAGTCCCCAGAATAAAATAGCCTTTTGCCTTTCGACTCAATTAAGAATGCATGCGCATCAAAAGCAGAATGGTCAACAAGAAACGGTGTAATAGTAAAATCGCCTGAGTTGAACTTCTTTCGATGCTTAATTATTCTCGCATTTAGCTTACCAACGTTTGTGGGGATAAATATATTTGATGCTTCAATAAGCAGATTAGCGCCCTGGCTCAAATAAATGGGTATTTGCGGATTAACATACTGAAGAAAACCGTAGTGATCAAGATGAGAATGAGTGAGTAATATACCATCGATACTTTTATCATTCCCTTTATACAGGCCTTTTATATCAGGAAGCGTTCCTTTAGATTTCAACTCTTGGATAGTTTTGCCTTTAAGGAGATTTGAATCAAATGGCTTTGATTCTTCAGTAACTAGGGGTATGCCAAAATCAACCAGAATTCTACTGTTTGCGGATCTAACCTCGACACAGCTTCCGCCGATTTCTTTTGTGCCGCGGTGAATGATAATTTGCATGCTTGCTTAAATCATGCCTTTCCGGCGCGCAATTCTACCAGGCAGATTTGGATTTCTGATAGCTTGCATAACACGTTTCCAATTACAACCGTTTATTGCCCGGTCATCTATGTAGACATGCGCGACAAATTTATCCATAACAATATGGTGAAATGGAAAACCATGTTTCATTAACCATTTCCTCGTTATTTGCTTACTGGCATAATTACGTGAAGTATGAAAAACAATTATGTGGCCTTCTTTATATAAGTTTAAAACGGCTTTCCGAGCTCCACTTAAAGGGCTGGCCTTTAAAAATTCATCGGGATGACTATTTACCTGCCGAAGATTCACATTTGAACTATCGGCAACTGTCCCATCTATATCAATAGCTATAGTCAGCTTTTTCCCTAAGGATATCGCATTAACATTTTTTATCTTTCGCATGAGATATATTTCTCTTTAAACTTTAACTAAGTGAATATTTATTGTTGCTCCTGGCTCCCTTTTATTGATATTTTTATCTCCAAAGTATGTATATTCGATAGATCCAGGAATCAGTTCTTCTTTTCTTGTCTCATAAAATTCCCGGGGAGCTAATATAATTTTCTTCACTGCTTTAAAACTAATGGGGAAAAAGTACTCACTTTTGAACTCCTCTTCTATGCCTGGAAGGATCTGTTTAACATAAGCTTCATAGCCGCTTAACTGTTCGATTATATCCACTATTCTTTCATGAGATTCCTTCTTTTTAAGCTCAATTAGATAAAGATTGTGATCTTTATCATAACCAAGCAAGTCAATACACTGACCACGCGTACAGTTATCCTTCAGAGGTACCTCATAGCCGAATATGCGAATCAATATAGTTTCGTTTCGTTTTTTAAAGACCTTTAGTTTTTGACTTAAAAAGACAGTTCTCTGAATTTGGGCTTCCGACTTATTATTTTCCGCCTGAAGCTTACCATGAAGCTGGCCCAATCTGAAATTATGTTTGCGCTGTTTTATCATGCCTAACTTTTTAAGATTAATAGGTTAACCCGTACAAGTTAACCCATATTACACCTTACTACAGTTAGGTGTCAAGGGATATAATACCGTGCCATAATAAGGTGTTATGGAAAAGTCTATTAGAAAAAAATTCGGTAGGAAATTGAAAGAATTACGGAAGAATCTTAATTTGACCCAAGAAAAACTATCAGAACTGGCAGAAATAGATTATAAATACCTGCAGCGAATAGAAGGCAAGGATCCTCCGAATATTAAGCTTGAGACCATCGAGCGTCTTGCTAGGAGCTTAAAAACAACTCCATCTAAACTCCTAGAGCCCTAATTTACAATATTTGTATTTCTTTTGCATTAGAAGATCCGCCTTCATCATCATTGTCATTATCTAATTCTAGAAACTCCCGATCACTCGTATTCCATCCTTCAAAATGCACTGATTCAGAAAAAATATCCTTCTTATCCGTACCACCAATTATTGTTCCTTCTCCATTAGAATAACAACAAGATTTCATTACCATTTCAAGTGCATCTGGGCCATCATCATTTTTACCTCTTGGGAATGCCCTAAACTGGTCCAACAGTACTTTATCTGATCTGCAAAACTTTATTGAACCATTTTTAACCCAGAAGTAAAGATCCTTAATCCTATTACGCTTCGGACCTGAGTTCTTTATTGGAGTTAGGGTAATAGGAATTTTATTTTTTGCGGCTTCTTTTTCTAAAGCAGTTACCAGTAACTCTTGAAAATTATTTGCTTCTACTATAAAATCGGTAAACCTATATCTTTTGGCATAGGCAAGAATGTCCTTTATGAGTTTTTCTTGATCCTTATGTGCGATATCAGAAACAATCACGTAGTAATCATCTTTTTGCTTAGCTAAAACAATAATAGCCGAATAATCTCCTCCTTCTAGCGCAGGGTCGCATGCCCCGTAAAAATTAACATCATCGCCTAAATCACTTAAAAGGGCATCTATGGATGAATATTGGTCGCTCCAAAATGCAAAGTTATCGACATCAAATGACATCTTATCTGTATCCATCGGATCATTCTGCATCTCACTACTAAAACTAAACTCATTTTCGGTGAACATTTCCATCAAATTATAAAGGTTCCATTTTACAGGCCATAAAATAACCGCACCCTCATCCATAGCAGTCTTATTGTCCCGATAAAATTCTAAACCGGCTTCTTTGCCTTTAGCCTTATTATAAAGCTCTTTGCCAATGCGAATTTTCCAACGCTGCTCCCAAAGATTCATATTTCTTGGCCATTCTAGAATTGCTTTATATTTTCGGCCAATCCAAGCAGGATGAAGTTCAGAATTTAAATAATCGCCTAAAAGTGAAAACGAATTATGTACAGTACCTATAAAAAGGAAATTACTTGTATCTGTCCCAGCCTTCAAAACAGAACGTTCTAACCAAGCTTGCATTTTTTCTTTTATATCGCTTGAATAAGTATTCTCACCCTTTTCAAGGTCATCAAGAATAATTAACGATGGCCGGTAATTCCTATGTTTTCGCCCGCGTATCTGCTGACCATAACCTAACGCAAGAATTTCAATTTGATTTTGAGTAATAACGTCCTTGCCTGTCCAACGGGGCGGCCTGGCTCCATTTTCTTCAAAAACCTCTGGGAAATCCTGACGTAAACGTTCATTCGTAGTAAGCTCGCTTCGGATGTTATCCAAGATTTTTTCCGCTTGGGAAGCCGTATTTGAAATAAGCAAAATAAACTTCTCTTTTGAATAACAGATAAGATAAATCACATAGGCAAGGGTTATCATTGTAGATTTTCCAAAATCTCTGGGGGCTGCGATTGCGACCTTTTTACCTCTTGCAACGGTTATTTCAGAAAGCAGCTTATATATTTCTAGGTGAGCTTGAGATGGCTCGATAGTAAGATGCTTATATAAATAATATTTGGCAAACTCATTAAGCGAAGATTCGTATGTCTTACGCCTTAGAGCCGATAACTTTTCAAGTATTTGTTTTTTCTTCATTTTTATCCTCCTGAGTAGTTTCCTTTTTTGTTTTGATTAATTTTTTTACCTTGATAGTGACTTCTGCCTTGTCTATCTGGGCGTTAAGTTCGCTTATCTCATCGGTAAGCTCCTTAGTCAATCCCCCAGATTCCTTAGCTGCCTGTTCAAGATCAAAAATCATCTTTTTTACGTCCTCATATGATTCATCTTCTTGTTCTAAAACATGATGGTAAATATCGCCTGATACCTCCTGCGGTTTAAGCGGGAGGTATCCTAATGTCTGAAGTTTTTCGGTAAGTTCTTTTATAACCCGCCAAGCTAAAAACTCTGCCCCAGCTTTGCTCGGAGCCGGTGAATCTTTATCGCGGGCAAGACGCATAAGATAGCTTGCGTGTAACCGAGCTTTAGTAATTAATTCACCGACTGTTTCCTTGGCAAATTCCAGGCTTGGCGCTATGGAATTTTTCTGGCGGATCTCTTGCATGTCGCGGGAAATCGTTTTCTCACTACACTTAAGAAGCTGAGCTAATTGGGCATGAGTATATCCCTCAGCAATAAACACTTCTACACATTGTTGGCGCGTGGCTTTATCAAGCAAAGAAGCGTCATATATCCCCGAATGTATATCCTGAATAAGCTTAAGGATTGTCCGTTCCTCTCCTTGAGCCGAATTATTATTTTTCATATAATTAACCTTCCTTGAGATATTTGGCTTTTATTTCAGCTGAAACATTATCTTTGCCTACATACGTGATATAGCGCTTAACAATAGCGTCACAATACTTCGGGTCTAGCTCTATGCCAAAGCATCTGCGCTTAAGGCTTTCGGCTGCTATTAAAGTTGAGCCACTGCCTAAAAACATATCACTCACAATATCTCCCCGCTCGCTACTGTTACGAATGGCGCGTTGAGCAAGCTCGACGGGCTTTTGGGTAGGATGGACATATTGACTCGTGGGATCGCGCTTAACTTGCCAAAGAGTGCTTTCCGTAACGCCGCCGTACCAACGATGCTTTTGGCCTTCCTTCCAGCCGTATAAACAAAATTCCGTCTGCTGGTGATAGTCACCGTAGGAAATAGCGAAATTAGGCTTAGCCCAGGTGATAACGCAGCCGACATGGTATTTAAGATCTTTTAACATCCGGTGCATTGGCGCAAACTGATTATGCCCATTCCAGATATAAAAGGAGCATCCCGGCTCAAGAAACTTATCCATATTCACAAATACCTTGTTTAGGAATTTTTCATATTCCTCTTGACTAAGATTATCGGAATATATTCGTTCCCAATTGTGCGATTTCTTTGGCCTGGCTTTTGCGGTATTTGGCCTGTTTCCACCGAGATACGCGATATTATACGGAGGATCAAAATTGACCAACTGGGCATTTTTTTCTGCAAGAAGTTTTTTTACATCATCTAAGGAAGTAGAATCTCCACACAATATCCTATGCTGCCCAAGCTGTATTAAATCTCCTCTTTTGGTTACTGGCTCTTCTATATTACTAACCGCCTCTTCAAAATTAAAAGCGTCTATTGCCCCCTGCCAAAAAGTATCTAAAAGCTGCGAAATCTCCGGTGGCTTAAATCCAGTTACGGTTATGTCAAAATCAGGAATTTTACCTAATTCTTCTAGTAGGGTGCTTAATTTAACTTCATCCCAAGTTCCACTTATTTTATTCATAGCTATGTTAGCAGCCTTCTCTTTTTCAAGAGAAAAATCCACCACTACTGCCTCAACGCCTACATAACCTTGCTCTCGCAGCACCTTTGCTCGCTGATGGCCTGAAATGATATGCCTGGTGCGCTTATTTACCACCAGCGGCTCAAGAAAGCCAAATTCGCTTATGCTGCGCTCAAGATCCTTATATTCTTGATCCATTGGCTTTAGATCCTTCCTTGGGTTATAAGGTGCATCTTTGTAATCCTCTAACGTGATAACTTCAATGTTCATACTCATCGTATCCTCCTTTTAAAATATGGTTGTTAAATTGGCTAAATAGAGAAAATCCCCTATAAACCTCCTTTCTGGGGCTAAACTACTACCCCCCCCACTATATAATAAGAAATAAACAAGTTTTTTAGCTCAAATACTAATTATAACTATAACTGTTTGATAAATAAAAGGTTACGTAATTAAGGCAAAAAACGCCTCAATAACCCCTATATATAATATACGCAAAATGAGGTAAAAACTAAAATGGAGCTAGACCTTATTTCCATATATTGATTAATTTCAAGCAGTTACAATAAATAGAGCAAAACAAAAACGGCTACAGCGAAATCGATAGGTTGCCCTATCTTTTTCACCGTAGCCGTCTAAAGACAAAACTACAGTAAAACTCTATGGTTCTAAACTAAATTTTCAAGTTACCTCTGAAACTTATTACGCAAGAAGTATACCACTAAGATCGCCTTTGTCAAGTAAAGAAATTTATATCACTTCTGTAAGGCGCTAAACTGACAGTAAGGGCAATCCGTCTTTAGTGCAGGCATGGCCCCATCGATTATCTTGCGGGCACCGGTTATGGCGCCTTCAACCCAAGAACAATCCCCTTCTAAGGGCTCTATAAACAGGTCAAAGGAAAGCTTGCCTTCGGCAAAACCACCCTCCTTATTTACCTTGGCAAAGAGAAAATACCCTGTTTTTGAAACCTTAAATTTGTTCTGTAAAAAGAGCCACTGGTAAACTTCCATCTGCCGTTTATATTGCGGATAGATTTGATGCTGATTGGCCCCGGTTGCCTTATAATCTACAACAATCAACTCCCCTACTGGATTAACCCAAACATCATCCACTGCACCAAATACTAGAAAATCAGTAGGTTTGTGGTGAAACTGCACGCCAGTAAAATTATGCCGCCAAGCATTAATCTGCTCACACTTGTAGGGAATAGCATTGATATTATATTGCTTAATAAGGTAGTGCACCGTGCCATTCTCGCGATGGACATCGAATTCCTGCTTTAAAAGACCGTCTATAGCTGTGTTTATAGTATAGGGCGCCGGCGGCGGGCGCTTGATACCATTCTTCATGTCCAGCCAGAAGCAACGGGGACAATCTTGAAATAACTCTATTTTTGATCGAGATAGCTTAATCACCTATATCACCTTTTTTATAAGGTCCCAAACAATCCATTAATTCATCAATGGTCCTAAATTTAAATATATCATTATTGCCACGTAACTCTTTCTCATGGATTTTATTATCTCCATTCTTCCCTTGCGAACACTGTTTAAGAAAATTATCAGTAATGCTGTCTTTTAACAAATAACCTGTATCCGAAGTAAGCAAAAATACAAAAACATATGGGCACTTGTTATCCTGCTGAATACGCTTAAGAGTAGAAATAAGACTACTCTGAATACCCCAAAACCCCTCACTAAGAATTGTAGTCCTAAAACAAATAATGCATTCAAACTTCTTATTCAACAAAATAATGTTTCGCCATTTGACAATAGACTCACTTTCATTCTCCTCTGCTTTATCTAGAATTAGCTTCTTAAATTCTTCTGCTATTATTGTCATATCTGTTTCCTCCCACTATGAAACATAAAATCTGCACTACTCTTTACGACCCACTAAAATCTGGTAAAACAGGAAAAGGATTTACGGCTATTAACGTTTCAATTATTTCAGTCTTCCCTGAAATCAAAGCCAAAGTTTTCGCCTGGACTTGAGCTGTATTTGTATAGACGTTCTTAAGGCTATCATAACGTTTCTTCCACGATTTAACATGATCATGGCATTCTCTTTTTAGCTCATCATACATTTCCACTGTTTTTCTTACAACTAAATCAAGAGAGTTTTTAAACTCAGCCCCCTGTAAATATTCCATAGTTTTCTCTAAAGCTTCTTCTTTTTGGGCTTTAGTTAACTTGAGCTGTGCAATTCTTACTATTTGCTCCCTTAAAATAACAGCTAGAGCTAAAATTCCACCAGGAGAAACCACAATGACCCCTCTTTCGATAAAGAAACCTCCTGAACCTTTCTTAGTTGCGCTCGTTACCAATACTGCATAATCTGCCTTACGCTGTATTCTTGCATTATAGGCCTGCTCCACATGAGCACTTTGCCAACCACTTACTTTTTTACATTCGTATACGATTAATCCTACGGCTTGATTATCATAAATAATATGATGTAGAATATCGCCACCTTTACCTACATGATCAAATTTATCACTCGGACATTCCCTTTGAAGCGCTTCAATAAGCTTATCTTCATACAAAAGACCCTCTAATTGTGGAGTAGTTTGGTTGCTAAGTTGTGTTTCTAGGCTTTTAATGCGATTCTGTTGTTTTAAATTCTGAATTTGTAAAGTTGACATCTGTTTCTTAGTTGATTCTAAAGTACGACTTACCCGAACAAAGTTCTCTTGATTCTTTAAAGCAACTTTAGCAACCTGATCTTTAATAGACTGTTCCATTTTTTCCTTTAGTTTCACGCTAATTTCTTGTTTTGCTCGTACCTCAGCTAATTTCACTGCACTTGCAATCTTCTTATCAAATTGCTCCCTAATGACATTCTTTTCTTTCTCTAACCTCTGAAGCTTACTATCAAATTTTTTAGACTTTTCTGTCAATTTCTGTTCTATAATCGTTTTTTGCTCGGCTTTTAATTTTTTACGCTCAGACTCTAATTGCTTCTTCACTTCCCTCTTCTGCTTTAAAAGCTCTTTTTCTTGATCTCTAAATTTCTTTTCTGCTGCCCTACGCTCACGCCAAATACCAGTTATTCTTTCGAACAATTCCTCTGAAACTATTTGCTTACATAAAGGACATTTAAATTCAGGCATTTGTATTTTCCTCTCTCCAGTCAATCATTAACAATTTTAATAAATAGTAATTTCTGAGTTAAAGATAAACTTTGGAAATATTATTTTGTAGAGTTGCACAAAGTAACCAAATGATCATAATGTTCTTTATCTGCTAAATAAATAAATTTAAGGACATTCTTTGCTATTGGCATGGCTTCTAGCATAGATGCTGATACTGCCCTTGAAAAATCTTGTCCATGTGAATATTCATGAAGGAATTTAACTATAAAATCTCCGGTACCTCTCTTCATCTGATCTTGATCTGATACGTACCTCGTGAGAACAGTATTTGTGAAATCCTCCGTAGACCTACATGACCACTTAAATCCTGCAAAGTATTCTAGTACTTTACGCCCAACGTTTGCCACAAGCGGCTCGTCAAGATATGTTACCCCTTCTGTATATTGAAATAAACGATAAAAAAGATATTGATATTCACTTTTATGCTCCCTTAGAAGTCCTGGAAGGTTACCAACCTCAATAGCTTGCTTATCTTGAGTCCTAGTTGCATTAATAAAATAAAGTTGTGAGTTATCTTTTTGAGCTCGCTCTCCCAACCAATCTCGAATAAGATTAAAAAACTCAAAATTATGCGTGAGCACAATCAACTGCCCCACATCTTTTAATTGGCGTTTTAATAAACCAAAGGTACGAAAAAGAAAATTCCCATCTTGGCTATCTACAGGATCATCAATAATCACAATTCCGGTTTTTCTATCAAAACCCTCTTCTTCTAGCTTAATAAGAAAATGTACAAGCGCTAATACACTTTTTTCTCCCTCGCTGAGGTGTTTTGCTTCTTTGCCCCTCCTTGTATTATTATGATTGCTCTTTTAGAGCATTAGTTTATATTATTCGTAGTAGGCTGGGGATATCGGACATCCTCCTTGGGAAGCTTTAGGCTATCCCTATTGAAAGAGTGATACCCCGCCT